>Ga0222668_1000053_pt1 | contig 86780 bp, 48 predicted proteins | sample AntAcemetagen728_FD_179823 | JGI IMG/M metagenome (GOLD analysis project Ga0222668, IMG submission 179823) | Saline water microbial communities from Ace Lake, Antarctica - #728 | ecosystem: Environmental > Aquatic > Non-marine Saline and Alkaline > Saline | place: Antarctica: Ace Lake...
AATGAAGTAAGATCATCCATGAGAGCCATCCTCCTCCTTGAAGGTTTTAGAACAACATACAAGGATAACAGGCTCTGGCTCTCATTTCTAAATTTATTTCAGCACACAAAAGTGCGAAAGTTGAACTCAGGTTGTATCGCCTGCGTCCATAAGATGAACTGATCTGACGGAAATCACACAGCAGTAACATCTCTTCGGATACCGGTTTGCCTTGCCAGTTCACTTGAAATTCAACAGGAACTTTCCCTGGAACCGCTGCCGGGCATAAAATCGTTTTTTCATACTTTCGACCCGGAATCGTTGTAATGTGAAGCGGGCCCAATTCCTCTCTCCAAGGGGCAACCAATTTCACATCATAATTGCCCCAGGGTAGCTTTCCAAAATCCAACAGGCCCGTTTTGTCACTGACGGCATCCACTGTGTAGATCAGTTTTTTGCCTTCGTATTTCGTTAGTTTCCCTTTAAAACCAGTGGCTGGTTTTCCGCCTTCTTTTTCCTCTACCAGTTGAAACAAAATCGGATTCATTTCCTCCGAACTGGAATCTGTCTGAACGACCTGCTTCTGGATCAAGACTTCCATTTCCTTTAGAAATTGCGGATCCATCTTCGTTGTTGCTACCGGCGCCGGCCGATCTGCCATCGCGATGACTTGAGCGAGTAACGTTTTATTCATTGACTGGCTCTCCTGAAACAGCATCCAGGCAATCCCCACCACCGCGATACAACACACTGCCATCACAGCGGAAACCCCAATAATAATTCGTTGAGACATGATCTTCTCCTTCATAGCATCCAGCCAGAGTTGACGGGCGATTTTGACGGGGTCACCAAACTGTGTGATGACACGTTGTTTTGCAATCTGTTCGTTCGGATTCTTCAACAACTCTCGATTCAAGGCACACACAAAGTGGTCACTCAGTTCATCCAGAATATCCTGCCTGAGCGACGACGGTTCATCGTCGCGGCGGTGAGGAAAATCGTCGATGCTGATCTCAGGCCAGGCCACTTGGTACTCCTCAAATTTGATCTATTTTAAATAGACATGATACTGTCAGCTTAAAAGCTCTTATTTGATGAACCGGATTCCTGAGTAATCGGAAACAGGTCAGGAATATTGATCTCCCAGACATTGGGTTGATCTTTCCTGGAACTATAGTGCGAAACTGCGTCAGGTCGATTTTCCCGGTATCCATGAATCTGCTTCGCAGGAGTGCTATTTTTCTTGTCTAGACTTTTCAGAAGTTGTGGTTCAATTTGAAATTGTTCAAAGGGAGAAATAATTATCCCAAAATAGGGTTTCCCGTCTTTGTTCAAGTCGAGTCTATTTTCCGATCTGGTAAGCGTTTCTATTGTAGTAATCGAGTTCAATTCACTCAGCTTCGCAAGTTCACTCTTCCGAAGCAAATAGATAGCAGGCCGAAAATGTTCTCCCTGCAGCATTTTGGCTGTAGGTTGCCAGACCAGTTTTTGGAGATCAATATTTTCATAATCCCCCTCTGCGGTTATGGGACAGGGAGCCACCTGCATCTTCTTCACATCAATCAGAAAAACACCTCTCCCTCTCGTTAGCTCCTGATTCAAATCACGCTTATAGGTCCAAAAGAGGTAAGGCCAAGCAGAGTTCTTCATAAAACTTTGTACCACCTGCAGGTAGTATTCCTTTGTCGGCGCGTTTGGTTCTACATGGCGAAAGTCACATAGCAGATAAAAATTTTCATCTGCAGGCTGAGCAGGCCACTTGACTTGAAATTCCACAGAAACGTCTTCGGGCACTCCTGCAGGACAGACTATCGTATCTTCATATTTTCGCCCCGGTAGCGTTGAAAAATTAAGCGTATTGAGATGGCCATTCCACGGGGCTCGCAAGTTCATTTGATATTTTCCCCAGGGGAGTCTGCCAAAATCCAGTTGCCCATTTTCATCACTCACTGCATTTAATTCGAAGTCTCCATCTCCGGCAGAAATTTTAGTCAATGTCCCTGAAAAACCTACCGCTGGTTTTCCGCTTTCCTCTTCCTGGACCAATTGAAATGAAACTGGATTCATCGCTCCCGAACTGGAATCTGCTTGTGCAATCTGCTTCTGCATCATGACTTCCATTTGCTTTAGAAATTGCTGATCCAGATTCGTCGTTGCAGCCGGCACCGGTCGATCAGCCATCACCGCCAGTTGTTCCAGCATGCTCTGGTTGACGCGTTCGCTCCTTTGCATCATCGACCAGGCAATGCCGACCACGGCGATACAGCACACCGCCATCACCGCGGAAATGCCAGTCATAATACGTTGAGACATGATTTTCTCCTTCATCGCTTCCAGCCAGAGTTGACGGGCAATTTTGAGGGGATCGCCGAATTGATTTAAGACGCGTTGTTTCGCTGTCGCTTCGTCCGGATTCTTCAACAACTCTCGATTCAAGGCACACGCAAAGTGATCGCTGAGTTCATCAATGATATCCTGCCGCAGCGACGACGGTTCATCGTCGCGGCGGTGAGGAAAATCGTCGATGCTGATCTCAGGCCAGGTCACTTGGTACTCCTCAATGTTGATTACTTTCGAAAGCGCTTCCCCTATAGAAGAAGTCTTGACCTGACTCAATATCCTGCCACGGGTGTAAGACCTTCAGGTATTTTCAAATGATTCAGTTCGGGCAATTTGATTTTCCAGACATTGTCCTGATCTTTAACAACAGTAAATGCGAGTTGCTTGGCTAACTGAATCCCCTGGGCATAGGAAGCAGCTTTCCGGGACTCAGTAGGGGAATTGAAATTCTCAAACGGAAACAGTACCGTGGTGGGCGTGGGAATCAGCGGCCCTCCGAAACCACCACTGGCTAGAGGGCTTGTAAATGGGTTAATGTTCGTTAAAACTTTTCGCTTATGGTTTAGCACCATGAACTTTTGATCGTCATTCAGACTGGGAAGTTTTGTCAAATCCTGTTTCTTTACGAGACATATTACGGGCAAGATATAGGACTCTGCTTCTGCAATGTTGATCGACGGTTTCGCTACCAAAGTCCCCAAATCGATATCTATGAATTCTCCGTTTTGACCTAGAGGACACAAACTGACTTTATTGGTATTGTCCATCAAAAAGACCAACGATTGTTTATCGAGGGGAATTGGAATCCCGCTCCAGAAATTATCACCATATTTCCGATTCAGGCTGGATACTGCATTTCCTCTGGAACGAAAGTCACACAACAAAAACCAGTCTTCCGACTTCAGCTTGTCCGGCCAATTCACCTGAAACTGAACGGGGACATCTGTCGGAGCCGCAGCCGGACAGGGAATTGTCTCTAAATAATTTCGTCCTGGTATGACGGTTACACTCGCTTGAGAATATTCATCCCAGGGCGCTTTCAGATACAAATCATATTTCCCCCAGGGAAGATTCCCGAATTCGAGCTTTCCTTCTTCATTGCTGACTGCTTCCAGGGTAAACGAATCTGTTTTACTCCCTGTTTTTATAAACTTGCCTGTAAAGCCGACGGCTGGTTTTTCGTCTTGGTTATTCTGAACCAACTGAAACGAAACTTGATTCATGCCTTCAGAAGCAGTAGCACCTTGAGCCGTCTGCTTCTGATTTAATTGCTCCAATTGTTTCATGATCTGCTGATCCACCTTCGACGTCGCGACAGGTTGAGGACGCTCCGCAAACACAGCCAGTTGTTCCAACATTTTCTGGTTGACGCGTTCGCTCCTTTGCATCATCGACCAGGCAATCCCTACCACGGCGAGACAACACACGGCCATCACAGCAGAAATGCCAGTCATTATACGTTGCGACATAATTTTCTCCTGCATCGCTTCCAGCCAGAGTTGGCGGGCAATTTTGATAGGATCACCGAATTGATTTAATACGCGTTGTTTCGCTGTCGCTTCGTCTGGATTCTTCAACAACTCTCGGTTCAAGGCACACGCAAAGTGATCGCTGAGTTCATCGAGAATATCCTGCCGCAGCGAAGACGGTTCATCGTCGCGGCGGTGAGGAAAATCGTCGATGCTGATCTCAGGCCAGGCCACTTTGTGCTCCCAGAATCCGATCGATGGCGGAGGAAAACTGCTTCCATTCCTGACGTTTCTCGTTCAAAGCTTTTTGTCCCTGAATGGTCAGTTCGTAGTATTTCCGCCTGCGACCGTCCACCTCACGCCAGAATGACTTCAGTAGTTTTTTACGCTGCATTTTGTGCAACGCCGGGTACAGACTCCCCTCTTTCAACTCGAACTCATTCGACGATCGATTGGTTACCTGCTGTGTAATTTCGTAACCATACGTGGGCCCTTCGGAAACCAATTCCAGAATGAGCAGCTCCAACGTGCCTGCAAATAATTGTGGATTCATCGTATTTACTCCAATACATAGAATGACTACATATCTCATATATAGCCGCTCTAGGTATCAACTGTCAAGATATTTTTTTGAGATTACAAAACACGGGGTAAGCCCGAATGCCATTCGGGGTTGTCGAAGACAACAGGAAACCGCCAGAGCAATCGTACAATCCAGGACAAACTCACCCACGCGTTAAAGAATAACACCACCAGCTCGACCTTCTTTTATAGTTTTACCCCATCTCATTTCTTTCGTGTGCTTTCATGCTTTTCGTGGTAGTAAAAAAACGCATTTGTTGATGAAGTGTGTCTTCACACCGTTCGGAACAGCACCGTCGGACAAGCCGATCGGTGGCACACGGAAAACGGGAATCCGTTCGGAACTACCCATAACCAGAGACGAGTAAGCTCTTAAAACTTACGATAGGATTCGACGTTGGGTGCCGCTGTCGACTAGCCCGACAGTGCGCGGAATACCGTTCTCACGCTCATGCGATTTACAAAAAAGAGAAACCCCGAATTATATTCGGGCCTACTCGGTTCGTGTGCTTTCGTGCTTTTCGTGGTAGTAAAAACGCATTTGTTGATGAAGTGTGTCTTCACACCGTTCGTAACAGCACCGTCGGACAAGCCGATCGGTGGCACACGGAAAGTCGAAAAGCGGCCTTACATCCTTATTTACTTTTCAGCCCGTCCTGCGTTGGCGCAGAATTGAAAATAGACTTCTTCTGCTTTCAACAATTGGTCGATCTCAATCCATTCATCAACCGTGTGTGCCTGGGCGATCGAACCGGGGCCGAACACCATTGACGGAACTCCTCCCTGATTGACGCGTGCCGCGTGCGTGCCATAAGGAACGCCTACTTTTTTGTGGTCGGGTTCAACAGTATCAATCACTGATAACAGACGGTCGCTCCACTCACCATTATTATGATCGGACAGTGAAACGCCGGTAATCCAGGGGGGCAGCATTTCGAATTCGAACGGCAGTTTCTGTTTCAAGAACTCTTCGACCTGATTCATCACAGCGATACCATCTTCACCCGGAATCACACGCCGATCAATTTCAATCGTGCAACAATCGGGGACGATGTTAACACTTTTCCCCCCTTCAATAACGCCAACACTGAGCGTGGGAGGACCACACAGCGGATGCGCGTCCCGTTGTGACAATTCATCCGCGTGTTCCTGAAGTGCCTGCAAAACATCCGCCATCCGATAAATGGCGTTGACGCCGTCCTTCGGCTGTGAACTGTGGCACGCTTTCCCTGTGGTCTTGATTTTCCAGCGCGTCGCGCCCCGATGCGCCACCACAATATCCAACATGGTTGGCTCAGCGACCAGTCCTAAATCGGGTGGTTCTGTTAAAATCTGACTCAGGCCAGTCGGTTCTTCCCACAAACGGACCAGATGCTCAATCCCCTGCACTGTTGCTTCTTCATCACAGGTGCAGGAAAGAATCACATTCGCGGCATCGGGTGGATTGTCTTTTACCAGTCGAGTAAACGCCATCAGCATGGCTGCCATGCCGCCTTTGACATCACAGGCGCCTCGTCCGTAGATTTTGCCGTCTTTTTCCGTGCCTTCAAATGCCGGAACGATCATACCTTCCACGGGAACCGTATCCTGATGCACGTCCATCAGAATCGTCGGCACTCCCGGTTTGAGTTTGGTGCGTGCGATGACATTATTGCGGCCGGGAACAACCTCAATCGACTCATATTCGACGCCCAGCCCGGTAAAATAGTCACATAAGAATTGAGTCAGTTTCCCCTCGAAATAGATATCACCTGTGACAGCGCGTCCCATGGGATTGACACTGGGAATGGCGATCAATTGTTTTAACAGCCGGACGGCATCCATGAAAAGTAAACCTTCTATTCAAGCTTGTTTTTTGCATTGACTGGCGCGGGTGACCTCTATTTCTCCCCAGCCAGTTTGCCTCATGTGAGAGCTGATTTCTACTGATACAGCATTCCGATTCATCAGATGGTTGAATTTTATGAGGCAGGATGGGTCTAATAGAGTATCGATTACTTTCCCCCCTTACGCTGGCCTCACATTCCAAGGAGCCTCTGATGCGAAAAATATTGAACGGGACTGCCGCTGCGGTCATTCTGCTGTTCCTGTCTGCCACAACCCAGGCTGAAAAAAAACCCGAAATCCCCGGTGTCGGCCCTGTGAGCAAACCGGTAAAGGTGTTTACGGACTTCAAATTCACAGAAGGTCCCGCCTTTGATTTAAAGGGAAATCTGTATTTCACCGACATTCCCGACAATAAAATTTACCAGGTTAACCCCAAAGGGAAACTCTCTGTTTTCCTGGAACCCTCGAATCATTGCAATGGTTTGATGCTGGATGGTGCGAACAACCTGCTGGCCTGCGAAATGGACGGGCGTCTGGTGAGCATCAACCTGAAAAACAAAAAAGTGACGCCGCTTGCATCACAATATCAGGGGAAACGATTTAACGCTCCGAATGATCTCGTGGTAGATCGTACAGGTGGCGTTTATTTTACCGACCCTCATTTTCGTTCTCCTGAACCGCTGCCACAAGGCGTCGTCGCCGTTTATTACCGATCGGCCGATGGAAAAGTGACCCGTTTGGCGGACGACCTGAAAGCACCGAATGGCGTGATCCTGTCTCCCGACGAAAAAACCCTGTATGTCGTTCCCAGTATGCAGAAGGAAATGTGGGCGTATCCTGTGACGGCACCTGGAAAAGTCGGCAAAGGACGTGTGTTCTGTATGCTCAAACAGGAAGAGGGCTTTAAAGAGCCGGGCAGAGGCGGAGATGGCCTGACCGTTGATACCAAAGGCAATCTCTATATCACATCAGGCTTAGGCCTCCAGGTTTTCTCTCCGGAAGGCAAATTGCTGGGGATCATCCCTGTTCCTGAAAAACCAGCGAACGTGACTTTCGGCGGCAAGGATAATGCGAGCCTGTTCATTACCGCACGCAACTCGCTGTACCGAATCGACACCAAAGCCAAAGGACATCGGTTCCCGGGCAAGTCTTCCTGATACCGGCAATGCAACTGATACGAGTTGTTACGTCTGGTTCGATAAATACGTGAATCGAAATAATCCAAGCGCTGGTCTGGCTGAAAAGCCGATAAAAAGACCAGCGTTTTTCTTTTGTGAGAGTAGCATGGGCACGTTTTTTGAAGCATCCGCCTTCATAATCAAAATATTTTTCCTGTTTATCATCTTACCTGCACGCGGGAATTGTGCTGGCTTTATCTAGAAGTCATAATCCATTTTGCTGCTCACAAAGTATAAAAACATACGGATATAGTCTGAAATTATACGTTTTTTGCCCATGACTCGGTTGGAGAATTGTGCCCGATGTCTGTTGAAATCAAAGTCCCCTCTGTGGGGGAATCCATTTCTGAAGTTCAAATCGGAGCCTGGCACGCAGAAGAAGGAAAATGGGTCGCTCAAGATAGTGAAATCGTTGAGCTCGAGACCGATAAAGCCACCTTCGATGTACCAGCGCCCCTCGATGGAATCATTGTCGAGATCCTGAAGAAACAGGGAGAGATGGCAGCCGTCGGCGAAGTCATCGGTTATCTGGAAGAAGCCGAACGCCCGGCAGGAGCTGATGCGCCTGCTCCCGCGAAGAGTCCGGCGAAATCAGAAACCGTTGCCGCCCCTGCCGCAGGCAAAGCAAGTCCAGCAGGTGCCGGTGAACGTGTCATGCCGGCCGCTGCCAGAGTAATGGCCGAAAAAGGGCTCAGCCCCGCTGACGTGAAAGGTACTGGCCCGGGAGGTCGCATCCTGAAAGAAGACGCGCTCGCCTACCAGGCGCCCAGTTCGTCTGGCAACGGTGCGTTCCGCGAAGAAGAAATTGTTCCCATGAGCCCCATCCGCAAAAAAATTGCGGAACGTCTTGTGGAAGCACAGTCGAACGCCGCCTTGCTGACGACATTCAATGAAGTTGATATGTCGGCTGTGATGGAATTACGATCTCAGTATAAAGACATGTTCCTGAAAAAGTTTGATGTCAAACTCGGCTTTATGTCCTTCTTTGTCAAAGCCGTTGTGGATGGCTTGAACCTCTACCCGCAAATCAATGCAGAAATTCGGGGAACCGATCTGGTCTTCCGCAATTACTACGACATCGGAATTGCGGTCGGCGGTGGAAAAGGACTGGTAGTCCCCATTCTGCGAAATGCAGAGCGGCTCAGTTTTGCTGACATTGAACTCAAAATCAATGACTTCGGCGCACGTGCCCGGGTAAATAAAATCAGCCTTGATGAACTTCAAGGCGGCACATTCACAATCACCAACGGCGGCGTCTACGGCTCTCTGCTTTCAACCCCGATTGTCAATCCGCCACAGAGCGGTGTGCTGGGGATGCATGGGATTCAGGAACGCCCTGTCGCGATTAAAGGTCAGGTTGTGATTCGTCCTATGATGTATATCGCGCTGACTTACGATCATCGTGTCGTTGATGGCAAAGAAGCGGTCGTCTTTCTCAAACGAGTCAAAGAAGTCCTCGAAGAACCATCTCGTATGTTGATGGAAGTCTGAGAACCTAACGCACATATCATAGACGCTTTGAAAGGTTTCCTGTCCCTTCAGGAAAAAGAGAAAATGAACCACGATCTGGTTATTATCGGTGCTGGTCCCGGTGGTTATATTGCCGCCATTCGTGCAGCACAACTGGGTTTGAATGTCGCCTGCATCGAAAAAGAACGCATGCTGGGCGGCACCTGCCTCCGCGTGGGTTGTATTCCCAGTAAAGCGCTGCTGGAATCCAGTGAACTTTACAAAGAAGCCCAACACACCTTTAGTGATCGAGGCATCAACGTTGGTTCTTTATCGCTTGACCTTGAGAAAATGCTCAGCCAGAAAGACCGCGTCGTCAAAACAATGGGGGGTGGCATTGACTCCCTGTTCAAGAAAAACAAAATCACCCGCTACTCAGGCCACGCCACCATTACTGCTCCGGGAAAGGTGAAAGTCGATGATGGAAAAGAGCCGGTAGAACTCGACGCAAAGCACATTCTGATCGCCACCGGCAGCCAGCCTTCCACGCTGCCGGGAATCGAATTAGACGGCGATCGCGTTGGCAGCAGTACCGATGCCCTCGAATATGATCAGGTCCCCAAACATCTGGTCGTGATTGGCGGCGGAGTGATTGGCCTGGAGTTGGGCGCCGTCTGGAGCCGACTGGGAGCGAAAGTCACGATTCTGGAATATCTGGATCGGATTCTGCCTACCACCGACACCGAAATCGCCACCGAAGCGAAAAAGATCTTTGAAAAACAGGGCATCGAATTCCAATTAGGCTGCCGAGTAACCGGTGTCAAAGTAAACCGGAAAACCTGTGATGTAGAAATTGCCGACGGTAAATCCATTCGCTGTGACCGTGTGCTGATGGCAGTCGGCAGACGTCCTAACACTGATCAACTCGGCCTGGACGCGATCGGTATTGAAGTTGACAAGCGCGGCTTCATTCCCGTCAATGCACACTATGAAACTTCAATCAAAGGTATCTACGCGATCGGCGATGTGATTGGCGGCGCAATGCTGGCTCACAAAGCGGAAGACGAAGGCGTCGCGTTTGCCGAACTGCTGGTGACCGGATATGGGCATGTGAATTACGATGCCATTCCCAGTGTCGCCTACACAAATCCGGAAATCGCCGCAGTAGGCAAAACGGAAGAGCAACTTAAAGAAGCGGGAATCGAATACCGTAAAGGCTCTTTCCCCTTCCTGGCCAATGGTCGCGCCCGTGCGATGGGACAAACCGAAGGTCGAGTCAAGATGCTGGCCGACAAACAGACCGACCGCATTCTAGGCGTACATATTATCGGTCCCCGTGCTGGAGATTTGATCGCAGAATGTGCCGTCGCAATGGAATTTGGCGCCAGCAGCGAAGACATTGCCCGTTGCTGCCATGCTCATCCAACGCTCGCAGAAGCAGTCAAAGAAGCTGCACTGGCCGTTGATAAACGAGCACTCAATTTCTGAAATGCTTGAATCAAGCTGTCACTTTTCGGATACGACTTTGCCAACGCCTGCAGAAAATCTGGCGTTGGACGAAAGTCTGCTCTATCAGATCAACGAACAGGATTCCACAGGCTGCCTGAGGATCTGGGAAGTTGATCAATATGCTGTTGTGCTGGGCAGCTCAAATCAAGTTGCCGCCAATGTCAATCTGGCGGCCTGCCAGCAGGATCAGATTCCCGTGCTCAGACGCTGTACTGGCGGTGGCACGGTTTTATTGGGGCCGGGATGTTTCATCTTTTCCTTATTCCTACGAATCTCAGCCGATCAACATCTGGCAGGAATTGAAGCCACCACACAAGAGATTTTAAATCGTGTTTGTGCCGCCTTCAACAACATCAAGCCGGAGTTCAAAGTCGAACTCCGGGGGATCAGCGACTTAACGGTTCAGGGACAAAAGTTTTCCGGTAATTCCCAACGCTGGTTAACGACGACACTCCTGCATCATGGAACGATTCTTTATGACTTCGACCTCGATCGGATTCCCCGTTATTTAACCACCCCCGAACGGGAACCGAAATATCGTTCCAGTCGCGACCACCTCGATTTTGTCACAAACTATCCCCTCAGCCAGCCGGAACTCAAACAGACGTTTATTAAGACGTGGAATGCCAACGATGTTGAGCCCGCCCTGCCTTATGAGCGCGTCAATCAACTGGTTGCAGACAAATATGCGACCGAGAAATGGAATCTCCGCCGCTGATTCCGTTAAGTCCGCGTGCTCAGGTTAATGCTTCTTGAGCCGGTTGCGCCTGATCTTCTGAATCAGGATCAGAAAAGTGGTCTTCGATCACCCGCATTTTCTTCCAGTGACCTGCCTGAAAGCGAATCAAATATCCAATTCCCAGCACGGCAATGTAGGTCGTGCAGGCGGTCCAACTGCCGAACAATTTATCCTCGGCATACATCCAGATCAGAAATGTGGGAATGACCATGATGGTCCACCCCAGGACCAGGGATAAAATCATGCAGAACCGGGTATCTCCGGCACCCCGAATGGCTGACCCGAACACAACCACCGCCGCGTCAAAAAATGAGAACAACGCAGCAAACCGCAGCAGGATCACAGCCGTCCGCTTGACTTCCAGAAAATCCTCTGTCATCACCTCTGGCTCATACGGGCTCAGTAATAAATCGGGGAGACCAACATAGATGGCAGCAAAGATCAACATATAAACCGCCGAGGCAGCAAATGCTTTCCAGGTTGTCAGCACAGCTAATTGAGGCTGACCTTCACCAATTCGGGTTCCCACCAACGTCATCACCGCGGTCCCCACCCCCATCATAGGCACAAACGCCAGCGAGTTCAGATTGAAGGCAATCGTGGTGGCCGCTAATTCAATTTTCCCGATCCGCCCCACCAGCACGATGAATAAAGTAAAGCCGATGATGTCCACAAAAAACAGCATGCCATTCGGAAATCCATAACGGATCAATCGGATAAATAAGTCACGATTCCAGCGATAATGATTGAATAAGCCATACAAGCGGGCTTCATGCTTCGCAAAGATAACGAAGGCATAGAAGGCCACCATGGCAACATTGGCGATAACGGTGGCGATCGCTGCCCCTTTAATTCCCATTGCGGGAAAAGGGCCGGCGCCAAAGATCAAACAATAATCCAGGATCATGTTGAGGAACACACTGGCCAGATTCACCCACATCACAACCATCGTCTTACCGCGTCCCGTATAAAAACAGGAGAGCACAGTGGAAAGCAAAGCAGGACCTGAGCCCAGACAGAGAATCGAAAAATAGTCGGCTTCCAAGGCCTGAACCTCGGCAACGTGACCAATCCAGTAAAAGATACGGGTGGAAAGCGGGATACCAAGTAGAAGAATGCTTCCCCAGATCAATGCCAGATAGATGCCTTGCCAGAAGGATTCCGAAACGCGCTGCTTCTGACCGGCTCCTTCATACTGGGCGATGAAGGTATTCACATAGGTCGCATTTCCCATGGCAATCGACATGGCTGCCCACTGAATCATGCCTGCAGGCAAAGCAGCCGCGACCGCATCAGTTGACCACCATGTTAAAAAGATCCGGTCCACCACATGCATTATCGAGAGTGAGCCACAGCTCAAAACTAATGGCACTGCCACATTAGCCAGTTCGCGCAGACTTCCTGGTCGTACAAGTGGGTCTTGAGGTTTGAGGGAAGCATCTCCCATCTTGCACTGATCCAATCAATGAAATAAAGAGGCCGAAATCCAATCGACGGGATTATAGTGTGGAGAAGCAAAAAACAGGAAATCTAGAGAGCAGCATATCACAAACCTCTGAAAATGCCCCTTCTGACGACACAGTAGATGAACAATATGTTCGCAATTAAATCAGCCGTAGTATGATCTCTGAGCCTTTCTGCTGTTCAGAAAACATGTTCATTTTGACATATCTTTAAATCTCATCTGGACCTGAATTCAGATTCCTAGTTTAATTCGCGTTTTCCAGCATGGTGCCTCTTCTGAATTCACAGGATATGACTGGAAATCCGTAACCATAAATAAAACATAAGTTATTCTCCAAGCGACACTTATCATATGCGCAACAACTCAAAAGACCGAGAAATTTCTGTAAACAGTTTTGCTAGAATTCTGCATTACGTCTGGCCTTACCGTCGGCGACTGGTCGTCTCTTTCTTTTTTGCGATCCTGGTTGCGCTACTATGGGGCGCAAATCTGTCTATCGCGTTTCCCGTTATTAAAGTGTTACTGCAGGGAGAAAGCCTGAACGAGTATGTGCAGACAGAAATCAATGCCTATGAAGAAATCATTCAGGATAAAAAGGAAGCGCTGAAAGAGCTGACAATTCAAATTCATTCAGAAAGAATGAATAATCAGGATGCCAACGCTCTGCCTTTAGAGCCAGTTCATTCCGATCTGGCAGAAGCGCCGGTCAATGTTGTAAGTGAGCACTCACGTCAACAACTAAAACTCAGTGATGCCTCGGGAAAGCTCTTTGCATTAAAGTGGGTTCAATCTACGATCATTCCCTGGGTGCCAGATGACCATTTCGATACTTTTGTGCTCATTTTGGGACTCTTACTGGCAGCCACGTTGATTAAGGGACTGTGTATCTTTACGCAGGATGTCATCGTAGGTGGTGTGGTCGAACTGGCGACGATGGCGATTCGCAAAGAATGCTTCCGCAAAGTTCTCGATCTGGATTACCAGAGCATCTCCTCTGAGGGCACTGCAGAACTCATGTCCCGATTCACATTCGACATGCAGCAGTTATCGCAAGGTTTGACTTTGATGGGGGGGAAAATCATTCGAGAACCTCTCAAAGCTCTGGCCTGTATCATATTTGCCTTTATGATTAACTGGCGTTTGACACTCCTCTCGTTCGTCTTTGCGCCTCTGATTGCGATTGTGTTCTACAAAATCGGAAAAACGCTCAAACATGCCAGCCAGAAAATGATGGAAAGCATGTCGCGGATCTACAAAACGCTTGAAGAATCCTTTGACAGTTCAAAAGTCATCATCGCCTTCAATGGTGCCCGCAAACATCGCAACCGCTTCCACCATGAAAATAAAGAGTTTTTCAAAAAGGCATTAAGCATTGTCCGCATTGATTCCTTAACGAGTCCGACGACAGAAATACTGGGGATGATGGCCATTTTTATCGCTCTGGTTCCCGGTGCGTATCTGGTTCTGAGAGGAACAACAGAAATCTGGGGAATTCAACTGGCATCAGAGCCAATGGATGTGGCAACCCTCGGTGTCATGTATGCGCTACTGGCTGGCATTACCGACCCTGCCAGAAAAATGTCATCAGTCTACTCGAAGCTCAAGCGGACTGCTGCCGCTGCGGAACGGATCTTTTCGGTCATCGACCGCGAAACAATGGTCAAAGAAACAGAAGCCCCTCAACGATTCCCGAAAAAACTGGAATCTGTCCATTTCAACAAAATCGACTTCACTTATGCACAACGCAAAGAATCGACCCGAAACAATGAGCCGATTCTCGATGGCGTGAATCTCGAAATTTCCGCAGGAGAAGTTGTACTGGTCGTTGGCGAAAATGGTTCCGGAAAATCGACATTGGTCAACCTGCTGCCCCGTTTCTACGATCCGGATCGAGGTAACGTGTTTATTAACGAAATCGATATCCGCGATATTCGTCTCAAAGAGTTGAGAAATCATATCGGCGTTGTCTCACAGGAAACGATGTTATTTGATGACTCAATTCTAGAGAATATTCGTTACGGTCGGCCTTCAGCCAGTCGTGTAGAAATCGAAGCTGTCGCTAAAAAATCACATGTTTCACAATTTGCTGAACAACTGCCCGAAGGTTTACATTATAACGTTGGTGAAAAAGGGCACGAGTTATCGGGAGGGCAAAGGCAGCGCATTTCACTCGCACGGGCGATTTTGAGAAATCCTGATATCCTGATTCTCGATGAAGCAACATCAGCCATTGACTCCCAGAGTGAAATTTTAATTCACCAGGCATTGAAAGAGTTTGCTCCCGGGCGAACCGTCTTCATCATCACGCACTCAGTCGGACAGAGTCTGCTTGAATTTGCGACTCGGATTGTTGTGATGGACTCAGGAAAGGTCGTCGCTACAGGTCCGCACCGCACACTTGTAGAGACCTGCCCTCAATATCAAAATCTGCTCAGCGCCCAAGTCAGCCAGCGTTCTGCATAAAGAGAAGCCTGGAACCCAAAAGGCATTCTCTCTGACTGTTTCACAGTGTGATATCACTGTGCGATTTCAAAACAACACCAAAATCTCGACTCGCAGATCAATTTCTGCTACGATTGTCGCGATACAGGATGAACCTGTTTCTCTTCCAACCCCCTCTGTTCGAAACAAGGAAATGGAAACCATGAAATCGACGCTCGCTACCACGCTGATTGTTTTAGTCATCGCCGGCCTGCTCAAAATGGACGCTTCTTTTTCTCCCCAGGCTCAGCTCAATGCACAACCCCCCGCGGATAGCAATGAGGCGCCTAGAAAGAAACGGCTGATTGAGGATATTGAGCGATTCATGGATAATTATTCTGAGAGGGAACATCAGCCCCGCGAAGAAACCCTCAGAGAAAGACGAAAAGAAATCCTCAGAGAAAGACAAGCTGATCTGGAGCATGAAGAAATCGAACTTCGGGTCCCACAACGGGGTCGCGATTTAGACAACCGCGAACGGGAACGCATGCACGCTGCCCATCAAAAACAGCAACAGCAGATCGAACAACAGAAACATCGTATCGAGAAAATGCATCTCGCTGCGAACCATTTAGAAGAAGCTGGCTTACATGACATGGCGCGTCAGATACATAAGCAAGCAAAAGAACAGGAAACCCATCTGCGAAAACATCTCGAAAGAATCATGCACCGCGATCACAGGCAGCCGCCATTCCACGAAATTCACGAATTACTACATCAGTTGCGAAATGAAATTCATGAATTGAAATCGGAAGTGCGAGAACTCAGAAAAATCGTCGCTGAAAGATCTCCCCAGCCTGTACAATAAGTGAGATCAGCAGATTTGTTTCATTTTTAATTCAATTGAACTGAAAACACTGTTTGCAACGTTGAAACTCACACAGTAAAATAAATTTCTGGTGTATCGAGTTTCCCTGTTCGGATTCTTTCTTAAACAGTCTGCAAACCAAAGATATCTCACCATGGTAGAACCAGTTTCCATCACCTGCCCTCACTGCGCGGCTTCTTTTAAAGTCAAAAGCACGTCTGCTTTTGGGAAAAAGGTGAAGTGCCCGAAATGTGCTGAACCCTTTGTAATTCAAAAGCCCTCTCAGGAATCGAGCAAACCAAGACGACCAAAGAAAAAAAACAAAAAAGTAAAACGGGAACCAGATTTTTTTGAAGAGGAAACAGCTTCTTCAACAAACATGTTCGAAGATGATTTCGACGACTGGGACGACGACTTAAGCGGTGGTCCTGCCGTCAAACCAAGTACCAAGAAAAAGAAATCTCCCCCCAAAAAGAAGCGAACCAAATCCAGTTTTTCTCTCAAAGATTATGGGCTCTCCCCGTTTATCACTGGGACTTTCGTCTGTTTGTTCCTGTTGAACCTGGTTCTTTTTTTTATGAATAGCCATTTTTTGCTATTGGCTTTCTTCCTGACTTGTGTCGTGGGTGCCGGCTGCCTCTTTGCCGGGGGAATCGGGTTATTGATTGAAGCGGCCAGGGAAAGCGGTACGGAACTCATTCTCTGCCTGATTGTCCCGTTCTACAATGTCTATTTTGCAATCTCCCGCTTTGAGCAAACAAAACATTCGCTGGCTACTTTTGCGACAGGCGTCTCCCTCTTAGTCATTTCCTTCACCCTGACCTTTGGAAGTGTGATTGGATTAATACCCAGACGAAATCGCAGTTTCACTCATACGCCACCGCCGGCTCATACGGCTCCCGAATTCAATCAAAGTCCGTTTACGAATTCAACACGGCCCACCAACCGTGTTAATCAATCAGGCAGAACCCCTCAATCGCGTAGCAGAAACAACGCTACATCGCGATCTCCATCTCAAACTGCCTCTCCCGCGACAGAAACCAGTCAGACACAGCTCACCAAATATGATTTATCTCAGATCAAGCCGATGTTATTGACCTGGCCTGCAGAAGGTTTATTTGGTCAAAGCGTTTACAGTGAGCAGGAGACGGCTTCGATCGGTAAAGTGTATGAAGCATCGTATACAAGAGCTCACGAGGGAGAAACCCCTGCCGGCGCAAATATGAATATCAGGGTGTTCCTTCCGCCTGATATTGATCCCGCGTCCCCGGTCCCCTGTATTCTCGTACCTCCGGCCGGCTCGAATCTGCTGACCGGTATGCATATCGACCCTCCCGATTTAATGCCCAACCCGGAACACGAACCTTATCTTAAAGCGGGATTCGCTGTCGTCACCTTTTCACTGGACGGCGATCTGTGGAGACGCGAGCAGTCAACCATGATTGAACTGAAAATGGCGCACGAAGCGTTTAAGGAAAGCAAAGCGGGACTGGTTAACTGTGTCCATGCGTTTCTGGAAACACAGGCCGTGATTCCGGGAATTGATAAGAATAATGTGTTTATTGCCGGCCATAGTTCCGCGGGAACGCTCTCACTGCTATTCGCCGAACATTACCCTCAAGTCAAAGGCTGCCTGTCCTATGCCGCTTCGGTCGATCTTAAAAAGTCCATGGCCCCGTTTTTGCCAGAATTCAAAAGACTCATACCGGATATCGAAGACTTTATCAGACTCAGTTCACCTCAAACAAATATCAGCAGCCTGACCTGCCCTGTATTTATATTTCATTCACGCGGGGATCAGGTCACATCTTTTGCGAATTCCCAGAACTTTGCCTCTCAGTTAAAAGCACAAGGCACCGAAGTCGAGTTCGTAGCCGGCAACGGCAGTGATCACTATCAGACGATGATTGATGAAGGGCTTCCCAAAGGAATTGAATGGATTAAAAAACACCTCACAAATTCGCCCTCGTCACCGACGGCTCCACAAATGGCAGCCAGCAAAGGTGCAAATCAAACAACGCAGCCAACCAAAAGCCTCATCGATGTCACCAGGCGAAAAGCGACATTCAAAGTGATTGGCTTTAATGATTTTTATGAGAGAACTCTGAAAGAGAAACCCGACCTCTGGAAAAAATCTCTTGTAGACAAGATTCTGCTTGGAATGAAAGAGATTGTCCCCCATTACGCCCAGGGGTCGCTCAATCTTGATCTGGAAATGATGACCCTCAGTTTTGAATTTCATGGGCCACCTCCTGCAGAGATACCACAAAAATTTGCAGCGCATTTCTTTGCCAAATCAATCACCCTGGCTGATCAGGCACCTGTCATTGTAGAAGTCAGTAGTGATCCCAACTCACGGATCATGGATGCAAACTATCTGACCTTCCGGATCAGTACCCTAAACCGTCTCAGGTTCAACAAGATTTCTTCGCCTAAAATTGCTGAAGCCCGCCTGAAACAAATCGCGCGCTATGTTCCCGATTCGTTAATCATTAATTATGATGGTAAATGGGCCTATATCAAATTGAAAGGTTTGGGAAATAACTCTGAACTCGAGCAAGCGGCAGCCAGTGCTTTCTCAGCGGCAGGCTACCTGGTGAACGCAGAAAAAATTGACCTCTCCCCCGCAGATCTAGCTCTCATTGGTGCATCGAACAGTACAAACCCCGCTTCAGCAAACGGGGCACCGACAAATCCCCCATCGGACGCGAAACAGAAATACATCATTCACTACGGCGTCTACGGCGGCAAGTCCCTCAAGGAATCCGTGCAACGGAGTTTAAAAGGATTCGTGTGGGTCGATCAGAAATCGATTCAGTTCGATCCCGATACCAGGGAAATCTCATTCATCAACAAGAGCCCCGTTGATAATGGGGCGCTGGACCGCGCTTTAACCCGCAATAAGTTTTATCAGCTCAACATCACCCGGGAAGCAATTCCCGAAGCAGAAGCAGAGCCCGAAAAAGAACCCGCAAAAGCCAGCACGGAATAAGTCGGGTTCTGATCGTCTCATTTCACACGTGCATCAGGACGTGCCCACGATTTGGGAAATGTCAATCAGATGTAATTGCCGCCCTTCATTTTTGTGGGGGCTGTCAATACACACGTAACGCGAATCGGGGCTGAAGCGGGGATGAGTATCAACGCGCCATTCACCGGTGTAGGTTTTCGGCAGGTGAAACTGTCCTAGATCAATTCGTTTCCCTGATTGCACATGATACAGGTGCGGCGTTTGGATTCGCTCCTTCCCTTTCGGATACGTGTCGTTCAAAATCCACTCTTTACCCGGCAGGTAACTTAAATGCCCGCCACCATCAAGCACGCCTTTCCCGACTTCCTGCAGTTTCGCCTGCGATTCATCTTTCACCAGGAAATCACCCCAGGATCGACTGTCAGCTGATGCTTTGGACTGAGTCAAAATATGTGATGGATCCCGCCAGATAAAATGGGAGACAAATCCGTTGTCGACCACGACCCGGGCATCACTGCCATCAGGCTTGGCAGTGATCATCCGCGAGAGTCGTTTTCCATTCGGATACTGCCAACGATGCAACGTAATAAACCGTGAGCCATCCGGACTGAACAGTAAATGGTTAAAATAATGTTTCACATCTTTTTGATTTTTTGGAATCGTGCCGGTTCTGGAAATTTCGTCCAGAGAAAGAATCATGGTCGATTTCCCCGTTTCAAGATCGACTCGGAATATTCCGGAATCCTTCGGAGCCAACTGCTGATAATTCGGATCAGGAAAACCGGGATAGCCATAACCGGGGCGAACATCCTGAACCCGTCGAAAGTCGGGAGTCACAGCGGTCTTGCCGTCAGGGCTCACCGAATAAATGGGGGAAGGAATCGTACGACCTTTTCCGGTTTTCACATCCAGAATGCGGCTGACAAACTGACCATCTTCCCGATCATTCCAAATCACCTCGGAATCAGAACCGGGTAACCATTGCAGCATACAACCTTGCTGCCAACACCAGGCAGAGGACTCTCCCAACTCAATCCAGCGATCATTATCCTGCAGATCCACCATGCCCACTTTAATGACATCATCGGCCTTCGGTGAACGATGTTCAAAGGCGACTTCCATGCCTAATACATAACGGCTGGTGGGATCAAACTGCAACTTGTCATAATAGCCAAACCAATGATGCCGCGGCCCCTTGGTGATGACGCGTGTCGGGGGGAACTTCGTCCCCTCAGCCAAGGCACGCCCGGTAAGCGCAGCTGCGCCGATCCCGCTCATGAGTTGGGTGATAAAGTCACGACGGCTGTATTGAAAAGTATCCATAGATTTGATTTCTCAGCTCAAAATAAAACAATACCGGAAATGCATCTCAAAATGCCCTTGCTACTTACTTCAAGAGTAAAACAGTGATCCCATAAAATCAACCAGGAACGAACAAGCACTCCTTTGCCCTCCGCCTGCGAAATGGGCTGGTCCTGCTTTCGAAGCAACCAGTTTGATACTGCTTGATTATTTTGGCGCTGTGAATATAACAAAAGTAGACCGACTCGTTAGATTCACCTCAAATTCATGTTTACAGTAGCTTCTTTTGGGCTAATTTCAGTCTATAATACTGATACACATGTCGCTACACTTTTATGAGATGCGTTCTAAAAAAGAATCATCTTGCAGGAATCGAAACGATTTGAATGCGCTCGCATAATATCAGCTCTATTTTCAATTGAAATCTGTCTCAACAGAGATCAACCCCAGCAGGTTCTGCCAAGCTTATGAACAAACCCGTCATTCACGAGTATTTACCAAAACTACTCGACCAAAATATTCCCATTACTGATGAAGATATTCAGCTCATCCTTGCCAGCATTGGCTTTACCGATCAGGAACGTGCTTTGATCCGCCTGCGGGAAATGTGTCGCACTCCTCGCATTCGGGAAGAATTAACGCTGATCCTGCCCACTCTTTTACAGGCACTTTCTGACGCAGCCACACCTGACGGATCATTGATCAATTTTGAACGTTTTATGAATAGCGTCTCCCAACCGGAAGTCATGTTGGGCTTTCTCACTGAAAACCCACGCGCGGTAGAAATACTGGTGAGGCTCTTTGTTGGAAGTCAGTTTTTAACAGAGATTCTATTAAAAAATCCGGACTATCTCGAACGACTGACCCGCTACAACCGCATTGCCGAGTTCAAAAGCCAACAACAGTTCTACTCGGAAGCAATCGCTGCCACGCGTGTCGAATCCACATCAACGGCGGAAAAGTTTGACATCTTACGTCGCTTTCAACGCTGGGAGCTGCTGCGAATTGGTGCGTGCGACACCTTCGGTTTAATGGACCTGAAAAACATCACGGTTCAGCTTTCACTGCTGGCTGATGGACTGGTTCAATCCTGCCTGACCATTCTCTCGGAAGAGCTGGAATTACCCATTGATGATTTTGCCGTGCTGGCATTTGGGAAATTGGGCGGCGAGGAGTTAAACTACAGCTCCGATATTGACCTCGTCTTTATTGCCGGCGAGAACTCGACACAATACTGGCAATTGGGGCAACGTCTTATTAAATCGTTGATGGAATCCACGTCTGAAGGATTTCTGTATCGCGTCGATATGCGGCTGCGTCCCTGGGGCCGCTCGGGAGCACTGGTCACAACGGTTGACGCCTATGTCGAATATTTTGCCAAGCACGGGCGACTCTGGGAAAAGCAGGCGATGTTAAAAGCACGCGTCATTGCCGGAAACCAGAAACTCGGCATCGATTTCTTTCGTCGGATTGAACCACAGATCTTTAGCTGTGACCCGGAAGAAGTCAGAAAAAATGTTCTGGACATGAAGTCGCGTATCGAATCAGAACTGAAAAAAAAAGGAAAAGACTGGGGCGAGGTCAAATCGGGAAAAGGCTCTATTCGGGATGTTGAGTTCACAACTCAATATTTACAAATGTCAAACGGCGCCAAATATCCTGCCATTCGCAGTATCAATACGCTGGATGGACTGGTAAGACTGGTTGATCACGGAATTATTCAAGCTGATGAATACCGCTATTTAACCAGTGGTTATGTCTTTTTTCGAAAAATTGAGCATGCCCTCCAATTGATGCATTACAACCAGGAACACCGCATGCCAACCGATGAACGGGAATTGGCTTACCTGGCACGACGACTTGATTTTCAGGATGGGCAGCAACTGGTTCAATACTATGAACGACACCGTAAAGCGGTCAGAGGCATCTTCAAGAAATATATTCATGAACCGATCGATCTGAATTCCGATCACCAGACGGCGGGTTCAGAGCAGGCGAGTAACCTGATCGGCATGATGGCCGCTTCTTACTCCAAAGTGTTTAACGAAGCAGAAATCGAAAAACACAGCCTGATGGCCAAGAAACTGAATGATTCCAACATTGTCGAACTGGAAACCGAACTTCGACCGGACAACGAACTTCGACTCACCATGGTCGGTTTTGATCAAACCGGAGACTTATCCATAATTTGCGGTCTGTTATTTGTCTATGGATTTGATATCCAAAAAGGCCACCTGTTTACCAATCAGAAAGTCAAACCTGCCGGCTCATCTCAAAGCCGCTCATCCAAGTCCATCGAAAAAACAATCAACACCCGTAAGTTTGTGATCGTGCTTGACGTCAAATCCCCCGCTGCTGTGATCGAACCAGCGGTCTGGACAAATTACAAAAATGATTTGACACAACTGCTCAAAAAGGTGGAATCCGGGAACAGCCGAGAGGCCGTCGGGGAATTGGCAAAACGAGTCGCTGGAGCGCTTCGCGATCTGTCTCAGGCCAGCCAGGTGCTGTATCCCGTTGAAATTGAACTGGATAACGATTCAGACAGCAGGCACACCATTCTACGAATTGAGTCTGAAGATACGATTGGCTTCCTTTACGAACTGACCAATGCACTTTCCATGAGTGGCATTGATATCGCCAGGATGGTTATTGATTCAGAAGCAACAAAAGCCAGAGACGTACTCTACGTCACTGATGATAAAGGGGAAAAAATCAGCTCGGAAGAACAACAGCAGGGTCTGAGAGCGGCCGTCGTGCTGATCAAGCATTTTACTCATTTACTGCCTCGCTCGCCCAATCCGGAATCGGCGTTATTGCATTTTCGCGAATTTCTGGAACATCTCTTCAAGCAACCCAACTGGGTTGAAGAAATTTCTTCGCTGGAACGCACCAGCGTGCTCAGTGCTTTAGCCAGACTGCTCGGCGTGAGTGATTTTCTTTGGGAAGATTTTTTACGATTACAGCACTCCAACCTCTTTCCTGTCGTCACCAATGTAGAAGAACTGAAAAATCGAATCCCCATCGATGAACTGAAAGCGGAACTCTCCCACGAACTCGCGCAATCCACTTCAATCGAAGAACAACAGGAACGGCTCAATGCCTTTAAAGACCGCGAGATGTTGCGCACCGATATGAGGCATATTTTAGGTCACATCTCTGAGTTTGGGCAATTCTCGGAAGAGCTGACAGATGTTGCAGAAGTTGTTGTCCAGGGCGCCTACGAAATCTGTAATGAGCAAGTCCAGGAACGTTATGGCGTTCCCCAATTAGAATCAGGCGAACCCTGTCGATTATCGATTTGTGCATTAGGAAAATGTGGCGGTCGCGAACTCGGCTTTGCCTCTGATATCGAGCTGATGTTTATCTATGAAGGGAACGGGCAGACGACGGGGCCTGAAATCATTACCAATAACGAATACTACCTGAAACTGGTCGAAAAGTTTTCCAAGATGATCAAAGCCAGAAGTGAAGGGATTTTTCAAATCGATCTCCGGCTTCGACCTTATGGGCAAGCCGGCAGCCTGGCTGTCTCTGCGGAAGCATTTCAAAGCTACTTTTCGCATGGAGGAGCAGCCTGGCCTTATGAACGACAGGCACTGGTAAAGCTGCGTCCCATCTCGGCAGATGAAGAATTTGGAAACCAGATTGTCCGGATGCGCGATGATATTATTTATTCAGGAAAACCATTCGACGTGGCAGCCATGCTGGCCATGCGAGAAAAACAGATCCAGCAACTGGTCAAGGGGGGAACCATCAATGCCAAACTCGGCGATGGTGGTCTGGTCGATTGCGAATATCTCATTCAGGGATTGCAAATCACTTATGGACACCGCAATCCGGTGTTGCGAACGACCAATACCCTGGAAGGGATTTGTGCATTGAAAGCGTTGGGATTAATCAGCCCCGACGATTTCCAAGAATTACGAAACGCCTATATCTTCCTCCGACGACTGATTGATGCACTGCGCATGGTCAGAGGCAACGCCAAAGATTTAGCCGTCCCTCCACAAGATCAGGAAGAATTTGAATTCCTCGCCCGTCGCCTGGGATATGGTTCGCATACGGATCAATTACAGGAAGAAATCACTGCGACGATCGACTGTGTGCGCGACTTCAGCCGCTTGTTAGAACCCATCAAAGCGATGACCATCCGTACGAACGGCTAAGTTTCATACGACTTTCAGAGACTCTCATTTACAGCCCGCACAATCCTGGCTCGCAGTCCCGGTCTGGCAGGATTCTGCCGGTAGAGGTCGCATTCTTATACTCATTTTGACGTCACTTTTATCAATTTGATCTCATTTTTTCATTCAGTCTCATAACCATAAGAACCAGTAAACCTCATCCATAAATCAACTTACAGCATATCCTCTTCAATTGGCACAACCGTTGCTTTTTATCATTTTCCAGAAGCGGTCGAGAAATTAAGACAATTTGATAATTTCTTTTAAGGAACAGAAAGATGAAAAAGCTATTGATCGTTTGCGTCGCAATCGCGGGATTGGCGTTCGTTGGAAAGACTTCCACAGCCGAAGCGGGAGTCAAAGTCAATGTGAACCTGCGGACGGGCTACGGCGGTTATGGCGGCTTCAATGGATACCGTCAATATAACCCCACACCTTATTACTACGGAAGACGGCACTCATTCTGGCATAACACTAGCCACTATGATTACCATCCCGCGGAAATTCGTCGTCATGGCAATCACTATCACTATCAACCAGGACACTATGATTATCATCAAACAGGTCACTGGGATCGTGGCCACCGCCATTGATCGCAACTCACTCGTTCTTTAAAAGTGGCTGGTTCGACCAGAGCAGGCTTGGAAGGCAGGCCTGCTCTGGCCAATCGTTTGATTGAACTCAGTCTACTTATTAGAAGAACCGTCCCACCACTGATCAGTCAGTTTCTGTAACTGTTTCGCCTGATCAGGAAAGTCGGCAACCTTGTTTGTTTTCTCAAACGGATCTTGCGAAAGATCGTAGAGTTCGATTTTCTCATCACCAAGGCGGGGACCAGGAAAAATTGCTTTCCATTTCCCCTGAATACACCAGCGGTATTTCAGGCTTGAGGCAGGATCGTCAATATCGATCATATCGTGTTCATAGATATCACCAAAGAGCGCGTCCCGCTGGGTTTTGCCGCCCTGTTCCATGACCTTCAGCAAATCAATTCCCTGCATGGCTTTGGTCGGTTTCAGACCGACAGCATTTAACAAAGTCGGAACGATATCAATACTGCTGACCAATGTGTCGTATTCTGCCGGTTTAATTTTGCCTGGCCAGCGAAACATGAGCGGCGTTCGAATTCCCCCGTCATAAGGACTTCGCTTCGATTTCGGAGCATAACGAAACCGGCGTTTCATCTTTTTGCGTTCCTGCTCTGATTCCGGAACGTATTGAATCCAACCGTTATCTGTCACATAAACCACAATCGTGTTTTGGGAGAGATTCTTTTGATCCAGGTAATCCAAAAGCTGTCCACAGGTTTCATCGAACCATTCGCACATCGCATAATAATAGGCTAATTCAACTGGCAACTCATCACTGAGGTACTTATTCAGCAAGCGCTTGGGAGGATTATGAGGAGTATGGGGTAAAAAAGGAGCATACCACACAAAAAAAGGATCCGGCCCACACTCATCGATAAACTGAAAGACCGGCGCCATTCCTTCACGACCGACTTTCAGGCCCAGATCTCCGTGTCTGCCTCCACGCTTGGGATCACCATGCGTCATCGCTGACGTAAAACCAGCTAACTTAGGACTGCCTTCCCACCATTTTCCGGATTGAAAGCTCTTATAGCCTAACTTTCCCAGCATAGTCGGCAGGCAATCCACGCTTTTGACATGCTTCAACAGCTTCTGCCGATTCATGCCTTTGGGCGGATCGTTTCCGGTAATTTTATGCTGATGAGGATAGAGGCCTGTGATCATCGTCATCAAGCTGGGACGGCACAGGCTGGTCGGAACATAGCCCCTTTTGAAAACGGCACTTTCTGCCGCCAACTTATCCAACTGGGGTGTCTGAATGACGTCATGCCCCATAAATCGATAATCGTTCCAGGCTTGATCATCTGAGATCAGCATCACAATATTAGGATGTTTGGCTTTTGAATCCGCCCGCACAACACCACGCGAACTCAGTACACACACAATCAAGATCAGTAACGTTGTCAATTTTCTAGAACCACTCACTTTTGACTCCTCTGCTCGGAAGCTCGATCACTTGTTGAAGGTGGAAAAATCATTTCAATGATGTGTCAGGAATTCGCGGATCAGCGTTCTGATCAGTTTTCATGCAGCGAATCTTAATATCGAATTATTTTAAAAAATATCTTTAAAACTCCCAACGCCCAACCTTATAATAGCGTATTGATCTGCGGAAGAATTACACGCACTAACAAAAACACGTTCAACCTATCCTACCAGCTACTTCACTAAGATCAACATTCAAAACAACTTACAAACTAACCAGCAATCAGACACTGGACAAACACTACAGAAATTGTTGCTGTTTGATTAATTGCTAACGACGATTGCCGGGGTTAATTTGAGTCAGGTGATTTCTCAAATTTGTCATTCTTGATTCAAGCAGCTTGGATGCGTTGACAGTTTGGAAAATGATAATTCTAATGTAGGTAATACAGAAGTAACAATCCGGTTTTAATCCATTACCAATTACGATTTTGTTTTCGGGGCAACCACTTCCTGAGACTTCAGGTTGGCTCTAACCTGAGTCTCAGAAGATTAGATGTCACTTACTTTTTGGAAGAATATGAGGAATTCTATGCGGAAAATCATGAATTTAAAAATGGCTTTACTCTTTGGTTTGGCGATAGCAGGTTTTTCTATGATCTGTGCATCAAACCAGGTGGAAGCACGACCTAACTTTAAAGCAGTCTGGGCTTCAACTTACCCAGACTCCAAAATGCTTGTTGCGAAAAAGTGTGGCGTGTGTCACCCTGGAAAAAGCAAAAAAGAGAAAAACGACTACGCAAAAGCTGTCGGCAAAGGCTTAGGAAAACGGAAGCAGACTGATAAGGAAATCATTGTGAAAGCATTGAAAGCTGCCGAATCTATGCCCAGCCCTGTTGAAGGCAAAACATTTGGTGACTTCATCAAAGCAGATAAACAACCACCATACAAAAAAGCAGAAAAAGCAGAATAGATCTGGGACTTCGACACTGACTTAAGGTGTTGAGTCACTCATCAAAATTTTCAAGCAGAGCATTGATCATCAATGCTCTGCTTTTTTCATAAAGTCTTTTGCATGTTCGTTTAGATGAAAATCGATCACCAGCGGTAAATGGTCTGAAGCCTCCCTGGAAAGCTTGGAGCGACACAGCTTCGCATGTCTCACGCCGATCTCTCCCCGAATAAAGGCTTTATCCAAAGTACCAACAGGCATGTAAGCCGGAAACGAACGATACTTTGAGGGAGGATGGGTAATTTCTGCAAAATCATGCTGCGAAAACTGTCCTTTCCCCAGTGTGTTTCTCCAATCATTCGTATCGCCGACAATCAATGTCGGATAGCCACTGCCTTCCTGAAACAATTGATGCGTCAGTAAGTGATCGATTTGCCAATGCCTTTCTTTCTCAGCCAGTCCCAAATGGAAATTGACGAGTTGAAATGCACCTTCCGGAGAATCAATGACCACAATCTGTGCGCCACGGGATTTGCGCCATGTATTGGTCAGCGAAATCTGATGCTGAGACAGAAACGACCAACGTGAGAGAATTAAATTCCCGTAACCACCGGTCTTCAGTTTCACATTCAGTTGATAAAGCGACTCCTGCATATTGAAATATTCAGCGAAGATTTTGGGCTGATTATTAAATCGAGAACGCTTAACGTTTCGATCTACTTCATGCAGGCAGACGATATCCGGATTCTCTGACTCAATGACACCGATGATTCGCTCCAGACGATAACGCCGGTCACGTCCACCAATCCCTTTATGAATATTGTAACTCAATAGTCGCATGATCAATTCGCTTTTATTTTCCTGCGAACATGGGTGGAGTCACCTTGATCACTCCCAGATCATTCTTCCCGGAAGAGATCTTGAGCTTCATCCGCCCCCGTGTCCAGTGATCCCTGGCAATCAGATACCCTGCCTTTTCATGCCAGACTTGAAACTCCCAATCGCCAACAGGCAAATTCTTGATGGAAAAGCCCCCTGTCTCATCTGATGTGGAAAAGTAAGGATGATTGAGTGCCACCAGCCAACCTGCCTGCCAGGGATGAATACTGCAACTCAATCGCAGGGGGAGTTTCTCACCATATTCAAAACGATGCTTCATCTTTTCACCAGGCGGCAACAATTGATTAAGACTAGGATTGCGATACGCCTTCACTTGAAATCCGTGAGCGCACAGATCCTCATTTACCGCTACTAACTGCTGTTTTTTCACCCAGAGGCCCGAAACGTGTGGTTGAAAAATACAACCTTTATTTTGAATCATGACTGCGGGAGGCAGTTCCTGATAACTGGCGTGTATCTGGGAATCGTCCATTTTCGATTCACGTAGATAAACAAAGATATTCTTTACACCGCCATTTTTACCAATCATCAAAGACTGATCAACGATCTGTTCACTGAATTTTCCACAAATTTCCTGATCGCGGCTGATTTCAAGTTTTTCAAGCACAGCTGGCTTGTCGGAATAAATAAACTGCCCTGTCAGGGTGCCCCATTCCGCAGCCTGCAGGGGATGCACCAACAAGCTTGCCAGACACATCAATAACAGGCACTGCAGTAAACTATATTGATCTCGATTCAAGATTCATACTCCTGGCTTTGTCCGCCTTCAGCTATAACATTTCTGCAAAATAAAACCACCTGCGAAGGCTGACTGTAATCTATTTTACCCACTCGCTGCGCCAGATGAAACTGCTCCCGGCGAAAGAAAAGAACCGCGTCTCACTTCACCAATAAAAAAACCCTCTGCCAGGGAGACTCCTTAGCAGAGGGGTATATTCAATTAACTCGAAGCTCATTCACTGGAAAAAGAGCAGACGCTCTTAAAGCAATGGACCTTCCCAGTTAGTAAAGGCTTCATCCATCAATTCCTGATTTGCATCAAAGTCGTCAGCAAGATCCAAATCAAGGTCATTTTCTGAATGGGCTAACACTAACTGACGATCATCAGAATCCGATCCCGTCAGACCATCTTCGAATTCCATCGATGAATACAGGTCTTCAAAGATGGTTTCATCTAATTCCAATTCGTCGTCAATGGTCGCCTGCTCAAAGACAGATGGTTGAATTGCATCGAAGGTAGCCACCTGTCGAATACTTTCCAGAGGACTATCTTCTTCATCAACCTTGATCGCAGCAGGTGCCACAAAGTCAACCGTTGACTGATCAACAAACGTCTGAGCTGCCTCGGTACTTTGAATCAGCACTGGTTCAGCAACCGAGTCCGCAGAGGAATTCGTTCCGTAAATGGGACTGCTGATTCCACCACCGCTACTAGCGGCTTGAGCATTTTCATAGGCTGCTAGCAACATTTGAACGCTGATATCAGAAGGGGTCTTTCGAACTCCCGGATCAAGCGTGTCGTTCAACAGATCATCGGGATAAGCAGAATCCTCGATATGATAACCTGTTGAATCCAGAGCAACGGTAAAGTCGGATCCGACAAATACCAGGTCACCATTCGTTTCCGTTTCGATAAGGCTTCCAAACCCGGAGTAATAACGGGTAAATCCAAGTACGTGTCCGATTTCGTGTAACAGAACAGTATACAGGTCATATCCACCACCTGCAGGAAGATCAGTCACATCAACGTGCCAGCCTAAACCGTTTGCATCATCGTCAATGACCACTCGACCAGCAACCGGAATTCCATCCACATTATATTCCGTGGTTTGACCGGAACCGAGTTGAGCGGTATCAAAATCGCGAACGATGACCTGTACTTCCAAAGGCTCTTCCAGCCCCAGGGCCGTTTCCCAGGTATCAACGGCAGCTTCGATTACTTGATCGATGCTATCGTCACCACTCACAACATCTAATGTTGTTCCAATCCACTTCTGACCGAAGTTTCTGGGGAAATTGATCTGGCTGCCTTCAGCCTTACTCTTGCCGTAATTGGAAGCCAGATAAGTCAAGTCTTTGAAGTCGACTCGACCACTTCTATTAAAGTCCATCACAGCCGTAAGCTCTGATGAAGAATTAAAGACTTCCTGATCATAGGCTGCTGCTAACTTCATGAGATCACGGTAATTGATCAAATTATCATCGTTGATATCGTAAACGACAGGATACAGATCGGTTTGAGGCAGGGCTCCCACATTGGCGGTCACTTCTCCCACGCCGTTAATATCAATTTCTGTATCCAGTACTTCCAAGCCAAGCTCAAGCGGTGCGAACGTCAAATTTGTCGGATCGACTTCCACCTGATCTCCTTCAAGTGATTCAAACTTGATACGGGCCAACAAGGCATACCCTGTTCCCCCCACATCAGATTGAATTGAGCTACCGCCCAGATTTCGAACAAGACCCGCTTCATCATCAATCGTAACAGATCTATTGAAAGCGAAGCTGGAACCGAACTGGACAGAGGTCGCACTAAAGTAAGCAGTGTTATAAGCGATATTCGTTAATACATCTGAAATACCATACTCACTGGCAGTATCGACCCAGACTTCAACCCAGAACGACTGCCATTCGTTAATCCAGTCCTCGTTGGCTGGCAAGGCAAAGGTATGCCCCTCATTCGTAACACCAGTTGGTTGTGTCACCACAGTAATCTGAATATTCGTCTGGTCTTCAACAATGGAAGCAACTCCGCCCGTACCATATAAAGGAGCAGGCACCGGTAGTGGTGGTGTTGGGATCTCAACAGCCCCAATATCGACAATGGGATTGTTTATCGAATCATGACTTGCATCAACGGATCTTTCTTCGCCACGCTGATCAAGGTCTCCGGCTGAAACTGCACCTGGTCTGCCGGCATCAATGGCCACGCTGCCTTCTAACAGTAAGTGAGTCAAGGTAGGACCACCATTGTCGGCCAGAACGTCCAACATGGGATCAATGGGAGCAGCGAAAGATCCGACCAGGTTGGCATTATCACCGTTTACCAAACCGGTTGCTGAGCCGATATTACCAATCAGGTTGTTAAAACTTTGTTCATCGACATTATAGGCTCCACTCAGGTCATCATCTGCCAGCAGACCAGAGTTTCCGGCGATGAGAGTATTCACCATGTTCACAACAGAACTAGCAGTCGCGGCAGAGTCATTGAAGATTCCCCCACCAAATTGATTGGCGGTATTCAAAGTCAATGTATCGTTGAGTAAGTTGAATGTCCCCATATTGAAGATGGCACCACCACGACCTACGGCATGATTTTCCGAGAAGGTCGAATTATCTGCAGAAGCAATGCCTTCATTATAGATACCCCCACCAGATTGATCAGCTGTGTTTAAGTTTAAAGTACTCTTACTCAAGTCAAAAGTACCCGCATTAAAGATCGCTCCCCCACGAGAGACGGCATGGTTTTCGGTAAAGGTTGAAGTGATTACGGAAAGGATGCCTTCATTGTAAATCGCGCCCCCACGACTAACGGAATCATTGTTGTTGAATAATGATTCACTAATATCGAAGTCAGTTACACCAGAGGCAACATAGAGTGCACCGCCACGGCCGCCTGATGAGTTATCGGAAAATGTGGAACGAGCAATCGATGCCGTATCCTGATATTGATAAATAGCCCCACCCTGGAAGCCGGCATGGTTATTCAAGAATTGGGCATCTGAAATATCGAGCTGGCCAATACTGTAAATCGCACCCCCCAGGAAGTTGGCAGTATTATCTATGAATGCCACTTGATCAAGCAGTAGATCGCCTTGTGCATAGATGGCACCCCCATCATCGGCATCGCCGTTGATCAACCGCATTCCGGAAAGTTCGAGATCGACACCAGCTCCTGTATGGAAGATGCGATCCGTTCCCTCGGCGTCGATTGTTGTTATATTCGCTCCATCGCCAACAATTCTGACACTTCTCTGAATATCAAAGTCACCACTGACGTTCGTATCGTCTCCTGTTCCCCGGACCTCATACACACCCGCTGGTAGAACAATCGTATGATAATCGCCTGCTGTAGCTGGGTTGTTGATGATATCGATGGCTTCACGCAACGAGAGAATTGTCGCATTATCAGCGTGATTCACAACGTCATCAACAAAGGTAGTGACAAGTAGCCCCTCTCCCTGATCGATAATCGTCCCCACCCCTTGATTATCAACCACCAACGCGTCCACAATAGTAGAATCATCGATCATCGCATAAAAGAATTCATCATCTTCATCTACCATATCTGCATTGATGGTCACAGTGAATGTCGCAGTGAGATCTCCCGCGATAATAGTGACCTCGTGTGGTGTTCCTATTGGGATCCCCACAAAGTCATCACCCAAAGTCGCCACACCGGCCCCTGCTCCTGTCATCGTATAGACATCAAACACTAAATCATCAGCGAGTGTTTGAGACAATGAAACAGTAAATGTCATCTCTCGCGTGCCAGTATCAGGCTCGACGGTAGTGACATCGTTGATCGAGAGGAGCGAGAAATCATCATTGAGGATTGTACCTACTGCGGTGTCGTTAGCTCCGATCGTCACTGCCGCATCACCGTCAACCGTCAGATTTGACAGTTCAACTTTGAAGGTTTCATCAGTCTCAATTTCAAAGTCACCATTCACGATAACGGTCGCAAATTGTTCTATGTCTTCACCTGGCTCGAAGGTGATTGTCTGGGTTGATAAGACAAAGTCAGTCGCATCTGCAAAGGTATCGCCCATTCCCGCCAAAAGTGCTGCTACATCGACTGTTACGGTATCGGTCAACTGACCAGACAGTGTAACTTTGAATTTGAACTCAGTTGTTTCCCCTGCGTCTCCTTCAACTAATTCAAAATCTTCAATTTCGACGATGGCTTCATCATTTAGAATCGTGACTGTAGATCGGTCATTCTCAATCGTTGCCCCGACAGCGTTGAAGATATCCACGAAGAATGTTTCATGATCTTCAAGATCGTCATCACCGATGACGATCACTTCAATAATCTGTGTGGTTTCACCAGCCGCGAAGGAGACTGTGCCTGTTGTATAGTTATAGTCAAGGCCAGCTACCGCAGTCCCATTTGAGGTTTCATAATCGACGGTAACCACATCAACATTCGTATTCGAAAGTGAAATAATAATTTCGAAAACCGTAGCAGTTCCCGCATCCGTCTCAATTTGACTGTAAGATTCTGTAATACTCACGCTGGGTGTGACAATTTCGAACGCACCGATATCACTGGTGGTATCAGTAGGCCGTGTTGCCCCACGCTGGTCAAGCACGACACCATCTGTATTATCGCCAGCGTCAATTGCCAGACTGCCCACAAGTAACGCGTGAGTCCAGGGTCCAGTCTTTGTTGGTCCGCCATGGTCATAGAGCGGACTCAAGACAGGGTCCAGTCGTTGTGCTTCGGAACCGACAAAGTCATTGTTGAATCCATCGATAAAGCCAACAGACCCACTTTGCGTGCCAATCAGGTTATTCCCCTGTGAAGTAAAGACACCTTGCACATCAGCACCACTGACTAAGGCGCGATTACCGGCCAGGATGGTATTCCTGATACTTACACTGGCTGTATCAGCCACAGAATAAATACCGCCACCTGAACCTTCTGTTTCATTGTTGTAAATCGTGGTATTGTTAATCGTCAGTTCGCCGGTGTTATGAATAGCGCCCCCTTCTTTACCAGCTTCGTTGCCGGAGAAGGTGACGTTAGAGATATCGATGGAATCTTCATTCAATAATCCACCACCACGCGTACCGGCGAAGTTATTCGAAATGGTACTGCTGGAAATCGTCACGCTACCAGGTGTCACCGTTAGAGGCTGGCCAGTAACCATAACTGTATACTGCCCCAAGCTCCCGTAATCTGAGTAACCCGTTCCCGAAACGTCTCCTTCACCTGTCCCATCGATGGACACGTAGTAGGTGCCAGCTGCCAGTCCGGTGAATGCCGCATTGAGAGCGCCAATGGGATTGCTCGTTTGAATCTGAGTGCCGCTGGAATCGTACAATATGGCAAGAATGTCAAGGTTGGGGCTCTCGGAGAATGGATCGATGATGACATCGCCACCTGTGGTTGTGAACTGGAAATAGTCCACATCTGTGTTTCGCTCGATGATTCCAGAAGCCATGCCATCGGTGATACTTGACGCAGTGCCCGTGCTGCTTCCGTGATCATCGGCACGATAACCAAATCCGTTCTGGGTTGTGATGATACTCAGATCGTCTTCGCCGTTGTTGGCATCAGCGTATTCACCACTACTCCACTGGACCAGATTCTGGTAATAACCAACCCCCATGATCGGAGCCCAGCCCGTTGTACCGCTGCCATGACCCTCGTAGTACTCCAAGGTTGACGTACCATCATGGACCAATCCCAGTGTGTGTCCCACTTCATGGCTGGCTGCTTCGGCAACACCAATCAGACCTGTGTTAAACACGTAGGTTGGTGTGTCGAGGTTATCGTTGAACGAACCAACATAGGCTACGCCCCCAGCAAGGTTGTACCATGTGTTCTCACCAATGACGACACGCATACCCCAGCGTGTATCTGAGGCATCACTCCTGATCAGATCGCTGACTGGCGGTTCCGCTGTTGTAACATTGACATTAAACGGAGCAAAGTCCTCAGCAACCTGTAGCCAGGTGCGTTGAATCACTTCGATTTCGGCAAGGCTGAATGACCCGACGTCGCCATCGGTATCATAAGCAGGAGTGACAATGGTACCGAATGCGTCATTCCACTGTGTGCCAGTTGTCGTGTGACCGTTAAAATCGAGATAAATCGTGTGGCTCGCTCCGGGCAGCGAACTCAGGTTGAACGTGTCGATGACTGGGAAGGGAGGATCTTCACTCAGAATGGCAGCTTCTCCGTCATCGTTTTCGTATTTTGGAAGAACGTGGTCATGGTCCAATTCATACACCGGAGAATCGTTGTAGTCCCATTCTGCTCCCACGAACTCACTTGTGGCGTCTCCGCTATCCCCTTCACCATTCCCCACAGCCACTTCATTCGAAATGAAGACACCACCACCGGCAACCGTTGCCGTATTGCCGTCGATGGTTGTGTCGATGACTTCCAGGGTTCCCCCTGTGGAGTTGAAGATACCACCACCATTTTCAGCATCGTTGTCAGAAATGGTACTCAGATCGATTGTTAACGTACCAGAATCGTTGTTGAAGATAGCTCCCCCGTCAGCAATCGCGGTATTGTTATGGAAGAAGCTGTCCGTCATGGTGACGATCCCATTATTGAACAGGGCACCACCACGGTTGGCGAGACCGTCTCGAATTTCGACATCTTCGAGAGTCAGGTTACCGTTGTTGAGAATCGCTCCCCCATCTTCGGCACGGGTGACATCTCCATTGACCAGAGTCACTCCACGAATCGATACGTTGATCCCTGCAAAGATGTGGAAAATACGATCCAGAGAATCGGCATCAATAAACGTTTGGTCTGATCCAGCACCGATAATTGTTAAATCGTCTGTAATGTCCAGGTCGCCTGACAACGCGTTGTTTTCGCTGAGCCCAAACAATGACAGTGTGTAGGTTCCCGTTCCCAACAGAATCGTATCGGCCCCAAAGCGAGCGTTTGCTTCAATAACGGCTGCTCGTAAAGTGCTTTGGCCGTTGATATCAACACTGACTCCGTCTCCGGGAGTCGCATCGACCGAATCACCAAACGCGGTCACAATATAACCGGATTCGAAGGCCCCGATGTCAACGACTAAAGAACCATTGCCATCGCCATCGAATAAACGAGCAAATCCACGCTGGTCGTCTGTCGGTGCATAGAAGTTATTCCCTGCATCCCGTGCCAGACTGCCTCCTAAAAGCTCATGCGTAAAGGTCGCACCACCATTATCCTGGAGTGCTCCCAAACCAGGACTAATCGCGGTGGAAGGCCCTGTCCCCACCAGGTCTGCATTCGGCCCGGTAGGAATATACCCGGAGGAAGCTCCGATAATACCGATCAGATTATTACCAAGAGAGTCAATGACTCCGTCGACATCGGGACTGGTAACACCATCATAATTCCCGGCAACGATTGAATTCGCCAAGCTCACAGAACCATCTGTTTTATTCAGGATACCGCCACCAGCTCCGGTAATCGCAGTGTTATTGAAGATGGTCGCATTCGTAAGTTCCATGCTCCCTTCTTCATCATTGTAAATTCCACCACCGCTTTCCGCTTTGTTCCCTGAAATGGTCGCATTCACGATATCGGCCACTGCGATCGAATTATTATAAAGACCACCACCAAAATAAGTCGCAATATTGTTTGAGACGGTGCTGTTGAGCAAATTCAATTGTGCGTTGGATTCGTTGTAAATACCGGCTCCGTTATCCGCAGCAGTATTTCCATCGACGGTTGTGCGTTGCAGGTTGAGCGTGGCATCATCTGTATTAAAGATACCACCACCGTTCGTGCTGGCGATGTTATTGTTGATATCAGAAAAATCGAGACTGATCGTCCCCAGTTCCTGGTTGTAAATCCCCCCACCGGCGGCTGCTTCATTATTGATTAAGTTCGTAGAAACCAGTGAAACTGATCCTTCTTCCTGATCATTAAACAGGGCACCACCATTTCGCACCGCATCACTATCTCGGATGGTCGTTCCCGTGATTAACAGGCTGATCCCGAAGTTGGCGATGGCACCACCGTCACGGTCTGCTGAGTTATCATCGAAGAAACTGTTCGTAATCGTAATCTGTCCGGCGGAAGCATTATAAAGACCACCACCGTCGCTATCGGCCATATTTGTCAAAATGGAAACCGAGGTGAGTGTGACCACACCTTCATCATTATAAATACCGCCACCGCTCAATAGCGCGTGGTTTCCAGACACTGTTGTTCGGCTGATGGTTAATGAAGCTGCTTCTTCATTGAAAATACCTGCCCCCAACTGTGCCGTATTGTTATTCACCTTGCTGTCGCTGATCGTCAGGTGGGCTAGATCATTATTGTAGATACCACCACCGTCTCCCGTTGCCGTGTTACCCGAAATCGAGCTTCTGGTAAGATCGACCGTGGCACTCAGATCATTGAAGATACCGCCACCATCACTGGATGCAGTATTTCCAGTCATATCAGAATCAATCAGTATGACGAGAGACTGATCATTATTGTAAAGACCACCACCGTATGCGGCAGTATTATTTGAAACAGTACTATTTGTCAGATTCAACGTCCCTTGTTCACCAAGCTGGCCGTTAAGGATACCACCACCGTCAATGTCAGCGGCGTTCCCATCAACAACAGTATTTACCAGAGACAAGTTTCCGATATTTCGAATACCACCGCCGCTTCCATCGATCGCAGTACCACCGGTTACCATCAGTCCTTCAAGATTGAGTTCCACATCCAGCAGAACATCAAACACACGGTCATCCAGACCACTGACAGCAGCCATGTCTCCAGGATCAATCGCAGCACTGATGATGGTTTGATCGTCACCTGCCCCCAGAATGGTCAGGCTGCCGGTGAGGTCTGTAATATCCAAATCGCCGGTCGTTGCGTCATCTAAATCCGAATTAACTAAATTCAGGATATTCAGATAGTACGTTCCCGGACCAAGCATGATGACGGAATCACCGGCTAACGCGTTGGCCTCCATGATGGCGGCTCGCAAGGTGACATTTCCATCTATATCTGCGGCAATTCCATCTCCGGGGGTGGCGTCAACCGTATCCAGAAGACTGTTCACAAAGAATGTACCAAATTCGACGGCTCCCACATCAACGTTGGTTCCCAGGATTCGCGTACTTCCCCGTTGTTCTAATGCGTCCAGATCGGTGGCATTGACGCCGGCATCAATGGCAGCACTTCCCAGGATTAAGGCGTGTGTCAGGGTGGGACCACCATTATCCGCTAAATTCAAATCGAGAACGAGTGTCGGATCGAGCACATTCACGATATCGGAGGCACCCATTCCAGTGGCCGTTCCAACCAATCCGGTCAGGTTGCCGCCCAGACTGATGAAATCTCCGTCCAGTTCAGCACCTGTGTTTCCAATGATCAAGTTATTCTGCAGAGTGGAAGTACCGCTATTGGAAATCCCCCCCCCAGTACCGAGGGCTGACACATTCAGCGTAAACGTGTTGTTTGTCGCTGTCAGGGTGGCGGTATTTCTGATAGCACCACCACTGCGATCTGCAGCGTTATCGGAGAATGTTGTGTTGGACAACGTGGCAATTCCAGCACCGGCGTTGAAGATGGCACCACCGTCTCGTCCCGTGTAGTTACCGTGGATCGTGCTCCGCGTCACTTGCAGGGTTCCGGTGTTGCGGATACCACCACCACTCCCGCCGGCAGTGTTCTCTGAAATAGTACTCTCGACGATAATCAGCAGACCCGTGTTATTGATACCGCCAGCACTGTCTTCGGCGTGGTTATCAGTCACTTCGACGTTTGTCAAAGTGGTCGTACCACTATTGCGAATACCGGCGCCGTCGGCACTGCCTGTCAATTCACCATTGGTAATCGTCAGGTTTTCCAGATTCAATGTAACTCCGGCAAAGATCTGGAAAATACGGTCCAGGGCACCACCATCTATGACCGTACCACTCACAAGAATACCTTCGTCATCATAAACAGCGACGCCTTGGCCGCGGATGGTCAGGTTATCGCGAATATCCAGGTCGCCCGTTGCCGCTTGATCTTCATCAATCCCATCAATGCTCAATTGATAAGCGCCAGCGGCAAGCTCAATAATATTAGAACCAGCCAACTCGTTTGCTTCCTGAATTGCGGCACGCAACGTGAGCGTACTGGGATCACCGAAATCACCAACAACACCATCGCCGGGATCAGGATCAACCAGATCGTCATAGATCGGTGCGGCAACATTCAAATCAATCGTGGAACTGTATACCCAGGTTTCAGAAGCATCCTCTAATACAGGATCACCTGCAGCATTGAGGATACCCGATCCGGCAGCAATCAGAGAAAATGTGTAAGTTCCAAAGACATTGGTGACCGTGCTCAAATCAATGCGAAAATCTGTTCCGCCACTGACGGGTTCCATAACGAGCTGATCCAGTGGAATATTCTGACCATTGAGTGTCAGTTTGTAATTAGCTATATCAGTGGCATTTACCACTGCCTCATTGAAAGAAACCGTCACGAAACCAGCATCCGTCAGCAGAATAGGAGGTAGATTTTGTATGGTCACTTCAGGACCATCCCCACCAATTCGCCAAGTGTCTGAGACTTCAGCCGTGAAGATATTCAGATAGGTATCCTCAATGGTTCCATCAGACAGCAGTGTTAAGGTGTAAGTCCCAGGAAGGCCCGTCACATCGGTCAGATCAATCTGATAAGTCGATCCATTCAGCGCGATTACATCCAAGGGGGTCATGGACATGTCTTCCAAATCGACATCGTGCGGTCCCATACCATCCACGCGAACCAATTTGAAATCAGTAATATCGACACCAGTGACCACTTCCGTGAAGTTGATCGTCACGAGACCGACAGGTCCGGTCTCAAGGTCATCAATATCCTGAATGCCTGCAATGGGGGCCACCACATCATCGGCATTCTGCCATGTCACAGAGACGGAACCGGCAGCGTTATTACCAGAAGCATCCTGAGCGGCAGAACGTTCTGCATGATATGTCAGAGTGTAACTCCCGATCGCATCAGCCAGCCCCATTAAGTCAATTTCAAAATCTTGATCGGCGACAGCCCCCATCGCTGAACTGGGATCGAGCGATGCATTCCCGGAAGTAAGAGGGATATCAACCCCGTTTAGATCAGTCAAAGTGAAATCAGTGATATCGAGACTACCCGAGTTGATGATTTCAGAGAACGAGAACTGGATCGGCGCACTCGGGTCTGAAACAGGGTCAAATTCCCCAATCGGAGCCAGAGTATCATTGTCCCATGTTTCGCGGGCATCATACACTTCGCCGGTAACATTCTTTAGTTCATTTCCAGCCATGTCGGTAATGGAGCCGGAACCGTTCAAGGTCAAAACATAGCTGCCGGACAAACTCGAGACTTTGCTGAGGTCAAGAACAAACTGGCTACCGGTCACTTGAACCAAAGTGGCAGGCGTGGAAGCTAAATTAACAGGAATCCCACCATCGCGTGAAAGGGTAAAGTCAGACAGATCAACCCCAGTCACATCTTCATCGAAGTTGATCACGACTTCACCGACCGCTGCACTACGCGCATTGGGAGAGACACTCACAAATTCTGCCGCAGGGGCGGTGGTATCGATCGTGAATCGCTCAACATCACCGAACATCAGGTAGTTTCTGGGAGTCGAACCGGGAGACAGGTATTTGGCATCGGAGATCAACGTAGTACTATCGTTATTGACGAGTCGAAGCTCGTACTCGCCATCTCCTTCGCTATTGAGAATACTATCAATATTCAGTCTGAAAGTCCGGAGATCATCCTGCTCGAGCATACTGGATGTTAACTGGCTGCTGATATCACGGTTATTATGGAACAGGGCAAAGTCATCAATATCAACTCCGGCCACATCTTCTGTAAACGATATGGTGAAATCACCAATATCGGTATCATCTGTCGGATCAGCTGCAACAACCGAAATATCAGCTGTCAGGTAGGTACTGACAACCGGCACCAGGAATGTGTCGATATCCACCACCCAGGAATCCCAGTCATAGGATAATTCACCAAAAATAAATCCTGCATACAACAGTGCAGAATAGAATGAATCACCATCCTGAAAACCATTGCCCACTCCATCAAATCCCTGTGCAATCCGGAAAGTACTGAGCCCCATACCAGGATAGAGAAAGGCGCCGTTATTATTGTTAGACCAAACACCAGAGAATGCATTCACAATACCAAGCACAGCCCCATCTGTACTATTCAGCGTGAAATTTTCGGCATCGATTACAGTAATATAAAATACCCCATTGGCAGGATTCACAACACGAGCATTCCCATCCACTCCGGTTGCGACTATCCCCGTAATTTCCACAACATCTCCGGTGCTCAGCCCATGTTCTCCGCTTGTGGTAACTTGAATCGGCCCACCAGGAGAAGATAAGTATACATCGTCTATAGAGCCTACCGCAGTTGGTGCTTCATTGGGGCCACCAAAAGGTTGTAAACCAGTACGCGTTGCCAGACGCTGAGCATTTCGGCGGCGCGTGGCAGAGGTAAAAGGGCCATCAGGATCTGGAGCAGCTTTGTCATTGGTGCGAGATTTGAATGTGCCTTCAGCATTATCATAATAGGCTCCCACATTCGTCACGCTCAAACCGTTACCTGTGTTTCCTTCAAACACCAGATTCAAACGCGCCAGCGGATCGCCTTGGTAAGGATTACGCAGCACTCGGAAGGGAATGGTGGCAGTGGGAGCGACCCATAAATCAGTTGTCGGCACGGGATCTACGGTAGAGGTAAAAGACTCAATGAAGACATCTTCACCATAGTTACCTTCAAATACGTTATTGATCACCATGACATTCGACCGCCCATTCGCACCGGCATCACTAGCATCTTCAGTACCAGTTCCGGAGTATGTACCTGGAGCATGGCTCTCATAGAAAGTGGTATCACCGGCCATTGTACCAATCCGCATTACCAGACCATTGGCCTCAAATCCGCCGTTGACTCCGTTATAGTTGATGTAGTTAGTATTAAGCTGCAACGTCATATCGGCGTTTGAAGTTTCTGCGTTACCCGTTGCATCCAGAGCAGTGGTGCTTGCGGCATCCTGGTCCTGTCCGCGCGAAGCGGTTGTTACAACATAAAAACCTTCCAGACCATTAGAAGCAATCTCGTTTGCCCCCAACTCAGTTCCGTCACCAAAAATGAAATCAGAGTCTGCCTGCTCTTCAGTCTGCAGGTCTACTCCGCGTCCACCATTGTTATCGATAAAGTTACCAATGGCTGTCACACTGGTCGTTAACATGAGATCAAAATCGACTGCTATGCCGTATGAATACGCTCTGCCGAAACTGAAACCATCTTCTGTGTGTATGATCTGGTTAGCAGCAAGCACTTCTAGACCATCGGCCGCATTCTCGGTAATCACGTTATAACGCAGGAAGGAGGTTTGACCATTCGAGTTGATATCAATCCCTTTGCCATTGTTTTTAGCAATCAGGTTGTTATCAATCGAGGAAACCAGACCATTACCCAATAGTTCAATACCACCTGTCTGATTTGAAAGTATTGAGTTATTCGCTATTTTCACCCGTCCTTCAATTCGATCAAGAGCTGCTGCAATCTGAACACCATCGCGTCCGTTATTTTCGATCAGGTTGCCTCGGTCCTGTCCGGTGACAGGATCAACTCCATCCAGACCGATAAACAGCATATTCCGATTACCAATCCGACCGGAAATCTCGATCCCGTGCTCACTGTTATCACTAATGTTATTCTGAATCCACGTACCAGAAACATCACGTCGGTCTGTTCCATTATAGCTTGTTGTACGCGTTGTTGATTCAATACCATTGATCGAGTTCAGGATGATCTCGTTATTGATAATATCGGCGAATATAGTTGCATCCGCTTCGGCATGCAGACTGATTCCATCGCGTTGATTACTGGACAACACGTTGTCTTTGATCTCAAAATCAGTGGTGGTTAAATTTCCATTCTGGGCGAGAATGTCGATACCATCGCTGTTACCGGAAATGGAGTTGCTGTAAATCATCACAGCGCGTTCTTCACCCACAATCGGATTAACAATCGCTTGCCCCACACGTGCATCGCCTTCGCGGTGGAAGTTAATTCCGTCCAGGCTATTGTTGGCAATCACGTTGTTGGAAATCTGGGTGCGGTCGATAATTGTGAATTCTTCAATATGGATCCCAACTCCATGTCCCGCATTCCCCTGACCTGCGGTATTAACAGCATCCGTTCCGAGGAAGTTACTATCAATCGTCAGGTCTCGCAGTTGACTGAAAGCCTCAAAATGGACATCAGTGCCGATGAGATCAATATAAATGGAATCGCCAGCATAAGGAGTGGAAGAGAGACCGTCATTCCGGGTCCCAGTGATCGTATTGTCCGAAATCGTGATATCCCCGGTTGCCGTATCTTCCATCCTGACAGCAACACCCGCACCACGGTTGTCATCCATGGTGTTAGCAGTGACATTCAGACTGAAATCAACACTAATCAATTCTGTGGGGTCAGCCGCAACCAGATTAATCCCAACAGTCTCATTGGAACTGATTGTATTGCCGGTAATATCTCCAAAGAACGAGGTATACATCTCCAGATCAATTTCAATCCCGGCACCGGAGTTACCAGTAATCGTGTTGCCGCTGATACCTCTGAGGGAACCACCAACGGTCGTCGTTTTAAGCGTCATTGTAAGAGGATTACTTATATCGTCTTCCAGCGAGTCTGCCACGATTTTCAACTGAGATGTGTTTGTGCCTGTCAGACGGCCGGTAAACTCAATTTCAAAACCGGAGAATTCCAACCCCTGATTGGTCGGGTCTTCTCCATAAAGCACTTCCCGCACGAAGACATCATTTCCTGTCAAAGCAGGAATAGACCCGTCTGTCAATGCCAGCCAGATATCATGCGCAGTTGCATTATGGGCAATCGGGGTAGTAGACTGACCATTATATTCCAGTGAGTAAAAACCAGAGTCTGGAATTCCGTTAATCACAATTTCCTGGACTTCGTTATTGCTGGTTCCTTCTGATATCGCTACCACTTGTGGGGCGGTCGGCTCGAGTAGACTGGAATCGACAGACAGAAGACCGGGTGCTTCCAGTGCACGAAACTGACCGGTGAATTCCACTAGGAATCCTCCAGAAGCCATTGAACCAGTTACAAGAACATCGCCTGGAGAAATCGAAGCCAACCCTTCTAATGCATCCTGAACATCTGCTGCTGTTGCATCGTAGTCCAACATGCCTGTAGCTTCAGTTCCGCCTCCATCGAGGAGTAGTGAAATTGTATACTTTCCCCCCTGAGCGGGAACAGGAAAGTCAATTTCCTGCACTTCATTTTGACCGACCCCCTCGACGTCGGTATCTTCTTCAAGGTCAACCAGAAGCGGAGTAAATGATTCGATCAGATCGACATTTTCCTTGTCGTGTGCACCAATAAATGTGACGACAAAGCCGGATGCGAAATTACCTGAGACATTGAAGTCATCGTCGGTCGTATTTCCGTCTAAAATATTCAGGGCAGCTTCAAGACGAGTACTGAATTCAGCAGGATCTTCGCTCAGATAGACAAGTACACTAGAATCATCAAATTCGAGAATAACATAATAGGGGTTCGAATTATCATTGGGGAGTGGCGTGCCGGTTAAATTTGTTATAAAACCAGCGCCATCCAGATCAAATGGGTTGAGCCTGCCAAATTCACTCGGCAACTGACTCGGATTGCCATCTCTGTACCGGAACTGGAGTCGCTGCTGCTCATCAACAGTTGATGTTCCTGTACGATTTTCCGTGACTAGAACGCTATAATTTAATCCTGACTCATCTATTGTGATCTGTGGCACGTCCGTCCCACGCAGCGAACTAGCGGGATCGAAAGTAACGACAAACCGACCTTCGGTATCATCGTAAGACACGCTGGCAGGGGAATCCGTAAAATCTGCCGCGGCTGCCATATTGTTAATGGCAGTCTGAATTTCCGTCGAAGCGGCAGCAGCAGAAACAGAGTTGCTCAAATCTGTTAATAAACTGAAATCCAGGTAACTTGTAAATTCATACAAGGAGACAGAAAAGTGACCATATGTGGGGATATCTGAAAATGTGGGGATATCTGAAAACTGTGTCAGATAAAGATATTGTACCTCTGAGGTATTTACATTGCTTTGGGTAATCTGGACATCAGCAGGGGCAATCAGCAAACCATCGGGATTCACGGTAAGCAGACTCATGTTCCGCCCCGCCAAATCGTTCACGAATTCAATTTCGTAGCCATCTGTGACATTTCCATTGACGAGAATATCATCGACGTTGATATCAATTTCTTCTCCCCCGCCCAGAACGGGTGTCGCATGCACCAAAGCTGATTTGACCTGTGCCGCTGTCGCTATATGAGAAATACCAGCGGTCACAAACTGAACACCGCGGCTGTCTGTATAAGTAATCGTGAATGTTCCTCCAGAAGCCTGTCCTGCGAAGGTGATCAACTGGACTTCATTTCGTGGAGCGGCGAAGTCAATTTTGTCAGTGGAACCAGGAACACCGTCGTAGGCGGGCACGCCGGGACCCGCGTCTGTTGGCATGGGGTTGGTGGTCGACGGAGTGAAGTAGATCCCGTGACCTGTGTTGTTGAAAATGGAGTTATCTGAGATATCGCCGCTCAGATCGCCGTCGGTCTGATCAAAGACAATCCCGTGACCCGCATTCGCTGAGATCGTGTTTCCGGTGATCGATACAAACTGGTCTACATTATTCAGATCAATGCTGACACCAGCACCGGCAGTATTCCCAGTGATAATATTCGAGTGGATGTACAACTCGGTCAGCAAGGCAGCACCACCGGCGGCCGTATCATCGACGTTGATACTCACCCCTTGAATGCTGTTGTTATTCGTCAGACGCAGTTCTTCAGCAATCGAATCCACAATATTGACACTCACACCGTCATCACCTGAAGTGCCGGTAATCGTGTTGTCTGCCAGTGTTGTGTGAAGGAGAGTAGACCCATCGGCAACATCAATGGAAACACCATCGATGTTAGAACGTCTGATCGAAGTTTCTTCGATGATCGTATTACTCATCGCCACGGTGACACCAGCGCCGGACTGCCCGGATAATGTCGAATCAACAATATTGAATTCATCAATGGTAATATCGGTCAGGTCAATGCTGAATGCATTTCCGACAGCCCCCGTGATTGTGGAACTATCCACTGCAATCGAGATCGAAGCAGCATCCAGATCAGCCAGTTCAATGTCAATTCCCCGTCCGGCAGCAGCATCGATGGAGACATTATCGAACAGGATGGAAAAGGGGACAGCTTCCGTGTGATCATCATTCTGGAACTGCAATCCATTTAAATCGATCGAAACACCAGCGCCCGACGACGCATTGATGGTCAGGTTTTCAAAGATGATTGAATCATAATTAGAGAATGTATCACCATCGGGGTCCAGCACAGAGTTGTCGATCGTCAGTCCCAGCCCGGCGGTAAGCTGATTGATGATGAGCGACGTCAGAAGAGTTCGATCTTCCAATTGTTCAATCGCAATTCTGCGCTGAACTTTCTGGCGTGCTGAAGAAGGAACGCTTCTAAGCTGAAGCCGACGACGAGGATTTAAAGTAGCCCTGCGACTTTTTTCGAAAGCAACTCGCATCGACTCAACCCAAGATGTCAGTAACATCTGCTGTCTCCCATAAACTTTAAATTGCTATGACATTCTATAGTAAAAGGAGGGATTTTTCACATCCCATTTCATCTTTTACAGTAAACCTGAATGCCAATATGTTTTATTGTTAGTTGTCAATTTTTGACTCAATCCGATGAACTCTAAAACAAAGCCGTCCCCAAACTGGAACGTTCGACCACTGCCTCGTTTTACGCCATTTCTGCGCATTTACAGAAATCCAGTCTCTGATGCTAAAAACTACTCTGAACCGATGTCAAAGAAATTTGCGTAAAATAGGTAAAATATAACCACTATTTCCCACTTATAACAGTCATGCAAGCAACACAAAATCCGCGAACCAATTATTCAATTTACATGAAAAAAATGAGTAAATGACTCTCCTCATTCCCTGTCGCAACTTGAAAATCTCACAGTACAGACGATTCAGAACCGTAAAGCTAACGATGAATCATTTCCTGGTGGCCGCATTTCGTATTTTTTTTCAATTCCACAACTCTTTTAACAGGATAGTCTTATAGAATTAGGTTTCTAAAACAATGGGCAGAATGCGCTGAGATTTCCGGCAATCTTATCTATACATTCGAATCATTACTGTCGAAAAATCATACTGTTTTTTCAAGATGTAACGTTTTTAATGGTCTTCTTGGCAATAACGAGCCGATCAATTACGACAGTGGGTTATCTACATAGCCCCACTTTCAAACTGTACTTACGATCAAGATTATACTCTGAATTCACAAAGTGTGTTTTATCGGAGAGGTTAGTTTTTAATTAGCATCTTTCAGTCTTCTGAATCCCGAGTGATTTTGCTGGAACTGAAATGGAGAGATTAAGCTATGAGAACGAACGGATTCGTTGGCTTGATAATCGCGGGAATCTGCTGCATTTCAGTGCAGCCACTTTATTCTCAATCAGATTTCCCTGTCGAACCATCAAATGAATCTGAAGGGGTCTTCAGAATTTCAAATACCTCAGATGTATATCAACCAGCCATTGATGCTGTCTCATTTGCGCCATCGTCTCCGCGGACTTCGGATTTATCACCGGTTGCAATGCCTGATAATTACGCGAGCGAAGAGTATTACGGCCCCATGGAAGAATATACCCAGGGCGATTGGATTGATGACCCTTACCTGGAAGACTCGAGTTACGAACGCCTGGGAATCGTATTCGGCGCGGCTGCCGTGTTCCTGAAACCCGCTTTTGACACAGATACCGCGTTTTTAACAGAAGACCAGACGGGTGGCTCAACAGTCACGACTTCGAATGACTTCTCTTACAATTACCAGACTGCCCCTCGTATCAACCTCGGATTGATTGATAACGAAGGACTCAGTGCACAGGTCCGCTGGTTTCAGTTGGAAGACAACTCTAGCGCTGGGGCAATCTCCCCCAGCAACTTCATCTTCTATAACGGCCTCTCTACAAAAACAGCCACCGGAGGAATACGAGCCGGTGGCCAGGCAGGCGACTTCATTAACACATCCAGTAGCCTGAAACTATACACCATCGATTTGGATTTGAGCCAGGAATTAAACTTTGAACGCTGGCAGACAACCTTCGGTGGTGGTTATCGCCATGCTTCGGTAAGCCAGTCTTATCACGCTGAGGGAATTGCCAGTGGTGCTGCGGTCTCTTCAGATGTAGGACATCGCTTTGACGGAAATGGTCTGGTGGTCTTTGGTGAAGCACGACGACCGTTGGGACTTTTCGACAGACGCACCAAGGGCACATCAAGCCTGTCCTTGATTTCCAGTATGAAATATTCTGCCTTATGGGGGAATTCCAAATATTCGGCTGAGGACAATACACCCGGCCCGACTACGGCGATCGCACAAACGGATTCCAAAAAATCAATGAGTATTGCTGAGATTCAAATTGGTATGCAAGCAGATTTTGTATTGCAAACCGGTGCTCTGGTCTGGGTCCGTGCGGCCTGGGACGGGATGTGGTGGAGAGGTGCTGGCTCGGCTGCCAGTGAATCGGGAGACCTGAGTCTGCTCGGTGGTTCCATCAGTTTGGGGATGGATTGGTAAACCCACTCCTGTCACGCTGAAGAAATTCAAACAGCCCTGTCAGAATCGTCTGACAGGGCTGTTTTACGTAATTCAAAGCGAATCCGAAACGCTTATTTTTGAGGAGGCGCTTCTAAAGTCTTGATAAACTCCAGTAAATCCGCCATCTGCTGAAGACTCACCTCTTTCTCCAGACCATTCGGCATTAAAGAGACACCGTTCGAAAGCAGCGTATCAATATTGTTTCGCAAAATGATATCCTCTTTCCCTTCTGCTCTACGAATCGTGTAGCTCGTCGCAGTTTCAGCAGCAATAATGCCTGTAAATAACTTGCCCTGCTCTGTCACGATCGTATACGTGTTGTAGTTCGACTGCGCTTCACGACTGGGATCGAGAATGGCAATCAACAAGTCATTGTTTGATTTATTCTTGGTGGTCGCCAGATTGGGCCCCACATTATGTCCCTGGTTTCCCACCTTATGACAGCCGGCACAATTCTTGATATAAATCTGTTTGCCGCGCGTCACATCCCCCTTCAATTCCAGCGCTGCCTCATAGGCAACCACAATTTTTGCACGGTCGCTATTTACTTCACTCCCCAGCACTTTTCGAGCGCGTTTGCGAATATCCTTGTTAGGATGATTCATCAGCAGATCTTTTTTATCGCGGGAGATTTCATTGAGCTTCACCTGCTTTTGCTTGATCGCACTCAACAAACTATCAATCCGCCCTGATGATCCCAGGAGGGCATCAATCACTTCTGTCCGCACAGCCGGGCTGAATCCGGACCAGTTTGTCAACAGTGCGGAACTGACATCCTGATGCCCCATTCGGGCCAACGCTTCGACGGCAGCCAGTTGAATCTCAGGCGAAGAACGGGGGTTCAAGACCTCTGCCAGAACGTCTCCCGCCACACTGTAATCGAGGAATCCCAGTAAACGAATCGCGGCCACCCGCTCCCGAATTGGTTTGTCTTCCGCTGCTACTGTTTGAATCGCATCAGAGATCGTTTTGTCGAACCGCTGCTTGATTGCCGGATCGAGCTGACTGTCATTGAGCAACGTCGCCAGCGAGGCCCCACGCCGCCCCAGCCCTTCTCCCAAAGCACCGAGAACCAATTGCTTCTGCAGTAAGGAGAGGGAATCATTGGAAGCATATCCCAGCACAGCCAATGCGTCCGCCGTATCCTTTTTTGCACCGGCAATTCTTAATAATTCGATGACCAGAGAACGCTTACTGCCGGAAAGTGTGCCTGAAGACTCTTGCAGAAAATTGACCGCTAAAGGTCCGGCGATATTCCCGGAAGAAGTCAGAACCGCGACCTGCATATCACCATCATAGTTCTTGGAATCAACCAGCCTGGTTAAACCGGCGATTGCTGCCTGATTGTCAAATTCCCCTAACGAAAAGGCTAATTGCAGTTGCACACGATATTCCGGGTCTGCCGTCAGTTTCAATACGGCCTGTGCCAATTCAGGATGCTCCTGGGAGAATTTTTCTGAGAGACGGACCGCGTGCTCTCGGATTCCCGCTTCCGGATCTTTCAAAGCCACCAGCAACAATTCGGTATCCAAAGCATTCAAACCATCCAGCGTCCACAATGCATGCAAACGTGCCAGAGGTTTCTCAGACGTTTTAAAGAGCTTCACCAGATGTGGAACCGCTGATTGATCCTGACGCTCCCAGATCAGCCGCTGGGCGGTTTCCCGATTCCAGCTATTGGGTGATTCCAACTGTAATACCAGTTGATCGACGGGCATTTTTCCTAATTTCTGAACCTTGAATGTCTTCCCCTGAGGGTGTGCCAGACGGTAAATTCGTCCGCGATCATGCCCACTCTCCAGATCGAGATGACGTTTAATATCTTCTGGAATCGAAAACGGATGTTCGATCGTTTCCCGATACATATCGAGAACCCACAGCGTACCGTCCGGAGCATTGATGAAGTTCACCGGACGAAACCAGTTATCATTCGAAGTAATGAATTCGGTATTTTCATCGGCTCGGGTCGCGACATAAGTGGCTCCCTTGCCATCCATTGTTTTACGGTGGATCAAATTCCCACCGACATCGCCGATGAATGCATTCCCCTGAAACGCGGCAGGATACGCCCCACCGCGATAAATGGTAACCCCGGTCGCGGAAGTAAAGAAACCTGTTGCCACCAATTCCGTCGGTGAGAGACGTTTACGAAATTTGGGGTCTGCCGCACGTCGTGCCGTTCGAACCACGCGATATGGTTCCGGGGGACTCCGCCGAAAGACGGGAGCAGCGGCCCCTCGCTTCGCGGCAGTCCGTAATACACTGGGTACCGCCAGATAGGCGTTTCGTTTCAAATAGTGACTGGGATACACAACATGCTGAATATGATTACTGTTACTGCAGACAAAGCGATTTCCCCAATCATCCATCGAATGACCAAACTGAGAACCTCCGGAAACCGCTTCTAACTCTCTGGTTTTGGGATTGAATTTCAGATCACGGCGTCCCGCGGGAATGACTTCTTTACCGTCTTTTAGAATGGAGCCACCATTGGTCCCCCCGGCAAAATAGATATGGTTATCCAGGCTCCATTTCAAGTTGTTTGCCAGGCCTTGCACATTATTGGTTCGCAGTCCGGTAAATACCGTCTCTCGCACATCGGCTTTGTGATCGCCGTCCGTATCTTTAAAGTAATAAATATAGGGAGGAGCAATCACATACACGCCGCCATCATAGCAACAAACCGAGGTCGGCCAGGTAATCGTATCTGCAAACTCAAAGCTTTGATCCATCTTGCCATCACCGTTCGTATCCTTTAATAAACGAATGACACCGGCGTTCTTTCTCACAGGACCGGGAATGTAAGCGGGACGCTGTTCCGGGAGATAAGGATAACCCCGCATTTCCGCAACGTACATCTGCCCGTCTTCATCGAAACAGGCATCGACAGGATCCATCACATGCGGCTCGGCAGCCACTAAATCCAGTTCGAAGCCGCGCTCCAGTTGAAAGCCCTTCAGGGTCTGCTTGGGTGGTGTCGCAGGAATCCGCTTCAAGCGTTTTGACAAGTCACCTTCATCAGCGAGGGGTTTTTGAGCAGTCGCTAATGAAAAATAGCTGCCCCCCAGTAACAGCAGGCCGGATAAACATCCCACAGCCAGACAAATTGTTTTTCTCTTAGAACCCGAAATCATGTTAGCTGGCTTTCTCTGTTAAGCAGCGAAATAAGAACGCATGAGGAATCCAAAGGCGGGAAGAAGCACATGAACTCTGCGAAATCGAATCTACAGAATAAGACGATTGCGCAGCACATCGCTCAGACTTCTGAAGGACATTAGATTATAAAGAACGTTAACGAATGCGTTCTAACATACCCGGATCGCATTGGAAATCAAGCCCATTTCACTCCAAAACCAGATCCTCATGACTTGCCACAGTCATGACTACGTTTTTCTTTTCTCTTTCCGGAGAATGAAAACGGATCTTGAGAGGAAATTATTCCCATTCGATGGTACTGGGTGGTTTCGAGCTGATGTCATAGACCACACGATTAATGCCCCGCACATTGTTCGTGATGCGCGTCGACATTCTTTCGAGAACCTCGTGAGGCAGAGGCGACCAGTTGGCGGTCATAAAATCGTCTGTTTCGACAGCACGAATGGCAGCCACATCTTCATAAGTACGCCCATCACCCATCACACCGACAGAACGAATCGGAAGCAGCACGGCAAACGCCTGTTTGGTTTTGCGGTACAGATTTGCCTTGTGTAATTCTTCAATCACAATCAGGTCCGCTTCCCGCAGCACATTCAAACGTTCTTCAGTGACTTCTCCCAGGCAGCGAACCGCCAGACCGGGACCAGGAAAGGGGTGCCTGTAAATCAGATCATCCGGCAAACCAAGCTCGTGGCCCATTTCGCGAACTTCATCTTTAAACAGCTCTCGCAGAGGTTCAATCAGTTCAAATCCCAGTTTTTCGGGTAATCCCCCCACGTTATGATGTAACTTAATCGTCGCTGCCGGTCCATCGTGGTTGGCACCAGATTCAATCACATCAGGATACAGGGTTCCCTGTGCCAGAAAGTGAGCATTCTCAATCGATTCCGCTTCTTTCTGAAAGACTTCGATGAACAGCCTGCCGATAATTTTCCGTTTTTCCTGTGGATCCGTGACGCCCGCTAATTCCGATAAAAACATCTGACGCGCGTTTACGACGTGCAAATCAGTTTTAAAGTGCTCTCCAAAACGCCGGGCCACTTCATCGGCTTCCCCTTTTCGCAGCAAGCCATTATCCACAAAGATACACGATAACTGTGAACCGATCGCCTGATACAGCAAGGCGGCGACCACGGAAGAATCCACGCCCCCCGATAATCCACAAATGACGCGTCTGTCGCCCACGCGTTCACGGATGGACTCGACTTCCTGCTCAATCAAATTAGAGATCTTCCAGGTGCCCTCACACCCACAAACCCTGTGGACAAAATTCGCCAGCAACGCGCCACCAAATTCGGTATGTGTGACTTCCGGATGGAACTGTAGACCATAAAAAGGCTTAGTATGATGCTTAACCGCCGCAAATTGGCAGGTTTCGGTCGAAGCCAGAGAGGTAAAGTGTTCGCTCAGGTTTTCGACCTGATCACCATGACTCATCCAGGCAATGAGATTGGTTGGAACCCCGGAAAATAAGTTGGAATGATCACTGACAGTACAAGGGGTTCTGCCAAATTCTCGCGATTCTCCCCCTTTGACCTCACAACCCTGTGAAGCACAAACAAGTTGCATTCCATAGCAGATCCCCAGAATGGGAATTCCCAGGTTGAAAATTTCCGGATCAGCCTGCGGTGAATTTTCACCATAAACACTGGCAGGCCCCCCCGAAAGAATAATCCCTTTCGGATTGAGTTCTTTGATTCGCTCTGCCGTGAGATTAGGACGCCCCAACTGGCTGAAGACATTCTGCTCGCGGACTCGTCTCGTAATCAGTTGTGAAGTTTGAGACCCAAAATCCAGGACCAGAATTAATTCTTCCTGCTTGGTATTAATTATACTCTGAGAAAGAGCGTCCTGCTCAGAGACATGAGGATCGGTCATTACGTTCTCGAAATCTTGATGCAATCGAAAAAATCATCAGGGTCACTCGCGCCAAGGCCCACGATGAATTGAACTGCTATTGAATTTAGCAAGTTGGAATTAAACGAATCTGCTTGAAAAGCAAATCGCTATCTTAGCGACTCCATTTTCGAAATCCAATTCTGCGTGGCGAATTCAATTCAGGAAAGTAGGATTCTGCAAACGGGCGTCAAAATACAAAAGATACGGCAGATATATGTCCTCCGAGACCGAAATCCGGAGTATCTCTTTTGATCCCCGAATACATTTTCCAGTCAAAAACCATTATGGATAAAGATCTTACAGCATTTTCAACACATCAAGATAATTTGAACCATTCCTATTGATGTATCCGATAATTCCAGTAATGCCACATTTGCGGAAGAAAGGCACTCCACGCGAATGGGCGTTATCGACTCGCTCTCTTTACACACATTCCAGGCGTCAGGGTAAATAACTTATCCACTCGCTCTTTACTTTCAACATATTGCCGGGAACAGAAAATCATGCTTCTCCAATGGAATCATTTTTTTTCCAGATATTGTTTGTCTTTTTTTGCAGGAACCTCAATTCTGATTGCGGGAGCCGATTTAAACGCACAGGTCACCCCTGGCACCGGAACACGGGTAGAGGGGTCCTGGGATGACTTTGAGGATGAGTCCTGGGAATACATTACAAACCTTCCCAAAAGTAGTACCAACGTCGATAAAGAGACACGCTATCCCTTAGGGCAATCCTCGAATAGCATCTGGACAGAGAGTGCCAAACGCGGGCAACCAGACATGATCCAACGCGTTCCCACACCTCCGGGTGGCCTTCCTGGCAGTAAAGGTTCCCTGCTGATGAAGTCACTGCACACCGGCGTTCCGGGTCAAGGCAGTCGGGGCACCAACCAGGACGACCTGATTATGCAGGGCACAATGGTCTCGGTCAGTTATTCTCCCAGCGTTGTCACACGCGTTTATCTCCCCCCCTTCGAAGAATGGGAAGATAAAACCGGCACTTCGTTTGGATTCCGTACTGCCGTCAAATCCCCTACGAAAAAGACGAGCTCGCGCAGAAGATTTTTTCGCAGCGCGAGCACTTCCACTAAAATCGAAACTATCTACCTGGGTATGTTTATTCAATTCAACAGCAAAACAGACAGTCCGAACGGAGAAGATTCCGCTGTGTTTGTTGTCAGAGCAGATTCTTCAGGCCAGGACTTCATCGGCCCGGAAATCAAACAGACCGGCTGGTGGACACTCGGCATGTCATTCACTCCCGATGGCCGCGCCCACTATTATGCCAGCCCCGGCGTCGATCCTCTGACACCGGCTGACCGCTTTGCATCACACCTGCCTTATGGCGCGAGAGTTCAGTCGTTTCATACTGCCTTCTTCAATGTCTGCAATCAGGATAATGGTCGTACCTGGTCCACAGAATGGATCATCGACGACCCGGCGATGTACTACATCAGTCGATAGTCTGGCATGTACTGAATTCTGACGAAAAACAATAAATCGGTAACGGCGTACTCGCTCAGGGTATGCCGTTACTTCGATTACGCTTATCATGTTTTTTTGGTTTGTCATAGATTCCAATCCAAGCACCATACTTGTTCTTTTTTCTGGACCCTGCGATGTTCAAAAATAAAATCAAAACACTCCTTTCCCAAGGCGATGTGGCACTAGGTGTTGGCATGCCCGATGCCTCTGAAATTCTTGCGAAAATGTCAGTCGACACAGGCATCGATTTTTTATGGATCGATCTGGAACATCGCCCTTATGGCGTGAATGAAGTCAAACATATTCCCGAAATCGCACGCCGCAAAGGCTGCATGCCGATGATTCGCGTGCCTGGTCTGGACCCGATTTACTTCAAAAAGGCGCTGGATATCGGGGCAAATACCATTATGGTTCCCCAGATCAATAATGCGGAGGAAGCCAAACTCGCAGTCCAATATGCGAAATATCCTCCCGAAGGAACGCGAGGCGTCTCTCCCGACTGGACGATGTTCATGGACTTTTCCTTCGATGATTATTTGCCGCATGCAAATGAGGAAACAGCAATTGTCGCGCAAATCGAATCACCAGAGGGCATTGAAAACATCGAGGAAATCGCCGCCGTCGACGGGATTGATGTCATCTTCGCTGGCCCGATGGACCTCTCCGCTTCCCTGGGTATTATCGGCCAGATACAACACCCTGAGCTCTTGAAACTCCTGGCGGATTTTCCCAAACGCGTCGCGCGTGCGAATAAACCGGCGGGAATCACTTTTGGAGATCTGGACCGCTGCCGTCAGGCCATCGATGAAGGCTACCGGTTTGTCAATATCGGCTCCATTGCCTCTCTGGGTGCCAATGGAATCCGTGCTGCCCTGCCAGAACTGCGAGAACGGGCCAAAAAATAATCGCAAGATCTTTCCAAGCCCCTCTGGAACACATAAACACAGTTTGATACAATCACATCCCTCAACTGGTTTCGGACTACAGCGGGAGAGATATCGATATGCTGACACTGCTTGGAAAAAACCATACACACGGCTCGTTTTGTGACCAATTATCACGACGGAACTTCCTTCAAATTGGTAGTCTCGGCCTTTCCGGCCTGACTCTGCCCCGCCTGTTACAGGCAGAATCGAATCCGGCCAACAAGAAGCGTCAGAAATCGGTCATCATGATTTATCTGGTCGGGGGACCACCCCACCAGGACATGATCGACCTCAAACCGGAAGCCCCCAAAGAAATTGCAGGCCCCTGGCGACCGATCTCCACGAACGTTCCCGGCATCGAAATCTGTGAAGCCTTTCCGCGCATGGCGCAGCTCATGGATAAAATGGTGCTGGTTCGTTCCATCGTAGGTTCGCAAAGCGGCCACGATGCGATCCAATGCTTTAACGGCCACGATCCCCGCAAGACGAAACCACAGGGGGGCTGGCCTCAATTCGGTTCGACGGTCTCAAAAATCCAAGGCGCCCATGTCGAATCGGCGCCCCCTTTCATCAGCCTGTGTTACCCTTGTACTCACGGCCCCTACAACGAGCCGGGCTCCGGCTTTCTCGGTCTCTCACATTCACCGTTTCGGCCGATGGGCCCGACGCGACACGACATGGTACTAAATGGTATCTCCCTGGAGCGACTCACCGATCGAAAACAACTGCTGCAAAGCATCGATAATTTCAAACGGGAAACAGACGCTTCAGGAATGATGGCTGGCCTGGACACATTTAACGAACAGGCAATGGGGGTTCTGACTTCTTCACAACTCGCAGAAGCCCTGGACCTTTCCAAAGAAGATCCCGAGACAGTCAAACGCTATGGCACTGGTGACCCCACCGTGTTTATTGACAGTAACGGCGCACCACGGGTCCCCCAAAGCATGCTTGTCGCACGGCGACTGGTTGAAGCCGGCGCACGCGTCGTTACATTGAACTACAGTAAATGGGACTGGCACGGCGGTAAGAATAATTCCATCTTCAAACGTGAAGCTGAAGACTTTCCCGTTTTCGATCAGTGCGTAAGTGCTTTATTAGAAGACCTGCATCAACGCGGTCTGGACCAGGATTGCACGGTCGCGATCTGGGGAGAATTTGGACGTACCCCTAAAATCAGTGCTCAAGTCGGCCGGGATCACTGGCCGCGGGTGAACTCTGCCATCCTGTTCGGTGGCGGCATGAAAACCGGACAGGTCATTGGCGCAACAGATCGGCTGGGAGGAGAAGCCGTCGATCGTCCCGTCACATTCCCGGAACTCTTTGCGACTCTCTATCATAATCTGGGAATCGAAACAGAGCAGACGACGATTGAAGATTTCAGTGGCCGTCCTCAATATCTGGTAGAAGAACACGCCAAACCGCTGCGGGAATTGATCTAATCCCCGGCGAAGGAATTTGACTCTCTTTTTCAGCTAAGCCGATTAAAACTTGAATCGCTTCAACTAAAAGCGTTAAAATAGTTTATGGCAATATTCCTGATATTGTTCCCGCCATTTTGAAAATGCGCTCCTTGATGCATGCGCTGCCCAAAGAAGCTTCGGCTGAATCTCGACCTGTACTCTGAAAAAGAAACCTCTGAGCATGAAGCAACTTCTCCGAAACATATCTGTTTTCCTGCTGCTGGTTGGCTGCATTCGTTTTTCGACTTCTGCAGAAGAATCAAATTCAAAAACAGAGTCCGTTCCCGCGTTTTCCCCGGAACAGTTGGAGTTCTTTGAAAAATCCATTCGCCCGCTACTCGCCGCACATTGTTTCGAATGCCACAGCGGTCAGTCCAAACGTCTGGAAGGCGGGCTTCGGCTGGACTCACGCGCCCTGATTCTGAAAGGCGGTGATTCCGGTCCCTCGGCGGAACCCAACAAACCAGACGACAGCCAGTTGCTGCAAGCCGTGCGTTATGAATCGTTCGAAATGCCTCCGAATACGCGTCTGAAAAAAGAACAAATCGATCTTTTAGCGCGGTGGGTTGAGATGGGGCTCCCCTGGCCTAACGAAAAACCGCCCGCCGCTGCAGGAGCCACTGAAACGTTTGATCTGGAAAAACGAAGGCACGAACACTGGGCCTGGCAACCAATCAAAGAGGTAGCGCCTCCGGTTGTCAAAAACAAATCCTGGTCAGAACATCCCGTAGATCGTTTCATTCTCTCCAAGCTGGAAGAAAAAAAACTGCAGCCGAGTCACGCTGCGGACAAACGCACCATTCTCCGTCGGCTTTATTTTGACTTGATCGGTCTCCCCCCCACTCCCGCGCAAATTCACGCCTACCTGAATGATGCGTCTGCAAATGCGACTGAGAAAGTTGTCGACCAACTCCTGGCGTCTCCCCAATTCGGCGAACGTTGGGGACGGCACTGGCTGGATCTGATGCGGTATGCGGAATCGCGAGGACACGAATTTGATAACGACGCCCCCAATGCCTACCAGTATCGCGATTATGTGATCCGCGCCTTGAACGCCGATCTCCCATACGACCAGTTCATCACAGAACATATCGCCGGCGATTTACTGAAACAGCCGCGAATTCATCCCCAGAATCAGTTCAATGAATCCGTGCTGGCCACCGCGTTCTGGTACTTGAGTGAATGGGTGCACTCTCCCGTCGATATCCGCAAGGATGAAACAGACCGCTTTGATAACGCCATTGACGTCATGACCAAATCATTCCTAGGCCTGACGGTTTCCTGTGCCCGCTGTCACGACCATAAGTTCGATGCCATTTCTACCAAAGACTATTATGCCCTGTATGGATATTTACAAAGCAGTAATTACCACCAGGTGCGTTTTGAATCGATGGTCCAGAACCAGAAAGTCGCAGAGCAAGCCGAGCTGCTGCACAAACTCAAACAAAAAATACTCACTGAAAAACTGAAAAGCACATTTGCGGTTGGCGTGAAAAACTTCTCACAATACTTTCAGGCAGCCAACACGATCGCGCACCAGTTTCCCCATGACAAATCCCCTGCCCTTGATGTGGAAATCCAACAACAGGCTGCGACTCGCAAGCTGAATCCAGCAATCCTGAAAAGCTGGGTTCAATTCGCTCACAGCGGCCCGGAAAAAAAAGACCGTTTCTTTGCCTCACTGCTGATCGATTCTGACACAGCAGTCTCTCTCGAACCGGTCAATTCTCAGGCGGCTGGTAAGACGAATTCGTCTGATACCATCATCATCGATTATTCTAACTGCACCCCCGAAAATTTTATCACTGACGGCTTCACGTTCGGCCTGTCTCCTCGCACGCGAGGTACATTGGTTCTGGATCAGACAAACCAGCAAATCCCGCTCACAGCGATTTCTGAAGGGGCGGCGAGACGTGATTCACTCTGGGAAGATCTGGCCGATATCAATTCACCAAAGATGAACCAGAAAAACAAATTGCGTTCATTTCCCCGGTCAGGACGCACGCTCAGGACGCCGACCTTTGAAGTTCAAGGACCTGTTTCCTACCGTATCAAAGGAGGTTGCTGGGTTTATGCCTGTGTCGATTCCCACCGCATGCTGTTTGGCCCCTTGCATGGTTCCACGCTGAAAAAGATTCCTGCCACCCCTGAAAATCAATCGCGTTGGATCACGCACGACTTATCCCGCTACAAAGGGCATCGCATTCATCTGGAATTCACCGTTCTGGACAAACAGCCTCTGGAAGTCTATCAGGTCAAACAGGGAGCACCGCAGTCCGATCAACCGTTAACTTCGATCAGCTTGAAAAATGAAAAGAATCAGCAGTTGGCTGAGACCATTCAGCACCAGTCACGCAGAGGGCAACAGGCCATCCAAAACGCTTTCCATGAATACTTTGATTCTGAAAACACACCGGGTTCGCAGGCAGTTTCCGTCATCAACTGGATGATTGCGCATCCCGATTTATTTTCCGAACCCCAAAGCAAAGCACGGCTTTCTCTCACAAAAGAAATCGAAAACTATCGCGCACAGTGTGAACAACTGAAACAGACGATTCAAACCAAGTCGCAAACCGCGATGGCGATCATGGATGGCAGCCCTGAGAATGACCATGTCCTGATTCGTGGCAGTCACCAGAATGTTGGCCCTGTGGTAGAGCGACGTTTCCTGGAATCTTTGAATGGTGTTTCGCCTGATTCAAATCAGGGAAGCGGCCGACTGGAATTAGCACAAGCGATCAATGCGGCATCCAACCCCTTAACCCATCGCGTGATTGTGAATCGGATTTGGGCGCATTTGTTTGGACGGGGCATCGTTCCCAGTGTCGATAATTTCGGTGTCCTGGGAGAACGCCCTTCTCATCCGGAACTACTTGATTTCCTCGCTTTGCAATTCTTAAAACAGGGGCGTTCCCTCAAGCAAATCATCAAGTACATTGTGCTGACACAAACCTATCAGCAAGCCAGCCAGACCACCTTGGATGTGTCCGAAATCGACCCGGACAATATTTATCTTTACAAGATGCACTTGAAACGACTGGAAGGCGAAGCGATCCGTGATGCACTGCTCAGTATTTCCGGAAGAATCGACTCGAAAATGTACGGCCCGTCTGTACCAATCCACCTCACCAAATTTATGGAGGGTCGCGGTAAACCACCGGTAAATGGTCCGCTGGATGGCGACGGGAGACGCTCGATTTATATCCAGGTCCGCCGCAACTTTCTATCGCCGATGATGCTGGCTTACGATACCCCCAGCCCGTTCAGCACAATGGGACGCCGCAATGTCTCCAATGTTCCGGCGCAAGCCCTGATCATGATGAACGACCCGTTTGTGATTCAACAGTCCCAACTTTGGGGAAAACGAGTGACGACAGAATCAAAACGGCAATCCACGGATGACAAAATTCGCTGGATGTATGAATCTGCCGTAAGCCGTCTGCCCACACCCGATGAATTAGCGGCGGCAAAACAGTTTGTGCAGGAACTCACTAAACACACTCCACCGACGGCAGACCCTGCTATTGTCTGGGCAGAACTGGGACACGTTATTTTCAACCTCAAAGAGTTTATCTACGTTTTTTAAGCTCACGAGGATCTTCAGAAAGTCGGCAACATGCAATGTGGTCAATTCAGACAACAATTTACGCGACGTGACATTCTTAAGCAATGTGCCAACGGTTTCGGTGCGGCGGCTCTGACGGCGCTGATGCAGGATCAGGCATTCACGGGAGAAACAACAGGCAAGACTCATTTCCCGCCCAAAGCGAAAAATGTCATTTTCCTGTACATGGATGGTGGACCGTCTCAAGTCGATACTTTTGATCCGAAACCATTACTGAAGAAATACAACGGCAAGAGTCCTGGCGATTATTTTAAAGTCGAAGCAACGCAATTTGATAATGTCGGAAAAGTTCTCGAAAGCCCGTGGAAATTTAAACCTTATGGTGAAAGCGGCATCCCCGTCAGCGATCTCTTCCCGCAGATCGGCGGGTGCATCGATGATATGGCGGTGATTCGTTCGGTGGTTTCTCAATTCCCCGAACACACCTTTGCCAACTACTTTCTGCACACAGGGAGTGGTCTGCAGGGGCGTCCCAGTATGGGAGCGTGGGTTAATTACGGCTTAGGCAGTGAATGCCAGAACCTGCCTGGTTTTGTCGTCATCAATGGCGGGTTGATTCCGCCCGGCGGACTCGATTGTTTCAACAGCGGCTTTCTGCCAGCCAGTTTCCAGGGCTCCATTTTCAAACCGGGAGGCAGTGGGATTGCGAATGTCGAACGGCAGGAAAAAACGAGCCAGACCCAAGTACAAAAACTCAAACTCATGCAGCAACTAGACCGCTTTAAACAACAGCAATCCGGCATTCACGATGAAATTGAATCCGCCATTTCGAACTATGAGCTCGCTTATAAAATGCAAATGGCGATTCCCGATCTGATGTCGTTCACCAGCGAAAGTAAATCCACGTTGGACTTGTACGGTTTCAATGCGGAATACGAGCCCACACGCACTTATGCCGCAGAATGTTTATTGGCGCGAAGACTTGTCGAACGAGGAGTCCGATTCGTCGAACTGACTTGCACCAATGTTAAAAGTGACCGCTGGGATCAGCATAGCAATTTGAAACGCGATCATGAAAATAATGCCCGGGCCGTCGATCAGCCCATTGCCGGTTTAATCAAAGATCTCAAACAGCGGGGATTGTTGGAATCCACGCTGATCATCTGGGGCGGGGAGTTCGGCAGAACACCTTTTGCCCAGGGAACCAATGGGCGAGACCATAACCCGTTCGGCTTTTCCATGTGGATGGCTGGCGGCGGGATTAAAGGTGGCATGACTTATGGAGCCACCGATGACTGGGGTTACAAGGTCGTAGAAAACCGCGTGGAAATTCACGACATTCATGCCACCATGCTGCATCTGCTGGGACTGGAGCATACAAAATCCACGTTCCGTTTTGGTGGTCGCGATATGCGACTGACCGACGTCCACGGGCATGTCATTCATGATGTCATTGCGTAAACCCAGCCAACGTACAAGCACATCGACGGAATAGGAAAACACGCAGCAAGCTGATTACCAGAGTTCGATTTCCAACTCGAGTTCAACACCGAACTTTTCAGAGACGGTATTCTGGGCCAGATTGATTAGATCGAGGACATTTTCCGTGGTCGCATTTTCATCGTTAACAATGAAATTCGCATGCCGATCGCTAATTTCAGCACCGCCAATCTGCGTGCCTTTTAATCCTGCCTGCTCGATTAAAGCGCCCGCGTGCATGCCACGTGGATTTTTAAAGATGCAACCTGCCGACTGGTGAGTTAAAGGCTGATTTGCCTTTTTCATAATCCAGTTCTTTTTCATGCGATTTGTGACTTCTTCTGAATCGTCCGGTTTCAATTCAAAAGTGGCTTCGAGAATCGCCAGTTCATTGACACTGCTTTCCCGGTAACTGAAACTTAACTCATCCGCCGTCCGAACAAATTTTTCGCCGCGGGCCGTCAGAACGGAAACGGATGTTGCATACTGACCGATATCACCATTATGACCGCCTGTGTTTCCATGTACTGCACCACCGACGGTTCCGGGAATGCCAACCAGCCCTTCTAAACCGGCAAGACCTGCTTTCACTGATTGTGAAACGAGATTCGACAACAAAGCGCCGGCCCCCGCAGTCACAGTGGTCCCGTCGATTTGGATTTTTGAGAATTCTTCGTCATGAATCCTGATAACGGCTCCCTGAACGCCGGAATCCTTGATGAGGATATTTGATCCGCCACCAAATACGCGCACGGGGATTTCATTTTCTGCACAACACTGGACGACTGCCTGTAGTTCGTCCACATTACGTGGTTCCAGAAAAAACTGAGCAGGGCCCCCTATTTTAAAATAGGAATACTTTGCCAGTGGTTCAGATTGTTTGAGAATCTCTTTGAAGTCTTCGATTGAACTCATGATGGATCCGATTTATTTCGCCAGCCCCCATAGTAATGATGATATCACCAGCTTGGCCCTCAGTATCTAAAGTTGAGACCATCTGGTCAAGGGAACTGCTGAAACTCACTGAATCATTATGGCAAAGAATTCGGTTTACAAGCTCTTTTGACGTATCAACCGGCTCTGTTCCGAGTTTTTCACGAGCAGCATAGACGGGCGCAATCAGAACTTGATCTGCTAATTTGAAGCTATGCGCATAATAATCCATCAACGCCTGGGTACGGGAAACCTGGTGCGGTTCATATAGACACCATACCTTACGGTCCGGATACTCCTGCCTCAACATTTTTAACGTAGACTGAATGGCCGTGGGGTGATGCGCGTAGTCATCTAACAAAGTCATTCCTTTATAGGATCCCATTCGCTCATAACGGCGATGAATACCAGGGAACTCGTAGATACCTTCACGAATCTCTTCTGCATCAATTCCGGCAGTGTGGCAGAGAATGGCAGCCACCATTGCGTTGGTTACATTATGTTTCCCTACTTTCTGCAGAGAAATTTCCGAATAATAATCGCCTTGATGAAACAACCGGAATCGCAGGCCATAAGCGGTCTGCTTGATATCGGTGGCCCACCAGTCTGCACCTCGTTCGAGGGAAAACGTGGAGACTTTCGCTTTACAGACATCTAGAATTTTCTCCCGACCCAGACAATTTCCCGGCAGCAGTAAACTACCACTCACTGGGATACGCGAGACAAACTCAGCATAAGCGGATATCATGTCATCTTGATTTTTGAAATAATCAAAATGATCGGGTTCGATGTTCAAAACCGCCGCATGGTAAGGAAATAAATTCAGGAAACTGCGTTGGTACTCACAACTTTCAGCCACAAACAGCGGGCCTTCCCCTGCCCAGCCACTTAAATTCTGGCTACAGATTTCTGCGCCAATCATCGCCGAGGGCGCAACACCGGCATTCTGGAGCACATATGCCGTCAAAGCGGTTGTGGTGCTTTTACCATGAGTCCCTGCGATACAGACTCCCTTTTTCTGCCGCATCAGACTGCCGAGCATCTGAGCATAAGAATATTGCGGAATTCCCATACGCTGTGCAAAACGACGTTCCGGATTCGCCAAACCAATGGCAGGACTATAAATCAAGACATTCGTTCCCTCGGGAACAAATCGTTTATCATGCCCCTGATGAACCCGATAGCCGCCTGCCTGTAAGGCGTCTTCCGTAGGCAGCAGAGGGCTTAAATCAGACCCCGTCACCCGGCAACCGGCACTCGAAAGGTATTCTGCCAAAGCTTTCATTCCTGAACCACAAATACCTACCAGATGGGCAGATCCAGGCAATGACGCCGAATCCAACTGGAATTCATTGGTCGAAAGGCTTTGCTGATTAATGTTCGCTTTTGACAGGATCATAGTCGCCTTAATGTCTATCTGAAGTTCCCGATGTGTTGTCTCGCAAAGGGTTTCCCCACACAAGCACTGGTTTCGGCCGGATGGTTCCGAATCCCTCGTCTCTAATCTATCGGGAATAAACGCGTTCTGAATCCATTGGTTATGACATTTGTTTCGACTGGATAAACATTATCGAATAGCAAGCTCCTGTTGCATCAAGCCGGTCACTTGGTGAAAATAGATAAGATAGACAAACCAAGTTGGATTTTACTCGAAGTTGACTCGTTCCTTTGGCATCCTTCCATTTTTTCAAAGTTCTTATAATTCTTATGTGGCTTCGATACAATGCCTCATGACTTGAAATGGGATCTGCCTGAATCGCATTTTTTCGGGGACCTTTCTACCATAGTCTGTTCAAGGGAAATGCCTCTGAAGGAGTAACAGAATGCAGACGCCGGAATTTGACCTTCAAACCGCACATCACTTTTTTGCCGTAGACAGTTTCAATAAGACCTCGAACTTCCTGGAGAAAAAAGAGCGGTCCCCGGAAGAGAATTTGACCATGATTTCCACCTGCCACGCATCCTACTGGCACTGGACACAATTCGAGGATCATACTCCACTCAATATATCTATTGCCTATTGGCAGTTGTCTCGTGTTTATGCAGTCACCAATCAACCCAAACTGGCACTCAGCTTTGCGACACTCTGCCTGAAAATCAGCCAGGCCAATGTATTAAGCCCCTTTTACAGGGCATATGCGTATGAATCGCTGGCGCGGGCCTCTGCGGTTGCCAATCGAGCGGAGGAAGCCGCGACATGGATCGAACATGCAAAAAAAATCGCAGAATCGGATCTGGAAGGAGATGAAAAACAGCAATTACTGGCAGATCTGAATACAATATGAGTATCTGACTGCCCATGTCTGTTCTGATAAAGCAGTTCTGACATTCCATTTGCCGTACATTTGCATAATTTCATGGATTATCTCAAACAACTTCTCGAATCCTATTTCGATATCCCTACAGCGGGTCCCGGCCAGGGAACCGCGTGGAATTTCCAGTGGAACGCGCCCTGGCCTGCCTGGTTACCTGACTGGGTGGTTCTGTTATTGGGAGTAGGGATTATCTTTGTGCTGGTTTATGCCTATCTGAAAGATACGGTCCACCTCAGCCTCCAGAAACGCACACTCTTACTGGGCATACGACTGACGTTGTTTCTGATTGTCCTGCTGTTCCTGACAAAATTCACGCTTTCCATTCACAGAACCGGTTTGCCTTTCATCGCCTTGCTGATTGATGACTCGGCCAGTATGGGACTGGAAGACGATTATTCTGAATCCCTGTCGAAAGAAATCCCCTCCCGCGCCAAACAGCAGGAAGAGGGGATGGACCGGCTCGATGTTGTAAAACAAGCGTTACTTCAAAATGATGCGAGATTCTTGAGTGCGCTGCAGAAAAAACACAAATTGAGACTCTATCATTTTTCGGAAGCCTGTATTCCCCTGGGAGAACAAGGTCTGCTGGATAAAACAAATACCGAACAAGCTCGGGAATTAATCAAACAACTCGAACCATTGGGGAAAGAAACACGCCCCTTCCAGGCGGTACAAAAAGTTCTAAATGATTTTCGCGGCACCCCTCCGACCGCCATCATCGTCTTCAGCGATGGAATCTCCAGTACAGGCGAGATGGACCTCTTATCGCGGGCAGGTACTTTAGCAAAGTCAAAACTGGTCCCGATCTTCCCTGTTGGTGTCGGCAGCGAACAACCTGTCAGAGATCTGCAACTCTATGACCTGCTGATCGATGATGTGGCTTTTGTCAATGACCCCATCAATCTGTCAGCCAAAGTCAAAAGCTTCGGCATCAATTCCGGTTCGATTTCCGTTGCTTTGAAGGATGCCAAAACAGGTACTCCCCTGGTAACGCGCCAGTTTCCCATCAACCCCAAAAAAGAACACCAAAAAATTGAACTCACTTTCACTCCCACCAGGCCGGGACTGTTTGAATATGTATTCGAAGTCGAACCAGTCAAGGGAGAAGCCAATCAAAAGAACAATCAGCAAATCGGACAAATATCAGTGCTCGATCAGAAGATCCGTGTTCTGCTGGTCGACTCGGTTCCCCGTTATGAATATCGCTACCTGAAGCATCTACTGGAGCGAGACAAAACAATCGAACTCCGCAGCATCTTACAGGAATCAGATCTGGAATATTCTTCGGAAGATGCGACGGCTTTGGATTATTTCCCCGTCAAAAAAGAAGATCTTTATCAATACGATGTGGTCATTCTGGGAGACGTCGACCCCGCTTATTTCAGCCAGGCGGTTTTTGAAAACCTCGATCAGTTTGTACGCGAAAAAGGAGGCGGACTGGTTGTGGTTGCCGGCCCTCGTTTTGCTCCACAAGCCTATGCCAACACGAAGCTGGAAGCATTGTTGCCGATTGAAATTTCCAAAACAAAACAACCGGCTGACGATGCCCCCCTGACCGAAGGCTTTCAACCGGAATTGACGACCGAAGGACAATTCAGCACCTCGATCTTTCGATTTGCAGACAGTGCCGAACAAAGCCGATCCGTCTGGAACAATTTACCGGAACTGTATTGGTTTTACTCTGCAGATGAGATCAAACCGGGGGCTTCCGTGTTTGCAACGCACCCCACACAAAAAGGAAAAAATGGTCAACTGATCCCCATCATTGCCACACAACGCGTGGGAGCAGGCAAAGTGCTCTTCAGTGCAACAGACGACCTTTGGAGATGGCGTGATCTGGTAGGCGACCTGTATTACTCCCGCTTCTGGGTACAGGCGATCCGCTATCTCAGTCGTTCCAAATTATTAAACCAGGAACAGGCTGTTGAACTCACCCTGGATCGGAAAATCTATCAACAGGGTGACACTGTCCAGTTTCGCGTAAAATTCCTGAATGAACGGTTGATCCCCACTGACACAGAAAATGTGACTGTCATGCTGGAACGTCAGGGAGAAGCGTCCCGGCCTGTCAAACTATCACAGTTGGAAAAATCCCCCAGTATCTTCGAAGGAAGTTATTCCAATATTACAGAAGGGGCTTACCATACTTGGGTCTCTCAGCCCATTTTGCAAGGAACTCCCCCCTCGGATGATTTTCGCGTTGAAGTCTCACAACGTGAATTACTCATTCGGGATATGAACCAGAGTGACATGCAGAAAACGGCCAAAGAAACCAGAGGACAATATTTTCACATCTTTGCTGCCGACCAGCTTCCCCAGGCCATTCCCACGGGGCACCCGGTTCCCCTGGAGAATGAAGAACCGATTCCCCTTTGGAATCGCTGGGAATTTCTAATTCTGTTCACTTTATTGATTACCGCAGAATGGCTCTTAAGAAAACGTTTTCGCTTAGTATAATAAAAGCATTGGTCTCCCTGTTTTATTCTCTGAAATCAGAAATATGCCTCACTCCATTCGCGCACAATTTGAGCAACTGCATCGCAAGATACATCAGCTGATCTGGCTCAATGGACTGTGTCGAGGATTGGCTCTCTTTCTGGTTCTGGCGCTCGTGATGATCAGTTTTGACTGGGCTCTGAATATTACAGACCCCGTGATTCGATTAATACTGGGCTTGGCAGCAGGCAGCTATGTTGTCTGGACTCTCTGGCAAAATCTGGTGATCCCCTTGAAAACACCACTGACTGATTTTGACCTCGCACTGAAAATTGAACGCCAACACCCTGCGCTCAAAGATAGTTTTTCCAGCAGTGTCCTGTTTGACAATCAAAAAAACGCTCATTTTTCCGGCTCCTCACAACTTCGGCAGGCGGTCATCGAAGATGCATACCGGCAAGCTTCGCGTATCAATTTTCTGGAATTGATTGACACACACCCCATCCGAAAGATCATGATTACAGCCACACTGCTCTGCCTGGCGGTTGCTTCGATTTCCATTCTCCATCCACAGCGCGTGATCTTGGGAATCCATCGATTGATTCTGCCTTTCTCAGCACCAGACTGGCCACAAACCGTCGAGTTGCGATTGCTGGATGAAAACCTGGTACCAATTGAAACGGGGCCCCAGAATCCCTATCAGGTGGTGGAAGGGCAAACTCTTCGTTTTTTCGTAGAAAACCGAAAAGGGGTTCCGCCTGAAGATCTGCGTATCGAATATCAGTCGGCCCCGAAGCAGCAGGCACCTGGCAAATTACATTCAGAGCCACTCCGCATCGTCTCGGTCCCGGATCAATCAACAAAAAATCGTGATCTCGGAACAGGCTCCTTATCCATCACCAGTAAAACACTGAGACTGAGGGTGGTGGGAGGCGATGACCATTCCATGCCTTGGCTGACAGTCATATCAGTCCCCCCGACCACACTCACATTACAGGAAGTCACCCTCACACTTCCGGCCTATTCGCAATTGCCTGTTGAAACGCTGCCTGCGGGAATTGGTAATTTTAAAGCTCTGCTCGGCACACGTGTGGATATCAAAGCAAGTTCGAATAAACTCTTGAAGTCTGCGGAATTACGAGTGAAGAATCAGGAGCCTGTTTCACTCAAACTGGCATCTAATCGAAAGCAGTTTTCAGCGCAATTCCTCATCACAGAACCGGGAACCTATTCCTATTGGTTCGATCTGGAAAACGAGCAGGGGTTCCGACCGCCTTCTCCGGAACATTATGAAATCACGGGCATCGCCGATTCCGTTCCGGAAGTCTTTCTCGAAAACCCGGCAACCGACCTGCAGGTGACCCAGTCAGCTCAAATCCCATTAACGGTTTTGATTCACGATGATTTCAAAATTGCCAGTGCCCTGATTCGTTATCAAAAATCAACGAAAGGCGAGTCACTCTCGCGCGCCCTGCGAACCGATCGAGAGAATCAATCTTTTTCACTGCCAGTGAATCCGCAAGCTTCCAATGAGCAATTAATCATCAACGAGAATTGGGATCTTTCCAAATTGGCGATTGCAGAAGGCGACCGAATCATCTTTCGGGCAGAAGCAGGTGACCTCTATCGGCCCACCTCACAATCAACGGCAGAAAGTCAGGCTGCGGAATCACGCGTGGGAACCAGCATTTCACGGGTACTGACGATTGTCAGCCCGCAATACAAAGCAAATGAACTGGCAAACCGCCACGCCCACCTGCTGGAAGAACTGACGCGTGTGTTAAAAGATCAACGACTTTTACATACTGAAATTAAAGACGTCCAGCATCAACTTGAGAGAGTCGGCACAGCCCGCTCTGAAGAGATTGACACAATCAAACAGGTGGAAATGGATCAGAAACGAGTCGCGTCTCAACTCTACAGTCCGCGGACCGGGTTGGAGCAACGTGCGAAAGAACTCGTGAATGAAATTGAGTGGAATCACATCGATGACCCGGCAATGACTCAGCGACTCACGGAGCTGAACACAGAGCTTGCGCAATTAAATCGTAATGTATTCCCACAAATCCAGGAACAGATTACGCGGGCTCGAAAAAAACTGCAATCACCCGTTGATACCACTCCTGCACAGAAGAAAACCGCAAACGATTCTAATCTGCCTGAGACAAAAGCGGATTCCGAAAAAACAGATCCCAACGCAGCCTCGGACAAAGGCGCCCTCGAATCATTAAATATTGCCGAAAACGGACAGCAGCGTGTTATCAACAAATTGGACAGTGTTCTGAAATCACTCTCGCAATGGCAGAAAACCAGAGACCTTGTTTCGGAACTCGAAGAACAGATTCAGCAGCAGTCGGAAATTCAGAGCCAAACCGAAAAGCTGGCAAAAAAAACGATCACCAAATCATTTGGAAATCTAAAGCTCCAGGAACAGGCTGATCTGGAAAAGCTGGCCTCTCGGCAGGAACAACAGGCTGATCATTTCAAAGAATTTCGGAATCTGCTCGATTCGCTCAATTCACAGTCAGATGCGGCCACACGAGAAGAACAATTAAAAAGACAGGATGCCATAGAATTTCTGCGTAAAAAATCCATTCCGGAAGAGATGCGACAAACGGCCGAAAGATTAAAACAAAATCAGGTAGGCCAGGCACTGCAGGAGCAACAACAGATTCAACAATCCATGGAGCTGTTAAAAGATCTCTTTGAAAATCAGTCGCCAAATTCGACAGACCAGTTATTAAAGCAACTGAAACAGTCCGAGCAGGAATTAAGTCTGTTAAAGCAACAGCAACAGGATGTATTAAAGAAACTGCAAACCGCAACGAATACGACAAATCAGGCAGAACTGAAAGAACAACTTAAAAAGCTGGTGGAGCAGGAACAGGAACTGCAGGAGAAACTGAAACAATTGGGGCAGCAATTAGAACGGCTGAGTCTTCAACAGGCTGCCCAGTCGGTTGAACGAGCCCGAAATCGTCTTTCCAAAATCAATCAGGCGTTACAACAGGAAAACCTTCAGGAAGCACAAAAAGAAATCCAGGAATCGCTTGACGATCTGGAACAGGCACAACGCGAGTTGGCTTCCCGCAGAAAAGCAGCAGAAGAATCACTGGCCTTTGAAGAATTCGCAAAACTTGAATCAGAAATCAAAAGCCTGATTGAAAGACAGGACGCCGTCATTCAGGAAACCATGCGGCTTGAACGGGAACGTCTAACACGCGGACGCTGGTCCCGTGGCCAATTGAAGTCCCTGAAACAACTGTCTGATACAGAACAGGATTTAGAACAGGAAGCACAATCCTTGGCGCAAAAACTGGCGGCGGCCCCTGTGTTTGTGTTAGCGATCGAAAAAGCCATTGATCAATTCGCAATTGCGGTCAACCGGTTAGACCAGAGACTCACTGATCAAGAAACCCTGACTGCCGAACAAACCGCAAAATCAAAACTGACAGAGCTGTTACACGTTCTGAATGAAAAACCGCCGCGTAATACTGAGCAGTCTGAACAGAATCAAAGCGCGCCACAATCAGATCAGATTTCATTGGTGACGCAACTCAAATTGCTCAAATTATTACAAGAAGATATTTTGAACAGAACCAGATCATTTAATAATTCTCTCAGCCAGCAGAAAAAGTTGACACCAGACCAAATTCAACAGCGAAAGAATCTCTCAAAAGAGCAAGCAGATCTGGCTGAATTATCGACGGAACTGCTGGCGCTGCTCAATCAGATCCTTTCCGATGACCCGGAACCCAAGCGCGAGTTTCAACAATGAACGCGAACATTACCAGGCACACCTGCATCTGCTTTCTCTCGGTGATCTGTATCGGTTCCACGCTGAGCCTGCAGACACACTTAGTCTATTCTGACGCGCAGCCACAGAAAAAAGCCGCCGTCGATATTGCAAAAAAAACTGAAAATCCCGATCCGAAACAGGCTCAAAAACCGAAAGAAGATCTCAAACAATGGGCGCGCAAGCACAAGTTACCCGTAGAGCCCATCATTGAGGAAATGAAGCGTGCCGGTAAGTTGATTGAAAATCAGCAGACGGGCCAGGAGACTCAGAAACTCCAGAAGCAGGTCGTTCAAAACCTGGAGGAATTAATCCGCCTGCTTGAATCTGCCCCCAAAACGTCGAGCCAACGACCAAGTCAAAATAATAAACAGCCGCAACCAGGTGACGATCAAAAATCGCAGCAGCAGAAAGGCGGCGCGGGACAACAGAACGCACAACAGGCCTCCCAAGGACCTGCACGCCAATCTTCGGAGCGAAAAGAAGACGGTCTGGTGACATCGGGCAGTCTGCCAGACAGGAACGCCTACATCAAAGATGCCTGGGGACACCTGCCTCCAGCGATGCGACAGCAACTGTTAAATATCTATACTGAAAAGTTTCTTCCTCAGTACGAAGATCAGGTACGCCGCTATTATGAAGCGCTGGCCGAGAAGAAAAAACGGACTCCCTGACCAGCTCTAAAATCGAAACGGCCCGTCGATTCCTTAAATATACTGAGCTTTAAGGCGAAACAACGTCAAAGGTATCGCTTCGCAAAATGGTTGTGTCATAGCCACTGCCATTATACATGCGAACGTAGTTCCAGCGTCTGGAACCTTTCAGCGCAAACCCGGGAGTGGTTGCCAATTCAGGAAGCCGATACGCAGAACGACTCTGAGGGCGGGGATAGCGTGCAGCAACTTCCGGCGGTATCTGATGACTGTAATAAGAACGATTAAACATCCAGCTCTCTGCTTCAGCACGCTGATTGCCAAAACTGAAACCCGCCGTCCCTGTCAACATCGCAAGTAAGACATACTTTGCGACAACGCTTCTGATTTTTGTTGGCTGATTCATTTTCATAAGGCTTACCTCTTCAGAAGTGGCTCAGCATGTTGCGAAATTTCAACATTCTGAACCTGCTTTGAAACGAATGTTGCGTCAAAGCAACATTCTCTCTTCAATTAAGGGGATGAAGAGGTAATATGCAGAAAGTATGCCAATTAGAAAGCAGAATGATCAGTCGAGCGGAATGCCCGCTTCTTTGTAAAGCTGTGCTTTTTTCTTGTTATTCGACAGCACCAGAATATTTCCGGTCTCATCGTCATAGCCATACATGAGATAAGGAGGCAGTTCAGCGAATTGAATTCGGTTCTCCTTCATCATTTTCATATATTCGTCGTAGCTGGGAAATCGATCATTCAATGCTTTGTGAGTTTTAATTGCCTGCTGCATTCCAAACGTACTCACACGAGACGCCATCGAGACATAAGCACTGCCTGCCTGGGTATAGGGATCGAGGCCTTTAATTTTGCCATCGACCACTGAAATATCCGGATCCTTCAGAGCTTTTTTTGCATCCACCACTACAGCGGTTGTCTTGTGGATAATGCTTTTCTTGGTGTCATTCTGCGGTTTTTCCGCATCGGGATTCACCACGGCCTTCTGTTGCATTTCCTGTTTCTGAGGCTTAGCATCTCCCTGCCCTTTTGCGATTTCTTTGGGGTCCTGGCAACCTGATAGCCCCCCCATCGACAGAAAGCAAACAAGAAGTAAACACACCCTGATGGTCGTTTTGTCCACTAATCTATTCATCAATCACACTCGCAAAGAGAGAGAAGGGATTTTAAAAACAATTCAACTCTGATCAGATAATGAGACTAACACAAAAATGAATCGGTTTCACTTGATTTCTACCTGGCATCTAAGAACGAGCACTTCCAGTACTGATCACTTAGTATAAATACTTATTTCCAAATTAATCTCGTTAAGAAACCGAGATTCTCGAAAATATGACATTAGATCTCACTGATGAAGGAACAATTCTTAATAGCGGCTCAAATACTTTCTTTGTAGAAAGTAACTCGTATGTATTGTTTATGACAGGAGATTAGGTAAGGATTTCTGTTCTTTCCCAAAGTTTGCACTATTTAATTTTAATGGTTGATTCTTAACATTATATTAGATGCCCGCAGGCTTTGCAGAATTCACAGGACGGAGTTTCCTAATCCCATGTCGACACCCACCTCTCTTACTGATCAAAACGACAGGGGGATGTTTACATCTTTATTGAACAGGGAACGATTAAGAATTTTCGGGTATATCCGAGCCTTGGTTCCCCACAACCCTGATGCAGAAGACGTATATCAACATGTATGTTTGACGCTTTGGAATAAATTTAGTGAATTTGATCAAGAGCGAGACTTCTTTTCGTGGGCTTGCGGTATCGCTTTTTTTACCGTTTGTAATTTTCGTCGCAGCGCTCAACGTGATCGACACTTTTTTAATCAGGAGTTAATAGAAACAATGTCAATGGAGCGGATGCATCACCTGAGCAACCACAACATACGACTTGAACTCCTGCAAGACTGCTTCAACAGCCTGGGGGCTGCTGATCAGGAATTACTATTACAAGCAACATTTGAAAAACAGTCTATTAAAGAATTTGCTGAGAAAGCCGGTAAAACAGTCCAGACACTTTACAATCGCCTCAGCACTCTCAGGCGTGAATTAGCTCAATGCATCTTGCGAAAGCTGAAGAGTGAGGGACCATCATCATGACAGTCCAAGACCTTCCACCGAATTTCGATCAACTGCTGAACCGACTCATTGACAGTCAATTATCCGAGACGGAATTTGAGGAGCTTGAGCAGTATCTCATCGCCCACCCACAGGCAAGGCAGACTTATTTTGATTACCTGGATATCAATACGGGGATTCAGGAAAGCAATGTTGAACGGTTAAAACAACTCGACCAGATTGTCACCGCTGAAACGTATCAAAGCAAACCGAGTTCAAAATACTCCGACGTAGCCCCTAAAGGGAAACTACTCAGCGTCTTCAAGTACGTGGCTGTCGCGGCGGCGAGCGTCGCTCTGATGTTATCAATCGACTGGTACATGACAGGCCGCATCTATCTGGAAAAAAAACCTGTTGCAGCAACAGCGATAGACTTACCTTACGTCGCCACTCTCTCACGAGCCAATGATTGTGTCTGGGGCGCCGATAACCCTCCGCTCTTTTCCGGGCAACGGTTATTATCAAACGAACTTTACTTAGAACAGGGAGTCGCAGAATTTCGTTTTGATAGCGGAGTTCGATTAGTGCTGGAAGGCCCGACAAGAATCAATATCGATTCCGCCAACAGTGCGACAGTCGATTCCGGATCGGTTGTTCTGCACGGCTATGAAGCGGCCCCCGAATTCGAACTCATCACTCCTCAGGCTAAGTTTTTTGATATCGGTACTGAGTATGGAACAAAAGTGGCAGAGGACGGAAGCACTGAACTACATGTTTTTGAAGGCCAGGTTCGAATCCAGCCCATTGAAGGAATCGTAAAGGACGATCCAAATAATCTGGTCCTCAATGCAGGCGAAGCGAGGCACATCGACCAGAAAGGTGATGCAGCGATTGTCCTGAAGCCTCAAGATTTTAAACATGAAGTACCTGGAAAAACCAAAAATTTAAAGGTCGTACGCGAAGAGCTCATTGCTTATGATAGCTTCCATCCAGAGAAAATCATTGCCCCCAAAGAGACTTCTAACTGGCGCCAGGCAGGAGTTGGCTGGAAAAATTCCTGGCGAAAGCAACTGAATGGCTCGGAACCCGCCAGAGGGCTAAGCCACCCACAGAAAACACTTCAGCCGCAACTACTTTCGCCTCATCAATCAGGCTGTATCGAATTGGGTGGCGGACAAAGCGCTTGGCGCTCACTGAAAAAACCAATCCGGCTTGATACCGACGCCATCTATTACATCAGTTTTTTCATACAGAAAAAATCAGGCCCCAAAACTTCTGGAAATCTATATGGTAATTTTTCGTTTCAGACCATAGATCAATCAGATAGCAATAAAAAAATCCTGTTCGGAATCACTTCAGAAAACTACCCCATCCTGCACTATAACCTCCAGCACGTTGAGAGAGCACCGCCTCTATCAGAAGACAAGCCTTACTTCTTTGTGGGAAAAATTGTTGCCAGTAAAGACTCACCGGACCAGGTTTTCCTGCGCGCTTTTTCTGGTGAGGAAACAATTCCCGATCAGGAACCACTGGTCTGGACATGCACCTCCGATCCGTTTCGTGATTCGACTACTTTCGAGTGTATTCGGCTCTACGCAGGCAAAAGCAGCAAATACCTCTTCGATGAACTTCGCATCGGCACTTCCTGGGAATCCGTTGTCAATTTCCAGGATCCCGATGATATGCCCGAAGGGGATTAAGCACCTCTCAGACTGAATACGGTCCGTATTTCACAAGGACATCCAGTCATCAATTCCATTATTCCAAACGCGGCCCATTTAAGTATCGCGTTCTCCGCAGTTCACCTCCGCAGTTCAATTCACGCTGCAGGCACTACAGTAAACCTAAGTCATTTACCTCAACGAAAATCCCTTTTGAGTAAATTTGGAATATCTTCCCTTTTATTCAGTAAGATATTCGATCACGTGGACAACTTACTGATAGCAGGACAATTAGCAACGGCTATTATCGAAATTTTCTTTTCATTCATTTCACACTAGTCCCTGAACGGCAGGGGAGCTAAGAGGATTGACTCATGCTCCCCTGCTTCGTTTTCGAACACGCCGCTGGAAACCTCTTAAGCAGCACCGTGATTGAAAGTCTTTTCTTTTCTCAAAAGAAAAGAAGCGAAGCGTGTGATTTCAATTGCCAGCGATCATCAGACAAAACCATGAAACTGCATTCGGATCATCACGCGTGCGTGTTCTAGATCCCGGTTTCGAATGGCGGCCGCTAATTCCGAGTGCTCCCAGATAATGCGTGTTTTTTGCCCGGGTTCAGATCGATCAATCTCGGAAATCGTCTGAAAATATTGTGCCAGGATCTGCTGCATTCCCGCGACATAGATGGAATTGGTCATCTCCAGCACCAGCAAGTGAAATGCCAGGTCGAGCGCAACTCCTTTCTCCCAGTCTTCCCCTTCGACAAATTGTTCCATCTCCACAACAATGGCGTCCAGTCGGTCCATCTGCTCCGGGGTCGCGTTTTTAACCGCTAATTCAATCGCCCCCACTTCCAGTACATACCGCAGCATTTTCAACTCGCGCTGTTCATTTTCAGATCCAGCCAGGAGAGGGATACTATCGGAAAGTAACTGAATTAAATCAGGCCTTTTCACGACCAGACCTTTTCGCTGCTTACCATCTAGAATTCCCAACGCGCGTAACCGGCTCACCGCTTCCCGTACAATCGTTCGGGATACCTGATATTCCTCAGCTAACTGACCTTCCGTCATAAAAACGTGGCCTACGGGGAGCTGTTCTTTAACAATCCGCTGGCGAATTTTATCGGCCAGCATGGTCGACATTGTTCTTTGTGTTTGTCCAGTCATAACATTTCTATTATCATATAATTCAACACTGATTGTCAATTTTCTTGATTCTATATTTTGCACTTCAGAACATGCCAATGCATAATAACCACTAAGCACCGACCAATACCAGCCAATACTTCATTCTGCCTGCAGAATGTATTGTAGTACAATACTTCTTTCTTTGTGAATTTGTCTCCGGGTCGTTTTTTTTAGCAACCAGCCTCGTAATCAAGGATTTCTTCGATGAGACCAAGCCGTATCAAACAGAAGCTCAGCCAGAATGAACCGGTATTAATCACCCAACTGCATCTGCTGGATCCTTCGATATTTGAGCTCACCAGCTTAATGGGATTTGATGGCATCTGGATGGATATGGAACATCATACCTACAGTGTTGAGACGGCAACCCAACTCATGCGCGCCGCCCGCATTGGATCATCGGACATCCTGGCGCGTCCTGCCAACGGAGAATTCATGCGAATTGGCCGCATGCTGGAAGCCGGCGCCCAGGGAATCATGTATCCTCGGTGCAGCAACGCTGCCGAGGCTGCTGAAGTCGTGAAGTGGTCCAAGTTCGCACCGTTGGGCAAAAGAGGATTCGATGGTTCCGGCGCTGATATGCCTTACTGCACCATGCCCATCTCCGATTACATTAAACAGGCAAACGAAAACACATTCATCACAATTCAACTCGAAGAACAATCAGCCGTCGATCAGGCGGAAGAAATTGCCGCCGTCCCCGGTGTAGACGCCCTCATGCTGGGCCCCAGTGATTTCTCGATCCTCGAGGGAGTTGCCGGGCAATTCAATCACCCCAAATTGCAATCAGCCATTCAGAAAATCGCGGAAGCCGCACAAAACCAGGGAAAGCACTGGGGCATGCCAACCTTCAATACCGAGCACGCTCAGGAATTAATGAATCAGGGTGCTCGCATGCTATACCATATGGCGGACATCATCTTCGTCAAAAATGGACTGGAGCAAATGCAGCAGCAATTCAGCCAACTCGGATTCACTTTTGATAATCGTTTAAAAGAGACTGCCACACATTATTCAGAGGGGAAGAAATCATGAATAGCCGTTTTCCTGATGACCGGGAGCTATTTGAAAGTCAGCTCAAAAACTTTGTGCCCCCCAACAGCTTCGATGCCCACGCGCATCTTTATCGTCCCGATGATGCCATCTCAGGGCTGCCTGAGTCCGCTGAAAATGAACACGGCGTATCAGGCTGGAAAGAATTCTGTCATAACCTGGAACTCTGGATGGGCCCACTACGCCCGTCTGCGGGGCTGTTCTTCGCAATCCCCAAACCTACCCTCAATCGACCAGCGGCCAATCAATTTATCCTGAGTGAACTGGAAGACCAGCCGGGGTCAAGAGCACTCTTACTGGTCACGCCTCAGGATTCCCCCGACGAGGTAGAAACGCTGATCCAGTCCGGCAACTACTCAGGTTTCAAAGTGTACCATGTGTACGCAGACAGAAAAGATACACTCCAGGCAGAGCCACAGGAATACATTCCGGAGTGGGTCTGGGAACTGTCAAACCAGTATAGCCTGGCCATTATGCTGCATATGGTTCGGGATCGCGCCATTGCAGATCCAATCAACCAGACCTATATCCAAAACCACTGCATCCAATACCCGCATGCCAAGCTGATCCTCGCGCATGCAGCCCGGGGCTTTTGTGGAAACCACACCGTCGAAGGCATCGCATCACTCCGAGGCTTGGATAACGTATTCTTCGATACGTCCGCCGTATGTGAACCACAGCCCTTCGAAGCCATTCTGCGCGAATTTGGCACCAGTCGTTTGATGTTTGGAACCGACTTTTCCGTCAGCGAAATCTATGGTCGCTGCGTCAGTATCGGCGACGGTTTTATTTGGCTGGGAGAACAGAATGTGAATTGGGACTCTTCCACATTCGCCAGTCCGGTTCGGGTCGGACTGGAATCCCTGCTGGCTCTTAAACAGGCATGTCATACCCTGCGCTTAATCGACGCTGATATCGAACGCCTTTTCTGTCACAATGCGCGTGCATTATTAGGCATTCAACCAGAGTCAACCAGAAATCTTACCCAGGAAACCTACCAGCGCGCCAAACAACTGATTCCCGGCGGAACCCAACTCCTCAGTAAACGGCCGGAGATGTTCGCGCCGGATCGCTGGCCCGCCTATTACCGTGAAGCAAACGGCTGTGAGGTGATTGACCTTGATGGAAAGAAATATCACGATTTGTCAACGTCCGGCATTGGCTCCTGCCTGCTGGGATATCGAGACCCCGATGTCACCGACGCCGTTGTGAGACGCGTGCAACTGGGATCGATGAATTCACTGAATTCTCCCGAAGAAGTCGAACTCGCAGAGCTCTTAACGTCGCTTCACCCCTGGTCAGATCAGGCGCGGTTTTGCCGTACAGGTGGGGAAGCAATGGCGATCGCCGTTCGCATCGCTCGCGCACGAACAAGCCGCGATGAAATTGCACTCTGCGGCTATCATGGCTGGAGTGACTGGTATCTCGCCACAAATCTGCCCCGCAAATCGGCTGACGCAGGAACCGCGCTCGACAAGCATCTTCTCCCGGGGCTAAGCCCAGCTGGCGTTCCTCAGGGGCTTTCGGAAACCACGCATCCTTTTACATACAACGACATCGACGGACTCAAGCAAATCATCAAAGCACGCGGACCTCATCTGGCAGCGATTGTGATGGAACCAACACGTTACATCGATCCCGATCCCGGATTCCTGGAGTCGGTGCGAGAACTCTGTGACGAATGTGGAGCCGTTCTTGTGATCGATGAAATCACCACCGGTTGGAGATTTGCTCTCGGTGGCGCCCACTTGCACTATAGCATCGAACCCGATATCGCAGTTTTCGCCAAAGCATTAGGCAACGGTCATCCCGTTGCAGCCATTATCGGCAAACAATCCGTCATGGACGCGGCTGAGACCTCGTTTATTTCCAGTACTTACTGGACCGAAGGCGTCGGTTCCACAGCGGCCCTGGCAACGATCCGGAAAATGCAAGCCGTCAATGTGCGTCAACACATCCAACGGATCGGCGAATCGTTTCGCGCTGGTTGGCTGGCTCTGGGGAAACAGCACAATATCCCCGTTAAAGCCGTTGGTCATTCCGCACTGTTACACCACCAGTTCGATCACCCGCAAGCGGCAGAGCTGGGCACCCTGTTTACCATTCGCATGCTGGACCGCGGCTTTCTGACGGGTAGCGGTTTTTACCCCACGCTCGCACATCAGGAAAGACATATCAACGACTATTGCGCGGCCGCCGATACTGTCTTTGCCGAACTGGCGGAAGCCCTGCAAGCGGGCGATGTTTCCTCACGCTTCAAAACCCCTGTGCGGCATTCCGGTTTTGCCCGACTGACACCCAGCCCTAAAACATGACATCGCAAATCAATAGACGGCTTAACTATGCGCGCTTCCCGTATTCACGACGGGTTGCGTATGTCGATCGCTACACAGAACGACCAATAGATTAGACACCAAAGAAGCACGATGGTTGTTATCCAGTTCGACCACCTTCCGTTCCGCCAGGTGATCCAGCGCCATTTCAACCATGCCCACCGCGCCCTCGACAATTTTCGTTCTGGCAGCAACGACTGCCTGCGCCTGCTGTCGCTGCAACATCGCAGCCGCAATTTCAGGTGAGTAAGCCAAATGACTGATGCGTGCTTCAATCACTTCCACGCCGGCTTTATCCAGGCGTTCCTGAATATCCACCTTCAACTGGTCACAGACTTCCGTGGTGTTACCACGTAATGAAACTTCATGGTCTTCGCTATCATACGGGTGACGCGTGGCAAGATTTCGCAACGCGGCTTCACTTTGGACGGCGACAAAATCTTCGTAATCATCCACTTCAAACATCGACTCTGCAGTATTCACCACGCGCCAGACCACCACAGTCGAAATATCAATGGGATTTCCATCCCGGTCATTTACTTTAGAAGGTTTTCCTGTCGAACGACTTTTAGCCTGAACAATATGCCCGGCAGCGTCCTTTTGCTCCGGAGTCGAAACGGAGCCTGTTTCGAAATTTCGAATCCGTAACGAGATTTTCTTTTTAGAGAAAAAGGGATTCACCCAGAAAAATCCGGATTGCTTGACCGACCCTTTATACTCACCAAACAACAACAGCACACGCGCCTGATTCGGGGCAATCGCCATACATCCAAACAGGCCAATCATACAGGCTGGTCCTGCCAAAAACGCCAGAAAGATCAGCGGGCCACTCTCCATCACGGCCCCGGCAATAAACAACAAGACCGCAGCCAGCAGCCCGCCCAGACAAACAGCCAACGGAAACCAACCCGACATGGGGTGATACGTTCTCTCATCAATCACAGTCATCTTATTGCTCCCTGATTCCGGCCTTGATTCTATGTTTTTACCATGATTACTCTATCACGCCATTTAGCCACAGCGTCCTTCGCCTGATGATGCGCGGTCCCAATCGTCCTGGAGACGCGACCGTCACTAAATCAAACGAAGCAGGATTCACTTCAGATCATACCAATATACTTATTCTAGAATATTTCGACATTGTTTTTTCGACTTTTGCTGACTCCTGCCACGTCCGATCAGCAAAACAGGGGTTCATTTTCAACTTGACCGCGCGAAGTCGCTGCTTAAACTCCCGGTTCTGCGTCGCGCGCGTGGGAGTTTTATTTCTGGTGAATGGATGCGTGCCTGTTGATTTCAGCCCCTTTTCAAAAACACCGTATTCCAAGGGAGTTTTCCACTTCGTGCGAAATTCCTCTTCGGGCCCCTGCTCGATGTTCACGATTTTCAAACTGCTTTCAGCTTTGTTTTGACACCGTTCTCTTGCTTTTCATCTTCTTTTGGTCCGGTTTGCGACACTATCGCACTCAATGGCTTCACGCCCTGCAACACGTTCATGGCTCATTTGTCTGATCACTTTCACGCTGAACTAGTGGCGAAATAGGACTGCCTGAACCGACAGTGCGCAGGACGAAACCCGAGCATTCTACCAGTTGGCAAGACAGAGCGAGAGATAAAAATCAGCACGTATCGGCCGATTGAGTAAGAGAGAAAACCGGGCGAACAAAAACTACTTCGAGCTTTTCAGCTGATCCAGCGCAATAAAGTTGGGAGTCTTCGCGGTTCCCGCATCGCAGCCTGTGCACGATCCTCCCGCACATCCAGGCCGTTGTTTCAGAAAACGGACGATGCGGCGGAAAAGAAAGTAGACCGCTGCTGCAATCAAAATCAGCGTTGTAACGAATTGCCAGTCAATCTGATTCATAACGCGGCCTCATACCAAACAGGAATGATCAATTTATCTTCTTCAGTATTCATACGAATTCTTGTACGATTTCGCTAAACAAATAACATACCGACCTGATAGGAAATCAACGCACCCACATATGCGAGCGCTGTCATATACGTGAACGAGACCACCGGCCAGAACCAACTGTTGGTCTCACGCCGAATCACCATCAGTGTCGCCGCACACTGGGCACATAACGCAAAGAACACCATGATCGAAATCGCGACCGGAATATTAAACACCTTACGGCCATCAGGCCAGGTCGCGGAGCGGATGGAACCGACCAAACCTTCGTCATCTTCACCGATATCTCCCCCCAGACTGTAAATAGTTCCCAACGTCGAAATAATCACTTCCCGGGCAGGAAACGAGGCAATCACGCCAACACCGATTTTCCAGTCCCAGCCTAGTGGTTTCACCGCCGGTTCGATCCAATGACCGGCCATACCCAGAAAACTGGTTTCAACTAACTGGCTGCTGACGTGATTCAGTTTTTCATACAACACCGTCTGCTCTTCATTAAGAACGGATTGCTGATTCTGTAACCCTTCCAGAGCCGCTGGTGCGTTTTCTTCCGCGGATGCAATCTGCCCCGCAAGCGTATCCAGAGAGTCATCATTCGCTTCAATCTGACTCTGAATTTGAAACTGCTGGCTGTGATTTCCCGGAAAATAACCGGCGGCCCAGATGAGAATCGAAGTCGCAAAAATCAAAGTTCCCGCCTTCACGACAAACGACTTGGCGCGATTATAAACGCGAAGCATCACATTCCGCGGCGAAGGCCATTTATAACCCGGCAGTTCCATCACAAACGGAGCCACATCCCCCTTGAAGCAAACACGCTTCAAAAACCAGGCCACGGGAATGGCCACCAACGCACCAATCGAAGACATGGCAAATAAAACCATGCCCTGCAATGTCACAACCGGACTGTTGGCAATCGAGAGATAAGCGATATTCGGAATAAAGGCGGCGATGAACAGCGTATAAACGGGCCAGCGAGCCGAACAACTCATTAACGGCGCGACCAGAATCGTTGTCAGCCGTTCGTGACGATTTTCAATTACCCGCGTCGCCATAATGCCAGGCACCGCACAGGCAAAGGACGACATCAGAGGGATGAACGACTTTCCGCTCAGCCCCAGACTCCGCATCAAGCGGTCCATGATAAACGCGGCCCGTGCCATATAACCGCTGTCTTCCAGCACGGCTATGAAGAAATACAGAATCACAATTTGAGGCAGGAAGATCAGCACACCCCCTACGCCCGCCACCACACCGTCTACAATCAGACTGCGTAACGGTCCGGGGGAAATCAATGACTCCACAGCTCCATCAACAACTCCCTGCCCGGTTTCAATCAAATCCATTGCGGGCCCGGCCCAGGTAAAAACGGATTGAAATACAAAAAACATCAACATGAAGAAGAACAGAAAACCAAATATGCGGTGGGTTAACCAACGGTCAATTTTATCAGAGGCCGTCACGCGGTGTTCTTGCGGATGCTGCACCACATCCTGTAATAATTCTCTCGCCCACGCGTAGCGCAAGCGGGCCTCCATCGCCGGGACAGCATAGCCAGCCTCTTTCAACCGCGAGCGTGCCTGCTGTAAATCATCGACCAGGCCGTTGTGTGTCTGATGTTCAAAGTAAGATTCGACATACCCGCCGACATCCAGTATTAACCGGTCAACCAGAAAATCGGGGGGCACCAGCTCTTGATTCGATTGCAGCTTTTCCCGTAACAACGTTCGTTCAGAATAAAAGCTCTCCGGGAATAGTTGCAGCGATCCATGTCGACTCCCCGGGTCAATCTGCAGAATGGCAGCCTTGAGCTCTTTGAGCCCTTTCGCATGATGGGCTTCCGTGCAAACGACAGGCAGGTTCAGTTTTTGCGATAAAGCCGCTGCATCAATTTTGATCCCCCGCGAACGTGCAAGGTCGCACATGTTGAGGACCAGCACGACGGGAATCGATAAGTCAAGAATCTGGCTGAACAGATAAAGATTTCGTTCCAGGTTCGATGCATCGGCAATACAGATAATGGCATCAGGCTGTGGAACGCTTTTTTGTCTCCCCAGTAGTACATCCACTGCCAGCATTTCATCGATGGAACGGGGCGCTAAGCTATAGGTTCCCGGTAAATCGACCAGATCAATTTCTCGGCCCTCCCACGTTACACTGCCGACCTTTTTTTCCACAGTCACTCCGGGAAAGTTCCCGATGTGGGCATGCCCGCCGGAAAGCAGATTAAACAGAGTGCTCTTTCCCGTGTTCGGATTGCCGATAATGGCAACCGTCATTTTTTTTTGTTGCACGTTGCTTTGTTCAATGGGGGGAGTGTTGATCATGGGATTGGAAGATCTGAAAGCGTCGCTCTCATTCGGGAGGAAAAGTAGGACAACCTGCTAGTTCAGGAGGGCACAATCGTTATACAATTTCGACTTCAACGCACTTTGCTTCATTCAACCGCAGAGACAATCGGTAGCCCCGAACGGCAAACTCCAGCGGGTCGCCTAAGGGAGCTTTCCCCAGCAGTTGAATCTGCTCACCATCAATGAGCCCCATTTCCATTAAGCGAATGGAAATCGCATCTTCACCGTTGATCTGTGTAATCCGCGCAATCTGGCCTTTTACAATCTGGTTTAATGTCATCACTCAAGCTCTCTTGGCACCAAAGAATTCTTGCAGCCTGTATTTTGTTAATTCTGCTAAATCAAATTCGCTTCGTCTTTGTCATAATATAAGGAAATTGAGACTCAGTTTCAACTCCATCCGATATCGATACTGACCGACTATCGTAGATGTAACCCCATTGCTCTACTGGTATAAAAGCGATCTTCGCTATCATTTTCTCATCAAAAAGTCTGTGACCTGCTTTCTTGAACTCATCACAAAGCATGTAAACCATCTCAAACACATACGCTGCATAGACTTAAGACATTAACGATCACCTTTGTCAAATTGCGAAGCTCAGTCCCCCCCGCATCCATTCTGCACCTCTCTGGTTCCCGTTTCCCCCTTCGCAAAACCCTAATAAATAATAACACAGATATTCACATAATCACTTTATGAATAAGTAGATAAAACTTGATTCCAAGCATTTTCCACTTGGCTTCATATTGATTCTTATTGAATCTACTCCTAAAATTAATAGAGACGTTTTTGATTGTTTTATAAATCTTCAGGGATCTGATCAGGCGAATTCAACTAGACAGTAATATCTTCCTCTGAATTTAATATTGTATGAATTCCATCTCAACTTATTACAGCGCAATTCACCCTATATTTCATCTGTCATCTCTGAACAATTACCGAGTTCTGTCTGCCAGCCAGTGTCTCAAATAATCTCCAATCAGCTGAAGTATTTTATTGTTTCGTGTTTTATTCAACATATTTTGTTGGTCTCATTTCTTATTCCCAGGAGTACAAGTTATGGAAAAAATATTGCTCAAACGGAAGCGTGGTTTTACGCTGATCGAGCTGCTGGTCGTGATTGCGATTATCGCGATCTTAATCGCGTTACTGTTGCCGGCCGTTCAACAGGCTCGTGAAGCAGCCAGACGTTCACAGTGCAAAAACAATCTCAAGCAGATCGGCCTGGCTTTGCATAACTACCACGATAACTTCAGAATGTTTCCACCGGGAGATGTCAGACGACTTTATGGGGGAGTCAGCTCCTGGACCACAAGTATGATAGGCTGGATTCCCCGGATTCTGCCCTTTCTGGATCAGGCTGTGATCTACAATCAAATTAACTGGGAATTGGAAACCGGGGTAAGTGCTACTCCGAACAGTGAGCTTCGCAAAGAAAAACTGGGGGATGTCCCGTTTATTGTTAAAACTCTCGATGGTCTCGCTGAGTTAAACGTAGCAGGATGGGGTTAGCGCTGCAACCGCTCCGGCGAGGGCTGGGACG
>Ga0222668_1000054_pt1 | contig 82912 bp, 67 predicted proteins | sample AntAcemetagen728_FD_179823 | JGI IMG/M metagenome (GOLD analysis project Ga0222668, IMG submission 179823) | Saline water microbial communities from Ace Lake, Antarctica - #728 | ecosystem: Environmental > Aquatic > Non-marine Saline and Alkaline > Saline | place: Antarctica: Ace Lake...
AAACCGCCGAACGAGATGATGTTCAGCGTGAAGCCCTGAAAGTAAATCAAAATAAATGTTGCTAATACGGAGAGCGGCATACAGACGCCGATAACCAGCATACTGCGAAAGCTTCTCAAAAAGAGAATCAATACGATAATGGCCAATCCCATACCGTAGAGCGCCGCTTCCTGAATATTGGCAATTGATTGCCTGATAAAGTCCGACTTATCAACGCGGATACTCAGTTTTACATCGGGAATTGATTTATTGACACGTTCGATCTGCTTTTGCACCCGGTCGCTGACGCTGATCGTATTGGCGCCGGATTGTTTATAGACATACAGCAGAATTCCCGGTTTTCCATTCATGCGTGTCAACTCGGTGCGTTCTTTTTCACCGTCGATGACTTCTGCGATATCGCGGATATGGACGGTGGCGCCTGTTTTTTCACGTACCACAGTGTCTTCTATTTGCTCCAGGCTGGTAAATTCTCCCTGGCTGCGGATGTGTAAGTTGAGGTGACCTTCCTCATAGTTTCCAGCGGGTTGATTGATATTGTCCTGTTTCAAAGCACTGATGACTTCGTTCACGCCCATATTGAGCGATTCCAGTTTGCTCCGATCCAGTTGAATCTGAATCTCGCGTTCAATCCCGCCCCGCATGCGTAGCCGGGCCACGCCTTCCAGTTGTTCAAATTGGGGGATGACCTGATTTTCTGTCAGGCGGGTCAATGTGATCGGGTCAAGCTCGCTATTCAGGCCGAGGTAGATGATCGGGCTGTCAGCGACATCAAAGTGGCGGATGTACGGGTCTTCTGCGCCTTCGGGAAGACTGTTTCTAAGCTTGTTGAGGGAGTCCCGGACTTCATTGATTGCCAGTGTGAGATCGGTTCCCCATTGAAACTGCAGGCGCACAGTGCTGCTGCCTTCAACGCTGCTACTGAGGATGTTTTCGACTCCGGCGACCGAACTCAGTGTTTGTTCGATGGGCCGCGTGATGAGCGTTTCCGCTTCGTCAGGTCCTGCTCCTTTGTAGATCGTAATGATACTGACGCTGGGATTCTGGATATCCGGCATCAGGTCCACTGCCAGTTGAGACAATGAAACACAGCCCAACATAACCAATACCAGAGAGGCCATGAGTGTTGTGATCGGACGCTGAACTGCCAGTCGGGTCAGGGACATATACTAATCTTCAATCATTGATCATCTGCACTTGAGAATAAAATCGAAGATCCAATCTACAAGTTGGTATTCTGTGATAAAGGCGGCAGTGATTGAAGAATTTCGTCCATGGGGATTTCAACGGGGGTGACTGTTTGACCTTCATCAACGAGTCGGTTTCCGAGAGTGATAACGAGGTCTTCTGCATTAATTCCGGAAAGGATCTCAACCAGTTCTCCATCATTAATCCCGACTTCAATATTGCGTCGTTCAGTGATTGGCGGATTTCCACCAATGATGAATACTGCCGACCCCGGGCCAGCTTTCCGCTTGGTCAGAGACGCGATGGGTAAGACATTTGTTTGATGGTGATGTTCAAACACAATTTGCACGCGTGCATGCATTCCCGGTTTTAACGAAAAATTCTGATTGGGAATTTCGATATGTACTGCTGCGGTTCGTGTCTGGGGATCCAGCACGGGGGCTTTGCGGATGACATGTCCGGAAAATGTCTGATTAGGGAACGTGTCGACTGTGATGGCGGCCTTCTGCCCGATTTTGACATCCTCATAATCCTTTTCGACGATATGCACGATCGTGCGAACATTATCCAGGTTGACAATTTTCATTAAAGCCACATCAGGTTTGGCCAGATCACCAATGTCAACCAGCCGTTCTGCGAGAAATCCATTCGTGGGAGCCAGGATTTGATTTTCCTGCAAACGTAGACGGCTCTGTTCCAGATCTGATTCCGCCTGCTCGACGCGGGCCTGTTCCAGTTCGGTTTGTGCGCTTTCGATGGTCTGACTTGCCAAGGCTTCTTCCATCTGCTGCTGCGTACTCACTCCCGACTTTTGCAGCTGTAAGAGTCGCTGATATGCTTTTTCAGCGAGTTCCTGCGAGGTGACCTGTGCCTTCAATTGGGCTTTAGCAACTGTGAGTGCGGCTTTGGACCTACTCATTAGTTCCTGGTTTTCGGAGTCATTCAATTCCAGAATGACTTCTCCTGCTTTGATCTGATCTCCGACATTGAAGGGCATCGATTTGATATAGCCACTGTATCGGGTTCGAATCTCAACCTGCGAACCCGCTTCGAGGTTGCCGACCAGATTGATTCGCTTTTCCAGTGTTTTCCTGGTTGAGCGGGTGACCTGGACCGCGATGGGTTCGGTGATGATGGTTTTGGGAGCGGTTTGCGTGTCGCGCAGCGATTGTTCGTATATAAACCAGCCGATGATCATGGCAATCGCCGTACAGGCTGGTGCAATCAGTACTTTCATTCGTTCTATATCTCCGGTTGGGTGAACCGCAGCAGGGCGTTTATTCAATAGAATATCCATCGGACCATCTAGCGAAAGCGGACAATCGCAATCTGAGTCAGTCTGAACATTTATTATTAAAAGCCCTGGTTTATGACAACAGAGAGGCCTCTGTGATTCATTCAGGCAGGTCGACGCTTATCGTAAAGATAAACTTTTCGGTTTATGAGGGAGGTTATTTTCAGGCAGGATTGAAAGCTCGGGAGAGCAATCAACTCAACGCCTCTATTAGAACTATATCGGCCAGAGAATTCAAGATGTTTGTAAGTTCGAGAGCCATTGTTTAATTATTCTTTTGTTTATGAATTCGTTGCCTGCTGTTTCCTGTTTTCATGGTCTGTCTTTGTTAAAATCCACGCGTGAACGCGAATTATGCAACAATCGTTAGAAAATATTGGTTTTTGACATTTTATACAGTTTGATAAACCTGTGAAATTGCTATGAGAAGGGGAGAGTTATGGATTTAATGAGTACGATTGCCGGTTCGATGATGGAAGGTTATTTTCCAGCTGGTTGGGATCTGGCCAAAATAGATCAGTGTATGAGTGCGGATCCGACTTCGATTACGGATCGTCAGTCCTGGTGGCACAAGGATTTTGAGCCGGTGATGTGTGGGACCGTGACCGATTTCGATACGATCATGGGGCACGAGATAGCATTGACGATTAAGCAGTCACGCGATGCCGGAGAGAAACTGGCATTAATCCTGCCTGTGGGGCCGATGGGCATGTATCGCTGGGCCGTTTTCTTCCTGAAAGAGTGGGGTGTTTCCTGCGACCACGTGTACGGATTCAATATGGATGAATGGAGTGACGCGGACGGAAATACGCTACCAGCAACCAATCCGGGTGCATTCCAGTACGCGATGCAGGAAGCCTTTTATGGTCCCCTGGGAGACTTGACGGTTCCCGAAAATCAAAGACATTTTGCGACCGCCGATGTGCTGCCGACTTATGCGGAGAAAATTGGTGAGTTGAAGTCAGCTGGTGCCAAGCTGGGAGTGATCTTTGGCATTGGTCGCGTCTGTCATATTGCTTTCTGGGAGCCTCATTTTGCCGGTGAATTCAATTCTGAAGAGGAATGGAAAGCACAGACACACCGAACCGGAGCGAAGCTTCACCCACTCACGATCGAGCAGAATGCCGTCACGAGCTTCAAAAGCCGAACGACTCTGGTTCCCGCGTATGCGAACACGATTGGCCCTGGATGTTTTCTGAACGCCGACAAGATTATTGGCGGCTGCGATGGCATTTTCTCACGGGGAATGCAGTGGCAGGGAATGAGTGTCTGGATGACGTTAAGACACGAACCAACCAGTTGGATTCCTTCTACTTACATGACAACCCAGCCTGGTCGTCTGATCATTCTGGATGAACTCGCCGGTCCCTTGGTTGCCGCTTGTAATTAATCGTTTCTGAAAAACGTGAGGGCAGCTCTGTACGAAAATCGGAGCTGCCCTTTTTTTGCAGGAACGTATTGATAAAGCGCTGTGGGTACTTATTTTGAAGTCTGTTCCAGTACCGATTCATGGACGAAGATCGGAGCAGAAGGCTCATAGTGAATTGATAATGCGATCGCATCGCTGGGGCGACAGTCGATTTCTATCAACTCGCCATTTTGATCGACTCGCAGGACTGCATAGTAAGTGTGATCCTCCAGATGTGTGATGACGATATCCTGGAGACGGCCGCCCAACGCTTCGATGGTGTTTTTTAACAAATCATGTGTTAAGGGACGCTGTGGAGAGAATTCCTGATTCACGCGGCGATCAATGGTTGTCGCTTCGAAAATCCCGATCAGAATCGGAAAAATTCGATCCCCGTTCACTTCACGCAGGTAAATCACCTGCTGGTCACCAATCTCGCTGATAATAATGCGAGATAACTCCATTTCAACAAGCAAGAGAGCCTCCTGTGGCTGCGCAGAGCAATAAGAATGGCACTGCCAACCAGAATGAGATTGAATTATTAATGAACCAGAACGCCTCGGTATTTAATGTAATCATTATACACGGCTGCATAGCTGGATAACAGATCCGGTATCGAAACGACGCCTTAAAATCAGACTATTTATCAAGGAGTTGATCGATTGTTTCCTGCACACTTTGCAACTGTTTTTGATTTCCAGCCATCGTCTCTTTGACACCGGCAACGACGTCCGCTGGCGCCCGATCGACAAAGTTCTTGTTGGCCAGTTTTTTCTTACTTGCTTCGATGTGCTTCTTTAATTTTTCTACTTCCGCCTGCAGACGCTTCAGTTCTGCTTCAAGATCAATCACACCTTCTAGCGAGATAAACCCATCGACATCGTTCAGTGAGAACGTAGCTGATCCACTGGGACGCTGCACGTCGGCACCCGCAGATTCCAAGAGTGTTTTTGCCAGATTATCAAATTGGCCGGCGACATTCTGCATATCGTCGGCAACGCTCGTTTCGCAGCGCAGAAACAGTTGCAGCGGAGTTGCGGGCGAAATTTTATAAACTGCGCGAATATTACGTACGGCGACAATCATTTCCTGCAGACGTTCGAAGCGTTTTTCCAGTTGCGAATCCTGCCAGGCTTTCGGTGGTTCCGGCCAAGAAGCAATCGTCACACTTTCAACTGCCGGTTCCGGGGTGAATAATCCGCGTTCGGGGGCAATTTCATTCAAACGCTGCCAGAGTTCTTCTGTCACAAATGGTACGAACGGTTGGAGCAGACGCAGCAGAGAATCGAGCACGCCTACCAGCACACGCTGGGCAACCGGCTTTTGAGTCTCATCCCACAGACGGGGTTTGATCATTTCCAGATACCAGTCGCAGAATTCATTCCAGGTGAAGTCACGAATAGCGCGTGTTGCCACATCAAACTGATAACGATTCAATACGGTTGTCACTTCTTCTGCGACACTGGAAAGCCGGCTCAGGATCCAGCGGTCTTCCATTGTTAAGTCGTTTTCATCCAACGGAGCAGGGGTGTAGCCTTCCAGATTCAACATCGCAAAGCGGCTGGCGTTCCAGAGCTTATTGCAGAAATTTCTACCATACTCAAAACGCTCACTCACGATGCGTGCGACTTTTTCTCCCGGGTCGGGATCAAACCAGGGGCTCGTGTACTGATAAGATTTTCCGCTTTTAGGGAATTTGATGCGTGGTTTTTCACCGCCGCCAGGGATCGTCGTCTGATGTTCCAGCGTTTGCGGAACGATTTCACCGGTTTCCGGATCTTCATAGCCAACGGGGAGCCTGACATCCTGTGTCTCGCCGGCGAATGACGCGATCGTAAATCGCACGGCATCGACACCATATTTATCGATCAGGTCCATTGGATCGACGCCGTTTCCTTTGGATTTGGACATGGTCTGCCCGAAACCGTCCAGGATTTTCGGATGGATGCAAACATGTCGAAATGGAACATCACCCATATTATACAGGCCGGCCAGCACCATACGGGCGACCCAGAGCGTGATAATATCGCGACTGGTAACGAGTACGCTGCCCGGATAGAAATAATCCAGGTCTGGATTTTTATCGGGCCAACCGAGTGTTGCATGCGGCCACAAGGCGCTGCTGAACCAGGTATCCAATACATCATCGTCCTGAATTAGTTGATGGTCGGAGCCCAACTCATCACCTGTCAGATCTGTTTCGCTACAGATCAACCAGCAGGTATCTTCATCGTTTCGCCGGTAACTGACATCGTAACGGTCGTCAAATGCCTGTTTGAGATCTGCTTCCGAACAGGTTTCACAATACCAGATTGGAATCCGGTGACCCCACCAGAGTTGGCGGCTGATACACCAGTCCCGTTTTTCTTTGAGCCAGTCGAGATAAGTTTTGGAATAGCGACTCGGAAAGAATCGGACACGACCATCTTCGACGGCATCAATGGCCGATTGCGCCAAGGTATCCATTTTAACGAACCATTGATCGGACAGATAAGGCTCGATCGGTGTTTTGGAGCGGTCACTGTGTTTGACTGGAATCTGCCGATCTTCAACCTCAATGAAGAACCCCAGCTTTTCCATGTCCACGACGACTTTTTTGCGCGCTTCGTAACGATCCAGGCCTTCGTATTCGCCAGTGTTTTCGTTCATGGTTCCATCGGGATTGAGAATGTTAATCAATTCCAGATTATTTCGTAACCCGCAGGCGTAGTCATTCGGATCATGAGCGGGAGTGACTTTGACGGCTCCTGTTCCCAGTTCTTTATCCGCAAGTAATGCATCAGCGATGATCGGGATTTCACGTCCGTTTAATGGAATACGTACGTTTTTTCCAATCAGATGCGTATAGCGTTCATCCGAGGGGTGCACGCAGACTGCGGTATCGCCGAGCATTGTCTCCGGGCGTGTGGTGGAAAAGGAAATCCGTTCGTCAGTATCCACGACCGGATATTGAAATGTCCAGAATTGTCCAGCGATGTCTTCAGAGAAAACCTCATCGTCGGCGACGGCGGTCTGCAGAAACGGGTCCCAGTTCACCAGACGTTTTCCCCGATAAATCAGACCATCGGCGAAGAGTTTCAGGAACGTGCGTCTAACTGCTTTCGAGCACATTTCATCCAGCGTGAAACGTGTTCGCTCCCAGTCGCAACTGGCGCCCAGTTGTCTCAACTGATTTAAGATTCGTTTTTCGTACTGTTCTTTCCACTTCCAGATGCGTTCTACCAGTGCATCGCGTCCGATATCGTGGCGTGTCAGATTCTCTTCTTCCTTCATCCGCCGTTCGACAACCGCCTGAGTCGCGATACCCGCGTGATCGGTGCCGGGCATCCAGAGTGCTTCGTATCCCTGCATCCGGCGCCAGCGGGTCAGCAGATCCTGTATGGTTCCATTCAATGCATGACCCATATGTAGCGCCCCTGTCACGTTGGGGAGCGGGATCATAATGGTGTGCTGTTGTTTTTCCGGGTCAGGTTCGGCGTGGAAATAGCCTTTCTCTTCCCAGTATTGATACCACTTCTGTTGCGCACTTTCAGGATTGTAGTGTTTATCAAGCGATTCGGTCATGGTTTCTGCTTGGGTCTTGTTATTAAAGGCCTGGTTGTTACGAGGAAGATCAATCAGCAACGGAACAGGTGTGTTGTATCAACTGAAACTGATTAGTCTGTCTCAGATATAGCAAAAATGGCCGTTGCGGGCATTATTACCGGTGCCGTTTCTTGGTTCTAGTCGAAAAAAGTTCCTTCATCCTTGTAGAGCTTGTATTCAACACTATCCACCAATGCCAGCCAGCTTGCTTCGATGATATTTTCGCTGACGCCGATGCTGCTCCAGACATTATGCTCGTCTTTGCTTTCAATCACCACCCGCACGCTGGCAGCGGTGCCTTCTGCAGAATTGATGACACGTACTTTGTAGTCAAGAAGATGCATTTTTTCGAGAGCGGGGTAAGCAGGGCAGAGGGCTTTTCGGAGTGCCGTATCCAACGCGTTGACAGGTCCGTCTCCTTCACCGACCACATGTTCCTGCTGTCCGTTGACTGTGAGTTTGATCGTGGCTTCCGTCAGCGGTTCGTGGGTGTTGTCAGATTCCACATTCACGCGATAGTGGATTTTTTCGAAGTGCGGTTTAAAGGTTCCTGCCACCTTTTTGACCAGCAGGTCAAATGAGGCTTCCGCGGCTTCAAACTGATAGCCTACGTTTTCCAGGTCTTGAACCTTTTCCAGGATTCGGGTGAGCAGTTCGGGGTCATTGTCAAGCTGGTACTTTGTCGTTTTGGCAACGATATTGGAACGACCAGACAACTCGCTGACGAGCACTTTTCGTTCGTTGCCAACAACCTCCGGTTCGAGATGTTCGTAACTTCTGGCGATGCGATTGACGGCGTGAACGTGCATGCCTCCTTTGTGCGCAAAAGCACTACTGCCAACAAAAGGCTGACTGGACCGAAAATTCATGTTGGCCAGTTCATAGACATACCGCGACAGCTCGGTCAGCTTGTGCAGGTTGTTATCGAGGAGAACTGAATAGCCTTCTTTCTTAGTCACCAGATTGGCAATCACGCTGATCAGGTCGGCATTGCCGCAGCGTTCGCCGATACCGTTGATCGTTCCCTGGACTTGTATCACACCATGTTCCAGAGCCGCCAATGAGTTGGCTGTTGCCAAATCACAGTCGTTATGGCAGTGAATTCCCAAGGGAGTGTTCAGTTCACTGCGGACGAGATCAATATATTTGGTGATGACTTCAGGCAGGCTTCCGCCGTTGGTATCGCAGGGGATGATAACATCTGCGCCGGCATCTGCAGCAGCTTTGATGGTCTTTAAAGCATATTCCGGATTGGCACGAAAGCCATCAAAGAAGTGTTCGGCGTCGTAAATGACTTCACGTCCACATGATTTGATGAATGAGACGGAATCGGCGATCATGGCCAGATTCTCTTCGAGCGACACCCGTAGGACTTCTGTCACATGCAGATCCCAGGTTTTGCCGACGATGGTGACAACGGGAGCCTTTGAATCGCGGAGCGCCTGCATGCCGACATCATCTTTCGCATCAATATCTTTGCGGCGGGTCATCCCAAAGGCGGTCACTTTAGCGTGTTTCAGATCCATTTCTGCCACGCGAAGAAAATATTCGGTATCTTTCGGATTAGAAAGGGGGTAGCCACCTTCGATGTAGTCAAAACCCATCTCATCGAGCTTTGCGGTAATTTGCAGTTTGTCTTCCAATGAGAAGTTGACGCCTTCTCCCTGGCTGCCATCCCGCAAAGTGGTATCGTACATCTGAATCCGGGCCATCGTAGGGGCTTTCTTTTCTGTTAAAAATGAAGAGTCGCTGGTTGATGTTCGCTCTCTGAACTCTGAGTTCACTCTCTCGGCGAATAAAATGTTCTAAAACGATCTCCTGTTACTCTCTTCAGGCAATCGTGTGGTCATCCTTGATCAGTCTTGGTCTATGCAATAAAAAAAACCTCAGGTTGTGACCTGAGGTTATGAAAATCTGTTAAATTGATAATGATCCTCAAGTCATACGGAGCCTGTAATTTCGCAAATAATAATAATGCTGCTGACGCAGGCAATTTTGGAAACAGACAACATGGACAAGAAGACCTTCAAATCAGGCAAGTAATTTTGATGAAACACTTTCCTCTGGGAAGATCATAAGCAGAGTGGCAGTGGTAGTCAAACCAAATCCGGCGTTCATCCCTTTTTTAAAGGATGTTCCCGCAAGAGCAGGGGGTGAATCACGAATTAAACGTATTCTTCTTCGTATTCTTCGTCGTAATCATCCTCGAATTCATTCTGCTTCGTCGCTTCCCATTCATCGATTGTGTACAAGACTTCACGTGCTTGTGAGCCATTGTATTCGCCGACGATACCATCTTCCGCCATGTAATCGATTAAGCGGGCACCACGACCATAACCAACGCCGAGTGCTCGTTGTAGCAGAGAAACAGAACCGCGACCTTCACGAATCACAACTTCAATTGCTTCATTGTAAAGACTGTCTTCTTTGCGATCCGAATCGTCACCATTATTTTTCTTGGCGTTAGCAGAAGTGATTTTGGCCAGTTCAGGGCTGTATTCCGGTTCCATATCACTGAAGAAGTCGATGACGCGTTCGATTTCTTCGTCGCTGACATAGGCCCCCTGTGCGCGAGTCAGTTTACTGGTTCCGGGAGCCAGGTACAGCATGTCACCGTTACCGAGCAGGGCGTCTGCACCATTTTCATCGAGAACCACACGGCTGTCACCGCGGCTGGCGACCTGGAATGAAATACGGGCAGGCAGGTTTGATTTAATCAGACCGGTAATCACATCGACGGTTGGTTTTTGCGTTGCCAGGACGAGGTGAATTCCCACGGCCCGTGATTTTTGTGCCAGACGAATAATGTGTGCTTCGACATCTTTACCCGAGGTCATCATCATATCTGCAATTTCGTCAGCAACGATGACAATCGAAGGCATTTTTTCCGGCATTTGCAGGGCTTCTTCCGATTCCGGGTCAATGCCTGCCAATTCCAGTACTTTTGCTTTTCCAAGCTTGTTGAAGCTTTCAATATTTCGCGAGCCACAACTTGCCAGCAGAGTATAGCGTTCTTCCATCTTGTCGACGGCCCACGCCAGAACTGCTTCTGCTTTTTTCATGTCGGTGATCACGGGGTGCATCAAGTGAGGGATTCGTTTGTAACCACTCAATTCTACCATTTTGGGATCGATCATCAGCATTTTGACTTCATTGGGTGTGCGTGTCATCAACAGAGAAAGAATCAATGTATTCAGGCAGACACTTTTACCCGTTCCGGTACGACCGGCGATTAAAAGGTGAGGCAGCTTTGAAAGGTCGGCAGCCAGCGGGTGGCCACTGACGTCCTTGCCCATGAAGAGTGGGATTCGACTGTTTTCTGCTTCATCGGAGCAGGCTTCAATCAATTCTTTCAAACGCACCATGACTTGCTTTTCGTTGGGAACTTCGACACCAACGGTATTTTTTCCGGGAATCGAAGGCACCACTCGAACGGAAGGCACACGTAATGCGACAGCCAGATCGTGGGCAAGTGCAGTGACTTTGGCAACACGTAAACCTGGTTTCAAATCAAGTTCGAACAGCGTTAAGACGGGGCCTGTGTCAATTTCGGAAACTTGGATATCCAGCCCAAAGTCAGCGAATGTGTTTTCCAGAATCTCAGCTGCTTCTTCGGCTTTTTTGGCCAAAAGTTCAAACGGGAAGTCTTCTGCCTCTTCGAGCAGCTCTAATCCGGGCAGCTTATACGAGCTGTTTTTTTTTTGGTCGATGGGTTTGGTTGGCCGCGCCAGACGAATGCCGGCCGGCGGATTGACTTTGATCGGCTTGCGTGTTTTTGCTTTTTTCGCTTTGGGAATGGAGACGACTTGCTCTTCGTACTCTTCTTCTACTTCTACGTCTTCCGCAACTACTTCTTCTTCCTCTTCGTATTCTTCTTCAGCCTCTTCATCTACTTCTGAAGATTCGCGACTAAAGACTCGAAATGGAAACGTGAGGCAGGAAAAAAAGATTCGAACAGGCAGCGTATCGGCTGTTAACAACAGTCCCGCAAAGAACATGGAAACCAGTAGAATTAATGAACCTGCGACTGAGAAATTAGATTCCAGTAAAGAGAAACCGAGCGCACCAATATAACCGCCGCTACCGATTAAGGGAGTGGCACTGTTATTACTCAGCATCATTTGACTGACGACGCAGATCGAAACCAGGATCAGAGCCAGACCAAAGAGTTCTACGAGGACACTAACGGCTTGTTGACGTGAGAACATCCGCATGTCGATCACAATCAACGCCAGAAAAATACCCCAGGCACCAATTCCAAAACCAGATCGCAGGAGATGAGCGGTATGAGCACCGGAAGCGCCACACAGATTTTGAGCGACATCACGAACGGGGTAAACCAGTTGTGAAGGGGGATCGGCTGGATCATAGCTGAACAGGCTCAGTCCGAGAAAGACTGTCACTGCCAGCAATCCCAACGCAATCAAATCTGTTTTGAACCGTTGAATGTCGATCATGATGACCAACCTACAAATCTATATTAAGAATGATGAGGTCATATTATTAAAAGGGGAATCAACGGCGCGCAAAGCGAACGCAAAAAAGTGTTAGCTTTTTACGAGAGTGAATCAGGTTTCCTGTTTGAGAGAAAATAATTCCCGCCTGCGATTAAACCCAAGAACATCGACAGGCGGGAACATTTTCACGACTAATGTCTCAATGGGGGAGTATTGAGACGTACCAAACAAAAATATGGATTCGGTTAGATGTTGATTTCCTTAACTACTCAAACCTAGCACACGAATGGGAGGCGTGTCGGAAAAAGTCAACAAAGTACGTTGTGTTTCCGCATCAAGCGTGAGGGCTGGTCGGGTTAGTAAGAACAGCAGAAGCTTAGAGGGCAGGTTGTACCGACAGGGCAGATTGCATCGATTTTCTGAGTCGAACAAGATCTTAAGATTCTGATCGGAGCCGACTGGAAGCCTGGTTTATTTTCCAGCGATATTTTCCTGAATCCAGGCAATCAGCGAATCTGCTACCTGGGATTTCTCGCCGGAGTAGGTCGCGACGATATCCTGGCTTTGATCGATCACTTCCACATAATTTTCAGAGGAGCCGATGGCGCTCACTCCGTTCAGGACGATGGCATCGCATTTTTTGCTGTAAAGCTTGCGAACCGCATTGAAACGAGCATCCTGGGACTCAAGTGCAAAACCCATTACCCAGCGATTGCCTTTCTGTGTGCCTAATTCGGCCAACACATCGATGGTTTCAACCAGTTCCAAAGTAATCGCTTCACCGGTTTTAGCGATTTTACCAGCTTTGCGGGTTTTGATTTGATAATCGCAGACGGCCGCTGTTCCGATGACGCCATTACAGTCAGCGAACAGTTTCTCACATTGTGCGAACATCTCAGCGGTTGTTTCGACCTGGTAGACTTCACAGCCTTCAGGTGGGGCAAGTGTGACCGGGCCGGAGACCAAGGCGACTTCATGGCCTACCTGAATTGCGGAGCAGGCCAACGCGTATCCCATTTGGCCACTGCTGGCATTGGAGAGATAGCGAACATCGTCCAGGTATTCTCGTGTGGGGCCAGCGGTGATGAGAATTCGCATGAGTTTCATTCGCATTCAGGGAGTCGAAAAGACCAGGAACTATTTTAGATCAGCCCAGTAATTCTTCGATTCGAGTTAAAATCTCAGTGGGCTCTGCCATGCGGCCTTTGCCGATGATACCACAGCTCAACCAGCCTTCTCCCGGTTCGACAATGTGAATTCCATCATCTTTCAGCTGAGTCAGGTTTCGTTGCACGGCAGGTTTTGCCCACATATCTGCGTTCATCGCAGGGGCAATCAGGATGGGAGCGGTACAGGTCAGTGTGAGTGTTGAGAGCAGGTCCTCGGCAAAACCATTTGCCATCTGAGCAATCACATTTGCCGTTGCCGGGGCAATGATAAAGAGTTCTGCCCGCCGGGCCAGGCCGATATGCTCTCCCTGGAAATGTTCCTGAGGCGAGAAACCTCCTTGATATACCGGGCGGCCCGTCAGTGCTTCAAAGGTGGTGGCACCAATAAACTTTTGTGCCGCCTGCGTCATGACCACGCTGACGGCTGCCCCTTGCTGGACCAGTTTACTGGTGAGGTCAGCCGTTTTGTATGCAGCGATCCCTCCAGAGACACCTAGTAGAATTTCACGCCCTTGCATGAGCTAATTTCCGGTGTAAATGGATCTGGTGATTAAGTTAAATCAAATCTTCCAGTGTTGGACCTTTGTCATCATATTCGATGGCATCGAGTGGCTTGGCTTCTTCGACAATGGCCACTTCGCCGGATTGATCCAGGTAGATCTTGTCTTCCATGATTTCTTTGACCACGACTTCGAGGTGGTTTTTAGTTTGCAATTCAACCAGTGGCCTTGCCCCTCGATTAAGGGCAACGATGCGCTTTTGAATGAGTGAAGACAATTTGAAACGGCCGCCGACTTTATTGACGATCTCTTCTTCTTTAAATTCTTCCAGCATTGATTTCTTGCTCCCGTAGTTTCAGGATGGTGCCAATTTCAGTAACAGCCCGATCCAGTTCGTCATTAATGATGACATGGCTATAATGTTTGGCCAGCTCCAATTCCTGACGAATCGTAGCCAGCCGTTTTTCGATAATTTCTTCTGATTCTGTTCCTCGACTCCGAATTCGTTTTTCATATTCTTCATCGGAGGAAGTTCGTACAAATAGAGTGATGGCCTGGGGGAATTGTTGTTTCAGTTTCAAAGTACCCTGAACATCAATTTCCAGAAAAGGCCAACCGCCTTCCTGGACTGCCCGGTCTACTTCGGATTTTAACGTTCCGTACCAGTATCCCAACCCATGTACCTGTTCGCACTCGAGTAATTCGTTATTTTTTCGCCGTTCTTCAAATTCATCCTGTGTCAGGAAATAATAATCCTGTCCGTCAATTTCGCCTTTACGCCTGGGGCGGGTTGTCGCTGAGATCGCTTTGATCAATTTGACAGGAGAATCCTCTAGTAACCGTTTTACAATCGTCGTTTTACCGCTGGCTGTTGGTCCAGAGAGTACAACGATCGGCGTTTCCGGTTGAGTGTTTGCTTGAGGATTTGTCACGTTACAAAACTCCAGAGGGATCGCCGTGTCGTCTCGGTGTTCCCTCTTTTGTGGACTATGATTTATCTTATTCAACGTTCTGAACGTTTTCTCTGATTTTTTCGACAGCCAGTTTCATTTCGATGACTGCGTGTGAGATCTCAACATCATTCGCTTTCGAGCCAATAGTATTGATTTCCCGAAACATCTCCTGAACCAGAAACTCCAGCTTTTTGCCTTGGGAAGTATCACCTGTAATGATCGTATCAAATTGTTCCAGGTGGCAGTGAAGCCGACTGATTTCTTCATTAATATCACAGCGATCTGCAAACAGACTGACTTCGCGGATCAGACTATCCGGGTCGAATTCAACTTCCTGATCCTGCAGCAGGTCGCTTAGTCTCTGGTGTAGACGATCACGGTAGCTGGTGACGACGCGGGGGGCTTTCTGTTTTACAATTTCCAGTTGATCGCAAATTTTTTGATTACTCGCGAGGAGATCGGCCTGGGCTGACTCTCCTTCTTTAATCCGAAATTCGGTTAACTCTTTCAGTGCCCCTTGAATCGCCTGCTCTATGAGTGGCCAGTCTGCTTCAGGGGTATGCGATCGAGATGAGTTGTCGATGACCGTTCCTGGCAGCGACAGTAAACTGGTGAGGTTTTCGGGCAGTGGCAGGTGGCAGACTTCCGCAAGATGTTTTGTCTGTGACCAATACTTTTTTACAACCTCTTCATCCAGCAGGTAGTCACTCGTGCGGTCCAGACTGTCAATTCGGAGCGTTAGATTGACGGTTCCGCGCGTAATCGAACTTCGCAATAACTTTTCAATCTGGCTGCCAAGTTTTGCGTAAAAGTCCGGGTAACGGGACGATATTTTTAAATAACGGTTGTTGACAGTTCGAATTTCAGCGTGGACCGATAACCGGTCATCTTCTGCAGTCGAAGTCCCAAAACCAGTCATGCCTAGCAGCACAACACACTCTTTTCTGAATAACAGGAATCGTTGGATATTATTAAGAGAACAGTCTCTCGATTTAATGTATTACAATGTTTGCCAGAAGACTATTTTGGCTTTGTTTCTGACTTGGTTGCCTCAGGCTTTGCTGGAGTTTCCTGTTTTTTCTCTGCTGGAGCAGTGGAAGCCGCCGGTTTTGCAGGCGCTTCTTTTTTCTCTGTTACAGGGGCAGTTTTTGGATCTGCTGGTGCTTCTTTATTTACTTCGGCTGCAGGGCGGAGTCCCGCGTTTTCACCATCTGTAGCGTCTGGTTTCTTGTCAGTGTCTAACGCTTCTATGCTGGGCTCTTTTGAGACGGCTTCTGTACCACCTGAGTATTTGCCTGAGCTGGCTCGCGTTGTGATTCCGGAAATACCGGCCAGGATAACCCAGATCACTGCCATTACAATTGTGATTTTAGTGAAGACATCACCGGCTTTTGTACCCAGTGCACTCTGACCACCAGCGCCACCGAAGGCACCGGCTAATCCACCACCACGCCCTTTTTGCAGAAGAATAATGATGATCAGAAGAACCCCAAAGAGCATCAATAAGGTCATCAAAACTGTGGCAAAGTCCAGAATGGCTGCAAAAAGCATTGTGTTTTCCTAATTGGCTTTAAATAGCTGGTATTATCTGTTGAAAATGTTTAGTGAACGAGATTTCATCAGAAAATGAAAATCGCGTTACCTATTGGATCAGAATCGCTGCATCATATAGTAGTAAGATACGTTCTGTAAATCGATTCTGCTATCCGAGTCTAGACGAATCGAGATAAATTGGCAGCTTTCTGTTAACCAGTAGATAACTCAACGGCAGCTTGAATGATGGGAATGAATAGTTCTGCCTTGAGACTGGCCCCTCCGACGAGCGCGCCATCCACGTTTTTTTGGGAAAGTAATTCTTTCGCATTATCAGGCTTAACACTACCGCCGTACAGAATGCGGGTCGTATCAGCGATTTCTGATGAGTAGTGGTCTTTCAACCAGTTGCGAAGGTAGAGATGGGCTGCTTCTGCCTGGTCGGGGGTGGCGGTTAAGCCCGTTCCAATGGCCCAGACAGGTTCATAAGCGATGACAATCTGGCTGAAGGAAGAAGCGTCAATTCCTTCGAGGCCACCGGTCATTTGTGTATCGAGGACAGACTCTGTCTGCTCGGATTCACGCTCGCTCTGGAGTTCTCCGACACATAAAACAACTTGCAGGCCGGCAGCGAGGGCCTTTTTGACCTTCAAATTGATGTCAGTATCGGTTTCTTTGAGGATGTGCCGTCGTTCGCTGTGGCCGACCAAGACTGAGCGGCAGCCTACATCGGTTAGCATTTCCGTTGCGGTTTCCCCGGTGAAGGCGCCTGGTGTTTCGTGATAGCAGTTCTGAGCACCAATACCAACGCCTGATCCACTTGTGATCTCACCGATTGTTGTCAGGTAAGGAAAAGGGGGGCAAACCAGAACTTCAACCGCGTTATTTTCTGCTGGAACTTCCGCTACCAAGGCCTGGGCCAATTGTGAGCCAGAATCTTTGGTTGTATTCATTTTCCAGTTACCAGCTACAAGAAAGCGACGCATGATTCATCCTGTAATTATATAGAATATTGAAGGTTTTCAATTACTCACGAAATTTCTACTCACGAAATTTCGATTGCTCTGAGGCTTCCGATGGGAAAGGTGAGCAAGAAATCATCCATATTGTTTGAGCATCAAAATATGGAGTACTGTTTGTCCGGGAGCCATTTCGTGTTAGATAAGTTATTGAGTCAGGAGCTGTGATTCAAGGATTCCACACGAAAAACCTGAGATGCGGCTGTTTTTCACCCGATTCCATGAGTTATACGGGAGTAAATAGCGGAATGAGACGTCAATCACTCGAAGGATTACTCTAAAACTCCACTTCGAGGGTAAGAGCCCATCGTTTCCAGGCGTACAACTCGCTTTTCCAGTTCGCTAATCGTCCGTTTAATATGGGGTTCCTGAATGTGCCCTTCGAAGTCAATAAAGAAGAGATAGCCCGGTTCTTCACCTCGTAGAGGGAACGATTCAATCCAGGTCAAATTCACTTTATTTTTCTTGAAGATTTGCAGCGTATCTGCCAGGGAGCCCGCAGTATGCGCGATTTGTACAAGAATGGCAGTACGATCTGAGCCTGTTGGGTCACAGACTTCTTCACCAATCACAGCAAAGCGAGTTACATTATTGGCATTATCTTCGATGCCTTCAACAATAATCTGCAGGTCATATTCAACCGAAGCCTGGTGACTGGCGACTGCCGCAGCACCTGGTTTAGTTGCTGCTAACTGCGCTGCTGTTGACGTGCTGGTGACTTCATGTAAGTGGGCCTGGGGCATATTGCGTGCGAGCCACTCACGGCATTGAGAGAGAGCCTGCGGTTTGCTGTAGATTTCAGTGATTTGACTGCGTTCACAGCGTGCGAGCAGGTTATGGTGGATTGCAATCAGGACTTCTCCACAAATTCTCAGTGGCAGCCTGGTAAACATATCGAGTGTATCAACAACACGTCCGTCCGTACTGTTTTCGATTGGGACGACACCAAATTCCGTGTTGCCTCGGTTCACTTCCTCGAAAACGGCTCCAATGGTATTAACGGGAACCATATCTGCTCCCTCACCAAAACGCTCAAGGGCGGCCAGGTGGGTGTAGCTATAGGCGGGCCCAAGATAGGCGACACGTTGAGGGTGAATCTGTCTGCGGGCAGAACTCAGAATTTGCCTGAAAACCCCTCGAACGGCATTATTGGTGAGTGGGCCCGAGGCATTGAACTTTTCGATGTTTTCTCGCAACTCTTCGTCTGATTTCGGGTCGAACATTGCTTTGCGCGGTTCGGGATCCGATTTAATCTGCTTGATGGTCATCGCACAGCGTTTGTTGACCAGTTTCACAATTTCACGGTCCAGTTTTTTTAATTCCGACTGAACCGCGGCAGGGCTGCGTTTAGTACTTTTTCGGACGACTGTTTTCTTGGCTGGCAACTTCGGAGTGCTTGTCGAAGTGCGTTTGTTTACCGCTTTTTTCTTGGCCATCAGAATCTTTCAGGATGTGAGTCTCGTTTCTGTCTCTCAGAAAATTAACCGCAGCCAGATCACACTCCATCCCTGGTTGTGTTTCGTTGCTTACTGCCAGTTTCACAATTGGATTACAATCCCTTAAGAATTTCTCAGCTTCGGATTTCTCCCGAATTTCGTCCTTGGAAAACTCATAAAACACTATAGGGCTAGCAGTTATGACTGGCGAAAACTGCCAGTTTTTCTCACTGCTTGAATCATTTCTTTATATTTACCAGCTTAGTCTTCAATTGTTCTAGTTTGTACCGCCGTATTTAGGGACTGTCAAGCGGATGAGCCTTACCTGTGAACCGTTTAGCCTTTATTCTAAAGTACGTGCCTTTTAAACTGCCAATATGTCATTTTTTCGTGCCGGCAGCCGGGCCTGGAATGGTGCCAATATGGCAGCGGCTGCAGATGTGTTTTTTGGTTTATCAAAGTTATCTGTTTTCTAAGTGTTTATGGGTAATGGGCTTATGGGAATATATATAATGCGTGGATCAGCTTGGCACGCTCATTGCTTACATGGATACCAGCCTTTCTTGGATTGGCTGGTTTAATTGAAGACGTAAGAATAACATGATTGATGTACGAGACAGCGGGGTCGTCCTGAAACTATTTCTTGTACAGATCGGAATTAAGGATAAGGAAAGAGGGGAACTCAAATGTCTCAAGGTGAAAAAATCATCGGAATTGATTTAGGAACCACCAACTCAGTGGTTTCAATTATGGAAGGTGGGGAAGCCAAAGTAATTCCCAACCTGGAAGGGAATCGGATTACTCCCAGTGTTGTCGCCTTCACCGATAAAGGGGAGACGCTGGTCGGAGAACCTGCAAAACGGCAGGCTGTCACCAATCCTAAGAATACCGTTTACTCAGTAAAACGGTTTATGGGGCGTCGACATAGTGAAGTGCAGAGTGAAGAAAAGATTGTCCCTTATAAAATTATCGGTGGACCGGAAGATTATGTCAAAATTGAAGCGGGTAGTAAGACTTACACTCCGCCGGAAATTTCTGCTTCGATCTTACGCAAGCTGAAAGAAGCGGCAGAAAGCTATCTGGGTCATAAGGTCAATAAAGCAGTCGTGACGGTTCCTGCTTACTTCAACGATGCCCAAAGACAGGCGACCAAAGATGCGGGACAGATTGCCGGTCTGGAAGTTTCTCGTATTATCAACGAACCTACGGCAGCCGCGCTGGCTTATGGTTTAGAGAAAAAGAACGACGAAAAGATTGTCGTTTTCGACTTTGGGGGTGGTACATTCGACGTATCAGTTCTGGAAGTCGGGGACGAAGTGATTGAAACATTAAGCACGAACGGTGATGGTCACCTGGGTGGCGATGATTTTGATGAGGAACTGATCAATCACATTGCTGACGCCTTCAAAAAAGAGCAGGGGATTGACCTGCGTGAAGATGCAATGGCATTACAACGCCTGCGTGAAGCAGCAGAAAAGGCAAAGAAAGAATTGTCTTCTTCTCAAGCGACAGATATCAATTTGCCGTTCATCACTGCAGACAGTACCGGTGCCAAGCACTTGCAGATGGCGATTACCCGTGCTGAATTTGAGAAATTGATCGACTCACTTGTCGAACGTTGCCGTAAGCCTGTTGAGCAGGCAATGAAAGATGCCGGACTCGATCCCAGTGACATCGATGAAGTGGTTCTGGTTGGTGGATCAACGCGTGTTCCTAAGGTTCATGATTTTGTAAAGAAAATCTTTGGAAAAGAACCACATAAAGGCGTTAATCCTGACGAAGTGGTTTCCATCGGTGCTGCCATTCAGGGAGGAATTATCTCTGGTGACGTTCAGGATGTTGTGTTGCTGGACGTGACTCCGCTGTCTTTGGGAATTGAAACCGAAGGAGGCGTGATGACCAAACTGGTTGAGCGTAATACGACGATTCCTGTGACGAAGGATCAGGTTTTCTCCACAGCAGCCGACAATCAGACTGCGGTCACAGTGCGAGTTTTCCAAGGCGAACGCCAGATGGCCGTCGACAATCGTTTGTTAGGACAGTTCAATCTGGAAGAGCTGCCTCCTGCACCACGTGGGGTTCCGCAAATCAAAGTGGTCTTTGATATCGACGTCAACGGGATCTTAAATGTTTCTGCAAAGGATGTTGCCACAGGTAAGGAAACTTCAGTCAAGATTGAACAGTCCAGTGGGCTGTCTGAAGCAGAGATTGAAGAAATGCAGCGTCAGGCAGAATCGCATGCAGATGAAGACAAGAAGAAAAAAGAACTGGCCGAAGCGAAGAATAACGGCTCACGTATCGTTTACGATGTCGAAAAGCTGTTAAAAGAACATGCTGAAAAGATCGATGACTCTTCCAAGTCAGCGATTGAGGCATCTGTGAAAAAAGTAAATGATGCCCTCGAAGCGGAAGATGCGGCGGCCATTACTTCTGCCTGCGAAGAATTGCAGCAGGCAACCCACGCATTCACCGAGCAGATGTATAAAGAGAGTCAGGCTGCCGGTGCCGAGGGTGCAGCAGCAGAGGGGGGAGACACATCTGCTCCTGCTGATGAAGAAGAAGACGTGATTGATGCGGAATTTGAGAAAAAGGACTGAGCTTTATCAGGTTCTGTTTATGGTTTTGGATCGGGTCAGAGGCTCAAGTGTTTCCTTGAGTCTCTGGCTTCCGGTTCCACAAAACCATTTCGAGTTTGATTGTGAAATTTTAAACACTCATCATGATTCGCAGGCTCAATTCCTTCCCACCTCGCCGGGCCTGTTCCATAATAAAAGATTAATATCAAGAGTCACTGCTTGTCGGCTGGCTATTTTATCAGATAGCCTGAGCTGTTGAGTTGCTGCGCAAAGGGTCTATAGAATTGGAGAAGCATTATGGCGTTTCGATTTGAAAAACTGACTGTAAAAGCACAGGAAGCGGTACAGCGTGCCCAGCAGACGGCTGAGGATTTTGGCCAGCAGGAAATTAAGCCGTTGCATCTGTTGAAGGCGTTATTGGATGAAGAGCAGGGGGTTGTCAAACCGCTGATTCAAAAGATTGGCGCCAATCTTTCGCAGCTCCAAAAGATGGTGGATGACGAAATTAATCGTTTGCCCAAAGTTACCGGTGCTGCGATGCAGGTGGGCATCGGGCAAGCGTTGCTCCAGGTACTGCAGGCTGCACAGGATCGTGCCGACCAGATGCAGGATAGTTTTGTCTCAACAGAGCACCTGTTGTTGGCGTTTACGTCTGTGGACGATCCGTCAAAGCGGCTACTGGAATTGAATGGTGTCGAGGAAGACGATGTCTTGTCTGCATTACAGTCTGTACGGGGGGGCCAACGCGTGACAGACCAAAGCCCTGAAGAGAAATACCAGTCACTGGAGCAGTACGGAAAAGACCTGGTTGAACTGGCACGTCAGGGCAAGATTGATCCGGTGATTGGTCGCGATCAGGAAATTCGTCGCGTCATTCAAATTTTATCCCGCCGTCGAAAAAATAACCCGGTGTTGATTGGGGAAGCAGGGGTCGGAAAGACGGCTATTGTGGAAGGGCTCGCGCATCGAATTGTGATGGGCGATGTTCCCCAGAATTTGAAGAACAAAACGGTTATTGCGCTGGATATGGGAGCGTTAATCGCGGGAACCAAATACCGCGGTGAATTTGAAGATCGTCTGAAAGCAGTTTTGAAGGAGATCGAGCAGGCCAAGGGGCAGATCATTCTGTTTATTGATGAGTTACATACGGTTGTGGGAGCAGGAGCGGCAGAGGGGGGCGCGGATGCTTCAAACCTGCTGAAGCCGGCTCTGGCTCGCGGCGAATTGCATTGTGTGGGGGCAACCACGCTCGATGAATATCGCAAATATATTGAGAAAGATCCTGCGCTGGAAAGACGTTTTCAGCCTGTCATGGTAAATGAGCCAACTGTCGAGGATACGATTTCGATCTTGCGTGGATTAAAGGAACGCTACGAAACGCATCATGGAGTTCGCATAATGGATGATGCGTTAATCAATGCAGCGACGTTGTCGGATCGTTATATCAATGATCGTTTCCTGCCGGATAAGGCCATCGATTTAATGGATGAAGCGGCCAGCCAGTTGCGAATGGAAATGGATTCGATGCCATCTGAGATCGATGAAGCAACGCGCCAGTTAACGCGGATGCAGATCGAAGCGGCTGCATTGGCAACCGAAACAACGCCGGAAAGCAAGGATCGGTTGGAAGAATTACGAAAGCAGATCGCCGACCGTGAAGAGAGCGTCAATGCGTTGAAGACACGTTGGGAAACGGAAAAGGAAGCGTTGGCCGGCCTGCAACCGTTGAAGGAAGAGATCGATCGCCTGAATACCGCTTATGAGCAGGCATTTCATCGAGCGCAACAGACGAATTCCAATGAAGATTATTCAACTGCTTACAATGCAGAACAGGAATTGAACGCCGCGCGCCAGCGTCTGGCGGAAATGGAAGTGCGGGTGACAGAGCTCGGTGATGATAGTGGCGAACGATTGTTACGCGAAGAAGTCACCTCGGAAGATATCGCGAAGGTCATCAGCATGTGGACCGGGATTCCGATTTCGAAAATGATGCAGGGAGAACGGGAAAAACTGCTGCGAATGGAAGAGGAGATTCATCAGCGGATGATCAATCAGAATGAAGCGGTCGAAGCTGTTTCCAATGCGGTTCGACGTTCTCGTTCTGGCTTGCAAGATCAAAGTCGTCCCATCGGTTCTTTCATGTTTCTCGGGCCAACGGGTGTGGGAAAAACAGAATTATGTAAAGCACTCGCGAATTTTCTGTTTGATGACGAACGCAATATGATTCGGATCGATATGAGTGAATTCATGGAGAAGCATTCTGTCGCACGGTTGATTGGGGCCCCTCCGGGATACGTTGGTTACGAGGAAGGGGGCCGATTGACGGAAGCAGTGCGGCGTCAGCCTTATTCTGTTGTTCTGTTGGATGAAGTCGAGAAAGCGCATCGGGATGTGTTTAATATTTTATTGCAATTGCTCGATGATGGGCGTTTGACCGACAGTCATGGTCGGACCGTTGATTTCTCGAATACGATTGTCGTGATGACTTCGAATATCGGAAGTCAGACGATTATGGATCTGTCAGGTAAGGAAGATGAGCAGATTATTCAGGATCGCGTAATGGATGCGCTGCAGCACGAATTTCTGCCCGAGTTTTTGAATCGAATTGATGAAGTCATTGTCTTTCATCCGCTGCGGCGGGACGAGATTCGCCAGATTGTCGATTTGCAGTTGAAGAATCTGTCTGGGTTGGTAGAAGAAAATGGGTTTTCATTGGAAGTCTCCAATGCAGCCAAAGACTTATTGGCGGAAGAGGGCTACGACCCCTCTTATGGTGCACGGCCTTTGAAGCGGGCGATTCAGCAGAATATTCAGAATGAACTGGCGAATAAGCTGCTTTCAGGCGACTTTTCGGAAGGGGCTACGATTTGTGTAGACGCACACGAAGGGTTGTATCTGTTCTCTGAAAAGTAATCGTGCATCCGTTTTTGTTTGAATCTTGAATGAATCGCAGCTTTGGACTGAATGTCTGAAGCTGCGATGATTTTTGGGGTTCACTCATCCGAATGGGATATCAAGCCAGACCACCCGGTTGGACGTTGAGTTAAATTCACCGGTTTGCTCGTACATCCGCGCACGAAAAAACGACGCTCACTTCGAAAAGTCAGCGCCATCAATTTATGCTCAACTGCAGGAAGCAGTTTCAGGCAGATTCTTCCAAGACAGTAAACGGGCTGATCTTACGAACTTTTTCTTTGATCGTTTCTTTTTCAGCTGGATCTTTCGCCTTCACAAACTTCTCACGGAGTTTTTTCAGCTTGTGTTTCCGAACTCGACGTTGGGCAAGCTCACGCCCTTTTTCAACACGTCCCATTTCTCATTAGTCCTGATAAGATAAAAATTGCTATGTTCGAATGTATATTATTCTTCTTGAGGTAACTGATTCTAACATCTACCGTAGCAAGGGGCAACGATCAGAGCAGGGCATTTTACCAGAGATTTCGACAGAAGGTCCCGTTTTAAATTCGGCTTGACCCAATTGCAATTCCTTGATATTTCACGTGCTACCCTTCTCTTACCTCTCTCTATTATCATTGCCCTCCCTAATTTGCCTCAGATGTCTCTCCCAGAGTGCCGAAATCTTCGGGCAGGTTCTAAGTATCTCCTCATCAACGATTTGGGAAAATTCAGTTATGTTTTTTCGGTCTCAATCGGCTGTCCTGCGTATGATCGCCTTGTGTTCGCTGGTCTTGAGTGGTGTCGATGGTTCCACTTATGCACAGCAGGGGGCTTCAGAGTTGGAAAGAAAAAAAGCGGCGGGTTCCCATCCGTTACGTCACCGTACTATTTTTAAGCCCGATGATCGTGAGATTAAGCAGATTAGCCAGTCACCTCAGATTCCCAATGTGCTAGATGCTGAGTCGCGGGAAGCGCTGGGAATTCCTCCTCAATTGTTAGACGACGATCGGTCTTGGGGTGAGCCCGAAGAAGATTGCGTCGATTGCGATGCGTTCGTACCCTGGATTTCTCATAAACGCGCCACTGCAGCGACAACCTGGTTACCTGGTACAGGGGATGAATTGGGGATTTTCAGCCTGAGTTTATCTGAAACGGCCGAAGTTCCCCGTTTCGAAGGCTTCACCATCACTCCCCGTTTTGGCGTGCACTATCTGGATGGTCCCGTGACGACCGATTTACCGGCGCGGGTCTACGATACTTCGGTTGCTTTTCGGTGGTTCAATAAAGTTAATGAGCAATGGTCGTATGAATTGGAAGTGGCACCTGGGGTTTATAGTGATTTCAAAAATGTGACCTCGGATTCTCTACGGATTACAGGGAAAGGTCTTGCCTATTATATGCACTCACGTTCCAAACAGTTTGTGATGGGGGTCGTGTATCTGGACCGGGAAGACATCATGTTGTTGCCGGCAGCCGGTATGATTTTATGGTTCAGTGAGGGATCGCGTCTGGAACTGATTTTTCCGAAGCCTAAGTTTACCTATCGCATTGAAAAGGATGAAGCCAAAGAACGTTGGCTGTATGTCGCTGGTGAATTTGGTGGGGGCTCCTGGGGAATACGACGCGGCGCAGCAGGGACCGACGATGTTGCTACCTACAGCGATTTACGATTAATGGGAGGGGTAGAAACCAAGCATACGAATGGAATGATCAGCCAGTTTGAAATCGGCTATGTCTTCAATCGTAAGCTGGAATACAAATCAAATGTCGGTAACTACGATATTTCTCCCACCGGGATGGTTCGTTATCAATTGACCTTCTGAAGTTTACAGGTCGGATTTGATGTCGATCCAGGTCCGTTTGTCGAACGATTCGAGGACGGAGTCAGCGACGAGCTGGGCTGAAGCACCGTGATCGAAACCGGGAATTGCGTCTCGTTTCTCTACGATGGCCGAGATGAATTCATAAACCAGATCGTAACGGAAAACCGTACTGGGGACGCCTTCATGCGGCTTGCGCGGACTGCCCTCAATCACCAGATACTCTTCCGGTACAGGAAGTTTTTCCATGGTTTGACCCGGTTTGCCGATCAGAATGTTATTCGGGTCAGTTAATTGATAGGCGGCGGAGCCTTCAGAACCATTGACCTCCGCCCATTCGTAACCAAAACCATCGTTGTGGTAACCTTTCATCAAGGTACTTCCTTCCCAGACACCGACAGCACCATTTTCAAACTGTCCGATCAGGGAAGACCAGTCATCGACTTCTGATGGTTCACAGGGTTGACCATCGGCGGTCTGATCCCGGGGAACGAATTGGGCGACCGCGCCGCAGATACTTTTGATTGGGCCGAGTAAATCCTGTGCAAAGTCGATACGGTGAATTGTCATGTCAAACAGGTCACCGGCTCCCGCCAGTGTTTTGCTTTGTCGCCAACCCCAGCTTGTTTCAGGCCAGTCCAGGAACCGCTGGCTGCGAAAGTGGCGGGGCACTCCCAGTGCGCCTGATTCTACCAGATGTTTGACATAACGCATCGAAGGAGCAAATCGATAGGTAAAGGCCGTCATGTGTCGCAGGTCGGCATCGCGGGCGGCACGATACATTTCAGCCGATTCGGTATAGTTTAAACCTAACGGTTTTTCGCACATCACATGTTTTCCACCCCGAATGCAGGCCAGTGCAATTTCATAGTGCGTAAAGTTCGGCGTGGCGATGATGACGGCATCGATTTCGGGATCACTGGCAATTTCTTCATATTTGGTCGTGACTTTGGTTTTTCCCCAATCGGCTTGGCGTTGCGCCAATAGCTCTGAATTGGGGTCACAAATCGCAACTAATTCGGCGCGGGGGTCGAGGTTGATGCCAGGGACGTGATGATAATCGGAAACTGCACCAGCGCCGATAATTCCGATACGAACTGAATCTGTCATGAATGAACCTTAAGGTGTTTCTGTTGATTGATATTGGAAAGATTGGCCTATTTTTGTTGCAATCTGGCAAGCAGCGCAAGTGCTTCTTCGTGAGTATGAATTGACTCTTCCAACTGAGCATCCCGGATTTGGGTGAGTAGTTTCTTAAATTCAGGGCCCGATTGAATGCCGCACGCAATCAGGTCATTCCCCGAGACAAGCGGGGGAGGATTCAAAACTTCACTGGGAGTATGATCCCGATATTGGTGACAAAATTCAAGGTCGTCCAGAGGCTGTTGTTGGGAAGTCAGATCAGCGTGTACCACTTCAAACAGGCAGGGGCAATTTTTGTGTGCCAGGAGTCGTTTGAGTTGTGAAAGCTTAAATGTCGAAGCAGCTTGCAGACTGTTTCGGTGCTGAATCAGCCAGTGAATCAGATCCAGTTCATGGTTTGAAAACCGGAGTCGTTTACAGATTTGATGAACTTTATCGAGTTGATCGGAGGGATCTTGACTCGGCAAATCCAGTAGTAAGATCGCGAATGCCGTCTCAAAATTGGTTTTAGCCAGTTTTTCCAGACGCAGAAGTGTCCGGTCCCAAAGGGGCTGTTTTTCTTTTGCTTCCCACAAAGGAGCCAGTTCGGGGATGATGGAGTTCAATAATCTGGAACTCTGGACCAGCTCAATGGCATGGCTACGGTTTGGGTGGACCAGCATTTTCCGTAATTCATCGGAGATGCGTTCAGGGCTCACGACACAGATTTCACTCGCCATTGTCTGAATCGCTTCAAATGTGACTTCATCCAGGCGAAATTGAAGTGTGGCGGCAAATCGAATAGCGCGGAGAAGTCGCAGTTTGTCTTCCTGCATGCGTTTGAGTGGGTTGCCAATCGCGCGAACGATTTGTTGCTTGAGGTCCGATTTGCCTCCTACGTAATCATAGATCGATTCATTAATCGGGTCGTAGAACATGCCATTAATCGTGAAATCGCGGCGGTGGGCATCTTCTTCGGCTGTGGTAAATGTCACATGTTCGGGTCGTCGTCCATCAAGATAGGGGCCTTCGCTTCGAAAAGTGGCTACTTCGACATCACAGTTGGGCTGCGGGCCACGGACGATAATGACCCCAAAGCTGGCCCCGACAGCTAAAGTCTGCCGTTTCCCAAACAGGTTGCGAACTTGTTCCGGTAGGGCATTCGTGGCGACATCATAGTCCTGAGGTTCTTTTTTCAGTAGCAGATCTCGAACACAGCCCCCCGCCCAGAGAGCCTGGAAGCCCGCATCTCGCAATTTACGGACAACTTCCACAGCTGTGTTGTATGGTTCAGAATGTTTCATGGATCTGGAATTATTTTTAAATAAACGATGTTGGTTGGAGTTACAATTAATAATAGCAAGTTCCGAATAGTTATCGACTTATGTTCGTTGTTTTTTAGGCGAGAATACAGAGTTGGCCATGGGGATTCGTCGCTGTCCCCGTTTTCAATGACTGGGAATTCGATCGGGAGAGAGAGGGGCCGCTTCAGAAAACGGACTTCGCAAAGTAAGGGGAATGCCGTATGATTAATCGCTCAAGATATTTTTTCTCCTGGCACGACGGGTTCATTCATCAATGGCACTCAGAATCACCAGATCAGACACAGGATCAGAAGATTTGAGAGGTACACACGGTATACGCTTTGAAGGGACCCGCTTCTGGGTTCTCCATCGAAGGAGGGAATTTGGACCATTCGATTACGAGTGGAGCCAGGATTTCTCTGGTATGGAGTTTATGTACCGCGGGCACAAATTTGGTGAATATTGCAGTGCAGAAGAAATCTTCGCCGACCTGAAGCAGTTTGCGTTACCCATGAAAGTGGTTGAAGTCGCCAGCCTTACGATCGGGATGGTCTTGTATGGAGTGCTGAATGGTCTGCCTGAGACACTTTGGAAAGAACTCTTGAGACAGCGTCTGGATGAGAGCGGGTATCAGCGATTTGGTTTCCGTGAAGATGGTCCGGAACGACTCACCGGTTAAACAGGCAGATTTGTGGCAAAACAAAGTTCCTTTTCCAAATGTCTGTTCTTCAAATACGAACTCAAATGATCAAGCTCTTGCTTTCAGTCAGAGAATTATGATTATTCGTAAGGTATTTTTCTGTAATTACTTACGGAAAATAATGTTTTCTTGTTTCAAATTTCAGTTGATTTTAAACGCGTGTTTAATACAATTGTTTGAAACAAGGTTTTAAAACGACCGTTTTTTAAGATCTTGCAATGTTTTGTTGTCAAGTTTGCACTCAAGCGCTACAAAGAGTTAGAACGATTCGCTTATGTCGTCTTGTAATGTTCGTGATCGATTGCTGGAGGTAGCCGGGCCTGTTTTTTCAGAAAAGGGCTTCGAAAAGGCTACGGTACGTGAGATTTGTCAGAAAGCGGATGTTAATCTGGCCAGCATTAATTATTATTTTGGCGATAAAGAGCGACTCTATTTGGAAGTCATTTGTCTGGCAAAAGAGATGGGGGTTAGCCGGGTCCCGCTTCCGGAATGGTCGTCTGATACTTCTCCCGAACAAAAGTTGCGGGACTGGATCACTACCTTGGTGATGCGGATGATGGGGACCGATTCCTGGAGCAACCAGTTGATTATGCGTGAGGTTCTCAAACCGACGAAGGCTTGTGGGCATCTTATTCAGGAGTTAATTCGACCGTTTTTGAAGATTGCAGATTCGATTTTACAGGAAATGCTGGGAGCAGAGGTTCCTGAGTACCGTCGAATGCAGTGTGTCTTCAGTATTGCAGCGCAATGCCAATTCTACCGTGTCTCTGAAGGTTTGGTGACGATGATGTTGGGACCAGAAGAAAAAGCAGCACATTATGATACCGAGCGGTTAATCGAACATATCCATCAGTTTTCACTAGCAGCGATTAAGAATCTAAAGCAGGAACTGGTTTCGTCAGAAATAGAATCTTCTTCATCATTTCATGGAGTCTAAACCCGATCAGGCCAAAATAGGCGAGTCGATTTTTCGAAACGATTTCCCAAAAACAAGAATGTGGTGAGAAAAAAGGAAAAGGCTTTCCTGCGACAGGAGGCCATCGTTACTGTTTTAATAATACCTGTCTATTGTTTTCATCTATTGGCTTTCAGCGTCAGTTGTCAATTTCCGTTGTGATTTGTTTCACCATAGAAAATACTCATGTCAGATTTAAATACTCAAAAATCGAGCCGTTTTTATAAAAAGCTTAAGCATATTTTGCTTCCGATTTTCATACTTGCGATCGGCGGCGGAAGTCTCGTGGTTCTGATGGCCATGAAAAAAGAGCCGGAACAGAATGAGAAATCATTAGCTACTTTGGCGCCTCTGGTTTCCACCGAGACCATTGATCTCTCAGACTCTGGAGTCACGATTACCGTTGATGGAATTGTTGTTCCTTCGAGAGAAGTGAAGCTGGCTGCAGAAGTCTTTGGTAAAGTGCTATATACACGCGATGGTTGTAAAGTGGGAAACGTGGTTCATAAAGCAACCGCGCAGGAGCGTGAAGTCGCGGGCACGGAGAATCTTTTGATTCAAATCGATCCTGCCAATTATGAACTGGAAGTCAAACGGCTCACCCAGGAACATGCTCAGGCACAGGATGTCATCGATGAATTAGAGGTCGAGATTGATAATGCGAAAGCGGTGATTGATTTATCCCACGAAGAAGTTCGATTACAGCAAAGCCATTTGAGGCGTGTCGAGAAATTGCGTGCTAAAAATGTTGTGTCTGATACTGATTATGAGGAAGCCAAACGTACGGAACTTGCGGCCCGCAATGCACTGCAAAAGTTAACGAATGAGGCGGATCTGCTCAAATCGCGTCGGCAGCGAATGGTACATGCGCGTGACCTTGTAGGGGTCCAACTCTCAAGAGCCAAACTGGATTTGAGTCGCACACGTATTTATTCTCCCCTCAATGGAGTCATCGTAGAGGATTCCATCGAGAAGGATGGTTATGTGAAAGTCGGTGATCCATTAGTTACGATTGAAGACACCTCCGCCGTGGAAGTGCGGTCCAGTTTACGAATGGAAGAATTATATCAACTCTGGCAACATGCTGCTCAAACAGCCAAGAATGGACAGTCACTTTCAAATCAAGTCAATCGGCATGATATGGGCTATCAACTTCCGCAACTTCCGGTCAAAGTGACCTATGAACTGGGAGGGCGGATGTTTGTCTGGGATGGTAAGCTTTCCCGCTATGATGGCATCGGACTGGATGAGAAAACAAGAACCGTTCCGTGTCGTATTGTGGTTCCAGATCCCAGACCATCTGAAATACTGGTCAACGGTCAGCCCACCGATCAGGTTGTCGGAGCCCCCCCTTTGACGCGTGGGATGTATGTTTCAATCAAAATTCCGCTCGAAGGCAACGTTTCTTTATTAAAGATTCCCGATACGGCGATTCGTCCCGGCAATCTGATTTGGGTTGTCAGAGAAGGGAAGTTGCATTCAGAAAAAGTTCGTGTTGTGGATACGAGTGGCGATCTGTTACTGGTTGAACTGGGGGCTTCCGGTTTAAAACGGGGTGACCATGCCGTCACGTCCCCGCTCAGTACTGCCAGTGAAGGAATGCCGGTTCGTGAAGGAGAGTCGGAATGAGGTCGATCATCAAATGGGCGATTAATAACTCGCCCGCGATGAACACATTGATGGTCACCGTCCTGGGAGTGGGGCTGGTTTCTCTACTTTTCATGCGTCGGGAAGTGTTTCCGGAATTTGAGCTGGAAATCATTCTGGTTGCGGTGCCTTATCCCGGAGCCAGCCCTGATGAAGTAGAGGAAGGCATCTGCCAGAAAATGGAAGAGGCCGTTCGTTCGATTGATGGTATTAAAAAGATGACCTCGATTGCCAATGAAGGTTCGGGGTCATTGGTGTTGGAATTAAGTGCCGATGTCCCCGATGTGCAGAAAATATTAAATGAGGTGCGCTCGGAGATCGATCGCATTCCCAGTTTTCCTGAACTGGCTGAAGATCCGGAAGTCCAGCAGATTACCTTCAGGCAGGTGGCGATTGAAGTGGCCGTCATCGGTCCAGACGATGAAGGTGAAAGCGGAGAGTGGGAGCTACGGTCTGTTACCGAGCGAATTCGAGATGAGCTGCTGCAACTCAAGGCGGTGTCTCAGGCCAATATTGCAGGCGCCCGTGATTTTCAGATTGATATCGAAATCCCGGAAGCCACTTTGAGGAAATATGGTCTGACATTACAGGATGTGGCTCGAACAGTCCGCAGGGAAAATCTGGAATTGCCTGGCGGAAAGTTGACTACTGATTCACAAGTCTTACTTCTGCGTGGCAAGAATAAACATCTGGTTGGCAGTGAAATAGAGAAGATTCCGCTGGTAACAGAGCCGGGCGGAGTCGTGTTAACGGTAGGCGACTTGGGAAGTGTCCAAGACGACTTCACCGATACGACGATGATCAGCGAAATTGATGGCAAGCCGGCTTTATCCATTTCGGTAGAACGGACGGCCCAGGAAGACTTGCTGGCGATTGTGGAAGATGTCCGCGCGTATGTTAAAACGGCAAATCTGCCTCCGGGGTATTCTTTGAAGCTCTGGAAGGACCAGTCCGTTGATGTTCGCGATCGCATGGAGCTGTTAAGCCGTAATGGATTTCAGGGGCTGATTCTGGTTTTCATTACTCTGGCAATTTTTCTGGAACTCCGGTTGGCCTTCTGGGTTGCTTTGGGGATTCCGATCTCCATGTTTGGTGCGTGTATCGTACTTTATTATACCGGGCAAACATTGAATATGCTTTCGATGTTTGCATTTCTGATGGCACTGGGGATTGTGGTAGATGACGCGATTGTCGTTGGCGAGAATATTTATGAACATCGCCAGATGGGCAAATCGTTCCTGATTGCTGCCATCGATGGCGCCACCGAAGTGCTACCTTCGGTCTGTGCTTCCGTCACGACAACAGTAATCGCGTTTATGCCATTATTATTTGTCTCGGGGATCATGGGGAAATTTATCGCCGTGATGCCGATCGCCGTGATTGCAATGTTATTAATTTCACTGCTGGAAAGTACGTTTATTCTCCCTTGCCATTTGGCGCATGGAAAACATCCTAAGGATGGAAATAGTCAAGACCAGCCCGCAGGGTTTGTGGAGCGAAAACTGAACTGGTTCATTCAGCGCTGTTATCTGCCTGTGTTAAAAGCGTCTTTGAATTATCCGACATCGACTCTGGCGGTGGCTGGCGCTCTACTGCTATTGTCTGCGGGATTGATTTTGGGGGGCTTTGCTCCGTTTAACATCTTTCCCAAAACCGATTATCGGATGATTGAAGCAACCGTTGAGTTTCCTGACGGAACCCCTCAAGCGATTACGGGAGAAACCACTCGAAAAATCCAACACGCATTTGAAGAACTGAATCGGGATTATCAAAAGCAGCATGGTAAATCCCTGGTCAAATTAGTACGCAGGAATGTTGGTTTTGGAACGCGGGATGAGTCGGGCGGCCAAGTTGGTGGCGCCATGGAGGGGAGCCATATCGGTAAAGTCAGTGTTGAGATTGTTGAAGCGGAGGAACGCACACTGGGTAGTGAAGCGATTCTCGAACTCTGGCGAGAACGGGTTGGTGAAATTCCCGGCGTGGATCGTCTGACGTTTAATTCTCCTACGATGGGGCCGGGAGGCAAGCCGATCGAATTCAAGCTGCTCGCAAACGGCAAGCATCTGGATGAACTGGAAGCGGCGGTTGAAGCCTGTAAACAGGAACTGTCAACCTATCCGGGGGTGAAAGATATCAACGATGATTCGAGCCCTGGAAAGTGGGAGTTCCAGATTAAAATCAAAGATAAAGCCCGCGCAATGGGAGTTCCCCTGGCGGATGTGGCAGAGACGGTTCGCGCCACGTATTACGGCGAAGAAGTGATGCGACTGCAACGCGGACGTCATGAAGTCAAACTGATGGTCCGTTATCCGGAAGAAGAACGGCGTTCATTGATGAGCTTCGATGATATTCGAGTTCGCACAGGTGATGGATCAGAGCGGCCGTTAACAGAATTGGCTGATGTTACCGTGAAGCGTGGTTACTCGGAAATCAATCGTATTGATCAGCAACGGTCCATCACCATCTATTCGGATCTGAATGAAAAAGAAGGAAATGCACGTGAAATCGTGCAAGCACTGAAAAAGCCGGGAGGCTTTATGGATCAGTTATTGACCAAATATCCGGATGTGCGTGTCCGCTGGGAAGGCCAGCAGGAGCAGACTGATGAATCGGTGGATAGTTTGATTGTCGGGTTGTTGATCGCTTTGGCTTCGATGTTTGCGTTGCTGACTGTGGAATTTCGATCTTATATCCAACCATTCATTATCCTGGGAATCATCCCGTTTGGAATTACCGGCGCTGTTTTCGGTCATGCGATTCTGGGGATGGAATTGACCCTGTTTTCCTTATTCGGTTTGGTCGCTTTAACGGGGGTCGTGGTGAATGATTCGATTGTGCTGATCGACTTTATCAATCATCGCATTAAGGATGGCCTGCCTTTAAAAGCCGCGTTGATTGATGCCGGTCTGCGTCGTTTTCGACCGGTGATGTTGACGTCGATGACGACGATCGTTGGGTTAGCACCCATTTTGAAAGAGACCTCTTTCCAGGCACAGATCATTATCCCGATGGCTGCCAGTCTGATTTTCGGATTGATGCTGGCCACCGTTCTGGTGTTGTTTCTAATCCCTACGTACTATTACTTGTACGCTCGGGCCATGGGGGCCCAACCAGATGAACCCTGGCTCCGTAAAATGGATGGTCTGGAAGATGAAACGGGCTATAATAGGGATGAGGGTCAATTCACGGAACTCAGGCCAGTGCAGACTTGAACTCGCTAGATATGATCAAATGGATATATTCTTGCTTGTTAATGAGGCCTCTGGTTAGTATACGCCGACAGTTTTGATCTGAAACTCTGTATTAATAGTCGGAAAGAAGTCGAGCTTCTTTTAGGTTTAGAATGATGAAACGCGTTTTACTCAAATCGAAAATTCACCGGGCTACCGTGACTGAGGCCAATCTGGAATACAATGGCAGTGTGACCATTGACCGGGACTTATTGGCAGCGGCGGACATCGTTGAGTACGAGCAAGTACAAATCTATAACATCACATCCGGTACGCGGCTCACAACGTATGCAATCAGGGGTGAATCAGGCTCCGGTGTCATTTGTATCAATGGGGCTGCAGCGCATCTGGTCAAGCCTCAAGATTTGGTCATCATTGCCAGCTATGCAGAGTATAAAGAGAAAGCGGCTCGCAGACATCAACCCAAAGTGGTTCTGGTAGATGGACAAAACTCCCCTGTCTCTACTGAGATGCCCGTTGCATCCGGCTCTGAATAAAAAAAGCCTGAGAAACAATCTCTTGTGCTGGTTTATTTTGCAGTCTGATCCAAATCTTACGAATAAATGAGGCAATGATTGCTGTTTCTCAAAAAATATGAGTCTGCCTCTTTCGTCCTCTTGTCGGATTGAATACTATGGGTGTGCGTTCGCCATCTTTTTGTGCATGTGGGTGCAATATTTTCATGCTGAATTAGTCGGGACTTAACAATCTTTCGGAAAATAAACCATTCTGAGAGGCTCAATGGCTTAGATGTTGACTCCCTGAGTTACTAATGTCAATTTTCCCTGCGAATGAATAGGATTTTCCGATAGCAAGAATGGAAGACGATCGCCCTATATTAAAAGACATGGTCGGCAACAGTCAGGCCATGCGGAACGTATATCGCCTGACACGTCGGGCCGCCGGTACGTCGTCAACGGTTTTATTGACGGGAGAAACCGGGACTGGCAAAGAATTAATTGCCAGAGCCATCCATGAGTTGAGTCCCCGTGCCACTGGACCTTTCATTCGCGTGAACTGTGGTGCGTTAAGTGAAAGCCTGCTGGAAAGTGAGCTCTTCGGGCATATTAAAGGTGCGTTTACCAGTGCCGTCGAAAATCGGACAGGCCGTTTTGAAGCAGCGCATGGCGGAACGATCTTTCTGGATGAAATCAATTCGGTCAGCTTTACTCTACAGGTGAAGTTATTACGTGTGCTGCAAGAGCATGAGTTCGAACGGGTGGGAGACACACGCTCGATTCAAGTAGACTGTCGCATTGTTGCCGCCACCAATCGCAATCTACTGGATGAGATTGAAGCGGGGCGATTCCGCGAAGACCTGTATTATCGATTAAATGTGATTCCGGTTGATCTGCCTCCTTTGCGTGAGCGATCTGAGGATATCCCGGAATTGGTTCATTTTTTTGCAAAACAGTTTTCTGCTGCAGAGCAGATTGCTTTGCCCCATTTTTCGGATGAGGTCTTATCGACCTTCAAAAATTATGCCTGGCCTGGAAACGTCAGAGAATTACAGAACTATGTCGAGCGACTGATTGTGCTGTCAGACCCGGAAGGGCCTTCCCTTGATTTATTGCCTGGACATGTCACAGGTAAATCTGTTTCCCGCTCCCACTCATCCAAGACACTGGACCCAGAGACTCTTTGTCGTGAACTGGTGGTTTTGGAATTGCAGCGCGTAGGTGAATCATCTACGAATGTACATACGCAGGTTGTGTCACAGGTGGAAAAAGAACTGATTTTGCAGGTTTTACGGTCTTGTCAGGGGGTTCAGACTAAGACTGCGACACGTTTGGGAATCAACCGCAATACGCTACATAAAAAAATATCAGAGTACGAATTAGAATCTGAAGCAAGATGACTTGCCCTTAACTTGCTGCTCAGGCCTATAATAGAGAGTCGTGCTGATTCCCATCAGTGACATAGAGTGCCCTCCACTGTTGTTCCTCTCGTCTTTAATAAAGTATCAAGCATGTTATCGGAAGTGACTGTTTTCTGTTTTATGGCCAGCTATCTGGTAGCCTTCGGCTTGGAGCTGGCCCGATTTCTGCGTAAAAAAAACAGCTACTCTCGCCCCCTGATCTTTCTATTTTCACTCGCGGGACTGGTGGCGCAGACGGCATACCTTTTTAATCGCGCCCGGGAAACACAACTCCCGCCATTATTGAGTTCATCGCATGATTGGCTGATTGTCTTTTCGTGGCTGTTAGTGGTGATTTTTCTGTTCATCAATCTGATCGATGAAGAACTTTCCATGGGTTTGTTCTTATTTCCTTTGGTCCTCGCTTTAGTAGTTTCGTCTTACTTTGTCGATACCGTGACGAATACGCTGGTGGACGTGAATAATACGCTGGTGGAACCGGCAATCCGATCCTGGGCGATGTTGCACGCCTCTCTGTTGGTTTTAGGGGGCGTGGGGATTGTGCTCTGTTTTGTGATCAGTGCGATGTATCTGATCCAGCACCGCCGCCTGAAGCAGAAGCAGAACTTTTCTGAAGGTTTTAGTCTTCCCAGTCTGGCAAAATTGGCACGTCTGAATCGCTGGGCGCTCATGATTTCCGCGCCACTTTTAACCGTCGGCATGGGGATTGGAATTGGGTTGGGGGTTTATGTACGAAAAGGGCAACAGTCCATTTCGTTTTTTGATCCGGTAATTATTGTGTATGAAATCGTCTGGGTGGCGATGATTGTCAGTGTGATTTTCATTCTGAGAACGAAGCAGCCTAATCAAAAACATATCGCACAATTAACAATCTGGACCGGAGGGCTGTTGTTGTTGACAGTGATTGGCATTCAAATTCTCACGAATATCCAGATCCTGAATTTTGATTCCTGGCACTCTCATTATTCTTCGCCGTTGCTGGAAATTCCGGGATCATCTGCAGAAAGGATCATTTCGTGAATCTGCAGGTTGTGTATTGTAACCATCAGACGGCAGGCTTGGACATTCGTGAGAAACTGGCTTTTTCATCTAAAGAACAGTTAGATAACGCCTATTCCGTCCTGAAGAAATCCTACCCTGAGACAGAGATGGTTGTGATTTCGACCTGCAATCGGGTTGAGCTGTATACCGCCACTCAGGAGTCTGAAACGGGTCCTTCTCATCAGGATCTGGCGAAATTCTTTTCTGATTTTCATCAGGTTCCGGTCAGTGATTTTTTTGAAGATTTTCTGGAGCGAACCGGGCCGGACGCGGTCAGGCATCTATTTCAAGTGGCATCCAGTCTCGACAGTATGGTGTTAGGCGAGCCGCAGATTGTCAATCAGGTGAAGGAAGCGTATCAACGCGCGACTGAGAATGCCTTGTGCGGCCCATTGACCCATGCCCTCTTTCAACAGGCGATTCGCGTTTCCGCCCGCGTGCGGACAGAAACGCAGCTTTCTGAAGGGCGCGTTTCAATCGCCAGTGTGGCTGTGGGTACTTTTGGAAAAGGGATTTTCGAACGCTTTGATGACAAAACGGTTTTAATCATCGGGGCAGGTGAAATGGCTGAAGAAACGCTGATCTACCTGAAAGATGAAGGTGTGAAGCATATTGTGGTGGTGAATCGCAGTCTGGAAAATGCGCAGAAACTGGCGATGAAAGTTGGTGGAGAGGCCAAGCCTTATCAGGATTTGGAAGACTGTATGGCTGATGCAGATGTGATTGTCAGTACTACCGGCGCCTCTCAGCCCATTGTCGATGTGGCCTGCTTTCAGCGCGTGTTGCAGAAATCAGGAAACAAAACGTTCTTCATCCTCGATTTGGGTGCCCCCCGCGATTTCGAGCCTGCTGTCGGCGAAATCAGTGTCGATATCTTTCTCTACGATATCGATGATCTGGAAGCGACCTGCGAAAAAAATCGTCGTGCGCGACTAAAAGAAGTAGAGAAAGCACTCGTGATCATCGACGAAGAAACAGACCAGTTTATGCACGGAGTTTATCACCGGGCGACGGGTCCCATCATTAAGCAGCTCAGAGAGCAATGGCACGAAGTTCGTGAGCAGGAAGTCGACAAGCTGTTCAGTAAACTTTCCCACCTGGATGAAAAAGATCAGGAATTGATCAAACGCTCCATCGAACAGATTGTAAATAAACTGCTGCATCCGCCTCTGGAAGTACTCCGGCAAGAAGCCAGAGAAGGAACCCCGCACGGCTTACTCGATGCGCTGAAGCAGTTGTTTCATATTCGGGACTGAATGTGGTCTCTTACGCCTCAGGTTGGTTCTGGCGTTTCACAGGCAAGTTCACCAGAATTGCGGCAATCAAGCTTAACAGGATATTGAGACTGTTAATATATTTGGATGCCTGATGATATGTTCGAAACTCTGCAGGACGCGGGCTTCCAGGAGGAGTAATCATTGCTTCCAGCGGAGAATAGATCCAGAAATAGTCGATCAGACTGATTCCCAAAACGATCACAACGAGGCAGAAAATGAGATTCGCTCTGCGGCGAGAGATCAAATCTTTGCTGCCAATTCCCAGACAACCCAGAAATGATCCCGCTAATAAGACCCACGCGATCGTATAATAAGCGGGGAAGTGTAAAGTGATAAGTTGATCCCTCACCAGGGAGTCAAAAGGTTGGAAGGTCACATCCTGAACACCAGTGATGACGAAGATGATCGCTGCTCCAACCCAGGCCGACAAACAGAAACGAATTAAAACCAAGCTGGTAGACTGCATAATTCACTTTGTAGTTAAATAGTAATTCTGATGCGCATCAATTGATGATTTGCAAATATAATTTCGTGTGCATCAGGGTAAACGATTCCGCAGAAGACATGAAACCAAATTGCTCGATTGAGATCAGGATTTATCAAAATAGATTGTGCAGTAATGGAAAAATTCGAACAGTTTACAGAAGGTGATCGATATGGGGGCTACTAAACGTTAGGATTGTTTATAAATTCGGTAGATTCCTGAAAACATGCTTTGGGTGAGATAGAGAATCCCCTGCGTGTCAGTTACGATAGATTTATTCTGATTAAGAGGAATTCGTGGTTCAAACCAGTATTCAGTCTGTATTCATACGGTGATCAAATATGAAACGAGCTAAGATTTTAACGTTAAAACAATGTCCTGCCAGACACGGCGATTCAGTTTCGGGAAAAATCTTTTCCAAACTGCGATGGGGATTTCTGGTGCTGGCCATCGGAATGTGTCTGCAGTTCACGATTGCTGCAGAAAAAGCGAAACAGGTGCCGAAGTCGCCATTGTCTCCCAAAGACTCACTGAAACAGACCGTGGTTCACCCCGACTTCGAAATGCAGGTCGTCGCGTCTGAGCCCGAAGTCATCAACCCGGTGGCTGTGGCGTTTGATGAAGCTGGTTTGCTCTGGGTTGTGGAAATGACCGATTATCCGCATGGCCCTCAACCAGGTGAAGATCCTAAAAGCCGAATCAAATTGCTGCGGGATAAAGATCAGGATGGTTACTATGAGACTGCGACCGTCTTTGCAGACAAGCTGTTATTTGCCACCGGGGTTCAGCCCTGGAAAGGGGGACTGATTGTCACCCTGGCCGGTAAAGTGCAATTTATGAAAGATACCAACGGCGATGACAAAGCCGACGTGGTAGAAACGTGGTTTACCGGGTTTAAAGAAGAGAACTCTCAACTCCGTGCGAACCATCCTACATTGGGGCTGGATAATCATATTTATATTTCCAATGGACTACGCGGCGGATCGGTCATTGCCACGCATCCGGAGTGGAAGAAAAAGGCAGAACAGGTTCCGATTAATGGTCTCGATTTTCGCTTTCAGCCACTGACTGGACATTATGAATCGATCTCGGGAATTGGTCAGTTTGGTCTGACTTTTGATGATTATGGAAATCGTTTCGTCTGTACGAATCGGAATCCCAATAAACATATCGTACTTGAAAACCGGTATCTCAAACGCAACCCCTACCTGGCAGTGAAGTCGGTTTATCACGATGTCTCCCGCGATGGAGAAGAGTCCAGGGTGTATGCCATCAGTCGACCCTGGACAACATCGACCCTGCATGCGGGGCAGTTCACTGCCGCCTGTGGTGTGACGATCTATCGTGGGGGCCTGTTTCCCAAAGGGTTTTATGGAAACAGTTTCACGTGTGAGCCGACAGCTAATCTGGTTCACCGTGATGTGTTGACTCCCCTGGGAGCGACTTATGACTCGAAGTATGGCCGTGATCAGGTTGAGTTCATCGCCAGTCGCGATGAGTGGTTTCGCCCCGTGAATATGGCCAATGGTCCCGATGGCGCATTGTACCTGTGCGATATGTATCGCGCGGTGATCGAGCATCCCCAGTTCATGCCTGCAGAGTTAAAAGAACGCTCTGATTTGAATGATGGTATTGATCGCGGTCGAATTTACCGTATTGTTCCCAAAGGGGCAAAAATTAAAGAAAATGTCTATACTTCTTTGAAAAATGCGACTCCCGAACAACTGGTGGCAGCACTCTCTTCTCAGAATGCCTGGCAGCGGGAAACAGCCGCGCGTTTGATTTTTGAACGTCAGGATTCCTCGCTCCAACCTCAGTTGGAACAACTGGTTTCCAGTGGGAAAATTGAACAGGCTCGCATCCATGCCTTGTGGGCATTGGAAGGGTTGGGGAAGTTAAGTGATTCGGTTCTGGAAACCGGGTTAAAAGACCCCGCACAACGAGTCAAGGAGCAGGCCGTCCGTTTGAGCGAACCACGGTTGGCGCAAAATGCGGCGTTGAAGAAACAGGTGCTCTCACTGGTGGATTCGGCTGATGCTCGACTGCGGTTTCAGTTGGCGATCAGTTTGGGAGAAGCAAACGACGTTTCGTCGATGGTGGATCAACTGGCGAGTCTGATGCTGAAGGGAGCCAATGATTCCTGGACGCGGGCGGCTGTGCTTTCCTCTGCCTCTGATTACTCCGTCGCAATCTTCAAATCGTTTTTGGATCAACTCAATGCAGCAGGCGCGAAGCAAGCCGGTCAGCCGGGAATTACCGATGCGGTTCGAGAAATGACAGCCGTGATTGGTCCTCGACTCAAAGCGGAAGAAATTCAGGAAACGCTCTCATTGATCGCGGGTCTGAATTCTGATCAGTATTTAGAACTTCAGGTAGCCGGTTTCGAAGGATTAGGAAACAGTCTCAGGCGGCGAGGGAAGTCTATCGCGCAGTATCAGTCAAAGTTATCTGCGGCTGATCAGAAGAAATTAAAAGACTTCTATCAGAAAATTGTCGCTGCTGCTGCAAATCCGAAAACGCCACTTGCGCAAAAACTTAGCGCGATTGGGGTGTTACGGTTTATTGGATTTGAAGTGGGTGGCAAAACATTACTTTCACTGATTCAGGATGGTTCTTCGCAAGCGGTGAAAATTGCGGCGATGGATGCGATCAGTCCTTATGCGGATCAGCAGATTGGCGTGATTTTGATGGATGGGTTTGCGAAAAAAACACCCGGCATGCGGCGGGCGATTCTGGATGCGATGCTGTCGAATCAAGATCGGACCAATCTGTTATTGGATGCGATCGAAAAAGGTCAGATCAAAATATCAGAGTTAGGTCCTTCTCGTTCGTCGCGACTGCAGCGACATCGGAATCCGGAAATCAAGAAACGGGCGGCAGCGTTATTTGCTGCTGCGATCCCTGCAGATCGTAAAAAAGTTCTTGACGCATATCAGGCATCTCTGAAGTTGAAAGCAAATCCACTGCATGGGAAGCAGGTCTTTGTTAAAAACTGTGTGACCTGTCACAAGATTGGAGAGATTGGTGTGAATGTGGCGCCGGACATTGGTGATTCACGCACAAAAACACCCGAGTATTTACTGACGAATATTCTCGATCCTAACCGGGCCATTGATGCGAATTTCTTCAGTTATACGATCATTACAATTGATGGTGTGGTTCATACCGGGATCATTTCGTCCGATAGTGGTGCTTCGATTACATTAACGCAGCCTGAAGGAAAAACGATTACTCTACTCAAAGAGGAAATTGAAGAAATGAAATCGAATGGGGTTTCTTTAATGCCTGTGGGACTGGAGAAGACGATCAATCCGCAGCAGATGGCCGATTTAATTTCGTTTATCAAGAACTGGCGTTATCTGAGTGGGCAGGTTCCCAAAGAAATTGCCAAACCGCAGTAAGTTCTCGGACGGCTATAAAATTAACATGGCGTCACCATAGCTGTAGAAGCGATATTTCTCTTCTACAGCTTTTTCGTAGGCTTCGCGGATAAATTCCGAACCCGCAAAAGCGCTGACCAGAACCAGCAAGGTGGATTTGGGTAAATGAAAATTGGTTAAGAGGCAATCGACGGCCTGAAACTGATAGGGGGGGTAGATGAAGATATCTGTTTCTCCCTGCCAGGCTTTGAGCGGGCCTTGTTTCGCAACCGATTCCAAAGTACGGACGCTGGTGGTGCCCACGGAAATAATTCTGCCGCCCTGTTCTCGGGTTGCGTTTAACAGCTTGGCAGAGTCTTCCGAGAGTTCGCACCATTCGGAGTGCATTTTGTGTTCTTCGAGTGTTTGAACGGAGATTGGTTTGAACGTGCCAATGCCAACGTGCAGGGTTACTTTGGCGATGCCGATTCCCTTTTGGGTACAGCGTTCCAGAAGTTCCGGGGTAAAGTGCAGGCCGGCGGTCGGGGCTGCGACAGCGCCAGGCTGGTTGGCATACACGGTCTGGTAACGTTCGCGATCTTCATCTGTCGCGAGTTCCCGCCGCATGTAAGGCGGAAGGGGCATCGTGCCGAAGTATTCGAGCAGCGTGTGATGATCTTCGTCTGACTGGACGGTCGCGGTCCAGTAACCTTCGGAGTCTTTCGACTGTAGTTGCAGAGAGGTCTGTTTTGGTTGTACTCGTTGATGAGCGGGTTTCAGTTCGATGATCTCTCCCGGAACCAGCTTGCCTCTGGTTTTACTCATCAACTTCCATTGTCCCGCTGCGTTGGAGCCCAGATAAAGGCCTTCCCATTTTCCGCCCGTTGCTTTTCTGACGCCAAATAACCGTGCAGAGAGCACTCGCGTATCATTCAGCACCAGGCAATCGCCGGGGGTTAAATACTGGGGTAGTTCAGAAATCGAACTATGGCTGATCGTGTGTGTCTGACGATCCAGCACCAGCAACCGCGATTGATCTCGTTGCTGCGATGGTTCTGTGGCGATTAATTCTGGGGGAAGCTCATAGTTATAAGTGTTTAGTTCGGTCATCAAGCAGGTTTCTACATCGTTTGATTTTAAGCGGGTTTGATCCAGCCAGATTGAATCTGCGCTGGAATCAGCTGGAAATGGCGGATTTTAACGAAGATTTTTGTTTTCTCTTAGCATATTGAACACAATATCGGAATCTAAGCTTGTCGCAAATTTCCGCCTTCGAACAATAGAAGTCAGAGAATAACTGGCAAAACCAGTTCAATGCTGACTTTTTGTTGCCCAGAGAGGTAAGACCGTTGTCTGACAGTGTCGCTCCCATTCCGATTGCGTTTTGTGTTACCGGGTTGCAACCCGGCGGGGCAGAGCGTGCGCTGGTTCAAATCGTGAAGCGATTCAATCGCGACAGATGGGCGCCTGTTGTTTACTCTCTGACAGGCACGGGACCACTTGCCGACGAACTGCAGACAGCGGGAATTCCCACTGAAATCTTGCACGCGCATTCACCCAAGGATATTCGCATTATCTGGCGGTTAGCACAAAAATTCAAAGCACAAAAACCTGTATTATTACAAACCTTTTTATTTCATGCGAATCTCGCAGGACGGTTTGCGGCCCTGTTGTCGGGAGTGCCGCACGTTGTATCGGGGATTCGAGTCTCTGAAAAACGAAAGAATGGGCACCTTTTTCTCGATCGTTGGACCAATAGCCTGGTGGATTTGAATGTCTGTGTCAGTCAGTCCGTGGCGAGATTTTCTGTTCAGCAGGGAAGGCTTTCCGAGTCCAAAGTGACAGTGATCCCGAATGGCGTTGATTTCGAATTGTTCGATACCGCAGAAGCGCTGGATTTGAGTCCCTGGGGAATTTCATCTGACGCGAAAGTGATCCTTTATGTCGGGCGTTTAGATCCTCAGAAGGCACCCGGCGATCTTTTAACTGCGTTTGCCGGCTTTGCAGAGCGGGTGTCCGACTTTCATCTCCTGCTTGTTGGCGATGGGCCATTAAAAGCGGTATTACAACAGCGTGTCTCTCAGTTACCCTGTGCTTCCCGCATTCATTTTGCGGGCTGGCAGTCACAGATTCCGGAATTAATGAAAGCAGCCGACTGCCTGATGCTGCCTTCTTTGTGGGAAGGGATGCCTAACGTCGTACTGGAGGCGATGGCCTCTGGTTTACCCGTCATATCAACAGACGTAGATGGCGTGTCCGAACTGATCCAGCCGGGAGAGCAGGGGACTTTGGTGACCCCGGGAAGTCCCAGGGAAATTCAAGAGGCGCTTCTGGATCTGAGTACCCGGACTTCCGTATATCAAAAGATGGCGGGGAATGCACAAGATACTGTGAAGAAAGAATTTACGTGGAATTCTATTGCTCAGAAATACGAGCAGATTTATGAGAAAATTCTGGCACCCCGTGATTGATTTATCACAAAAATCCGCCCTCAGAATGGGCATCTGGTAACAAAATTTAAAAATCATCAAAGTCACAATTCCAATCGTGATAAGTATCTAGGTCATTTCGAGTTTGTTGATTTCTGCTCTGCCTTTCAATCCTGCTTGACGATTCCCATCTGGTTGGTAAATTCATCACTCTGTGGTGGTTAGTGGTGGTGAGTGGGGATCAATGGCGTTAACTGGGACATTCAACAAGATTCTGGATGGAAAACGTCGTTTAGCGATCCCTAAGCGAGTCAAGGATGAACTTGTGAATAAAGAATTCACCCAGATCTATATCGCACAGGGTAGTGAATTATCATTGTTGCTTTTTTCTGAGAAAGGATTTGAACAGCAGGCACAACGATTGAAAGAGTATTCCAAGAATGGCCCGGAGGCAGCGCAATATCTGCGTCTTTATTATTCACGGGCAGAGAAAGTGGAAGTCGATGCTCAGGGGCGAGTCTGCATTCCCGAACGTTTAGCGGAACTGGCAAGCTTGGAAGCAAAGCAGGAAGTGGTACTGATTGGAGTTCAGGATCATGCAGAAATTTGGAGTATCGAGCGTTGGAATGCCTATCAGAATCAACATGGGCCTCATTTTGATGAGATGGCTTCTGCGGCCTTTGGTCAAATGCCCTGGTAGAAAGTCGTCGTGATGTGGAACATCTCGCCGATCACTACCAAAATGAAAAACGGTTATTACGAAAAAATCAAACGAAGTATTGTTCAAGGAGGAAATATCGGAACTCTTCCGCTGGCTGCCGGGCTCTGCGGATTGAAGGTGAAATGGATGTCACCTGTGTGTGCTCAGTATATTGGTTGGGCCACCGGTCGTTCGTCTTCTGATACAAGTAAAATGGATGTTGCTTGAGACGGATGGCTTCAGGGTTCCCTCCTTGAACAGAACAAGGAACCAATCAAAGACAGATTTTTCTTCATACTCCTGTCATTTATCACCCTGCGTTTTCAGGGGGCGGCATTGATTCAATTGGTTTCTAAGAGGTAACTTAGGTCTCAGACTTGACTACTTTTTAAAAAACTTTAACTGATCTTGCCAAAAAATTGGGATTTTTCTAAACTTCCCACGCTTGAGTATCAAGTTGGTTCTTCAGCTTGACTCGCAAGCACTCTCTCAGAGTGTCACATCAAAAGTCTCTACCCCAAAAAACAAATTATCATTTCTACTATCAGTCAAACAGATTTTGTCTGCTTGCCAGCTGTCCGATCAGTGATAGATCATTTTATTTAGTATCGTTACCAAGTGAATGTCAGGTATGTCCGGTGATCAGAAGAGGCCTCTCCATTTGCCGGTCCTGCTGCGCGAGGTGATCGAGCAACTTGATTTATCCCCCGGTCTGGTGGTCGTTGATGGAACGGTGGGAGCGGGAGGTCACAGCCAGCACATTCTGCAAAGAATTGGTACAGAGGGAACTTTAATCGGTTTGGATCGTGATGCGATGATGCTGAATTTTGCCAGAGACACATTAGAGAAAGAAGAACGGCCAACAGGTACATGCCATTTAAGGCAAGCCAGTTACGCAGAGCTTCCCTCAGTTCTGGAAGAATTGCAGTTGAATGACATCAATCGAATCCTGTTGGATCTGGGTTTGTCTTCAGACCAGTTGGGAGACGACGAACGCGGGTTTGGATTTGAATCAACGGGAGAATTGGATTTACGGTTTGATACCAGAACGGGAAGTCCCGCCTGGAAACTGCTGGAAACACTTCCCGAATCAGAATTGTGTGAGATCTTCGAAGTTTATGGTGAGGAACGTTTTAGTCAAAGAATTGCGAGTCATCTGGTGAAGCAGCGGAAAACGGCACCAATCAGAACGGCAGCGGAATTAATCAAAGCCGTTCAGCAGGCCATTCCTTCCAAGGCATTAGCATCTGCCAGGAAAAATCCGGCAACGCGTGTTTTTCAGGCGTTACGGATTGCCGCAAATCAAGAACTCGAACAATTGGAAACCATGTTGGAATCTGTTTTACCTGAGGTCCTGAAACCGGGAGGCAAGGCTGCGATTATCAGCTTTCATTCTCTGGAAGACCGGATGGTCAAGCAGGCGTTTAAAAATCAAACGATCTGGAAGAACTTAACACCGAAACCGATTGTGGCTACACAGGCCGAGCAACGGGTCAATCCACGTTGCCGTTCGGCAAAGCTGCGGGTTGCGATGAAAACATAAGCATTAGTACTGAATTAGGTTGGTAGGCGAACAGTTTTCTGTTTGTCTGAATAAGACTTTTTTTACGTTTAATTGGAAATGGTTCAGAGCCATGACTGAAGAAAAAAAATCAGAAGAAAAAGCGGCAGAAGAAGATTGGGGAATCGAAAAACCCAAATCGGGAATTGCCATTGAAACTAAAGTAGGGCTCTGTCTGATTTGCATCCTGCTGAGTGCCTTTGGTTTGGTCGTGTACCAGAAAATCAATCGGCCGCAGGAAGGTATGGCAATCAATGGTCCTGAGGAGAGCGCACCGGAAGCGGGTGAGCCGTCAGAGCAAGATCCGTTTGCAGCGAAGGGGGCTGGTGAGTCGGCCTCAGAACTGGCAGCAGGCCAGTCCCGTGATTTTGAGACTCAAAGTGAGAATACCGGGTTTTCAACTCCACTAGAGGGACAGGGCCAGGAAAATCCTTTTGCGAATCAACAGCCAGGCACTCAGGGCGCCGATGAGTTTTCTCAGAATGCTTTTGGAAATCAGAGTGAACCACAACAGCCCGTTGGGGTCGCAGCCAATCAGGCAGATAACGGCTTTCAGAAGTTTGATCAACCAGCCAGTCCGAACAATGAATTTACGAATCCTGTTCAAAATGAGTTTCAGGCAGACATGCCGCAGGAGCCGACCGCTCCGGCAGCTTTTGATAACGCTCAGCAGGATCCTTTCTCTGGGGCAGATCAATTTGCGCAACAGCCTGTGGCAAATTCACAGGGAGCCGCGCAGCAGAACGGGTTCAATAGCGAACCACAATCCGAATTTTCACCAGGAGGCAATTCGGGGTTGATGGAGCAGCCCGCTGCAGATCAATTTGCTCAGGCAGCAGGTGACGCTTCCAACGCCGTTCAGGTCGAGGGAAATCCGTTCGGCGAAGCAGAAGCACAACCGAGCCAAAATATGTCCGCACAACCGCAGCAACCGGCTGAAAGTGGGTTTGACAATTTTGGTCTGGCTGATGACTCGAATTCTGCACAGATGCAAAATCCTGACGAGCTTCCTGCCAATACTGCGAAGGTCAAAATCACCGAGATTTCCAGTCCTAAAGATTTTGATTCCTTCGATGATCCAGGTTTCTCGCAAAGCGAACCTCAGCCCTCAACCACTCAAAGTGAGAACGCATTCGATCAGGAGATGCCGGCTGCAGCCGATCAGGGATTTGAACAGCCACAGGTTTCTGAATTCAATGAGGCGGCTACGAATCAGAGCGAGGAGCGTTTTGGGGATTTTCGTGCGGAAGAATTTACAGCACAACAGGCTGAAAGCGTCACCACAGTCAAGCGTCCTGCTGCAGCCATTGATTCCGGAACGTTTCGTGATTCTGAGATGACGGCCCAGCAAGTTCCCCAGGCTCGTGGGTTATTTGACAATCCTGTGCCGGTCCGAGAAGTTTCAACCCAGAAGTTTGTAGCTCAGCAAGAGCCAGTGGCGAATGTGGGCGGCGAATATACGGTACAGAATGGGGAGAATTTCTGGACGATCTCCAAGAAACTTTATGGTAGCGGGCGCTATTTCCAACTGCTGGCAGAAATTAACAGAAGTCGTGTGAGTGATCCTCGCAAAATGAAACCTGGTTTGCAATTGCTTGCTCCGGATCGAGTATCGATTGATGCACAATATCGGGCTCGTCATAAAGCGGCGCAGACTGCGGTCAGTGAATTTTCGGGAAAAGGGACTGCTCGCAAACCAAGCAAGCCGGCCGGCTTTTTTATCAGCCAGGATGGTCGTCCGATGTACCGTGTCGGCGGTAGTGATACCTTGACCGATATTTCACAGAGGCACCTGGGTCGCTCTTCCCGCTGGTATCAGATTTATCAGATCAATCGACAAAGACTGCAAAACCCGAACAAGCTACAAATTGGCACGGAATTACAGCTCCCTTATGATGCCAGCCGAGTCAGTCTTGTTCCAGGAAACTCATCCAGCCGATAGTGAAATCAGGCGTATGTATTCGTCTGTTTTCATTATCGTCTAAACCAGCGGTGAACCGGTTGATGGTTGGGCCGCTGGGTTGAGAGGCTGGGTTCGATGTTATTCCGTTTCGGTAGCGCAATCTTATTAGCGGTTGCTGTTTCGCTGGTCGGAATTGGTCTTGAGAAGGAAAGCCTGAAGCTCAAGCGCCAGGTCAGTCGTCAGCATTACCAGTTGGAAGTGTTGATCAACGCCCATGCCAAGATGAAATTGGCCACGCAGCAGGCAGGCTCTCCCAGGCAGGTATTGAATTCCATCGAACGGGGCGAGCTCGACGTAAAGTCAAATCAGCTACCTTCAGAGACAAATCGTCGCGAAATGCCATTACTTCAATGGCATTTAAACCGTTTGCCAAAGCAGGATGAAAAATAGAATTCGTAGTCTGTTTGCATGGTCAGAGACTGTTCTGTTAAGTGATGGGATATTTTCTTGCAGATAATACGATCTGGCAGACTGCTTCAACGGTGGCTTAGTACGAAATGGAAAATGAGAGAACAGGGGCACTCAAGTGTCCCGCTCGTGGAATGGAATCTCATCTAAGGGACTTTTGAAGAGAGTGGCAGTTTCTTGAATTCCGGAAAGTCTAATCTACAAATCAGCTGGCGAACCTGGAGTCTGATTATCCTGGTGGTGTTGGCATGGATCGTGATTTCCGGACGACTCATTTTTTTGCAATATGTCGGGCACCGTCAATTTGCCACTGTGGTTGCGCGGCAGCAGGTTTGTAAAGAAAAAATACCTGCCAGGCCGGGGGATATTCTTGATCGAAACGGGAGACTGTTAGCAACGACGATTGTGACCAACAGTTTATATGTGATTCCTCAAGAGCTGAAAAATCAGAAAAAGATATCAGAGATCTGTACGGTGCTCAGCATTGATCAGCAGCATTTTCTCAATCGACTGAATCAGAACCGGGACAAATTGTTTCTCTGGGTGAAGCGCCGTCTGTCAGACGAGGAATTGAGAGGAATCAGATCTTTGGATCTGTCGGATGATGCCTGGGGCTTTCGCCAGGAATACCGCAGACGCTATCCCCAGGGCGCTTTGGCAGCACACGCGCTGGGGTTGCGAGATATTGATGGAAAAGGACAGGGGGGCATCGAAGAAGCTTTTGACCATCTGATTTCTGGGAAAAGCGGCTATCGGTTTCTGGTGCGTGATGCCCATGGCCGCGTGATTGAAGTACGCAATGATTCTCGTGAGGCAGCGCGCAATGGAGAAACGCTCGTTGTGACGCTGGACTCGATTATTCAGCTATATACTGAGCGAGAGCTGCAGTCGATTGTCCAGAAATGGAAGCCCAAAAGTGCATGTGCTGTTGTCGTGGATGTTAAAACCTGTGAAGTGCTGGCCATGGCTTCGATGCCGACCTTTGATTTAAATCATCCCGAAAACATTTCTGAGTCCGCCTGGAAGAATACGGCGATTGCATCCATTTATGAACCCGGCTCGACCTTGAAACCATTTATTGTCGCCGCTGCGCTTGAGAAGGGGATACTGGAAAAAGAGGAAGAATTTGATTGTGAAAATGGCGAGTACCAAATGGGAAAGCGACTGCTGCATGATCATCACAGTTACGGGATGTTGAGTGTGACTGATATTCTGGTCAAGTCGAGCAATATCGGGATGGCAAAAATCGGAGAAAGACTTACGAACTCCGGGTTGTACGAAGCTGTGATGGCATTTGGCTTCGGTCAGAAGACGGGGATCCAACTGCCCGGTGAATTGACGGGCATCGTCAGGCCGTTAAAAAAATGGAATATCTATTCGACCGGTTCCATTCCGATGGGACAGGAAATTGCCGTCACTCCGATGCAGTTGATTACCGCTCATGTGGCACTTGCCAATCAGGGTAAGTTATTGAATCCTCGTTTGATCAGAGATCAGATTGATCATCATTATTACCCCCGTTCTCTAGAAGAACCTGAGCAGGTCCGTCCGCTGGTGACGACCCCTGTCGTCTCAGCAGAGGTTGCGGACTGGCTCGTCAGGGTTCCGATGGTGGAAACTGTGAGCAGGGGGACCGGGACGAAAGCGCAGCTTGAGGGTTATACTGTGTTTGGTAAGACCGGAACGGCACAAAAACCTGATCCCAAAACAGGTCGGTATTCGTCAGAACTTCATGTGAGTTCCTTTATTTGTGGTGCTCCGGCGCATGATCCCCGCGTGCTGGTTCTCGTCGTTGTCAATGAACCTTCAGTGGGACCTAATCACTATGGTGGGACCATTGCAGGTCCTCCGGCTGCTAAGATTCTCAATGAAACCTTGATCTATCTGAGAGTCCCCTTTGATAAGTCAGGTCAGGAGCAATTGAACCGGACAGCAAACAGGCTTCGTAATGCGTTACGCTGATGTTTACCATTGCTGCTCTGCTTAGCTATCTTTTGTGTGTGAATCGTTCGGGTGGTGTTCGAATACTCAGATTTATGCATGAGCTTGAATCGATATTGACAAAAAAGCAATATTTTTTGTATTAAGTCTCAAGTTTCACTTCTCTCAATTTCACATCCTTTCGTTCATACAAAAACTCCCAGCCCGATTTTACTTGGATTCCGAATCATCACTTAGGAATCTGGTTTGTCGTTTTGACCACTCTGTTCACATTTCTCAAAAATTTGCAAATCTGTTTCCTGACAGATCTGTTCATTTCACTCCAGGTAACCATTTACCGTATAGGGTCTCTTGTCGTCTTGACAGGCTGCTAAGTCATGGCAGAAGAAAACATTAATCAACCAGAATCAGATGAGGCTGCGGACGTTGCGGTGAAAGAACCGCCTGCTAACGCAGCAGAGGAAACTGCGGTAGATGATACCGAAGCAGTACCGCTTTCGTTACGTGATAAGCTTACCACATTTGTCAAAGCACGGTGGAAACCTCTTGGAATTGCTGCTTCAGTGCTGTTTTTGTTGTCGATTTATTTTTTGACCACAACGGGTGGACCGGAAAAGACTCCCCAAGAGAATTTAGCCGAAGCATTGATGCTTTTGGAGTCGTCGCAAGATATTCAATCACGAAGCGAAGCTCAGGAGATAGGGTATTCGTTGAAGAAAAATGGGTATCAGGATCCGGACTTTCCGGGAGCCTTGTATTTTATCTTTGGGGTTGTTGCATTTCGAAATGCAGAAGACCTGAAAGGAGAATCGCAGGACCACCAGTATTTGATCGCCAGTCGTTACCTGAAAGAGGCAGAGAGAAGAGCCGTTGATCAGGCCCATCGTCCGGAATGGTGTTATAGCCTGGGAACGTGCTTTTATTTGCTGGGGTCTACGAAAAAATCGCGTCCTTTACTGGAAGAAGCTGTCGAGTCGTACTCACCGGGAAAGTTGCAGGCTTCGATGTTACTGACGGATATCTATCTTGATCATAAAGCAGACACTGAATTAAAGAGAGCTTTTGGACTGAATACGCAAGCCCTTCAACTTGAAGACCTGGATCCAGTGAAGCAGGATCGATTGTATCTGCAGAGAGCACAGATCTTTCTGGCACAAGGTAAGAACCAAGAAGCACAGCAGGTTTTGGCGAAGGTGAAGCAGCAGGATTCTGTTAATCAGGTGACTGTTGTGTTTCAGGCGCAAACACTGATGGCAGAGGGAAAATATCAGGAAGCGTTAACTATCTTGGCTCCTGTGAAAGATAATTTGGGCTTAGAACGAAAGTTTTCTCGTCAAGCATCATACTTGATGGGATTGTGTGCGGAATCATTGAAGGATACGGATGGGGCAATTGATTTTTTTGAACAAACGACGCATCGTTATGCGGGGACCCATGAAGGTTTGGCTGCTTTTTTGCATCTCGCCGAGTTGTTAAGGAAAAATTACCGAACAGAAGAAGCATTAATGGCTTACCGGACTGCTTTAAGATCAATCAGTAGTCCTGAGGATTTTCGAAATCGCTGGGTGACTCTGGAACAGGTTCGAAAGTATGTACTGGATGCCTGGAACGACTGGGTTGATGAAGAGAAGATTCAAAATGGAGTGACCTCCTTTAATGCAGCAATTCAATTGGCAGACTATTTGTCTCCATTGCTGCCGGAAGTTCAGGCCAAAGAGCTGGCAGCCAATGCAAATCGGCGCTGGGCTGAATATTTAGAGCGGCTTTTAGAAAAGTCGACAATGAGCCAGCAGAATGACATGCGGTCCAAACTAAATGAGCGGTGGAAACAAAGTGGCAGAGCCTATTATGAACTTGCCAGATTGTTGAAAACTACTGGTCGCTATGGTGAGATATTATCGATTTCGGCAGAACACTTTCAAAAAGGTCAGGATTTTGAGACGGCGTTAAAGGTCCTGACTCGCTTCGTGAATACGAATCCCGACAAAAAAATGCCCCAGGCGCTGGTAAGGCGTGGAGAAATCTTACTTGAGCTGGATCACCTTGACGACGCCATCAATCATTTTCAGCGGGTCATCACCAATTATCCAACCGATGTGTCTTCATTTGAAGCGAAGTATTTATTGGGTGTTGCTTATCTTGAGAAAGATGAACTTGATCAAGCCAATAGTATCTGGAAAGAAATTTTACAATCGAGCAATTTGACACCAAAAGCAAAACAGTGGAGGAATTCCTTATTTGCATTGGGTAAACTTAATTTCCATCGGGGTAAGATTGCAGAATCGCAAGCAGATGAAGAAAAAAAAGAAGTAGAGGGTGAACAACAGCCTGCAGCAGAGGTGGAAATTGCCTTTTATGACGAAGCAACGCGGCGTCTGAGTGAATATGTCAATCGCTATCCTGAATCAGCAGAGATTTACGAGGCACGCTATTTATTAGCGAGATCACTCCAAAATCAGGCCGATCAACCTCATCTGGAGATGATCAATGCAAAAACGGACAACGCACGACAGGAACTGAAGCGAAAACAGTTTTCGTATTTAATGATGGCGAATCAGCAGCTCCAGATATTAAATCGTGAGCTACGAAAACTGGAAGCGAAAGATCGACTTGATACTCTGGGCAAACGATTGTTGAAATCCGCCAGCTTCGGAATAGCGCATTTATTGTATTTGACGGAAGAATATGATGAAGCAATCAAAGCTTATCATGAGGCAGTCAATCGATACCCTCAGTGCACGGAAGTTTTGATCGCCTATATGAAAATGTCTGGTTGCTATGAGAGACTGGGCAAAAAAAATGAAGCTAAGAGCATGCTCGAACAGGCAAAAATCATTTTGAAACAGATGCCCGATAGCGTATTTGACACCAAGGCATCCAACCTGGGGCGAGAAGAATGGAATCGCTGGTTGGATTGGTCTCGAGAATTACGTGATTCCGATTACAAAACAAATCAACTACAGACAGAAGCTGGTGTTTAGTGTTTAAGCAGAAATTGAAAACATACCTGGAACTTTGAGTCACGTTGTGGCGGGTTCCCGATTTTAATTAACTTCAATTCGATATAGTTTTGATATGACTTCCACACAGAAGATAAATTATTCCAAACTTTTTTCGGTTCGCCTGGAATATTCAAGGGCATTGTTGAAGCTTTCGATTCAACAGCAGGAACTGATCGATCAGGACGACTATTCCGGGTTGCTGGATGTGTTAGGAACAAAGCAGCGACTGCTGGGCCAACTGGACCAATATACCAAACAGCTGCCGAAGGTCTGGGAACACTGGAAGAGTGAGAGGGAATTATTGTCTGCAGAAGAACGTGAATCATGCGAGGCGATTTTAAGTGAGTCGGAAGCGGTTCTTTCTAATTTACTTAAAAATGAAGACACGAGTACGCAGTGTATGGTAGATCGACGTGATCGCACGAAACACCAGATTCAGTCTTTGAATCAGGGAGAAAAAGTTGGTGAAGCATACAGGGATAGTTTGGCGCCTGTCACTCATCGCCATTTGAATATTGATCAATGACAGAAGCATTTCTTGAATAATATGACTGTTTGCCTTTCGATGAAATTGGTTTTGAATAATGAATAAAAGTGTAATGAATAGTTCAACATCACGTGGTGTCGTTCAGGTCGTTTCTGAGGATCGGATTCGTCGGCTGGAGGTCTGTACTCAATTTTCTAATATGGGATATACAGTCATTCCTCTGTCGGACGTTGTTTTTTCGCGAACATCACAGCGTGCGGATGCGGATGTTTGTGTACTGCTCGATCAAAAGGCAATCGCAGAATTTACTTTTTCAGTAGAGCAGATCCCTGAGCGGAATTTGATTCCCGTGCTGTATTATCCGGCATTTGCACAAGAGACCCAGAAAGTATTTTTGAAACCATCACGGAGTCGTTCTCATGAAACGATGGTTCCGTTTGCGGAGTTCAATTCACAGGATGGTCTGAACAGTATCAGACACTTACTTGAGTCCGCGATCAAATACGCCCGGTTATCGCGCGAATGTTCAGACTTGATTTCAGAATTAAACGCACGATCCAGTCGCCGGCTCATTGGGTATAGTCAGGCTATTCAGACACTGAGAGATCGCATTGCCGATGTGGTGCATTTGAAAACCCCGGTTTTAGTTCAGGGGAAATCAGGTTCTGAAGTGTCGCTGGTAGCTGAAATTATTCATGACTCAACATTCATGAATGATCACCCACTGATCAAAGTCAATTGCAGTGCCCTGACCACTGAGAATATAGAGCGTGAGCTGTTAGGTTATTTTTCACATGAAAACAGCTATTATTCAAACGAGCCTGTCTGGAATCCCGGTCGAATTGAGCAGGCAGAAGGGGGGACCCTGATTCTTGATCAGGTGCATCTGGCATCGTTACCTGTTCAGGGAGTTCTATTGAAGATACTGGAAAATGGGATATATGTTTCTCCGGAAGATCAACAACAGAAAATTGTGAACAGTCGGGTCGTTTCTGTGAGTCACCTTCCATTAAAAGAATTAGTTGCTCAAAATCAATTCAAGAGAAAACTGGCAGGGATTCTCGCTGTATCAACAATTTCGGTTCCTCGACTCAATGATCGTAAAGAGGATCTGGCTCTGTTGACAGAGCATATTTTAAGTGAAGTATCCAAAAGAGAGGGGACGGTTCCCAAACTATTGACTTTAGATGGTTTGGAAGTATTGAAGAAACACGATTGGACTGGTGATGTTCTGGAGTTACGTAATCTGCTTCGCCATGTGAACCTGGTCGATAACAGTCCGCGGCTTGATGCAGCCAGTTTATTACCGTGGATTGGAACAGAAACGATTCCAAACGCAGATTCCCTCGTTGGACTGACTCTACGGGACATGGAACAGAAGCTGATTGAAAGTACCTTCGCGCGCTGCGGTGGGAATCGTGAAAATACGGCACAAATGCTGGATATTGGTTTGCGAACTCTGTCCGGTAAGCTGAGATCTTACGGATACCCGCCACGAGGAGGCCCGGATTCCAAACGAAAATTTACGGTCAGAAGAGCTGCCTGATCGTTTGTTGGGCGTCAATCATTTTGTAAGGTGGTTTCCATGTTAGAACAAATGCTGAATTCAAAGTCATTACCCCTGCTGGAAAAAATGGCGGCGTTCGCTGAGCGCAGGCAGGAAGTGCTGGCAGGGAACATCGCGAATATCGATACGCCCGCTTACAAGATGCGTGATTTGCCTGTGAAGGACTTTCAGCAGGCATTACGTGATGCCGTTCAGTTGAAAGATAAATTATCGGATACAGTGCCACAGAGCTCATTGGGAATGCCGGTGACGCTTGCAGATAACCAGGCAGTCGAAACACAACTGGAAAGATTGTTTCCTAAGAGTCTGTTTCAGGCACAGGAAGCGTCTCCCCAGAATTTGACATTTCAGGATGAAAATAATCGTAGTGTCGAATCTCAGGTGATGCAGATGAGCAAAAACTCGTTGATGCAGCAATTCGCTGTTGAAGTCATGATGGCGCAGCTGAATCAGTTAATGACAGTGATTTCAGAGCGTCCCTAGTTTTAAAGCTTATCGGGACTAACAAAAACAGTTTTTAATAAAGGAGTAAGACATGTTAAAGGGAATTGATATCAGTACCAGCGCCCTTGTGGCACAGCGTCAGCGGATGAATACCATCGCGGGCAACATTGCTGCTGTGAATGTGTCGCACGATCCCAACAGTGGAAAAGAGCCTTTTTACCGCAGATATGTGGATTTTCAGGTAGATACCGAGAGTCTGGAAGACGGATCGTCGGCCGCTGGTGTCGAGTATACGGTCAAAATTGATACAGACACACCGTTGCGAAAAACATATAGTCCAGGGCATCCTAATGCGGATCAGGATGGTAATGTTACCTATCCTAATATTAATGTCGTGAATGAGTTTGTGAATGCATTAGAGGCAGGTCGTGCCTATGAAGCAAATATTTCCGCTTTGGATATCACAAAAGAGATGTTTAGTACTTCGTTAAGAATCCTGGCATGATTTCCGGGATGTAGATAAAGGTTTATTACAAATTCATCTGATCTCAAGGAAGGGAAGAGGATGACAGGTTCCATCAGTCAAATTGGAAATGCGTTTTTGCCCGGTATTCCACCGGTTGGAATGAATGAGAATGGCGCCAGTAATGTGACTGAGGGGCTTTCCTTCAAGAACATGATGCTGCAGTCGCTCGATAATGTCAATCAGTTGCAGGTTCAATCCGAACAGGCGATTGAGGCTGGCTTGATCGGTGATGACATTACTCAGGCAGAAGTATTTTCTTCGATCAAAAAAGCGGACTTGGCGCTGCGAATGATGGTTCAGATGCGAAATAAACTTCTGGAAGCCTATAATGAGATTCAGCAGATGCAAATGTAACGCTTGCAGAATCATCAGTATGTTTTGTCCCATTTTGACACGGATTAGTCGATTGGCCGCCCGGTATGGATACCTTAAAAAATATATATCAACAGTTTCTCACCTTGTTTCACTCAATGTCCGGCAGCCAGCGTGCAATTTTGTTGACGGTTCCGATCTTGATGATGCTGGCATTTGGGTTTCTGTTATTTCGAGAGAGCAATTCCAGTTATGTTTCTCTTTCACTGGGTAAAGACTTTACGACCCAGGAAGTCATTCATGCCGAGGAAGTTCTGCTGCGGGCTGGACTGACGGATTTTTCCCGAAAGGGTCAAAGAATCATGGTTCCTCAGACTGAAGTCCCCCGTTATAACGCGGCTTTGATTGAAGGAGGCGGACTGCCTACCGACTGGGCTTCGGAATGGCAGGAACAGTTTGAGAAATCAAGCATGTTTGTCAGCAAGGATCAACTGCACGTCATGCGGGAAATCGCACTGGGAAATCAGTTACGTCGTATGATTCGCGCCATTCCGGCAATCGAAGATGCGAGTGTGATGTGGGCGCGCTCCAAGAAGCGGTTGCGCTGGAATAATACCACACCCGAAGTTACCGCCACAATCAGTGTCAAACCACGTCCAGGAAAAGACTTGACGCCTGTTCTGATTACCAGCCTTCGCGCAGCGGTTTCCACAATGGTTCCCGATTTAACAGCAGATTCGGTAACCGTATTCGATCAATCGACGGGCACGTCATATACGGCTGATGACAAGAATGATGCCTTCGATAGCAAGTTCATTTCCTGGGTGAATAAACATACAAAAAACTACCAGGATAAAATTATGGATTCTCTGTCTTATATCCCGGATGTACTTGTGAATGTAAATGTCGATGTTGAGAACCTGAAACGCTACGTCGAACGAAAACAGGAAATCAATAAAGATGGCACGGTGACTTTACAGTCAAATGAGCAATCCAGTGAACGTAATATTGTTGAGAAACCGGTTCGGTCGGAACCCGGAGCACGTTCTAATCAACCCAATTCTCTATCGGTGTCCCGAGGTAATGAAAAAAATGAGAAAGTGACGGAAACGAAGAACCAATCAACATCGGCGCCTTCCTTTACCTGGACGGAAAAAGAGTTTGTCGCTGCGATGCCCAGTACGGTGCAGGTTTCGATTTCCATCCCCGAAGATTATTACTCAGCGGTTGCCCTCAAACGTGGCGCTAAAAAGGGAGAAGCCGAGGCCGATCTTACAGCTTTCAAGCAGGAAACAGACGCCATCAAGCTTGAAGTCGAGACGAGTATTCAGAAGCAAGTGCAGAAGTTAATTCCTTCTCAGTCGGCAAATGATGCAGTCAGCGTTGCATCTTATGTACGCATTGACGCCGAGATTCCGGAATTAGAGTTGCCGATCACTGAAAGTCTTGGTGAATTTGCCAGCCAGTGGGGAAGTACTATTGGGCTGGGGTTATTCGCTCTCTGGGCATTGTGGATGCTTAATAAAAGCATGCCTCAAATTGAAGAGTTTGATTCTGATGCGATGAGTCTTCCGATCGATAAGAAACCTGATTCTGAACCGGAAGTGGAAGCCGAAAAAGTCAAAAAAGAGCCGACGCAGCGTGATGATGTTCAAATTCTCGTGCGAGATAATCCTGAAGTGGCAGCTTTGGTGTTGAGTAAATGGATTCAATCAAAAACATAACTCGGAAGTATATTTAGAATTTGCGTCGGTAATTAGATAGAGTGTGGATCGAAAAATGGATGAACTACAAAAAGCAGCTGTTTTGTTATTGAGTCTGGATAAAGCGCTTGCGGCAGAAGTTCTAAGCTTGATGCAGAAAGAAGATGTTGAAAAAGTGACGATGATGATCGCCCGTATGCAGGATGTTTCGAAAGAACAGCAGTCTCTTGTTTTGAACGAATTTACAACCATCCGCAGCGAGCAGACGAATATGGAGCGCGGAGGCTTGGCTGCGGTTAATGAACTACTGGAGCAGTCACTGGGAAAAGAGGGAGCTGGCTCGATTCTGGATAGTATCAACCAGACGATGAATTCCGTTCCGTTTGGTTTTTTACAAAAGTCAGGAGCAAACAACCTGCTGACTTTTATTATTGAAGAACACCCTCAGACAATTGCCATGATCATGTCGCATTTACCGAGTAATATGGCAGCAGAGGTATTGGCCGGTTTGCCTTCGAATAAACAGATGGATGTGATCAAGCGGATTGCGAATATGGAGCAAACCAGTCCGGAAGTCATCCGGGATGTAGAAAAGAGTCTTGAGCATCGTATGAAAAATACTTTCAGTCAGGGAACAGAGAAAGCCGGAGGTGTGGAACTGGTGGCTGAAATTCTGAACGTGACTGACCGTATGACGAATAAGGGGATTCTGGAAAGTATGGATCAAGATACACCAGATCTTGCTGACGAAATTCGGCGGTTGATGTTTGTATTTGATGATCTGGTGAAACTGGATTCGAAGGCAATTCAAGCTCTGTTGAAAGAAGTCGATAACAATCAATGGGCGGTGGCACTCAAAGGTGCTTCTGAAGAAATCAAGCAGAAGGTTCTGGGGAATCTTTCACAACGGGCAGCAGATATGCTCCGTGAAGAAATGGAATATTTGGGTCCCATTAAAGTCAGTGATGTGGAAGGGGTACAGCAGCAGATCGTGGATAGCGTCCGACGATTGGAAGATGCGGGCGAAATTGAAGTTGCGGCCGGAAATGAAAGCGAACAGTATATTTCATAAACAGCACTGAGAGAGTGGCTCGTTTAAAATTCGTAATCAGACCAATTTAAAAACCATTAATTTATAATAAAAGTCATCCTTATGGCGGAACTGGAAACAGTAAAATTATTAAAGGCAGAAGCCTTTCGGGCGTTAGGTTCGAAAACTGCTTATAATTTCAAAGACATTGAAAAACGCTGTGAAGATTACATTCTGAATGTACGTGATCAGACACGCCAAATGCTGATTGATGCTCAGCAGGAAGCCGAAAAGATTAAGCAAGATGCATTTCAGGCAGGCAAACAGCAGGGGCATAAAACAGCCGAGCAAGAAATAGAAGCATTGATTCAGTCACGATCTGAAGAGATTGCCAATCGAACTGTCGAGGAAAAACTGGGGATGATTTATCCCGCAATGCAGGCCGCCGTGGAAGGCTTACAGCAAGAGCAGGTTAACTGGAGACAAACCTGGGATACAACGGCGCTGGAAATCTGTCTGAGCGTCGCAGAAAAAATGATCCGTCATGAAATCAAGTCTCATCCCGAGTCTGTGAGGGCAATGATGAGCGAGGCTCTCAAGTTGGCATCAGGCACACAGCACATCAGGTTTCATATGAATCCGGTTGATGTCGCACAATTAGTTGAAGGCACCAAAACATTTATATCCAATCTCACAGGATGTCAAACCTGTGAAATATTTGAAGACGAATCGATATCTTCCGGCGGTTGTTTTATTGAGACACAACATGGAACCATTGATGCTACCATCGAAGCTCAAATAGATCGCATTTCACAAGAGTTAATGATCCAGACTCAGGACTGACACTATCACATGTTTGATGTCTCTCAACAGATAAAACAGATTTTACCTTTTCGGCTAACCGGTCGGGTGACTCGGATCGTCGGCTTGACGGCTTCCGTCTCAGGGTTTCCCGCTCCTTTAGGGGCAGTCTGCGCGATTGATCGCGAAAATGGTCGACATATTGAAGCTGAAGTTGTTGGGTTTCAGAATGAAGAAACGTTATTGCTTCCCTATGAAGAACTAACTGGCATTCGGCGCGGGGATCGGGTCTCTCTCATCCAGTCGGTACCTGCTGTTGCCGTAGGTGAGGGGATTTTAGGGAGAGTCCTGGATGGTCGGGGACGTTGTATTGATGGCAAAAATCAGGCAATGCTTTCACATCGGGCCAATCTGAAAGCCAAACCGATTTCTCCATTGAATCGACCGCGAATCGATGCGCCACTGAGTACAGGCATCAGAACCATTGATGGCTTACTAACGTGTGGAAAAGGACAACGACTCGGAATCTTTGCTGGTAGTGGTGTCGGGAAAAGTACGCTATTGGGACAAATGGCCCGGCAGAGTTCCGCAGATGTAAATGTCGTTTGCCTGGTGGGTGAACGAGGGCGCGAAGTGCGTGAGTTTCTGGATCGGGATTTAGGTCCAGAAGGGTTAGCGCGGAGTGTGGTGATTGTTGCAACCAGCGATGAGCCTGCACTGATACGGCTCCGCGCAGCACATTTGGCAACGGCAGTCTCGGAATATTTCCGTGATCAAGGCCAGGACGTCTTGCTCATGATGGATAGTGTCACGCGTTACGCTTTAGCACAGCGGGAAATCGGATTGGCTGCAGGTGAACCGCCGGCAACGAGAGGCTATCCACCTAGCGTGTTTTCCCTCCTGCCGAAACTACTCGAGCGGAGTGGGCGGACCGAATCCGGGAGTATTACCGGATTCTATACGGTTCTGGTTGAAGCCGATGATGCCAACGAACCGATTTCAGATACCGTACGAGGAATTCTGGATGGGCATATCATGCTTTCACGAAAACTGGCCCATGAATCGCATTGGCCTGCCATTGATGTACTCCACAGCATCAGCCGTTCAATGAATGATATTACCAGTCCAGAACATCAAAAGTCAGCAGCACAGCTCAAAAAACTGATGGCCGCTTTTCAACAGTCGGAAGATTTGATTTCGATTGGTGCTTATCAATCAGGATCGAATCCCGAGGTTGATCTTGCAATAAAACTCAGACCTTTATGGAACGAATACCTGAAACAGGGGAGTACAGAAAACTCCGATTTTGAAGCTGCGGCGAAAGGGCTTGAGAATTTGATTGCCCGCGCAGACCAACTCAACGCGGTGATTCATGAGCCTCCTGCCGGAGAGACAGTTGAAGCAGCCGGTAGCACGAATTGAGTAGTTGAAAGATTTCAATCTTTTTTGTTGACGGATTCGCGGTAACTGATCCAGCATGAAAAAATTCCGATTTCAATTTGAATCCGTACTCAAAATGCGACGTCATAAACGAAGCTTATGTCGTCAGCTACTGGGAGAGATTCTGCAGACGGATCAACGATTGGCTCAGGAGAAACAGAATTTCGAGCTGTTAAGGCAGGAGCAGTTTCAGGAAATACGTTTACGGCAGGCCAAGGGGGTTGTTGATATTGATGGGGCAGCCAGTCTGCGGTTCTATGCTGAGCAGTTGCAAGCTCAGATTAAGACGGTCATAGCAAATCGAAAAATTATAGAAAAACAGATGGCCCTCTGCAGGCAGACACTCGCACGCGCTGAACAGGATGTCAAAGCGATGGAGAAACTTTCTGACAAACATCACGATCAGTTTCAATATGAGCAAAACAGGAAAGAAGCATTCGAGCTTGAAGAAACCTGGTCTGCAACTCAACAAAGGGGAGCTGTAAGATGATCCGTTCCGTAGCCATTATGGTGAGTGTGTTTTGTGTGGCGACCATTATTTCGGAGCTGCTTGGTCTGGGTTTCTTGTGGTTCCGTGGGCACCTCAATGCGGATTCAATTAAGGATATTCGTCTCATTGTTACAGGCCAGTCTTTGGATGATATTGAACTGACCGAAGAAGAAACGACCTTACCTTCTCGCGACGAGGTTGCGCAGAACCGTGCGATGCGCATTCTGGAATTAGCATCACGCGAAGATGAAATCGACATGTTGAAAAGTTCGATAACCCAGTCTTCAGATTCTCTGAAAAATGATCGGCTCACGTTTGAGCTGACGAAACAAAAATTTGAAGCGGATTTAGAACTACTCGAAGAGCAGAAACAAAGTATTGCTACAAAAAAAACCCAGAGTGTGCTCGTTGCACTGCCTCCGAACGATGCTGTGCAATATCTAATGCAGCTTTCCGTCGAAGAAAACATTGAGCTTCTCAAAGGCATGGAAGGCAAGTTTATTGCCAAAATGCTGAAGGAATTCCTGGTGGCACCTGATCCCCTGGTCATAAAACGGGGGAAAGAAATTTTCAAGGATATCTCCCAGGACGAACCGTTCCGTAGCCTTGCGGAAGAGACGGAAAATAAGCTTTCGGAAAACAATTGAGGTTTTCCACGCATACCTAATAGATCTTTTCGGAAAAATTGATCTATTTTGCGTATTCTTACCTGATGTGTCAGTGCTGATTCTGACGATTATGATACTGGTGAAACAGTCGAAGCCAACGTCGTTCTTTACTGCGCAGTTTTATAAGAGCCCGTAATTCGATTGTCTACGGAATCATATTCTAACCTGAGGTAATGAGAAATGTCTGATTCTCACAAGATTTCCCTGCTCGATCTGCAAACACAAGATTTGAGTCAATATGGAAAACAAAAGCTTGAACCCAACAAGGGGGTATCTCGCAATGTCGATTCCAGTTACCGCAGACAGTTAAGCGAATCGTTATCCAAAAAACAGCCAAGCCCAATTGCCAACAAAAAAACGGAACCAGAATCCAGATCAATCGACTTTACCTCGGATCGAAATCGAACGGCAAGCAAGACCTCGGATGCGCAGTCGACTACCGAGATTCGAGAAGATCAAGCAGCGGTAGATACTCAGCAGAGAGAAGTCAGTCGAAACGAGAATTCCTCTGTTTCTGAGGAATCAAGTATTGCAACTGCTGAACCAGAGAAAGCTGCGAGTGATCAGGTACAAATTTTCGAGGAAAGTTCTGAATCGCTTGAGTCAACTGAAGAGTTAATCAATACACAACCGGAAGCCAATCTGGCTGTCAAAGACAGGGGGCAGGCATATTCTCTGTTTAACACTTCTTTTGCCGCGCAAGATGAAGGTCAGGTTGAACAAGAATTTATATCAACAGACAGCGAAATTCACCCCCCTGCTAATTTCCATTTCGCGAAAGATCAAGGTCTCGCAGATCTGCAGGTTCAAGTGACAGAGGCCAGTTCGAATGAAGCGATTCCCATTCCAGAAGGACTTGCTGATCTTCTGAAGCAGCAGGTCGTAGATACTTCACAAACTGAGTCTGATCAGGATGTTCAAACGGCCGATGCTACTGTGGAAAGTAATGAGCTGAATTCGGTAATACAGACGGACGAGTCACTTACGGCTTTGCCTGAAAATGCGGAATCGTCAAGCGAATCAACGCCTGTGATGCACTCAGAAGAACTTTCCGAAATTAAAACAACAGAGGAATTGAAACAGGCCGTTCAGGAATACAACGAGAAAAATTCAGATGCTGCAGCTGTTTCTTCGGGTAAAAATGAGATCGATGCCCAATCCGTTTTACAACAGCGTCATCTTCGAAACAAAAATGAAGAACAATCTGAATCCTCTTCTGCAGAGTCTGGCCAGGAAGAAGTCGCGTTAGATCATGAATCTGTTCAGGGGATTTCTGAAACAGTGATTGAGCAGGTTCAGCTGGAAGTGAAGACAGTCCAGACTGATGTAACGGAAAAGACGGCTCGGGATTCTGAGCGGACTGAGCAGAAATCAGAAGCAGTGACTCAAGGGGCTGCGAATCAGAATCAAATTCGGAATCCTGTTTTAGAGGCGCTGAACCAAGTTCAATCAGAAACAACAAAAACGGGTTCGGTTTCACAGGAGAATGTCTCGTCTATCGAGAGGGACCAGTCTCTATCTCAACCGACAGCAGCCAGTCAATCTGCCCCCACGACAGGAACTCAGGCCGCTACACCAGTCGGGTCTCCAGTGGATGTCAAACAGGTTGAGCATTTGGTCGAGCGGATTACCGGCGCGGTACGACAGTCACAATCGACCGGGCAACAACTCAAAATCCGCCTGAGCCCCCCTGAATTGGGAACATTGCAAATTGAAGTTTCGTTAAAAAATGGTGAGTACACAGCGAAACTGGAAGTACAAAACAACCGCGTTCAAAAAGTAATCAATGATAACCTTGCCCAATTAAAAGATTCGCTGGCGAAGACCGGGATTTCAATCGATCGCATCGAGGTGCAAATCAATACTGATTCCAGTGAAGATCATCACTCTTCGCAGTCAGATGCACGATCACAATCAGGAGGTGAGTTCGGTTCAAACGAGTTCTCTGAGAACGCGGGGGATTCCGATCAAAGACAGGAAGAGCGGGCTTTTGTAGAGGAATCTGTCAAGCCTGAAGATGCTGATCAATCACAGCGGGATCAGCCGCAGGTGGCTCGTTCACAGGGGGTCGCGGCAGGCAATGTGGATGAAATCGACGTGCAAATTTAAGTCAACTTAGCAGCGATAAAGATAAAGGAGTATCAGAATGGCCGTAGATGGAGTTGGTGGAAGTAGTAGTGCTACCACTGTCAATGTGATTGAGAAGGATAAAGCAGGCTTCAGTGGTTTGACAGCCGAGTCATTTTTGAAGCTGTTGATCACAGAGCTGCAAAACCAGGACCCGACTGAGCCTTTGGGCAACGAACAGTTGTTAGCTCAGCTTTCCAGTATGCGGGAGTTACAGTCGAATATTGAGCTCTCGGATACTCTCAAGGCTATCACGACGGGGCAAGGCTTAACGCAGGCAGCCGGTCTGATCGGTAAAGAAATCGAAGGTCAGGACGGTCAGCAAACTCCGGTAGCCGGAGTGGTCGAGCGCGCGTTCGTCCGAGAGGGAATCGCGTATGTGGGAGTGGGGGATTCTGAGCTGCCTGTTTCTGCAATTTCCAATGTTCGGCAGCCTGTAGGTGCTTAGTATTTAAGTTCTCAGGGTTATTGGGTTAGGTGGATTGAATTGATCGAAATTAAAAATTACAAAAAAATTGAACATGATCATGATCCGTTTAGACGATAGATAAAGTAGAGCTGTAGCACAGTTTCAGCTGATGCTGCGCGATTAGAACCAAAGGATTAGGTTTTTACCTGGTTGTTTCAACCGAGGAGTTGTCATGGGATTGACGTCTGCATTAAATACATCGTTGGGTGGTTTAGCCCAGAATGAAACCAGTATCGATGTGTTGGGTAATAATATTGCCAACGCCGGGACAAATGGATTCAAAGCATCCAATGTGCTCTTTACGACCCAGTTGTCTCGAACATTGAGTGTGGGTTCACGCCCGACAACGACGAACGGTGGTACGAACCCCCGTCAGATTGGTTTAGGAGCGCTCAGTGCTTCGATTCGAAAAGACTTCACTCAGGGAAGTGTGACCAATAGTACCAGCCCTTCAGACCTTGCCATTCAGGGGGAAGGTTTCTTTGTATTGGACAGCCCCGATGGTCAGGTTTACTCTCGAAACGGTAACTTTGAATTAAATAGTCAGAGTCTTCTCACAAGCCAGACTGGTTTCAAAGTTCAGGGATACGGCGTTGACGAAGATTTCAATCTGGTCACGACGACCTTGACAGATATTGAAGTTCCCCTGGGGGATTTAAACGTTGCTCAGGCTACCAAGAATGTGGAGCTAGGCGGTGCCTTATTACCAACGGGAGTATTGGGGACATTAGGATCCGTCTTATCAACGGGAGCCTTAACAGACGCGGGTAATGCGAATGCTCCTATCACAGGCGCCACATTGTTGTCGGATGTGGAAGCGAGCATCGGGACACCTTTATTTACGGTAGGAGAGACCGTGTCCTATACGCCTACCAAAGGGGGGCGATCTCTTGACCCGATGACTTTGCTGGTTGGAGCAGGTACGACGACCGCGGATTTTGCAGATTTTATGGACCGGACAATTGGGATTCAGAACGGTGGTTCTATACCTAACGACGGTGGTACTGGAACTCAACCAGGGGTCACTATAACCGGTGGGGCCTTTCAGGTTGTTGGTAATAGTGGTACCGTGAATAGTCTTTCCATTACGATTGGGAATATCACATCGGATGGTGCCACCGTATCACTACCATTTACCAAAACACAAACAGCCAACGGTGAAAGCGCCATCACTGACTTTGTGATTTTTGACTCTCTGGGTGAACCGGTTACGATGAAGATGACCAGTGTGTTGGAGTCGCGCTCGTCGAATAATACGGTCTTCCGTTACTTCCTGGAAAGTGCCGATGATAGTGATGGTGACGTTGCGGTTTCCACTGGGACGATTACATTTGATAGTAAAGGGGTGGTTACCAATTTTACGCCGAACACGTTTGCAGTGAGTCGCGTTCTGACTGCTGCAGATGAAATGGATGTGACTCTCGATTTGTCGAACATCTCTGGTATTTCCTCTGCGGCTGCTGGTAGTACGTTGAAGCTGACCTTGCAGGATGGTTCGGACCCGGGAACACTGTCGAGTTTCGTGATTGATGAAACCGGAATCATCAATGGTGTGTTTGATAATGGTATCATTCGTACGTTGGGGCAGGTAACATTGGCTCGGTTTGCGAACCCACAAGGTTTGCTGGAATCAGGGAACTCCACATTTCAGGAAGGGGTCAGCTCCGGTCCTCCATTCCTGGTGACTCCCGGTAACTTTGGTGCGGGTACGATTCGTGCCGGTTCGATTGAATTATCTAATACCGATGTGGGGCGAAACCTGGTGGACCTGATTGTCGCTTCGACAAACTACCGAGGAAACGCGCGCGTGATCAGTTCGGTACAGCAACTGGTGGATGAACTTCTGGTTCTGGGACGATAGTGAAATCCGGATGAAAGCTCCTTGTTTTGGGAATGATAAAATTGCGGTAGCAGGGAGAGTGGCAGCATGATCAAATTGACCAGGTTGAATGGTGAAGAGTTCGTGATCAATGCACAACTAATCCAATCTATCGAGAGCAGGCCAGATACTTTTATCACACTGACATCAGCGGAACGTCTGATCGTCAAAGAGAGTGTGGAAGAGGTCGTCAAACGCTCGATTGCGTATTCGAGAGCGATTCGTCTTGTTCCTGGCCTTTAAAACTGATTCAGGAAACAAGCGAGATGTCAAATTGTGATTTGCGTTAGTGGCTGTTAAGCGGTTTGTGTTTTCAGGTTAATTGGCAGTCAACTTTCATCAGGAACATTCGCAGAAATGGATAAGGCAACAGCCGGTGGATTAGTCGCAGGGGTCGCATTGCTTTTGCTGGCGATTGCGATTGCGCCTGGTTCCAGTTTTGCTGCGTTTATTGATATGCCCTCCGCAGCCGTGGTGATTGGGGGAGCGATTGCTGCCACTTTTATCGCGTTTCCCGGGCCAGCCATGTTATTGTTTCCTAAGGTGTTGAAGAAAGTCTTCTTACCCAAGCAACAGGATCTGGCTCCGGTAATATTGCAAATTGTGGAATTTGCGGAAATCGCCCGCCGCGATGGCATCCTGGCATTGGAAGCCAAAACAGAGGAAATTCAGGACCCCTTCATTCTGTTGGGCGTACAGATGGCAGTCGATGGCACTGATGTCGAGTTGATGGAGCAAATCCTGCGAACAGAAATGGAAGCGGTTGCAGGCAGGCATAAAAATGGGAAGGCGCTGATGGACACAGTGGGCCGTTATGCCCCTGCGTTTGGAATGATTGGTACTTTAATGGGGTTGATCATCATGTTGGGAAACATGGATGATCCAGAAGCCATTGGTCCGGGGATGGCGGTCGCATTAATCACAACACTGTATGGTGCGATTGTTTCCAACCTGTTTTTTCTCCCCTTTGCTGACAAACTGGCCTTCTACAGTAAACAGGAATTTCAAGTCAGGGAAGTGATTGTCAAAGGGCTGATTGCGATTCAGGAAGGCGATAATCCCCGGATTATCGAACAGAAGCTGAACACCTTCCTTCCTCTCGATAAGCGGGTCGGCAAAGACGATCAGGCAGCCTGATGCAGTACAGGATCGTCATAGAATTGTCTTTATCTGGATTACGCGTCGACGATGCTCAGAGAGTAGACTCATTGTGTGAATGACTTAAAAGGAGTGTTCTCAGATGGCAATGCCGGAAGATGATCCACCCCCAGGTGTTCCGGAATGGGTTGTTACGTATGGTGATATGATGTCTCTCTTATTGACATTTTTTATCATGCTGGTATCCATGAGCGAAATTCGGAATGATGAAGGCAGCGTACGCGCCATGTTGGACGCCTTGCGCGAACGTTTTGGTACGCATCAAGGAACTGCCGCCGTACCTGGAAAATCTTTGGAACCGACCAGTAATCAAAGTAAGACGGCTTCGAAGGGGTCGAGCTCTGAAGGGGGGACCAAAACCGGTAAGGAAAAGTCTTCAGGCGGAGGGGGACCCCACAAAACTGTAGAACGGATCAACAGTGGAACGGAAGTTACATTGGGGGGGGCAGCCAGTTTTGGGAGATTCTCTGCAGAATTGACTCCCGAGATCAAGCAGAAACTCGATATCATCACAGAAATTCTGTTACCGACACCCAATCGCCTCGTTGTACGCGGTCATGCCTCTCCAGAACCTCTCCCAAAAGACTCAAAGTTCCAGGATTCACAGGAACTGTCCTTTTATCGGGCCAAAAATGTTGCTGAATACTTTGAGTCTAAGGGAATTGAACCTGAAAGACTGATAGTCAGTTCAGTGGGTGATGCAGAGCCACGAACCATCACCCGAAACCCCGAAGAACAATACTTGAATCGTCGGGTTGACGTATTTTTAATTGATGCGTATATAGTCTCTCCTAAGACAGGCGATCGTTGAATCTAAATGATCGATTTGGCCTGATCGAGCGTTTTGTTGATTCACTCGGTTTTTATATACCGTGCCTGTAGATCAATACACCCGTAAAAATACGGTGTGTGATAAAAGACAAGGGATTTGTCTTTGCTCAAACAGAGTGCGAGAGTTCAAGGAGGAGACTCGTGGCGACAGACACCGAAACAGAAGAAGATGGTGTCAATACGGAAGCTGTTACATCCGAGGAGAAATCGGATGTCTCGTCGGGTCATTCAAAAGCCAAACTTTTGAAGGTGGGAGGGCTGTTGCTGTTCGTAATCGTCCTTCAGATCGGCGTTTCATATTGGCTGCTGACACCGGATCATCCAGTAGAAATGACAGAGGAAACTATTTCGAAAGAAAGTGAGAGTCTGCTGGCAAATACAGCAGAAGTCTCTGTTGATAACTTCAGTGTTACGAATAACATTGCCGAACCTGGGGCAACGATTCACGTCACATTTAATCTGGTGGCGCTTGTCGAACAGGGAGCATCATCGGATTTCGAAGCGATGGTGAAAGAGAATAATAATGCACGCGTCAAGCAGGCTGTGATCGAAGTCGTTCGTAAATCGAGTTTAACTGACCTGAACGACCCGCAATTGAGCACGATGAAACGCATGATGAAAGAGGCCATAAATAAAGTCCTCAAGAAAAGCTATGTCATTGAAACCGTGATCAGTGAATACCGCACAATGACACAATAATGTATGAATCACTTAACAGGATGCAATCGTGGCTGAAGAGAATGACGATCTTTTAGATCCCTCAGAAATCGAAAAGCTATTGAATTCGCAGGGGCAAGACGCGCCCGCTGATCCTCCTGCTGCGGCGGAGACTTCTGTTGGAGGTTCAGGCGGTGGAACTGATGATCTTCTCGACCCTTCTGATATTGAAAAATTGCTGGAAGGTGCGAATGCCACGGGGGACGGTGCTGATGCGGGAGGGAATCCCGTTGTCAATAATGACGACATTGATGCGCTTTTCAATCAGCATACATCGCCGGCAGACGACCAATCTGGAATGCCCATTTCTTCGCGTGAAGAAACGGAAGCTTTACTCAATCAGGCTGAAGCGAATCTGGCGGCTGCCATCTCTCCCAACTTGGGACCTGGAAATGGAATTCCGGTAGATTTAGGGGGCACGAAGGCATTTAACTTTCCTGATTTTGAATCAATGGCCAGTAATCCTGAAGAGGCAATGGCACTGGCTTCATTGCAGAACGTGGAATTGGATTTATGCATTGAGTTGGGCAGAACAGAATTATTGATCGAAGAAGTATTAAAAATGAAAGAGGGGGTTGTGGTCCCCCTGGATAAATTGGCTGGTGACCCTGTCGATATTCTGGTGAATGGTCGGATTATTGCACGGGGTGAAGTATTGGTTTTGAATGATAATTTCTGCGTTCGAGTCGCAGAGATCATCTCACCCGAGCTATAGGCCGGGCGAGGGAAACGGAATTTCCTGTTTATCAACGCGCTTGACGACAAAAAGGATTCGATGATTCGTCTTTTCTATTTAGCTGTTCTGTGTCTGGTTTGTAGCCTGAATTGCATCTCAAATGCGAAGTCAGAAGATCAGAATCCCGCTGCGCGCGCAGCGGTGTTTCGCCAGCCGGGTGTGGTTTCAAGTGAAACCGCACGACAGGCAGAACGTAATGTAACACAGAGAACACAAGCACGTGGGGGGAATCCTCAATTCGTTTCAAATCAGAATGGGCAACGCCCGCTGCCGTCACGGGTGATCAATAATCGTGCCCCTGCCGCGGTCCAGAATAAAACACCTTCCAAACGGATTACGCCTTTAGCCCGGCAAAAACAGGGTGATCAAGGTCAGGCAAGCAATGGCGCAGCCAGACAGGCTCCTTCTGTCTGGGGCACATTAGGTGCTCTGTTAGTTGTCATCTCGATCATTCTGGTAGCAGCAAAATTATTTAAAAAGCATTCTCCACTGGTTTCATCTAATTTACCCCTCGAAGTGATGGAAGTTCTGGGCAAACGCCCCTTAGACGCACGTCAGACCATTCATTTTGTGCGCTGCGGTTCACGAATTCTCATTTTGGGGTCTTCTCCTGCCGGGCTGGAAATGCTCAGTGAAGTTCTGGATCCGGTTGAGGTTGATCTGATCTCTGGTATGTGTCGGGAACGTGCTCAGTCCGGGCGATCAAATTCCTCGTTTATGAACCTGTTTCAATCGACTTTGAAAAAGTCTGATCAGAGCATGCGGAATCAGTCAGCTACTGATTTTCGACAGACAGAAAATACGGAAACCGAACAGCCTCCCAGAGCCTCGGAGCAGGAAGAATTTTCAGATTATGATTCTGCTGTTTCTCGATTGCAGCAGAAGTTAATGCACTCGTCCCGTCAGACTCTGAATGAAAATGCGGAGTCCGAGCATGCTTAGGCAGGGGACACTGCAACAACGAATCGCAGGTCATTCCTTTTTCTTCGGGAACAGGGGGTTGTCTGCGGTTGTGAGCCTGCTGGTATTGTTGGTCGGACCTGTCTCCGTGCAGGCACAGCCTCCCGCGATTAACCAGGCTTTGTCTAATCAGGGGACCGTCAATCAGAGTGCACAGCAGTCCCAAGGGCAGCCGACGTCGCCGCAACAGGTCACCGGAAGTGATTCCTCGGGTGTGCCCGAACTTTTAAATGTCGAACAGATGACATCGCCTCAAGGGTTGAATTCGACTCTGAAAATCTTTTTATTGTTAACCGTGTTGAGTCTGGCTCCCTCGGTTCTCATCATGACGACGAGTTTTATTCGATTCGTGATTGTCTTTGGCTTGTTGAGGCAGGCGTTAGGCACACAGCAACTGCCTCCCAATCAGGTACTGACCTCTCTCAGTTTGTTTTTGACAATTATGGTGATGTCTCCCATTTGGGAAAAAGCGTATGAGGAAGGTATTGTACCTTATACCAACCAGACCCAGCAGGCTCCCGTTTCTCTGGAGGCCGCTTTTGAAAAAACAGTGGCCCCGCTTCGCGCATTCATGAGGGATCAAATTGAGTTGACTGGAAACAGTGATACCGTGTGGATGTTTCTGGACTATCAGAAACCGCTTCCCGGTTCACCAGGGGCAGCCGAGTATCAGGCTCCCAATGATTACGATGAAGTTTCACTGACGGTTTTATTGCCGGCGTATATGTTGAGTGAAGTCAAAACGGCCTTTCTGATTGGCTTTCAATTATACCTTCCGTTTATTGTGATCGATATGGTGATCAGCTCGATCCTGATCAGTATGGGGATGATGATGCTGCCCCCCGTGTTGATCTCATTGCCTTTTAAAATATTGTTGTTCGTTTTAATCGATGGCTGGTTGTTGACTGTGGGCATGCTATTGGAAAGCATCAGGGCAGTCGGTTGAATTCAGGCGCTACCATTGCGCCTGGATCATTCTTAGTTACAGGTGTCAGGTATGGATAGTTCAACGGTTTTGGATCTGGGGCGAGAAGGATTGCTGATCATGCTGGAAGTCAGCGGGCCGGTGATGCTGACTGCCGTCGTCGTGGGGTTAGTCATCAGTATTGGTCAGGCTGTGACCCAGATTCAGGATCAGACAATCAGTTTCGTTCCCAAAATTATTATGATGGTACTGGCGATTTTGTATACATTACCGTGGGTGACCGCATTATTGGTGGAGTACAGCACGAACCTGATTACCAATATTCCTTCCCGACTTTGATTCCCTGAAAGCTGATAAAACTGGGGAAAAGAAAAACCCGTGAGTGCACTTCTTGACCAATACGTAATGAATCCGCTTTTGCAGCTGGCTCCGGGACAGATTCTGCAGTGGGCTATGTTACAGTTCTACGCATTCACTTTAGTAGTGGTTCGCATCAGCGGTTTGATGATCATTGGCCCGGTGTTCGGCCAGCCGATCTTTCCCACAAATATCCGTATTTTACTGATTCTCAGCCTGTCAATGCTCATCACGCCGACCTTACACGATCAGGTGACCGTTGGCTTTTATCAGCTGGATAGCAATCAGGATCAGCGACTTACTCGAGACGAAGTCCCCGCGCATTTACAAGACCGCTTTGATGATCTGATTGTGACTGCCGGTCGGCAGGGGACACAGGAATTGAGCGTAAACGACTATCGCTTCGTCGCAAAGATGCCTGCCTCGTTATTGGATTATGCCTGGTCCATTCTGGGAGAACTTACATTAGGTTTTTCGCTGGGGTTGGGGATTTACATCATTTTATTAAGTCTGCAGATGGCCGGTCAGATGATTGATCAACAAGCGGGGATGGCATTAGGAGAAGTCTTCAATCCCGGCTTTGACATGAATGCATCACTCAGCGGTCAGTATCTTTATTTCATTGGGATTACGGTTTTTCTGGTCATGGAACCGGTAAATGGCCATCTGTTGATGCTTTCTTCATTGATCGATACTTTTCAGATATTCCCTGTCGGTGAGGGAATCGTTTCCACGAACACACTTGATCTACTGCAGACAATGATGCATCAATCATTGGTGTTATCAATTAAAGTTGCTGCTCCCTTATTGGCAATCAGTGCCTTGATTTCCCTTTCGATGGGATATCTGGGGCACACGGTTCCGCAAATCAATGTACTGGTAATCGGTTTTCCGATTCGCGCGATGATCAGCCTGGCTGTGTTGGTCTTCACCCTGTCGGGAGCGGCAGATATCGTGGTTGAATCGATTCCGGCAGCCATTGATCAGTTGAGTCGCAGTACAGTAATGTAGATCGGATTGAGACCGTCGTCTAATGGCAGAAAATGATTCTGGGGAAAAAACCGAAACACCCACCGATCGCCGGCGTAATGAAGCCCGCGAAAAGGGGAACATTGCGAAAAGTACCGATTTGAATGCGGCTGGTATGATGTTGGCTGCTGCTGCTTCGCTCTATTTTTTTGCCGTCGGTCTCAGCCACGACATGAAAAATCTGATGGAGGTCACACTGACCACGCCGGTCTGGCTGCGCATGGAGCCTGTTCAATTAGTTGAGCGTTGTGAAGGGATTTTGGAATTGTTCCTGCAGGGAACTGCGATGACCTTGATCGCGTTGTTTATCTCGGCGGTGTGTTTGAATCTTATTCAAGTAGGTTTCCTGATGTCTCCGGATGTTTTGCAAATCAAATGGGAACGCCTCAATCCCGTCGAAGGGGCTAAGCGGATTCTCTCAGTCCGTGGGCTGGTGAAACTGGTGGTGAGTCTGGGGAAGCTCAGTTTGCTGGTCTTGATCGCGGCCTGGTTCAGTTATTTGGTCTTTCCTAATTTTCTGGCGTTGATGGCAGCTCCGCCAGAAACCATTCTGCGTGATATTTTTAATTCCACCATTGAGCTGGGAATTCTGCTGGCACTGGCCTTAATTGTATTAGGAGTTATGGACTATGCATTTCAGAAATGGAAGCATGAAAAAGATCTGATGATGAGCAAGCAGGAGATCCGCGAAGAAATGAAATCAATGGAAGGTGATCCCTTGCTGCGTCAGCGGCGTCGAGAAGCACATCGGAAGCTGGCGATGTCACAGGAACTTTCCAAAGTGGCATCGGCTGATGTGGTGATTACCAACCCGACACATATTTCGATTGCGATCAAGTATGATCCTGAAGTGATGCCGGCGCCGGTGATCGTTGCCAAGGGGGCCGGAGAGATTGCCTTTCAGATTCGTAAGATCGCAAATGAGCATGGCATTCCGATTATTGAACGTAAAGCGCTCGCGCGGCAAATGTATCGCGATGTAAAAACCGGGCAGGAAATTCCTTTTGAGCTATATGAAGTCTTCGTGGAAATTATGGCCTACGTTTATAATTTGAGCGGTAAATCAATGCCGGACTCGAATTAGGCGAGAGAAAGTCTGATCAACATCGGATTTAAGCGTGATCTCTTCAGGCAAGTCGCTTTGTGACGCTTTGAAGTGACAATTGTTCGTCAATTTTCAGGAACAAAAGCGAGTTTTTCACGTAGTGTTCTCTGGCGTTTGACTGCATTTCCTACCAAAATATTAAAAAAGAGCTCAGAACGGTAGAATCAGCGTCTTCAGGACTTGTTTAAGGGGAATCAATGCGTTGGGAACATCCGGTTCAGTTCGCATCGCAGAGTGATGTTGGCTTTCGGCGGAGGAATAACGAAGATTCGATTTCCGTCCGTATTTGTAAAGACCAGGAGAGCTGGCGGGAGCACGGACACTTCTTTCTCGTAGCCGATGGGATGGGAGGCCACGCCGTTGGTGAATTGGCAAGTAAGATTGCCTCCGAAACGGTGCCGCATACATTCTTTAAAAGTAAACCCGGACCTGTGGCCCAATCGTTAAAGTCGGCCATCGAAGTTGCTAATCAGGCTATTAATGAACGGGGAATGGCCAACCGCGAGTTTATGCGAATGGGAACGACCTGCAGTTCTCTGTGCCTCTGTGCTGAAGGGGCCGTCATCGGGCACGTGGGAGACAGCCGTGTTTACCGTGTTCGGGAAAACCGCATTGACCAACTGACGTTCGATCATAGTCTGCAGTGGGAACTCATTCGTCAGGGACGTATGAAACCCGAGGAAGTATATTTGAACGAACCTCGGAATGTGATTACCCGTTCTTTAGGCCCTGAGCCGGTTGTGAAGGTTGACATTGAAGGACCTTATCCGGTCATGGCAGGTGACCGATACATCATGTGCAGTGATGGACTAACCAGCCATCTGAAAGATGATGAAATTGGCATGATTGCCAAATACCTGGAGCCCAGCGATGCCTGTCGGTTAATGATCAATCTGGCAAATTTAAGAGGGGGCTCTGATAACATTTCGGTGATCGTGGTACGGGTCGGGGAACTTCCCGACGTCAATCTTCCTCAGGAGAGAAATCCGGAATCGGAGCCGGAACCTGATCTGGAACTGGAGAAAGGCTACTCTGAGTGGTTGTGGCTGGCTGGTGTCTGGGTGGCTTCTCTCATGGTGGCGACTGGCATTGTGATGTGGATCTTAACCAAATTTGACAGGGGGGAATTCCTGACGTTTGGGGGGATGTCACTGCTGGTGATGCTGCTGGTGCGGAAGGTATTTTCGCAACGAGAGTCAGTCAAGCGCGAAGAGTATCTGGATAAAACGAAAACCGTGGAATGGAAACCATATCGTTCAGAACGTTTGAAGTTTAATACTGATTTTCTGCAGTATCTAACAACCATGGAGTCAGAGTTGCAGCGGGCTGCGATGGAAGAAGAGTGGACCATCGAATGGTCGGCTCATAATAAAATTTACTACGAAGCCAAGGAAGGGCTGGAAAAGAAAAGGTATCTGAATGCCTTTCGCGATTTTTCCCGTGCGATTGATCTTTTAATGACAGGTTTGCACTCCTATCGAAAAGAAATGGTTCATCAGGCCCGCTGGAAAAAAGGCCCTTCTCCAGGGGCGCAAGGGGACTGAATCGAATCGGGGACTGGAATCCGAATTTTCAGATCAGGTTTTATAGTGCTGATTCTGTTCACTGGAACAAGTTTGCCAATTTAACATTGGATTCCTGTTTCGATTCAGATATGATTCGTCTCTTATTCCAGTGACTTTGAAGGACTTGTGACACGGAGGTCAGTGTGTTCTTTACACAAACAATCAGACGGAAATTAGGATTTGGCCTGGCAATTATTTTCTGCATGCTAATTCTACTGGCTTACGGTGCCGTTTCCGGCTTGCAATCCTATCGTGATACAGTCAATCAATTTGAGCACTCACTGAATAGCTTGCCTAACCGTGATCGCATGATTGTTTCTGTTGTCGCCCTCAATGAACCTCTCCAGAAAATTCTGAATTCTCTTCCTGCTGCCAGTGCCCATTATCAGCAGAAGTTTGATAAGCAGTTAAAGGAGGTTCATACCGAAATTCAGGGGTTTCTGCAGAAGGTAGATCGGTTACCCGACGATCCTGCTGTGAAAACCTGGAGAGGCCTGGTGAGGTCACAACTCGGCGAGCATAGCGCGAGCATGCATACGCTGAAAAACCTTTCGTTGATGAAGGTGCAACTGGAGAATTCGCAGAAACGCGTCCCAACGGCTCAGCTCATGATATTCGAAGTGGCCCGCCTGGAAACACTGCTGATGGAAGTTCGCGACGTTCCTTCTGGGACCAAAGCGGTTTTGGACCATGCTTCCAGGGACTACCGTTCCCGAAATAATCTGGTCTGGGTAAGTTGTCTGGTGGTTTTTATCGCCTTTGGTTGCCTGATCTGGTATGGAAATCGAACCGTGCTCTCGCCGATCCAGGATTTACACGAAGGAGCCCGAATTGTGGCTCAGGGGCATTATGACCATCAATTCAAGATTAAATCGAATGATGAGATGGCAGAGTTGGCTGAAGCATTCAACCAGATGACGATGCGGTTTAAAGAAAAACGGGATGAATTGAATCATAAGGTAGACGAACGCAGTAAACAGCTCATTCGATCAGAAAGGCTGGCAGGAATTGGTGTTCTGGCGGCTGGTGTCGCTCATGAAATCAATAACCCTTTGTCCGCTATCTCCATGGCATCTGAGTCTCTGCAGGGGCGGATGGTGGATCTGAAACCGCATTGTCAGGAATCGGATATTCAGGTGGTCGAGCAATACCTTGGCTTGATTCAGCGAGAATCGATGCGGTGCAAGGATATCACTTCCAAGTTACTCGATTTTTCCCGGGGGCAAAGCTCCGTCAGAAGTATGAACGATCTGGTGGGGGTGATCGAGGAAGTTTGCTCGATGGTTAGTTTGATTAAACGATTACAAGGGCGGAATGTCCTGTTTTCAACCAAGAATCCCTGTAATGCCGAGTTTAACCCTGCAGAAATCAAACAGGTTATCCTCAACATTATGACCAATGCCCTGGAATCGATGGATGCGGGGGGGAATTTGGAAATCAAGGTGCGTGAAAATGTTGACTCAGTGACCCTCATTTTCAAAGATGACGGAAGTGGGATGACGCAAGAAGTGAAGGAGAGCCTGTTTGATCCTTTCTTTACACAGCGGGCTGATGGAACAGGCACTGGTTTAGGGATGTCGATCACGCATCGGATTGTCAAGGACCATGGTGGGGAGATCGAAGTTGAAAGTGAAGGGCCAGGGCACGGGAGCACGATTTTTGTCGAACTTCCGAAAAAAGCTAAGTCACAAAATAAGGCAGCATAAATACTTAAGCAAATGTTGTGAATTATCAGTTTCTGGGATTCTCCGATTGCCACAATTTTTAAAATCTGATATCACACGTCCCTCCCCATAAATGATTTACACAAAGTTAATGATACAGGAGAAAATGGATGTTCTCTGTACAGCATCTTGCTTTAAAAATTCCCCTTCCCCATGTTACGCGTATTGTGCAGAGAAAGGTCCTGAATGGAGTCCCGATTCCGGGGCTGCACAACTGAGTTTCGATACGGGAGAAAAGGATGAGTTCGTCTGATTCGAACATGATTTCTCCAGAACCTTTCACCGATTCCTTCCTGAATACCATTCGGATATAAAATTTGTTAAATGGCTTTCTCTTTGGCAGGATGCTAAAGCAGGAAGAAGGAGCACAACTTGAGTAATTCGGTCAATAAATTACGAGTATTATTTGTCGACGATGAAGCAGCAATTCGTGAAGTGATGCGTATTGAGCTTCCGCGGATGGGACATGACGTCACCATTTGTGAGGATGGTCAGTCGGCTTTAATCGCGCTGGAGAAGATTACATTTGATGCCGCAATTGTGGATTTGCGGATGCCCGGACTCAGTGGCTGGGATGTCGTGGATCACATTAATAAAGTGTCTCCCGAGACAGAAGTCATCATTAGTACCGGTCATGGCAGTATTGATGAAGCCATTCAGGCGATTCGTCGTGGTGCTTATGACTTTCTACCAAAACCCTGCAAGTTGATTGATATCGCGACGGTCCTTCAGAAAGTGGCCGATAAGCGTTCCTTGCAGAATAAGAATTATGCACTTGAGTCACGACTCAAGGTTGCGGAAGGGCCTTGCCAGATTATAGGTGAGACCCCCCCCATGTTGCGGGTGAAAAAACTGATTGAGAAAATCGCTCCGACTGACTCTACAGCCTTGATTCTAGGTGAAACAGGAACCGGTAAGGAGCTTGTCGCGCGGCGTGTACATGATTTGAGTCTGCGTGCTTCCATGCCATTTGTGCCTGTTAACTGTGGAGCGTTGCCAGAGAACCTGGTAGAGAGCGAACTGTTTGGGCATCGTAAGGGCGCATTTACGGGGGCGGATACCCCTCGCAAGGGCTTAATTGAAATTGCCAATGGTGGTACGCTCTTTTTGGACGAACTGGGAGAATTGGATAAAACAATGCAGGTCAAACTGCTGCGTTTTCTGGAGTCCGGTGAAGTCCGACGGGTAGGCGACAGTGAAACATTTCACGTCGATGTCAGAATTGTCTGTGCAACCAACCGGGATTTGCAGGAAATGGTCAGCGAAGGAACTTTTCGCGAAGACTTATATTTCCGTGTGAATACCTTTGAAATTAACCTGCCAGCCTTACGCGATCGTAAAGGTGATATTCCGGAGATTTCCCATGTGTTGTTGAAGCGGCATCTGAAAAAAGATTCGATTCCCAAGGATATTCTTGCACCGGAAACCGTCGAGATATTGCAGTCTTACGATTGGAAAGGCAATGTTCGCGAATTAGCCAATGCTTTAGAGCATGCTATCATTTTGTGGGATGGTTCGCAGATTATGCCTGCCGATTTGCCATCCAATCTTACCAGAAATTCAGCAGTCCCCTTTGCAGGTTCGTCGATCAACTGGACGGAAAGAGCAGAGGGAAAAACATTACGCGATATCGAAATGGAAGTGATTTATCACGTACTGGATAAGCATGATGGTGATAAGCCTAAATGTGCTGCCGAACTGGGGATTGCGTTGAAGACTCTTTATAACAAGCTGAATCAGTATCAAACTCGGGCCGCTGGTTAACCGGTCTGATTGATCTCTCTGCGCACAAAAAAAACGCTCTGGCAAAATACCAGAGCGTTTTTTTGAGTATTGGGGATACTGATCAGCCCGAATTCGGGCTTGCTGTTAAAAGTCTCTTAGGCTTATAACGCTTGATCACAGATCACTCACTTGAGTGAGGTACCCTTTAGTATTTTCGAATGACGCCAGTAACCACTCCAAGAATGTCAACATTTTTAGAGTAAATTGGTTGCATGCTGGAATTTGCTGGTTCAAGACGAATACGGTCGCCTTCAGAATAGTAACGTTTCAATGTGGCTTCCTGGCCATCAACTAAAGCAACAACAATATCGCCTTCCTTGCAGGTGTTCTGCTTGTGGACAACAACGTAGTCACCATCAGCGATCTGATCTTCGATCATGGAAACGCCTTTGACTTTCAGGCAGAACTGATCATCTGGATCAAATAATGGTCCGAAGTCGATAAATTCGTCATCCTGCACAGCCAGAACGGGGCTGCCGGCGGCAATTTGTCCTGCCAAGGGAAGACGTGTCCGCTTTTGTGAGTGGTCACACAGCTGGATAGCCCGTGACATATGAGACTCGCGGGTGATAAGCCCTTTCTTTTCCAGGGCCTTTAAGTGGCACATCACGCCATTGGGAGAGCGGATGCCAAAATTAGCACCGATTTCGCGGACTGTTGGTCCGTAACCGCGATTAATAATTTTGTCTTTCAGGAAATCATAAATTTCTTGTTGTCGCTGTGTAAGGTTTGCTTTGGTGCCTGCCATAACAAAGTACCTCATTTCTTAAAGTAGAGTGAACTAATCAAGTATTCCTGAAACAACCAGGAATTCATAAATGTGTTACCCAAAAAACAAAAGTTAATCAGGATTTAAAAAACGCGATACATCTTTCAGAAAAGTAAAGAGGAGTCGTCATGTGTGATAAGCACTAACTGATATTCTGAATTTTGTACTGCTTTTTTATTCTAGTATACTGTCGTCTACACGGCAAGTATGACAATTAAAAATCATCGAATTAATAAAGATTGCACAGACTCATTTCTAAAAAAAATATCGATCTCAAAAATTGTAAGTATTTATCTGGTTGTGGTTTATGATTACTAATCTATCTTACGTAATAGAAGCATGTTTGCGATAGCCCAAGACTGGCGGACTCCCGAAAAGTGAATTATGCGGCCAGTTGTTGAGCGTATATTCTCTCGAACTGGTCGGGACATTGATAGCTTAATGTTTGATGTAAACGTTTTGAATTGTAG
>Ga0222668_1000057_pt1 | contig 82404 bp, 71 predicted proteins | sample AntAcemetagen728_FD_179823 | JGI IMG/M metagenome (GOLD analysis project Ga0222668, IMG submission 179823) | Saline water microbial communities from Ace Lake, Antarctica - #728 | ecosystem: Environmental > Aquatic > Non-marine Saline and Alkaline > Saline | place: Antarctica: Ace Lake...
GTCCCAGCCCTCGCCGGAGCGGTTGCAGCGCTAACCCCATCCTGCTACGTTTAACTCAGCGAGACCATCGAGAGTTTTAACAATAAACGGGACATCCCCGTTCACTTGGCCCGAGATCTTTGAGTCGCCTTCTCAGGTCGTCACCGCGTTCTTCTCCAAATAGTGCGTCCATGTGAGACTTCACATATTGATTACCGATACCTGCATTAATTCTATTATAATTAAAGAAGAAGATACATTCGCAACCCCAGTCCTTTAAGACCGAGTTGATTAGTCGCAAAGAAAGGCCCTTGTACCCAAAGGGATCGACAAAAAATAGTGTTGGAATTAGTTTCATTTGCTCAAATATCTTAACGATTTCCTCACCAACCTCACTGCAATTCACCTGTGGACTATAGGTGAGTGTGTCGATGCCTTCAATTTCGGCAATAGACTTCTTCAAGGTACTTGTATTCTCATTCTCCCCATCGTTGAATACTGTAACGAGGCTTTTTCTACACTTTTCCTCGGCGATGGCTTGCTCCAAAATCAACAAAGGCGTAGATTTTTTGCCATCCTCATATCGTCCAGGCCCCGCAAACAGGTCAATATATGCAATCCGCGGTTTCTGTTTTGATCTGGAAAGATGACCAAGCATCACATTGGCCCACGCCCAAAAGTACTTGGTGACTATTGCCGTTTTGACTTGCGATTGCTCGGCTTGCTCACTGAAGAATTTTTCTTTGGCCACATATGACTCCGCTTCTTCAAATATCGAATGCTTAATAAACAGGCAACCCTATGAGCAGTATACAAATACACTGTTCATGTCAACTCTCACAATATTGAGGTAATTCAAAGAGGTCATAGCGACGATGACACCTTTTTAACCCTTTCGGTACTCGCGGGGATTCATCGCGTAGATTTTTCGGAAGGCACGGTTGCGGCGTCATTCCTTTGTGTGCGGCAATGTTCTGCGTTTTGCATTTTCAGACGTGAATGTGTCATAATGCGTCGCACATGCTGCTGATACGGACTCACAGAACTGCCTTTGATTGACCTCGGGAAAACTCGCCTTATGACTGCTGCTATCAAACTCGTCGACGCCACTTTGCATCGTACGGAAACACAAACGCGGATGCCGTTTCGGTTTGGGATTGCTGTGATGACGGCCGCGCCGCATGTGTTTTTGCAGTGTCGGTTTGAGATTGATGGCAGGGTCGTGACCGGTATTGCGGCGGACGGGTTGCTGCCGAAGTGGTTTGATAAGTCGCCTGAGAAAGAAGCCGCGCAGGAGATCGATGAGATGCTGCTGGTGATTCGGCGGGCTGTCGGCTTTGCGCGTGAGGTCTCGACTACTTCGGCGTTTGAATTCTGGCGGCAGGTTTATCAGGCTCAAGTGAAGTGGGCCGCCGAGCAGGGGCTCCCGTCGCTACTCGCGCAGTTTGGTGTCAGCATGGTCGAACGTACGCTGCTCGATGCGCTGGCGCGGGCCGAAGGTTGTACGCTGGCGACGCTGCTGCGGGAGAATCGGGTAGGCCTGGATCTGGCGGCGATTCACCCGGAACTTGCGGGACGCGAACCAAACGAGTTTCTTCCTGCACAGCCTTTGTCCAAAATCATCGCCCGGCATACGGTGGGACTCTCTGATCCGCTGACGGCGGCTGACCTGTCGCCTGAGAACCGCATCGACGATGGGCTGCCGCAAACATTGGAAGACTGCATTCGCTGCTACGGACTGTATCACTTCAAACTGAAAGTGCAGGGCGATGTCGAACGTGATCTGGAACGGCTGCGGGCCGTCGCACGCGTCGTCACACAACAGTGCGGCACCCACTTCGGTTTCACACTGGACGGCAACGAGCAGTATCGCGAGTTCCCCCGCTTCGTTGAACTGTGGGACCGCATTCAGGCCGACGCGTTGTTGAACTCGTTCTTCGAACGGCTGATCTTCATCGAGCAGCCCCTGTATCGCGATGTGGCCCTCGAGCCCTCTATCGCGAAAATTGCTGACTGGAAAAACGGTCCCCCGGTGATCATTGATGAATCGGACGCCGAACTCAGCGCGCTGGCGCAGGCGCTCAAACTGGGTTACGCGGGCACGAGCCATAAGAACTGCAAAGGCATCATGAAGGCGGCCGCCCATCGCTGTCTGATCAATTTTCGCAACGCGAGTGAAAACACAAGCCGCTATCAGATGAGCGGCGAAGACCTGGTGAATATCGGCCCGGTCGCCTTACTGCAGGACTTGGCGGCACAGGCGGCACTCGGCAACACTTCAGTCGAACGCAACGGCCACCACTATTATCGCGGTCTGTCCGCGTTTCCCAAGTCGTTCAGTCAGTCCATGCTGCAACAGCACGGCGACTTGTACACAGCGATGGACGACGGCTTCGCCCGCGTCAACATCACCGGCGGCGAACTGGATCTGACGTCCATCAACGCCGCCCCGTTTGGTGTCGGCGTGGAAATACCCATGGATGCGTTTGAGGAGTTGTCGCTCTGAGTACTCGAAGCAGTGATTCACAAGGCCGGTCGGACTCGTTTCAAAGCGTAGGGGCGCGACCCATGTGTCCGCCCGCCTGGTGACATTTGATTCCAATTCAGACTTCGAATGGAACCGAAGCAATACTCCGAACGACAACACACAATCAACGTCGACTCCGCGGGTAGACACATGGGTCTACTCTACAACACCATACCGGATCGGACGGGTGAGACAACGGTGTCTCTTTTTTTCTACCACGAATATTTCGAATTTCGAAAGACACGAAATACAATGGGATCGGTTTCTTTTTTCGTGCTTTTCGTGTGTTTCGTGGTAGTCAAGAATCATCATTCTGGACAATAAAAAGTATCCGGAACAAAGAAATTTGATGATGGCCCGCATCCACGGGCCGCAATGCAAGCGTTCACAGGGTGGAGATTGCACTTTCGCGTTAACCAGACAATCAGTTAGACTCTTGGGAGAAGAATAAGTTGTCCAGAGCCTTGATTTTGAGGATCGCTGACAACTTTTATTTACCCCACGACAAGGGACCGCTTTATGATTGGCTGGATGTTTCGCCTTGTGTTGCTCGCGACACTCATACTTACAGTATGTAATGGTTCAGCAACGCTCTGGTCCCAGGAAACGACCGCCTTAAAGACAAAGCCCCAAGAAAAGATTGTCCTGAAAGTCGGGACAAAGCAAAGTCCGCCGTTTGCGATCAAGAACGCTGACGGAACGTGGACCGGAATTAGCATTGAGCTTTGGAAACATTTAGCACATGAGTTGGATTTCGAGTATGAGTTTCAGGAACTCACTCTGAATGAGATGCTCTCGAGATTGGAAACAGGCGAACTCGATGCGGCCGTCGCCGCGATTAGCGTCACTTCGGATCGCCACGAGCGTGTCGGTTTCTGTCACCCGCACTTTTCGACGGGCCTGGGTATTGGCGTCAGTTCACGGGGCCGAGCCAGTCCATGGTCACTGTTGGGCAGTGTCTTATCAAGTCGGCTGATCAAGCTAGTCCTGGCGATGATTGGTATCGTCATCGTTTGTGGATTTCTATTCTGGCTGTTTGAGCGAGAGCGAAACACAACAACGTTCGGGAGTCAGCGTCGACAAGGAATTGGGATGGGCGTCTGGTGGGCCCTGATTATGCTGCTCGGACACAAAGGCATCGTTCCGGTGAGCAAGATGGGACGCTTGCTTGCCTTGGTTGCGATGTTAGCCAGCATCATTGTGTTATTGATTTTAACCGGTGTGATCACTTCCGTGATGACTGTTCAACAACTCAATTCCGGAATCACGCGTGTGACCGATTTGCACCATGTTCGTGTGGCCTCGGTGACATCGAGTACGAGTGCTGAATATCTGCGGCAACGTCGGATCTTCTTTCACGGTTACAGCACACCGCAAGCAGCAATCCAGGCGGTCGAGGAAGATCGGGCCGACGCGGTCGTTTACGACGCCGCCCTGCTGAAATATCTGGCGCGTGAAGAGTTCAGCAACCGGATTGATGTCCTGCCTGTTTTATTCAACATTCAGGAATACGCGATCGCACTGCAAGCCGACAGCGCGCTTCGCAAACCACTCAATGAAGAACTTCTACGATTCCGCGAAAGTGATGCGTGGGATGAGCTCGTGTATCGCTATCTGGGAGAATAATTTGACACATATTCAATCTTATCAACGATGTCTGCTCTTGCCTGTTTTCGTTCTCACCATCACGTCCATCGGGTTCGGGCAAGACGGAACGCCGGCAGGCAAGACCGCTGAGAAGTCTGTGAAACTGGAAGTTCCTGACACGCTCGTCGTCGCCACGCGCGAGGTGCCGCCATTCGCAATGCGGAATCAAGACGGCCAGTGGACCGGCATCAGTATTGTGCTTCTGCGTGAGGTGAAAGCGCAACTCGAAAATGAATCGGGTCACAAAGTCAATCTCGAATTCAAAGTTTTACCGCTGACAGAAATGCTTAAGGCGGTCGAAAAATCGGAAGTCGACTTGGCGGTGGCTGCGATCACGATGAATTACGAACGCGAGAAACGCATGGACTTCACACATCCGTTTCATACATCCGGTCTTGGGATCGCCGTCGGTTCGAAGCAGCGACTCTCGGGTTGGTCCGGAATCATCGACGCTGTTTTTTCAAAAACGTTTTTCCGCATTGTCGCCGGTCTTTTTCTCGCCATGCTGATCAGCGCCATCGGCATCTACCTGTTTGAAAGACGGAACAATCGAGAGCAATTTGACAAAGGCTGGATCAAAGGCATCGCAGCCGGCCTGTGGTGGGCGGCGGTCACGCTGACAACCGTTGGCTACGGAGACAAAGTTCCGAAAACTCTAGGCGGTCGATTGATCGGCCTGGTTTGGATGTTTGCGGGTCTGTTCATTATCGCGGGTTTCACTGCCGCCGTGACATCCACGCTGACCTTGACGGAGTTGCGCGCTCGGGTCAGCGGCCCGTCTGATTTATCTCGTATCAAGGTCGCGACCGTCGAAGGCTCCACCGCGGCTGACTATCTGCGTTCGCGGCACATCATGTTCGCCAGACATCCTGACGTTGATTCCGCATTGGCCAGTCTGGTGAAAAACAAGTGCGATGCGGTTGTGTACGACGAGCCAATTCTGAAGTATCAAATATACCAGCACTATTCCGGCGAGATATTCGTGCTGCCGATTACTTTTGAGCGACAGAACTACGCTTTCGCACTGCCGAGCGGCAGTCCTTTGCGAGAGCCGATCAATCAAGTACTGCTACGTGAGACATCGAGTCCGAGTTGGGATGAAGTTCTGGCTACATACTTTGGTGAAAGTCATCATTAACCGACCCCGTTTCGACCGCCTGATGCGGCAGACAGCAGATCGTCTCCCTCTCACATCGTATTCCCTTCCACTAAAATTCGAGTACTAATATGAATAGAAATCTCTTTCGCAAGAAACACACCAAGGTTGGTGCGCGTCCCGGAACGCTGGTGATCTCCAAAGAGGCACCGCCGCCCATAATCTCGTTAACTCACTATTCAGAGTCAACACATAGTACGTCAACGGTGGAGACTGTCGACGAATTGGCGGCAGCCTTCAATGAAAATGAAGTCACCTGGGTGGACATCCAGGGCTTCGGTGATCGCAGCATCATGAAAAAAATCGGCACGATTTTCGGCTTGCATCTCTTACTGCTCGAAGACGTCGTGAACGTGCCACAGAGACCGAAGACCGAGGCGTACGACGACCAGTTATTAGTCATCGTGCGCATGGTGCAGATGGGCGAAGACAAACGCAACGGCGAACCTGTCGTCGACATGGAACAGGTCAGCATTGTGATTGCGAAAAACTATCTGATCACATTTCAGGAGAAACCCGGCGATATTCTCGATTCCGTTCGCAATCGACTGGTAGCCAACAAAGGCATCATCAGAAAACGCGGCCCCGACTATCTGGGTTATGTGATCGCAGACACCATCATCGATGGTTATTACCCTGTGCTGGAAGAGATCGGAAATCACCTGGAATCACTGGAAAGCGTCGTGATCGAGAACCCGTCTCCAAAAGTGTTAGGCGAACTCAACCGGCTCAAGAACCAACTGATCAACCTGCGCCGCGCTATCTGGCCTCAACGTGAAGCGCTCAATAAGCTCGTGCGCGGCGACCATAAGCTGATCTCCGCAGAGGTCGGCGTTTATCTGCGCGATACCTATGACCATTGTATCCAGACGTCGGAAGTCGCTGAAATGTATCGTGAAATGGTGAGCGGCCTGATGAATACTTATCTGTCGTCGGTCGCCAACCGGACAAACGATGTGATGAAGGTTTTAACCATCATGGCCAGCATTTTCATCCCATTAACCTTCATGGCGGGCATCTACGGCATGAATTTCGAGAACATGCCTGAACTCCGATACAAGCATGCTTACTCAATTTTGTGGTTCGCGATGGGGGCCGTCGTGATGGGGATGCTACTGTTCTTTTATCGCAAGGGCTGGATCTTTGAACGCAAGCGTTGACTGCATCCTTTATATGACAAGTCAGTACCCGGGCGAATGAAAGGTGACATACCATGCCCTTGGAACTCTGTGACTCACAGGCGATTCGGTAAAGTTGGTAGTCGTTACATTGTTGGTGAAGCAACGGCAGCGAGCGCTTTGCCGCTCAGGGTGGGATGCTTTCAGGAAATTCCGAGTGGTTGTTGGGGTGGGTGGCTGACTCTGGCAGGCGGACACATGGGTCCGTTGCACCTGACTGTACTACGGACTGGTAGGGCTTCACGCCGTTCGCAGCAGCACCGTCGGACAAGCCGAGCGGTGGCACACGCGGAAGTTGGTGATGTGTTCAGAGTCAACCAGACTTAGTCGTTTCCATGGCGCATATAGGAAAACCCTTACCATTGCCTGATGCGTTTTGTTCTTCTGAATTCTGCCGCGCTCTCTAACAGTTTCCTGTTGTCTGCGACAACCCCGAATTACATTCGGGACCACCCGATCTCGTTGTTTTCGTGCGATTTCGTGCTTTTCGTGGTAGGAAGATTTCTTCTTGATAACGTCCCTGTGTGGCACTGTTGGCTTGCCAACAGTGATGAGAAAACGCACATCTCACTCATTAAACAACACAAAGGGGTAAGCCCGAAATCAATTCGGGCCGAGCGCAGCCAGCAGGAAACCTTTGGGCCAAGTGATCCATTCAGCATACGCTCATACAGGACAGGAAGCTTCACGCCGTTCGCAGCAGCACCGTCGGACAAGCCGAGCGGTGGCACACGGAAGTTGGTGATGTGTTCAGAATCAACCAGACTTAGTCGTTTCCATGGCGCGGATGTAGGACAGCCGCTACCATTGCCCGATGCGTTTTGTTCTTTTGAAATCGACCGCGCTCTCTAACAGTTTCCTGTTGTCTGCGACAACCCCGAATTGCATTGGGGCCACCCGATCTCGTTGTTTTCGTGCGATTTCGTGCTTTTCGTGGTAGGAATATTTCTACTAGATAACGTTCCCGTGTGGCACTGTTGGCTTGCCAACAGTGAATAGAAAACGCCCTACCTACATACAATAAACACCACAAAGGGGTAAGCCCGAAATCAATTCGGGCCGAGCGCAGCGAGCAGGAAACCTTTGGGACAAGTGATCCATTCAGCAGACGCTCACACAGGACAGGGAGCTTCACGCCGTTCGCAGCAGCACCGTCGGGCAAGCCGAGCGGTGGCACACGCGAGTCTTTTCTGGTGTGGAATTTCGTCTGTTGTCAGGAGTAGAATCTACGTCGAAGAAGAAGATTTCGACATCACACGAAACAGGGGAGATGTTATTTAGATGCTCAGCGCCCGTTTCAGTCTGTTGCGGTCGTTTTTTCAAACTGCCATTCGTCCTGGGGGGCGATGAGTTGTCGGCATGGTTTTCCCTGGAGCCATTTGCGGGCGTCCTGATTTTGTTGCAGGTAGGTGTCCCAGAAAGCCGTGGTGACTGCCAGGATCACGGGATGATGTTGGGGATTACGGCGGGGCACGCCCAGGCGTTGTCTGCCATCGGAAAATGCGGAGTGCTGCGCGTCGAATAGAACCAGTTCGTATTTATCAATGGTATCTGGCAGACCTTGATAGACCTGGCGACGATCTTCCACTGTGGTGTCTTTGATGGGAGACGTATCTTTGGTGCCGGTCAACAGCATCCAGGGAATGGAGACCTGACCAAACGACTGTTCCGGCTTTGACCTGCCCTGAACGCTGGGGCTGAACATGATGGCTGCTTTGATACGGGGATCGGTAAATCGTTTGCCCACAAGTCGCCAAGACTGGCCGCTGACTCCCTGTGTCGTGACAGCACCAAACGAATGGCCTGACATCCCAATCCGGTTCAAGTCAAACTGTTGATGGAAGCGATGTTTCGCGTCGGCATTCCAGTCGGTGAGCTGATCCAGAACGGCTGAAACATCCTGATAACGGTCGGTCGTATTTTGCAGCGTTGTTGCCGCCTTTAATGCTTTGAGCCGCTCGCGCGCGGGCACGTCCTTCCAGACCGTTTCATCGCTGCCGTGATGCTGCAGATACACCACGGCATAACCGCGGGCCGACCAGTGTTTCCCCAGGTACTGAGAGCCGGTGCGTGATCCCCCCAGTCCATGACTGAATATCACGACGGGAGCCGCCTGTTTTTTCGCAGGCAAGAATATCCGCAGGGGAATGTTGCGCTTGCGGGTGGGGTCTTGAATGGTGACGTCAATCGGTTCTTGCAGGCGGCTTTTCTTTTTTTCGAGCGGGTTGTACTTTTCTGCCTGTACGAAACTGTTTCCTGAAATCAAAACACAAGCGCTCAACGCCAGACAGAGAAACAGATACTTCATGATTTGTACCTTAACAACGGGCCGTACATAAATGGGTTATGCATGCTGATGCGAGTGCAGACCTTTGGAGATCGAGGATATAAATCCAACACCGCATTTGGGTATTGGTTCCGGTGGAACCAGTTTGATTGGGAATATTTTATGCGATCTAACAAATGGTGTCAGTCTTTTATTCTGTTTTGCGGGTCCAGAGCCATTTTCCATCGGGCAGTTTATCTACCGGGTGATTCAGGGTGTGTTGCTGACCGTTCTCAGAGAACTCAATCTCAAAGGTATAAATCTCCTTGATGCGTGCTCGCTGAATCGAGTCAAGTGACAGGCTGAAACCGGGGAGGCTAAGTGAGCTGGGAAGCTCATACGCCTGCCAGACTGTAACCGCCAACTCTCCTTCATCGATGTGCCAGACACCCGCAAACTGCCCATTGGATGTAAGGAAGGTTCGATCCGGTTTAAAAATACGAGTGGATCCACGGGGACCATCGAACCATTCGCCCACCAGTTGCCTTTCCACCGCTGACAAGGGGGGCTGATTCTCCCCGGTTAGAAGATAAGCAAGCAAAAGGACAAGGATGCCTGCCAGCAATATTCGTCCTCGCTTCTGTTTGAGGTTATAGGGTTTCATCGACGTGCCTCGTGTTACTTTCGCTACGACATTTACCTGCTCATCCTGTCAGCTTACCAGTTTTCATCTCTGAGAGGCAAAGGCGATATTGTAAAATTAGTCGATACTTACTTGTTGAATCAACGGCAGCGAGCGCTTTGCCGCTCAGGGTGGGATTTTTTTAGGAGGTACCGAGTGGTTTTTGGGGTAGGTGGCTGTCATTCGTGGGCGGACATATGGGTCGGTTGCATCTGACTGTAATACGGGCTGGCAGGGTTTCTCTGTCTCGATCGCGCACCGTCGGACAAGCCGAGCGGTGGCACGCGGTAGTTGGTGATGTATTCAGAGTCAACCGGACTTAGTCGTTTACAGGGCGCGCATCATGTAGGACAGCCGCTACTATTATCTGATACGTTTTGTTCTTTTGAAATCGACTGCGTTCTCTGACAGTTTCCTGTTGTCTGCGACAACCCCGAATTGCATTCGGGGCTACCCGGTTTTATTTCTTTCGTGTGCTTTCGTGATTTTCGTGGTAGGATTTTTTCTTTTAGATTACGTTCCCGCGTGGCACTGTTGGCTTGCCAACAGTGCTGAGAAAACGCACCCCCCTACACAAAAAACACCACAAAAGAGTAAGCCCGAATTGCATCCGGGGCTACCCGGTGTTTGTGATGCACCATTTTCTGCAGGGGCGTGGGTTAGTCAAGGGGGAGTGATGAATTGGTACTTTGAACGTCACTTGAATGCAAAACGAAGTCGAATGAATTCCAAACGAACGTCATTGAAGCAGAATCGAAGCCGTGCGATAACTGGGGAGCGGGCGAGCAGGAGTTTTGAAAATCGTGCTGAAACGAGGGACTTTGATAGTGTGCTTTTGGAAGTGCTGCAGAATGTTCCCGTGAATCTGTTTTTTTTTTCGTGCGCGCGACACTTGTACTCAACAGCATTCACAACGGCGAGAGGGCGTCAAGTTCATTTTTTTCACAGTGCGCGTTGCGCTGAGGGAAATAAAAAACGATGCAGAGCATGAATGCTGCTCTGCATCGTTGATATGAGATTTTGTAGTGTCTCAGGATTTACTGCATCTTTTTGCAGATGGCTTCTGCCATTTCCTGAGTTCCGACGGCGGTTGGATCGTTGCGATCGTCTTTCAGATCGTACGTCACGTCTTTGCCTTCTTCAATCACATCGGCAACGGCCTGATCCAGCTTGGCGGCTGCTTCGTGCTCGCCGAGATAATCCAGCATCATTTTACCGGAGAGAATCAAGGCGACGGGATTCACTTTGTTCTGTCCCTTGTATTTGGGAGCAGAACCGTGAGTCGCTTCAAAGATCGCCGACTCGGGACCGATATTGGAACCAGGAGCCACACCGAGACCGCCGACCAGACCGGCACAGAGGTCACTCAGGATGTCGCCATACAGGTTGGAAGTCACGAGCACGTCATACAGTTCCGGTTTTTGAACGAGCTGCATACACATGTTGTCGATCAGGCGCTCATTGTATTCAATGCTGCCACCACAGTCGGTGGCGATGCCTGCCAGCTTCGCATCTGGGGCGACGCCTTCTGCGAGATCGTCCCATTCAAACTTCGCATTGTAGGCTTTGGCGACGGCACGGGTTTCATCATACCACAGGCCGTCTGTGTACTTCATGATGTTGGCTTTACAGATCGATGTGACCGTTTTGCGTTTGTTGTCGACCGCATATTTGAATGCATAGTTGCTGATATCGCGGGTTCCCTGATACGACATGGGCTTGATGCTGATGCCGGTCTCGTCGAGTGGGGTACTGATTTTTCTACCAGTCGCGAATTCGTTAATTTTTTCAATCAACGCAGCGGTATTCTTTTCGCCAGCTTGAAATTCGACGCCGGCGTAAAGGTCTTCGGTATTTTCACGAACGACAACCAGGTCTACATTCGATTCAGAGAAATAGGTACGAACTCCCTTGTACGTTTTACAGGGTCGAATGCAGGCATACAGACCGAGTTCCTGTCGCAGAAATACGTTTACACTGCGGAAGCCTTTTCCGATAGGCGTGGTGATCGGCGCCTTCAAAGCGACTTTGTTAGCCCGAATCGATTCCATCACCCGATCTGGAACGCTACCTTCGGCCTCAATGACTTCGATTCCACATTCCTGAACGTCCCAGTCGATTTTTACGCCCGTGGCATCAACACACTTTCTTGTTGCCTCAGCGATTTCCGGACCAACTCCATCTCCCGGAATTAATGTGACTTTATACATCGTTTCCTCAAATACTTCTGACAAAAAGGGAATGCGACCAGGATCTCAAGTGCATGAATGCAATGCTACAGGCCTGCTGACTCTTGAAACCAAAGGTCATACTGGTTGATACTGATAAAACAGTACACAGGCAAACAATGAACGTATCAAAACAGAATTTGCTTTTCAACTATACGAGATAGCCGTCGCTTACTTTTCAAACCAATCAGGGATCCAGATGATTCAACGTTTTCTCAGAAACTACCTACTCCGCCATCAAAACAGATTCAATCAACTCCTGCATCTAATCGGGGTCCCCCTCGCTTTCGGAGGATTCATCGGATTTGGGCTGGCCAGCCAGTGGCTTTTTGCCGGAATCGCATTGATTTCCGGCTATGCTTTGCAATTTTGGGGGCATTCCATTGAGCAAAACGAGGCTGGCGAACTCATTCTGCTCAAGAAAATACTGGGAAAACCTTACACAGAATTCGGGCCGAACACTCAAAAACCATTGAATTTTGACCAATCGTCAAAAAAGTCAAGCTGTGACGATTAAAACGCCGATACCGAATATAGTGATTCTACCGAACAGGCAGATTGTCGTGCGCAGCAATGCTTTTCACAATCAAGACGGCGCTTGTACCTTGGTAGATTCTCCCTATACGCAATATCGATTGTAAATCACAAGTGACTATCAATAAGCACTTTGTGACTATAATCGACGTTCATGTCTTTAAGGATAGATACATGAACCTTCGTAAGAAGTTACACCAATTATTTTGTGGATTTTTCATCACCAGTCAACTGGTAGGCTGTCATGGTCTCGGGACCGATACGGACCTGCATTACCTGGGTGATAAAGAACTTCAGTATTATGAAGATACTGCCACAAAGATCGAATATCCGGCTGTCTTTGAAGAGACTCCGGAAGAAATCACTTTCTCGGGCAAGCCGCGCACGTTGGCAGATCGTTCGCAGGATGAAATCTGGGACTTGCCTTTGATGGATGCGATCCATCTGGGTCTGTCGAACAGTGAAGTCATCCGTGTTTCCGGCACGCTGGGAACTAATGGAAACGGTCTGCTCAACAATCCGGACGGAACTCCCACTATATTTGATCCCTCAATTCAGGAAACCAATGTCCTGTTGGGCGGATCACGGGGCGTGGAGGCAGCCTTGTCTGCCTTTGATACAACCTTTACGGCGAATATGCTTTGGGGTCGCTCGGAACAAGTCCAGAACAGCCCGTTTTTTGGTGGTATTCCCGGCGGTACTTTGACCCAGGAAACCGGACAATTTCAATCCGGCCTCTCGAAAACATTTGCAAACGGCGGACAATTTGCCCTCTCACATAACTGGAATTACACGGGTAGTAATTCGACAAGTCAGTTGTTTCCTTCTAACTACGCAGGTAACGCAGGCCTTTCCTATCGTCAACCATTCCTGGCAGGAGCCGGGGTGGATTATACCCGCATCGCCGGCCCTATTGGTTCCGGATTTACTGGCATTACCGGTGTCAGTCAAGGGGTCGTGATTGCCCGGATCAACAATGACCTGGTGCTGGCTGACTTTGAGAAAAATGTACGCAACCTGGTCTCCGACATTGAAGAGAGTTATTGGCAACTGTATCTGGCCTATCGATTGTATGACACACAAGTTGTCGCCCGCAATTCGGCCTTACGCAGTTGGCGCGAGGCATATGCAAAATTAGAAGCCGGCGGTACAAGAAACTTTAAACCTGCCGACGAAGCACAGGCCAAAGATCGTCTGTTTGAAACACAAGCGTTCGTTCAATCCACGCGTAGCGATATTTACACTGCAGAAAGTCGTTTCCGTCGGCTGGTGGGTCTGCCCGTCAATGACGGTAAAATTATCCGCCCGATTGATGATCCTGTCTCTGCAGAATTCACTCCTGACTGGAGTATGTGTCTGACGGAAGGCCTGGTACACCGGGTTGAACTACGCAAACAAAAATGGAACATCAAGAGTCTTGAATTTCAGCGGATGGCTGCAACCAGCCTGACCCGACCACGGTTGGACCTGGTCTCCAGCTATCAGGTCAATGGATTCGGCGATCGCCTGCTCAGCCAGAAAAACACCGATGGTATCACATCCCAGGGCTTACACAGCGCTTATGGAACACTTATGGCTAACGACCAAGACAGTTGGACCGTCGGCTGGGAATTCAGCATGCCGCTCGGTTTTCGATCGGCTCATGCTCAGGTTGAGAACCTGGAATTTCGATTATCAAAAGCCCGTGCCGTCCTGAAAGCACAGGAGATGGACGTCAGCCAGGAATTGGCGATTACATTCCAGGATCTGGCTAAGAACTACGCGACTGCACAATCCAATTTCAATCGCTGGCGTGCTGCCAGAAGACGAACAGAACTGTTTGACGCAGAAGTCCAAGCCGGAACAACCACACTCGATACTTTGTTGCGTGCACAATCCAGTCTCGCTTCAGCCGAAACAGAATATTATCGCTCCCTGGTTTCTTACAACGTGGCAATTAAAAACCTTCACAAGTGGAAAGGGACTTTGCTGAAACACAACAATGTGCATCTCATGGAAGGCGAATGGTCTCCTATCGCTTATCAGCAGGCGATCAGACGTGCCTGGGCCAGAACCCACGGTATCGAAGCACACAAACTCGAAAGCAAACCAGAACCATTTGTTGCAGCAGGATATGTGGGTGAAGTTGGCTTAATGCCTGCGGAAGAGGGAACATCATTCTCAGGCGAACAGGATGGTATGACACCAGACATTCTGCCCGTTCCTGAACCTGAAATGTCTCCCAATTATGCACCACCGGTTCCAGCTGCCAATGGTGAGCCTGAAGCCCGCCTGAATCTGAATGACTCCAAAAGCAAGAATCCTTTTGCTGAGACTAACGCGGAAAAGACGGTCAAGATTTTACTCGGCGAAACTGTAGAACAGACGCCGTTTAACATCAGACGGGTTTCAGCAATGCAGAACGAACTGCCGATTGCAGATACCGAACAAAATATTGATGTGAATCTTTTGCCGGCCACTAGTTTTGTTGAATAGAAAGCAGATTGCATTACTCACGTTATTCCGATAATGCAGCTTTCACAGGCTGGCGAATCAGGCATTGGTTTATTTTTGAATTCTATTTTGATTGCAGTTACTTTTCACCGTAAGTACATGCTAGATTGAAATGAAGACTGCTTTTGAAAAGTACGCTGCCGCTGATTTTCATATGCAATGAATTCGTATCGATGCCCATCTCCATCGATTGTTTTTTTCAAGTGTTGGTTTGTTTCTTTTCTTTCCGAAACTCTAATTTCGCGAAACATCGACAGACAATTCAAACTGAGTTAACGGATTTGAACATCCGCCACTGACCAGGCCTGTGGAAAGCATTCAAAAGATAATCAATGGTGGCTGGACGAATTCCTCGTCTCCTGAAACTGATTGCGCTGTTACAGTCGGGACGAGTTTATAATTCTGCACAACTTGCGAGCGAATGTGGTGTCAGCCGCAGGACGGTATTCCGAGATCTGAGTACGCTTCAGGAATCTGGAATCTACGTCTTGTATGACGAAGAGAAGCAAGGATACACTCTTCCCTGGCGTACGATTCTGCCCTTCAAGGACTTAACAACTGAAGAAGTCCTGGCACTACTGGTGTTATGCCAGAACCTTGATAAATCTATCGTCGGTCTGCCAATTCATCAATTTGCAAGATCCGCATCGACCAAAGTTCTGAACAGTCTGCCCGATACATTAAGAGAAAATGTCATTGACGCAGCCCAATCCATTTCCATCTCGTTCCCGCCTTTTAATCCTGCAATGCGCAACGGAGTCCACTACAAAAACCTGTTCAAAGCAGCGATTGAAAAAAAGAATGTCCGCATTCAATATGCTTGCCCTAAAGAGCAGAAAACCGTGTCGACCATGTTGAGCCCGTACCATATTTTATATGCGAATCGGGAATGGTATGTCATCGGACGATCTTCGATTGATCGTGGAATTAAAGTATTGCCGATTCTGAAAATCATGAAACTGGAACGCCTGGATGAAACATTCAAGAAACCATCCCGGTTCAAACTGGACCGTTACCTGGGCAACTGCTGGAATCCTACCAGCCGCTCCCGTAAAAGGTTTCCGGTGAGAATTCGCTTTGAAAAGAGTGTCGCTGATCTTGTTTCCCTGTTGTCCTGGGACCCGTCTCAGGAGATCAAGAAACTGAAAGGAGGCGCCATCGAATTTCGTGTTGATGTCGATTGCCTGGACAGTCTCGCCGATTGGGCGTTGAGTTTTGGAGATCAGGCGGAAGTCATCGCGCCCCGATCCTTTCGCAACCTGATCCAGGAGCGAATTTCGCGATTGTTACAAATTTACAGGTCGAAATCGACTCGCAAATAATTAATCACTGAAAGAGCGAACTTTTCGGTACAGAAACTCTCTTCTCAATCAGTAAGGTACCCCGGCAACACCGTTCACATTTCTCTCGAAGATTGCGCATGTATACTGTTTCTGTAGCAAAAGCCGATTATTCTGTGAAACCTCTTAAAATCCCCGCTGAAACAGCTGACCTGCCCCAGCATTAGGTTTACTATTTTAAAGAAGTAAAATCGAACCTGTGAGCAGGAAATTTCTCGAATTCCGCTTGTACAGCGCCATAGACTATGTGTCTGACATCATGCTTTGCATATGATGTATTGAACCGCGCTGCTTTGCCTGAAAGGATTGATCATTCATTCGATCCTGGGGCAGATCCAAAAGCCGGAAAGTGAGAGTACATTCAACGAAACTGTAGTCGCAGCTGATCTATGGTAAGTGAGCCGAATGGCTCTGAAAACGCTACAATGAACCCGATTTCGGGCTAGTATGAAGTGGAGATTTTCTCCACCGTCAGATAAAAGACCATAACGAAGTGAGGAAAGACAAACATGTCAGATGGAATTCGATTCGCTGAACGGGCTTCAGTCGAACAGGTTGAAGAAGGTAATGAACTAGCTCCCAAATTTGATAAGGATGGTTTAATCCCTGTCGTCACCACCGATTTTACTTCCGGTGAATTGCTGATGCACGCCTATATGAATGAGGAAGCCCTCAAGAAAACAATCGAACTGGGGGAAGCCGTTTATTGGAGCCGCAGTCGCCAGGTGCTTTGGCACAAAGGGGCCACCAGCGGACTCGTCCAAACAGTTAAAGCGCTACTGATCGATGATGACCAGGATACGATCTGGTTGCGAGTGGATGTCCAGGGGGGCGGCGCCAGTTGCCACGTGGGTTATCGATCCTGCTTTTACCGTCGCGTTCCTGTGAGTCAGGAAATGCAAGACAAAGGTCTTGAATTGCAATATACCGAAACGGAAAAAGTATTCGATCCCAAAGAAGTCTACGGAGACGCTCCGAATCCAACCAAATTATAAACGGTGTAACCACAATCACAGGTGATTTATGAGTCAATTCAGTCGACGCAATTTTCTTGCGGCTTCCGTGGGTGCCACAGGAAGTGCATTTTCACTTGGTGAATGGGCTTTCGCGAACCAGTCAGAAACCAGCCAGAATCCGAATCTGCACATTGCGCCGTTTCGCTTTGACGTTTCGCCTCCGAAAGGTCACTCGCTGTGCGGCGGCTGGATTAAACCGGTTGTGGGCTACGATGATTCACTGGAAGCCATTGGCTATGTTCTGTTAGGCGCAGGAAAGCCCATCGTTGTCTGTGCCGTTGACTGGACGGGACTGTTAAACGACGCCCACCTCGCCTGGCGGAAGGCTCTGGCAGACGCTGCCGGGACCACCATCGACCGCGTGGCTGTCCAGTGCGTTCATCAGCATAACGCGCCGTTTGCCTGCTTGAACGCCGAACAAATCGTGCTCGAACAAGGCGATTTGCCGCATATTGTCGAACTGGATTTTTTCAATACCTGTCTGGACAAAGGCCGTAAGGCCGTCACTGCAGCGATTCCCAAAGCACAGCCAGTGACACACGTCGCACACAGTCAGGGTAAAGTCGATAAAGTCGCCTCGAACCGCCGCATTGATCGAGACAAGAACGGTAAGATCATCCGCATGCGGGGCAGCAGTTGCAAAGATGAACGACTCCGGGGTATGACTGAAGGAACCATCGATCCGTTCCTGAAAACAATCGCCTTTTACAACAAAGATAAAAAGCTGGTTTCCTGTCACTACTATGCGACCCACCCGATGAGTTATTACGGCGATGGGCGCGTCAGCAGTGACTTTACCGGCATTGCCCGTAAGCAACGTCAACAGGAAGAGCCGGCTTGTACCCACATTTACTTTACGGGCTGTGCAGGCAATATTTCTGCCGGAAAATACAATGACGGCTCTCATGAAATGCGTGCGATTCTCGCCAAGAGAATTTATGACGGCATCATTGCTTCCGAGAAACAATTACAACCTGAACCCATCGGACAGGTCACCTGGAAAACACACCATATTCTTCCACCGGTGAGAGACAGTTTTCACGAAGCGGAATTAAAAAAGTCGATCTCGAATAAAGCCAATAGTGTGGTGAATCGAAATCGTCCTTCCTATATGCTCGCCTGGCTGCAACGGGTGCAGAAAAAAATTCCGATCACACTGAGTTCATTGCAGATGAACGACATCAAAACACTTCACCTGCCGTCGGAAAGTTTTATCGAATACCAGCTCCGCGCCCAAAGTATTCAGCCTGATCAGTTCATTGCGACGGCCGCTTATGGCGATGGAGGCCCCTGGTATATTCCCGTTGCTGAAGAATATCCAGCGGGCGGTTACGAAGTGAGTGTTGCCTTCTGTGATCCCAAGATAGACGCGATCATGACGCAAGGCATGAAAGCGCTGCTGGACAGTTAGTCATTTTTTAGAAGTATTTTCAAAGTCAATCAAGAGGTCGAGTGAGTATCATGGGTATGACAATCATGCGTCGGGTCAAGTTCAATGCGGGACACCGTCTCTTTCGTCATGAAGGAAAATGCCAGTTTTTTCACGGGCACAACTACTTCGCTGACTTTTATGTCACCGGTCCGGAAACTGATGCCGTGGGACGTATTATTGACTTCGCGCAGCTGAAATCACTTTTGAAAGGCTGGATTGACGAAAATTGGGATCATGGTTTCCTGCTGAATATCGAAGATGAAAACGGTTTAAATGCCATTCGCATGGTCGAACCCACCAAATACTTCGTGCTGCCTTACAACCCCACAGCGGAAAATATGGCCCGGTATTTACTGGAGGAAGTTTGCCCCGGTGTGCTCAACGAACTCGGTGTCCAGGCGGTAAAAGTCGTGATCTGGGAAACAGAAGAGTCCTGTGCCGAAGCGACTCTCGAACAGGACGATAAGCGAGAACACAGTCTGTTCGACGCGTTTCAAACCGAATCTTTTCCCACCGGCCTGCATTGGTAAACCTTGCTCATTCAAGGTCCAGCGGTTCTTTGGTCCCGGGAAGTCTCTCATACTCCTGCAGATGAGATCAACCACGAATTTACATTCTTCTCTTGCGCATTAAAAAAGGGCCTTGGAAAAATCCAAGGCCCTTTTATTTGATCGAATGTACGCCGCTTAGTCTTCAGCAATGAAAGACAACAAGCCGATGAAACGGGCTCTTAATACAGCACGGCGGACTGCTCGCTGATACAAGGCTGAAGTACCAGTTCGGCGGCGGGGTAAAATGCGTCCTTCGCGATCCAGGAGAGAACGCAGGGTTCTCAGATCCTTGTAATCGACATAGACAGGACGTGGAATATTTCCATCCGGACAGAATCGACATTTGAGCTTCTTTTTCAGACGTGCTCTTTTTTTCCGTCGTTTGACAATCTCTTTACGCGATAAACCGACTGACATCTTGTATTTCCTCTGTAAAGCGTCGTGACATGGGACACCCAAATTGGGGCGACGCTGTTTTTAAAGTGCTGGCTCGGACTGAAGACCGTTCTTCAATCTCGTTCGAAAAGCCAGCTTACCAGCTTGATTTTTTCATGCCGGGGATTAAACCATCTAAAGCCATATCTCGTAATGCAATACGAGAAATCTGGAACTTCCGATAGTTACCACGGGGGCGACCGGTCAGTTGGCATAAACGACGAAGACGTGTTTTGCTCGAACTACGTGGCAGTTTTGCCAGACCTTCATAATCGCCTTTGGCAATCAGTTCTGCTCGTACTACTGCGTACTTTTCTACAAGCTTTGCGTTTCTTTTTTGTTTTTCAATTTTTGACTTGGAAGCCATCTATATACCTTCTCCGAAATTCCAAAAATGGGAACGACTGTTATACAGGGTTTCGCGTCATACCGTCAACTTGCCGAGCTGCTTTCAGAACAAAATCGGCTAAAAAAACATCAGACGGAACGCAAATGGAATGGGAAACACACAATAGGTGTTTTTTCGTACCCTATTTCTTATCTTTTTGAGGCTGTGGACGGAAGTACTTCATCGACTCCACAACCACGGTCCGCCGCGTCGCAATACGAACCAATAGCGACAGGAAGTAATTACCCCAGCCCGATATAGAATATTGTCTTTTTTTCTCAAGCGATTTCAGGCCCGTTTTGACGACCTGATCCACGGTCTGAAATCGGTGTTTTTTCAGCCAGCCTTCCACGCCAGCCACATCAAAGAATTCGGTTTGGGTCGTACCAGGACAGAGTGCGGTGACCGTCACCCCTTTGTCGCGTGCTTCTGCCCAGAGTCCTTCGCTGAAATGCAAAACGTAACTTTTGCTGGCGGCATAAGACGACATATAAGCCACAGGCTGGAAAGCAGCCACCGAGGCGATATTGATGATCCCCCCATGTCCCCGCTCCATCATTTCCGGCAGATAGCAGTAAGTCAGCTCGGTCAGAGCGCCGATATTAAGACGCACCATCTGCATCACGCGGGCTCGATCGGTGGAGGCAATATCCGAGACAACACTGAACCCCGCATTATTAATCAACAATTCGACCTGAACGCCACGCCGTTTGACTTCATCATACAATTGCTGGGGAGCTTCCTGCTCGGAAAGATCCAACACAATGACTTCCGTCTTCGTGCCATGGCGGGTCAACAGTTCCGAAGACAGTTGTTCCAACTGCTCCTGGCGGCGTGCCGTCAGTACCAGATGCATGCCTCGTGCAGCCAGACGGTGCGCAAATTCCAAGCCAATCCCAGATGAAGCACCCGTAATCAGAGCCCATCGGTCAGAGTATTCATCTATCACAGCTGACTCTCCAGAAGTATCCTGTTGGAGACTAACGTTTTTCCATTTTAAAATGAGGTCGGGAAGAAGTGCTGCCCGCATTAAGTGAGATCGTAATTTAATTTCGTGCTGGTGAAAACCCCGTAACCACTGTTTATAAACTTACTTTGATCGATTTTTCGCCGTTTTGATTCGATGAGATACTTCTGATTCGCCAAATGAGGAAAAAAATGCCCCAGATTGAACGATTGAGCCGGGAAGAAGTTCGTAGTGTCGATCGACGTACGATCGAAGAGTTCGGGCTTCCCGGAATCGCATTGATGGAGAATGCCGGACGAGGCGTGTTTGATTTGCTCAGCTCACTCGATGCAGCAGGACCCGTCAAAATCTGCGCCGGCAAAGGTAATAACGGGGGAGACGGATTTGTCATCGCCCGCCACCTGGATAACGCTGGCATTCCCGTGGAAATCTATCTATTGGCCGATCCCCAACAACTCAAGGGGGACGCGGCGATTAACTATCACGTTGCTTCCCGTATGGGGATTTCCATCCTATCTGATCCTGATCTCAATCAGCCGGAAGCGTTTCGTGAGTTTCTTGCTGAGGCGGACTGGATTGTTGACGCACTGCTGGGAACCGGCGTGCAGGGCACCATTCGCGCGCCGTTTACGACCGCCATTCAAATCATCAACGACGCTCCTGGAAACAAACTGGCCGTCGACCTCCCGTCAGGCCTTGACTGTGATACGGGAATGCCTCTCGGAGATTGTGTCATCGCCGCGCTGACGGCGAGTTTTGTAGCGGAAAAGAAGGGTTTTGCGGAACCTGAATCGAAACGATTTACGGGAACCATACACGTTCTGGATATTGGTGCTCCCCGGCAAGTGATTACGGAACTCCTGCAAAAACAGTCTCTTTGACGGCTTTCCCGTGCCCTAAATTCTTATTTCTGGTGATGTCTCAGTGGAAAAATAGCTTGATTCACTGAAACGGGGGTTCTCAAAAGGGCTTCCCTCCCTATATATTATAGTTTGACTTGTTACGATTCCCTTTCGACTCATGCCCCCTGGCGGTTGATTTCTGCCAACCTCTGTTCTTCATTGAAACAGAGATAAGGTGCGTCTGTATGGACAAAAATTTCTGGTATCTGAAGAACTGCGATCTGTTTGAACGGCTGAGCCAGGATCAAATCGCGCAGGTCGAACGGAACTCTGCCGTACGGCAATTCGGTCGAGGGAATCTGGTATACCTCCCGACGGAAAGCAGCGATTCCGTGTTCCTGCTGCTTGCAGGAAGAATCAAGCTCTATCACATTACCGGCGAAGGGAAGCAGGCGCTACTGGCGTTGATCGAACCCGGAGAACTCTTTGGAGAATTGGCAATTCTAGGCGGAGGCGAACGCGAAGAATATGCCGAGGCGATGCTGAAATCGACGATTCTCCGCATCCCCGGTCAAATCATTCAAGAACTGATGCAACAGCACGCCACGGTTTCTCTGGGTGTGACCAAACTCATGGGACTGCGGCGTCAACGCGTTGAACAAAGACTGAAATCATTACTGTTCCGCTCGAATCGTGACCGCTTGACCTACCTGCTGCTTGAGTTGGCTGAAAAATATGGACGCTTCACTCCGCAAGGCGTTTTAATCAATATCAAACTTTCACATCAGGAATTGGCCAGTATTATTGGCAGCACACGTGAGACGGTTACCGTGCTGCTCGGCGAGATGCAGGACGAACGAAGTATTGAAATTCAAAAGCGGCAAATCGTCTTGAGGAAAGCCCAGCATCTGGCACAGTCCATCGATTTTAAACTCACTCCCGCCTTCCAGGCGAAACCTGACCAATCCGGAGAATACTTGTTAAGAGGTGCGGAAGCATAACCATTGCGGCTATCAATCAAACCTGGATGGCTAGAATTTTGAGCGAACTGTAAGCTATCTCACAGATTAAATGAGAGTCAAAAACGATAATAAAGCACAGGGGTCATTTCCCGGAAGTAAAAAGGTACAGATCCTACTCTTTTAGTAGGAGGTTTTGACATGAACAAAAATAACCCGACCGAAACTCAACTGGATTCAGAAGCCGAATGGCGTGCCTGCGCACCAGGCGATTTAGGCAATTTTGTATCTGTGATGAAAAAGCGAAAGCAAATCAGCCACCTGATCACGGCTGCGGAAGTCGTAACCGTTTGTCTGTCTGTGGGTCTGATTGGTTTTTTCGGGATGAATCAACTTTCAAGTTCTTCTCGTGAGTCAACTCAACCTGTGGCAAGAGTCGCAGATAAAGCCTGCCCGGGAGGCCTTTATTGCCCGGAAGTTCTTGCGCGTGCCAAAGATTATGTCGCACATACTCTGAATCAGGAAATGACTCAAAAAGTCGAGGCACATTTAGCAGACTGCCCGCATTGCCAAAAAAAGGTTGATCAACTTAAGGCAAACATGCACAATAACGCTGCCATCCAGAAAGCCGCCATGCAAAAACAGGCCAACTGGGAGTCTTATCTGCTGGCGTTAAATCAGTAGCGCAGCGTCACAAAAAACGAAGCGTGTCAGCCCCGATACCCTTTGGTATCTGATTCCCTGAAAGGATTGAGGGAATGTCCCTGGAAGAAGAACGACCTGAAGCCAACGAAAGCATCTCCAACGAGGATGATTTTCTGGCTGCCTTTGCGTCAAGTAGTCAGCCCGATGAAAATCTGGATGCAGACTTCGAACGTACCATCGAAGCTTTAGAAGCCGTCGAACGGGATCTGGAACTTCCTGAAATTCCAGACGACGATGATGAGTCGAATCAAGCCCCGGCCGTCGCCAACAAACAGACCAGTTCTCAGGAGAAACGGGAGGCGCGCATTCCTCCCCGGCAGATCATCGAAGCGGCTTTGTTTGTAGGTGGAAACCCACTGACAACCAAAAAACTGTGCGCGCTGCTGAATGATGAATACTCCTCATCCTATGTTGATGATTTACTGGACGACCTGAACCGTCAATACAACGATGAGTCGCGGCCTTATGAAATTCGCATGGAAGAAGGGGGCTATCGCCTGATACTGCGGCATGATTTCGAACGCATTCGCAACCGGGTCTACGGCTTTGGCCCTAAAGAGATCAAGCTTACTCAAGACGCTTTGGAAGTGTTGGCGCTCGTCGCGTACCATCAGCCCATCAGCAAAGAGCGTATTATCGAAGCCGGGAAAGACAAAGCCGCCGGCATCCTGCGCCAGCTCTTAAGGCGCGAATTGATCGCCATCAAACGCGAAGCAGATAAAAAAGCAGAAGTCAATTACATCACCACCGCCCGCTTCCTGCAGGTCTTTGGCCTGGGACATGTCGAAGAACTCCCCTACAGCGAATCGCTGAGCCAGAAGTAAGCTGACCGTTGATTCAAATATTTGAGGGGTGGTTCCGAATGTAATTCGGAATTCCCGCAGGCCACAGGAATTCATCAGAGTCAACATTCAATGGTACTTTGAACCTCTTATCAAAATAAAGTGCCACCGCTCGACTCATCCGATTGTGAGGCTACAAACGATATTCAACGCACCTCAAGCAAGTCAAACCCGATACTGAGCCATGACAACGACATCCTGATAAACCCCATCAATGCATCGCGCATAGCGTTTCACGCCCTCCACCTGATAGCCATGTTTTTCATAGAGGTTGATCGCCTTTTGGTTGTCAGCAAACACTTCCAATTCCAGCCGTTTCAATCCTTCTCGCCAGGCATGCGCGATCGTAAATTCCAATAACCGGTTGCCAATCCCTTGACCTCGATATTCTGAAACCACCCCTATACCAAGCGTACCGACGTGAGTCATCGACTGGCGCGAGAGCGGAACAATATCAGCCCAGCCCACGATACCATCCTCCGCGACAGCAACGTACTGCGCGTGATTCTGTTCCACATTCGTTTTGACAAATGCCTGCATTCGATCCAATGGCGGAGGCTCCACCGTCAACAAATATCTCTTCTCTCGCGCCACACTCGAAAGGATAGCGTGGAAAGCTGCGATATCGTTCAATTCGATTTGCCTGACGGTGACGCTCATTTTTTTAGCACCTGCTGGGAGCTGATTTCGAACGCGACGAACGCTTGCGAGGTTTAGTATCGACACAGCCAGCCAGCTTCGTGTTCGCCTGACAAAGAATTTCCCTGAATCTTCGAAGTGTGTCAAGCAGTTGGATCAAGGAGTATTTGATCATATTTCATCGTGTCCTCGCTTTCGTTCATCCAGCCGATTTCTTCAACATCGCGTTTATTCCTCGTGCCTGATCTCGCCAGGGAATCGATTTGCGGGCACTGTCTCCGGAATAGTAATTACGAACCAGATCCAGTGTCACATCACTTTCGAGATGATTGAGAATCCGGGTGACCCGAAAACCTTCATAGGCAGCGATCATGAGCGCAAACAGCAAGCCAACAGGAATTCCACCAATCTCATATTTGACGTAAAAACCGACCAGGCAGCCCCCGATCAGAAATGGCCAGTTGATGAAAGAGGGAGTGAGGTTGATTTTATTCATTCTATTCTGCCCCGCGTCTGATGCGGCTGCATCTGTTTTTTGGTGACCGATGGCTCTGGAGCACTTGAGCCTCATTTCGACACGATGTTAAGCTATGATGGCATATTTGGTTCGTTGTCTGCAAGAATAATTCCTGAAAACGGCGCAAGAGGATATTGGCCTGTTCTCAAGCCATCCTGACGCAGCCACTTTTCAGAACGATTGGGTTAACGAAGGAGACTCTGAATTTCATCGTAAGCCGGAGCCGGCACCAGATTTTTTTGAATGGTTAACAGTTCGTCACGCGAAAACCATGAGACCTTAAAAGGCTCCCCATTCGACTCTCTTCCTTCCGGGGGCAACGCTGCTCTGACGGAATTTTCGATATGACAGAAATAGTGAAACATGATTTCATGCTCAAGCAGCTCTTTGCTTGTAAAAATGGATTCATGGAAATTCACGAATTCCAGCTTTTGATTCGTTACGCCGATCTCTTCAGATAATTCTCTGAGCGCAGCATCGTAAAGTGTCTCGCCAAATTCGACGCCCCCGCCCACAGGAATATAGAACGTGCAATCACGTTTCGGATCATATCCTTCAGAAAGCAGAACCTGACCCTGATTGATGAGCGAGATGATGACTTTGGCACGTATTTTCATGGCTGGTAATTTTCTCTTGTCTCGGCGTCTGCTTTATTGGATGCCAAAAACTTCCTCGAGCGCGGCCCGCATGACTTTGGGATCAGGGTCCACGCCGGTCCAGAGTTGGAAACCGATCACACCCTGGTTGACGAGCATACCTAAGCCATCCAGTGTCGGGCAGTCTGCTTTGGCAGCTTCTCGCAGCAGGTGAGTTTCGGGAGGGTTAGGAATCACGTCCGAAACAATCATGTTCGATTTGAGTGATGAAAAATCAAGTGGAAAGACCGCGTCGACATCGGGATACAGGCCGAGGGAGGTCGCATTGATCACAACGTCGATGTCAGCGGCCAATGTGTAATCGCCGTCCCATAACGTGAAGGAAACGGGCACACTCGTTTTTTCGCTTAACAATTGAACAAGTGCTTCCCCGCGCTCCGCACTACGATTAACAATCGTAATTTCGGCGGCTCCCGCCAATGCGGTCTCCACACCAATCGCGCGAGCTGCACCGCCGGCGCCGAACATCACAATTTTTTTACCTTGCGGGTCGGTGATCTCTTTTAACGATTGCACAAAGCCTTTGCCGTCCGTGTTCTCGCCGACAAGTTGATCGCCTTTGCGCACGATGCAGTTGACGGCCCCCATCATCGCAGCGGCGTCACTGATGCCATCCAGGTATTGAATCACGGCGACTTTGTGAGGAATGGTGAGATTCGCACCCCGGAAGCCCATGGCCCGCAAACCACCGACCGCCTGTTCCAGATTCTGAGGTGCGACTTCAATCGTCAGATACCGCCATTCCAGGCCACAGTCGTTGTAAGCCGCTTCCATCATACATTGCGTCGGATTTTCTGCGACGGGCTGCCCGAAAACACAAGTCAGTTCCTGTTTGAAGTTAAGCGGCTTACTCATGCTGTTCCTTGTTTCTTTGCTGAATTTGACGTAATTCATGGCGGCATTGAACTGATCTTGCCAGCTAATCATAGAAATCACACTGAGACACCATCATACGGACGTTGATTTCAGGACACAACTTTCCGTAATCCTCTGATTCCCTGATTGCAGCAGACCACTTCACTCCTTAAACTGAAATGGATCGGCGCGGCTTCTCTCTTTCATCATCCTGAATCCTGTCTGAAAGTATTTCACGATTGAAGAAACGACTCTTTGGTATCCTGGCTGTCACGCTGATTCTGCTGCCCCTCGCCGTGTATTTTTTTACCAGTTGGAATGTACGCTCCCATGCGCAGGTCGCTCTCAGTCGCGCTCAAAGACTACTGGCTGAACGACAACCGGACAAAGCCCTCGATGAATTGCACTGGCTGGTCTGGTTCGAACCAGACCAGCCTCTGGCAAATCTGATCGCCGGAGAGTGCTACTTCGTCAAACAACAATACCTCGAAGCAATCCCGCGCCTGTCCCGATTTGATACAGCGTCTCCTCATTATCTCCGCGCCTCATACGCCTTGGCTCGCAGCTATGAGAATACGGCACAGATGGAACAGGCAGAACGCGTTTTAAAACAACATCTCAAACTTTTCCCCGACTCTCAGGAAGCCGTCACTGAATTGCAATGGCTGTATTTCAATCAATTTCGTCTGCGCGAACTCCAGGTTCTGCTCGAACACAGTCTCGACTACTGCCCCAACAAATTTCTGCTGCTCTATCATTTGCTCAATACCGAACACAAAAAACCGATCGCACAGGAATCGATTCGGACATTAAATCGCATCAATGAGCTGAGACCAGATCAGGCATCAATCATACGGGCGATTGGTTATTGCCACTGGAAACTGGGTGATATCGAACAGGCCAAAGCCTTCATCGCAGCGGCACGACAGTTACAGCCAGAAGATCTCGAAGCGACACTGATCGCTGTTGAATTTTATCTCGAGCTGGGAGAGATGGACACGCTGGAAAATCTGATCGCGGACATCAAAAACCAGTCAACCACGTTTCAGAAACAACTGAAACAGGATGATCGCTGGCTGTGGTTGCTCAGCCGTTTGGAGTTGCAAACCGGAGAAACCGCTGCCGCATTAAAGTCGATTCAGGAAGCGTCTCGTCTCAAAGCAAAACAGATCCAATATCTGCAGCAGGAGGCGATGATCTTGCAGGCGCTGGGCCACAAAGCAGAATCGACCTCGAAATTTCAGGAAGCACGAACTCTCGCATCCAGCCATCGCGAACTTTATAAAATCGTTTCCAGCGGTGCGTTAGAATCGCCGACGGTCGAACTGGGAAATCAGATCCTCGTGCATCTGGAAACCCTCGGTTATCAGAAACAGGCAAACGCCTGGCGGGAACTGGTTCAGCAATTTCAAAGTCTGCAACGGACTTCGTCTCCCTGAAAGCGCACTTGTTCCAGCGGATGCTTGACCGCTAATCTTTGACAGCCAAAACCAGTGGAACAAAGCCCACCAGAATTGATTCTCTTGAGATTTCATGCCTCGTGAAAACCGAGTGCATCAAAAATCCGCTTACAGGCCGGCGAGCGATTCAACGCGTAAAAATGAATGCCCGGCACACCATCATCCATTAATTCCTGGCTTTGCTTGATTGCGAATTCGACGCCGACTTCAAACTGGGCCTCGGGGTCATCCTGAACCGACTCCAGTTTGCTCGTTAATTCTGCTGGAAATTCCGTGTTGCACATCGATGTGATGCGTTGAATCCGCTTGAACTCGGTAATCGGCATGATGCCTGGAATAATGGGACAGTGAATCCCCGCACGAACGCACCGTTCGCGAAAATCATAAAAATGTTGGTTGTTAAAGAAAAGCTGTGTGTAAACAGCATCGGCGCCGGCATCGACTTTGCGTTTCAGATTCATCAGATCCGCCTCTGCATCTGGCGTTTCGGGATGTACTTCCGGGTAGCCCGCGACACCAATCCCCATGTCCGGAAAATGTTCCCGGATCAAAGCCACCAGCTCATTCGCATGTTTTAAACCACCATCGGCGGGCACAAAAGTTTCCTGACCGGCGGGAGGATCGCCGCGTAATGCCATGATATTGTTGATACCGGCATCGGAAGCGCTCTTTAACCACTCCACCAACTCTTCTTTTGTGGAGGCGACACAAGTGAAATGTGCTGTTGAAGTTGTGTGCAGACGGTTTTGAATGATTTCACATAACTCAATCGTCCGTTTACTGGTTGAGCCCCCCGCGCCATAAGTACACGAAACAAACGCCGGTTGATAGCGGATCAGCTCTTCCAGAGTCCGGAACAGCTCCTCATCACCCTTTTCACTCCGGGGAGGAAACACTTCTACAGAAAGACCAAATGTTCCTGCACTATATAATTCGCTAATTCGCATCTTAATTTCTTGTATGAAGAGGGTTTAAAAAGCCTCGCTCTGATCTAAACTCATAATGAGCGAGTCTCGTACAGTGTATAATTTATGCAGTTTGCAGGTCAACAAAGCGGTATTTTCTATTGCCAGTCCGGTTCGATTTGCCTATCTTGCAGTCAACAGCGACACCATTTACCGATCAAATTGGCAACTCACTCATTTCGTAGAAATATAAGCCTGCGGTTCGCAGGTGAGAGAGCCTGTGATTGACGGTGTCAGATTCAGCTATTAAGAGGTAAAAACCTTAACCTCGAAGAATCAGGTCATTGAATACCTGCTTTCAACAGTCAAGAGGCCCTCTGATTAAAACTGGTAAAACCACTGTCATTATTCAGTGTTAAATTTTGCCTGCTAAAGTAAAGCAACTATAATGCTATCATTCAAGTCGGATTTTGCTTGAATACAATTCAACCCCCCTTTTCCAATTGAACCAAAAAAGGATTGAGAATGTCGACCGAAGCCAACTCACTGCCGTATAAAGTAAAGGACTATAGCGACCAGGAATTTGAAAAATTAGCTACCTGGGGTCGCAAGGAAATTGAACTGGCAGAAACAGAAATGCCGGGTTTGATGGCATTGCGAACCAAATATGGCAAAGAGCAACCGCTCAAAGGGGCTCGCATCGCCGGCTGTCTGCATATGACGATCCAGACCGCTGTGCTGATCGAAACATTGACCGCTTTGGGAGCCGAAGTTCGCTGGTCGAGTTGTAACATCTTTTCCACACAGGATCATGCAGCGGCTGCCATCGCAGCGACCGGCGTCCCTGTCTTTGCCTGGAAGGGTATGACTGAAGAAGAGTTCGATTGGTGCATCGAGCAGACGATCTACTGGCCCAACGGCGAACCACTGAATATGATTCTTGACGATGGCGGCGACTTGACCGTCATGGTACATGAAAAGTACCCCGAATTGCTCAAAACCATCAAAGGCCTCACCGAAGAAACCACCACTGGTGTGCACCGTCTGCATCAGATGCACGAAGCCGGCAAGCTGGGTGTGCCTGCGATCAACGTCAACGACTCTGTCACCAAGAGCAAATTTGACAATCTGTATGGCTGCCGCGAATCGTTGGCAGACGGCATCAAACGAGCCACTGATATCATGATTGCCGGTAAAGTCGTCGTGGTCTGCGGTTATGGCGATGTCGGAAAAGGTTGTGCCGACGCGATGAAAGGTTTGGGAGCTCGTGTTCTGGTAACAGAAATCGACCCCATCTGTGCACTGCAGGCGGCAATGGAAGGGTTTGAAGTCACAACAATGGAAGAGGCTGCTCCTCGTGGCGATATCTTCGTGACCGCCACCGGCTGCTGCGATGTGATCTGTGGCAATCATCTGGACAACATGAAAAACGAAGCCATCATCTGCAACATTGGTCACTTCGATTCGGAAATTCAGGTCGCTTACCTGAAAAACCGAAAAGATATCGAAGAGATTGAAATTAAACCACAGGTCGACAAATTTGTCTTTCCTGATGGCAAAGCGCTGATTGTGCTTGCGGAAGGCCGCCTGGTCAATCTGGGTTGTGCTACCGGTCATCCTTCTTTTGTGATGTCCAACAGCTTCACCAACCAGGTTATCGGACAGCTCGAACTCTGGAACGAAACCGACAAATATGAAATCGGCGTCTACATGCTTCCCAAGCATCTGGACGAAGAAGTTGCTCGCCTGCACCTGGATAAACTGGGCGTGAAACTGTCGAAACTGTCAGATCAACAGGCAGAATACCTCGGGATTCCAGTCGAAGGACCTTACAAACCAGAATACTATCGCTATTAAAAGCGGTGATACTCTGACATTTTAAATTTGAATCCCTCCGAATCACCTTAGTTGTGGTTCGGAGGTTTCTTTTTAATGGCATTCGATTCTGTGATTGTCAGCTAAGGAATGAGTTTTTATAATCCAAAAACTGTTTTTCATGTGAAAACATATCCTGCAAACCATTTCATCACAAACAGAGAAAGCTTCTTTCATGACACAGACTTCTTCCCGCCGTGACTTTCTGAAACAAACGACCGCCTTTTCTGCCGGGCTCGCGTTTTCCGGTTGGGCCGGTTCCACTTTTGCAGCGACAACGCTCAACCAGCCTTTGTTCGAAATTTCCCTGGCCGAGTGGTCTTTACATCGCGCCCTCAAAGGCGGGAAGATGGACAACCTCGATTTTGCCAAAGTCACCAAGGAAGAGTTTGGTATTTCGGCTGTGGAATATGTAAATCAATTCTTCAAAGACAAAGCCGGGGATAAGAAATATCTCGCAGAAATGAACAAACGGGCCTCTGATGTCGGCGTCAAAAACCTGTTGATCATGATCGACGGGGAAGGGGCATTGGGAGATCCTGATGCGAAAAAACGAACACAAGCGATCAAGAATCATCATCAGTGGGTGGAGGCCGCAAAAACTCTGGGCTGCCATTCGATTCGTGTGAACGCACGCAGTAACGGCGGCTACGAAGAGCAACAAAAACTGGCCGCCAACGGTTTACGTCGTCTTACAGAATTTGCCGCCAAGTATGACATCAATGTGCTTGTGGAAAATCATGGTGGTCTGTCGTCAAACGGCGCCTGGCTGGCCGGGGTCATGAAAATGGTCAATCTGCCTGGCTGTGGAACATTACCCGACTTCGGAAACTTTGTGATCGACCGTAAAACAGGCGAGCAATACGACCGCTATAAAGGGGTCAAAGAACTCATGCCTTACGCCAAAGCCGTCAGTGCGAAAACTCACGACTTTGATAAAGACGGTAACGAGATCAACACCGATTATGTAAAGATGATGAAAATCGTCCTCGACGCCGGCTATCACAGTTACGTAGGCATTGAATACGAAGGCAAGAAACTCGACGAACACGCGGGCATCAAAGCCAGCAAGAAACTGCTGCTCAAAGTCCGTGAGGAACTGACTCCCGAGCCAGAAGCGGAAGTCTGCTGTCCTCCAGCTCAGAGAGGACGACGCCTGGGCCGAATCTTCCGTAATCGTCGCTCTGGAAGATAACTTGCAGATTGATCAATGTGCTTTTTGCGCAACAATAAAAAAACGCCCCATTCGCATTCAAGGCAAATGGGGCGTTTTCTGTTTATCGGTTTTGTCAGGATGCGCGATGGACTTTCGCAACATCACGGTCGGAGAGAATTTCTTTTGCGACATCTGTCACAAAATTATCTGCCGCTAACCATTTTTCTTTTTTCGGAGCAGGAGCTCCGACATTCATGCCCACTCCCGGATTCCAGAGTGCAGGCAGGGTATGCCTGACGGCGGCCCTATATGTTGTAAATACCGGATATGTCGTCTCAGGGTTATCAGCTTGATAACCATCCATTTTCTCGACCAGTTTGTTATGAGCAATTTTAGGATGTCGATGATGGGGGCCATGCACGAAGATATCAAAATTGATGTAAGTGCAGACTCGAGTAATCAGGCCGGTACCAATTACCGTTCTTGTTCCCAGCAAAGGATCATAGCTTTGCATCCCCAGGTGCTCGGTAAATTTACGGAATGTTTGAATGACGCCTGCAACCCAGTGAGGAATGATCCAGGCGATGAAAAAGATTTTCCAGGCTGAGAACCAGGCAACGGTTCCGAGGATCAACGCCCAGACAACCGCCATCACCGCATATTCGATCCGCATGGTTTTCTTGACTTTGGGATTTTTGACTGGTGAGTTTTTACCGAAACACAAACGTCCGTAAACGAAGGGAGAAGTAAAAACACCCAGAGGAATTTCCAACCAGCAGAAAATCCTGCGAAATGTCAGAGAGGTTTTAGGATCGGAATAAGGCCACAATTCCCAATCACCGGGCTTATTTAAGTAAGCATGATGTCGGATGTGGGCTTCGCGATATGCGGTATAGGAAACGAATAGCAAAGTGCCAATAACGCGTCCCATCCAGATGCTGACCCAGGGTTTTCCACAAACGCCCTGATGAGACGTTTCATGAAAACAACTCGTCCAGCAAAACATGCTATAAGCGGCTACCCCAATCAATACGGCTTGGACATACCAGGCGCTGGATGGCCATTGAAATGCCAAAGCAACAATTGCCAGGGAACCAAATGGCGAATGTAAAAATCGGGGAGTCGTTGACTTTTCTTCGAGTGCACAGATTTCTTTAGCGGTAAAATGTGTAACCGACATGGCACGTACCTCCTGGTTGTGCTCAGACCTTCAAAACTGTTCGTTAAATTACGTATCGGAAAGGTGGGCCTATGTTGCATAAAGGGAAATGCAATAATTTGCTCAGTTCACATTGAGTTTTGGCTGAATCAGATTTCTTGACTCAATCTTCCCGACTCTTTTAGAATAAGTTAGTAAAAGGATGATGCAAAAATGAATCATCGGGCAAGACAGATAATTTGCAGAGCCGGCAGAAAGATTTCCGAATATAGCGGTCCTGACGAAAGCTCCGCCGGGAAGCCGACAGCAGATCATTCAGATACGAAGGAGTAACCCCACTGACTGTGATTACTTTGAGGAAGGCAGATAGAGCGAGGACTCGGGAAACAGCTTTTTCGTCATCAGGACGGTCTTTGATTTGCCGCCCCGCCAGAGATCCCATTGAGGGTCGGCGTATTTCTTAAAAAACTGATCCATTTTCTGCTTGAGTTCTTTACGCGTTTTGCTGAACTCAGCATCATCAATCAGATTCTTTCGTTCCCCGGGATCTTGAACCAGATGATAGAGCTCATTGGGAGTTTCCCGAAAACGTTCGATGTATTTCCAATCTTTGGTACGGATGGCGCGCACATTTTCAAATTCATAAAACATCGCTTCTGACCAGGGAATCTGTTCGCCTTTGAGAACGGGGGCAAAGCTACGGCCAGGAGTAGCAGGCTGCGCGGGAACCTTGTCCTGCAGTCCCAAATAGTTCAGCAGGGTAGGGTACACATCATAATTGGCAACCAGCATATCCTGTCGGACCCCCGAGACGATTTTCCCGGGCTGAGAAAAAATGAGTGGGATACTCATGGTCCAGTCAAAAGCCGTCAATGGACGTGTATGATCGCCCATGCCCCAGTAACCACTATGACCGCCGGCCAATCCCTGGTCAGCCGTGAAAATAACCAGCGTATTTTCGCGCAGCCCCAGCTCTTTCAAAGTCTGCATGATCTGACCCACGCCATCATCCACGGCTGAAACTTCAGCCGCGTATTTCCGGATGATGCCTAAATCGCCAATCCAGTCTCCGTAATTAAAGTTCCAAGGCTGTGGCTTTTCTCTGGGGAATGAAGGGAACGTCATTGTTTCATATTCATCTTTAAACCGATTCTTGATCGGCTCCTTCATCGCAGACCCCAGGCCATAAGGGCCATTGTATGCCAGAAACAGAAAGAAAGGCTTCGCCTGATTTTGTTTGATGAACTTGATCCCATGTTGCGTCCATAAATCCGTGAGATACGTCGGTTCGTCACGAATTTTCTCATGTTCGATGACTTTCTGATTATAAAACCCTGCGCTGCTGCCATGCGGTTTGGTGATCCAGTAGGTAAATCCTTCTTGAGGAAAGAGATTGTCTCCCAAATGCCATTTTCCCGACAACCCGCACACATAACCCGCATCATGCAGTACCTGGGGAATCGACTGAAATTCTTCCAGCGTATTAAACGAATCCGGGCCCGTCTGAATCCGAGGCCGGAGATAACAATGCACCCCATGCTGGCAGGGCATGAGGCCGGTGAGAAAGGTGGCGCGGGTCGGAGAACAGACGGCGTTGTTGGCGAAGGCTCGTGTGAATAAGGTTCCTTCTTTGGCCAACCGGTCAATATGTGGCGTCTTGATATCTCGGTTTCCATAACACCCCAAGGTCCATTCGCCATGATTATCAGTCATGATGATCACGACGTTTGGCTGTTTCCGCTCCGCAGCCGGCAACAACCCGACAGTGAAAATACTCAGGAACAAGACCAGGCAACTGTTGAGAATCGCAGATATCAGCTGACGCATGAGCTAAGCCCCTTCCGAAAGTCAAACACGGATTACTAATCCCTCTTTAATAAATCATGCTTTATCGTGGGATTATTATCAAGCGGTTCACAGCTTTCAGTCGTAGAATTATTGCCGAATCAACAAGGCACTTCGATTTCAGCGATCTATCACAGAGCCTGAGTAGGCATAAAGCTACTCTGAAATGAAGTTCCGTGTTGAACTGTTAAAGGGCATCAGCGTCCATTAATAATGTGGCGGTTTTTCCTGGTAAGGATCGTGGCCTTCGTCGTCTTCTTCCAGAACGCCGAGGCGAGAATCGAGTGATTTCATCGATTTGCTCAAGGCGTTTACGGTTGTGTTCTGTTGGATAATGGCCGCGTTTAACTGTTCGACTTCATGCTGAATGTGCATTAACACGGATTCGACTTGATTGAGACGAGACAACAGTTCTTCCTGACGGGATGGATTATCATTCATTTGAGAAAGTGCCTTTCACGGAAGCTACTTTTCTTATTGTGCTGAAGAGTTATGATGCAGTTAGAATTTTATTTACTCGCGTTCCACTTTGATACATTCTGAGGTCCGATTCACTATGATTCAACGAATTCGGTTTTGTATGCTGACGATTTTTTCGGCGATTGTTTTCTCGCAGCTCATCTTTGCGGAAGCTCTGGCCTCTGAAAATACGTTTCAGGTCCGATTTGCGGAATCCATTCACAATCAACCTTTTACGGGCCGCGTTTATCTGATTTTTACACGCTCCGATCGGGAACCGCGACTGGGACCGTCCTGGTTTCAACCGGAATTGTTCGTGAGTCAAGACGTTGTGGATTGGCAGCCGGGAGAAGTTCTGGCGTTCACGCCCGAGACAAAAGAATTACTCTCCTTCCCGAAACCGATGTCCGAAATGAAACTGGCGGACTATCACGCGCAAGCCGTGGTTCGATTCAATGCCAATGCTCCGCAAATCGGCACCGCACCCGGAAACGGATTTAGTCAGGTCATCACCATTCCCGCAGACACCGCTCAGAAAATGCCGCTCTTATCGATCGACAAACTGGTTCCCGAAAAACCTGTCAAAGAGACCCGCTGGAGCAAGCTCTTTAAAATTCGTTCTCCACTCTTATCGAAATTTCATGGTCAGGATACCTATTTCGAAGCCACTGTTCTGCTGCCGCAAAGTTACTATGATCAGCCCGAGAGAAAGTACCCGGTGATTTACACGATCCCCGGTTTTGGTGGCGATCATTTACGGGGGCGTAGAGAAACCCCGATTGCCGAACAGAATGCCGGAGGCGTGGAATTCATACGCGTCTTATTGAATCCGCAATGTCGCTATGGACATCATGTGTTTGCCGACTCGGCCAACAATGGGCCGGTGGGAAAAGCATTCACCACAGAGTTTCTACCCGGACTGGAAAAAACGTATCGTGCCATTCCGCATCAACGTGCCCGATTTTTAACCGGACATTCCTCGGGAGGCTGGTCTTCACTCTGGCTACAGGTCACCTATCCCGAAGTGTTTGGAGGTACTTGGAGCACGGCCCCCGACCCTGTCGATTTTCGAGACTTTCAACAAATCAATCTCTACGATCAAACAAGCAACATGTATCGCGATGCCGCGAACCAACCTCGGCCGATTGCCCGTATGGGGCAGGTTCCGATTTTATGGTATGAGTCATTTTCCAAAATGGAACAGGTTCTGGGACATGGCGGTCAACTGCGAAGTTTTGAAGCCGTCTTCAGCCCGCGCGGAAAAGATGGCGCCCCTTTGAAATTGTACAATCGGGAAACAGGAGCCATCGACGCTCAAGTAGCCGAGTCCTGGAAGGCCTATGATATCCGGTTGATCCTGGAAACGAACTGGGAACAACTTGCGCCACAGCTCGCTGGAAAAATTCATGTTTTCATGGGTGATCAGGACACCTTTTATCTGGAAGGCGCCACCGTGTTACTCAAACAATCGCTGGATCGCTTGAACGGAAACATCACCGGGGACACTGTTATCGAAATCCATTCAGGAAAAACGCATTCTTCGCTGTTAACCAGAGAGCTGTTCTTGCAAATGCGTAAAGAGATGGTCGAGTCGTTCCTGGCACATCAGGCTGAATTCAAATAACGCGATCATCCAAAACCGAAGATCCGCCGATCCTCAACTGTCTAACTGCCGATGTAACGGGCATAGATCGTCTTGGCGACAGCAGGATCATCGGTGCCTTTGATGATGGCACGCCCATCGCGGAACAGGCTGACTTCATAATCGGGGTCTTTCAGATTCAGCCTGAGCAGATACGCGTTAAAGTCGACTGTCCCTGAGTTCTGAAGTTTTTTAGCCAGATCTTCAAATGAGATCTGTCCCTTTTCTGCCGGAGAAACCTGAACGGCATTTCGCCCACACAGACGCGTTGTTCGCGAGCCTTGTTCTCCTTTGAGCCAGATACGTTCTCCCTGATGACAGGCTTTGCAGCCGGATTTCTCTCTGAGGTCGGCCACACTCATCTGCCTGAAAGATCCCTCCCAGACATCAATCACTGTTAACTCCGGCTTGATCAGTTCCTCATGACCGGAAAGAATTTTGATCGCATTGATGGCTTCGAATGAAGCAATCACATTCACCGTCGGCCCTAAAATTCCCGCGGTATCACAGGTTTCGGTGCTGCCCGGCTCCGGCGCGGAATCGATCAAACACCGCAGGCAGGCGGACTTGCCTGGCAAGATCGTCATCGTCTGCCCGGTGCTGCCGATACACCCGCAGTATATCCAGGGAATACCCAGCTCCAGCGAAACATCATTGATCAGATAACGGACTTCGAAGTTATCCGTACCATCCAGAATCAAATCGACATCCTTTGCCAGCGCTAAAATATTGGTATGGTCAATATCTTCGACAATAGCTTCGATCTGAACTTCACTGTTGATTTTTTTCAGCTTTTCGGCAGCAGCGATGGCCTTGGGAAGCTTCGCTGCGACATCTGTTTCATCAAACAGAACTTGCCTCTGCAAATTACTCAGTTCGACAAAATCCCGATCAACGATTTTCAACTGGCCGACGCCCGCCCTGACCAGTGTCTCTGCTAAGACAGTTCCCAGCGCACCACAACCGCACAATAAAACACGGCCCTGCATCAGGCGGGTTTGACCTGCTTCCCCCAGTTCTGAAAAGAGGACTTGCCGACTGTAACGTTCCAGTTCCGGTTTCATGTTGTTGATCGCCTGTTTCTGTCTGATGAAATACTTTCACCGTCTATTTTAGCAATCACGGACCGGGATAACAGAGACCAACGCAGAGAACCAGCCAGATCCCTCAAACCAGAACAGGTCCAGCCTGTTGGCTTACTTTTGAGTGCACAATCAAAAGCGCCCCGCTGATTCCACAACGGGGCGCTACTCGATTCTTTTGGTTCAATCAGTCGAGGTTATTTGACGCTGATTTCCTGTAAGACAGTGATAAACTGAGGCTTAATCAGCCGCTTTGATGTATTTGTCCAGCCTTCTGAAGCCACTTTCAATGTGATCTTCGGTTCGACCCAGGTGGCAACCTGCTTATTTTTGACGAAGGCCTTCTTTTGTTTCAAGGTCGGCAGCCGCTCCTGCCATTCTGCTAAAATGTCTTCTGGAATCTTGCTGCCGTTGATGAATCCTGCGTAAACCAATCGCTTGTTATACGATGAAGCGATCAGGACCGAATCGATTTTTCCGTTTGGCAGTGCCGTGTAACCAAGAAGTAGACAATCAAACTCTTTCAGTGGGATCGTAGTGACTTCCTTTTTTTCTACCTCAATTTTCGCTTTCGCAGCGGTATCTGAAACAGCTCCTGCACCACCGGTTTTTAATGCTGCTGCGGCTGAATCTTCATTTCCGCCGGCAAAGTCACCCAACGCTTCTTCCAGATTTTCAGCTCCCCCCTCTGCTTCCTTCGCCTGATCGACGACCGAAGCCAAAAGATTGACATTCGCTGTTTTCCGCACGCCCCAATCTTTGAACAAGGAATTGAATTCAAATCCGCCTACAATTGCGAAGGCACCAACCACTAAGGTCAGTCCCCAGACAGCCAGATCTAATTTCCAGACTCCCGCTGGAAAACGGCGAATGGTCGGACCCCAGATTTTAAACGGCGTCAGAAATATGCTCATCATCCCGAACTCGAATGACCTGGAAACCGCTTGCACATAGACAACAAAATGCCCGATCAGAAAGAAGATCACACCAACGGTCGCTTGCGTTAACGTCCACAAGCACAATCCAGACGGACTTTCACAATAGAAACGTCCGGCCACACTCAAGCCGATGGCAGCCAGTGCACCAATCGCTAGAATCCAACCCCAGGCCGGGACCAATTCCCAAATCGTTTGAGGTTGTGCTTTGCTTTCCTCTTGCTGCTGAACTTCTGAATGACCCACACATTTTCCCAGTGCCGGATAGTAGCCACATTGAGGACACCATGAAGACAACCCCCAAGGCTCATGCGTACCACATTCAGAACAGGTGGGCTTCGCCTGTGATTTGTTGATTTCCTGCAGAAGTTGGTCATTATTATGATTAATATCTGGCATGGCTCAGCTACTTTTTTGTTGTTGATAGAGAATGTAGATCAATACTATTTATATGACTCTGCGTGTACTTTAGCTTACAAAACACAACATCGACGAATTTTGATTTGTATAAATCGCGACATCAGGCTCTAATCGCGCCCGCTGCAACCGACAAAACCACTACGACCATCGCAGGCAGTCCCTTACTTTGAGAGTCTGGAACCCAGGTACAAAAAAAGACCGACGCACAATGAAGGGCGTCGGTCTGGAAAAATCGTTTAGCAGAATGGAATCAATGCTAAATCAGTTTACCTTGAGCAGCTCAATATCAAATACGAGCACTTCGTTAGGACCGATATCAGGACCAGATCCTCTTTGGCCATAAGCGAGTTCGCTGGGAATAAAGAGTTGCCATTTATCGCCCTCTTTCATCAACTGCAGCGCTTCCGTCCAACCGCCGATCACACCATCGACAGGAAACGTCGCTGGCTGATTACGTTTGTAGGAACTATCGAACTCTTTTCCATCAATCAGAGTTCCGCGATAATGAGTGGTCACGCTATCTTTCAAACCGGGAGTTTTCCCCGAACCTTGTTTGATGACCTTGTATTGCAGACCGCTCTTGGTGGTCTTTACGCCTTCCTTCTTGGCATTGGCAGCCAGAAACTGTTTGCCTTTCGCTACATTTTCCTCTGCCGCTTTTTTCATTTTAAGTTCCTGCTGCTTGCGTAAGCCCTGTTGGAAAGCGAGCAAGGTCGAACGAATTTCATCCTCTGTCATTTGAGGCTTCTGCTTGGTCATGGCGTCCATGATTCCTTTAACCAGAATCTGTGGATCGAGGCCCAGGTCATCCTTCATCAGGTTTTGACCCAAATTATAGCCAATTCCATAACTGACTTTTTGTGTTTGATCTTTAAGCGATGATTTACCGGAACCTGCCTTTTCGGTCTGAGCCGTCGCCAATTGGGAAAATCCAAAAAACGCAATACATAAACAGGCAGAAAGATGCCATTTAGACATAGGAAGAACCTTTCGGTGAACAATGAAAATAATGTTGAAAAGGGGGGACCATACGGAACGGCGAGATCCGAATGACATAAGCTGTCATCCGGATTAGCAGGTGATGTATTGCATGGTGTCCTCTTTCGCAGAGGATCTTTGACTAAATCAAGGTATTGATTATACGAGAGTATCCCGGGAAGTGTCTACAATAAAGAGCCATTCGCCTTAAATTCAGGGCTTTCTCTTGCTGTGTGACTGTTTATGACTTCTGGCCAGATTAACTGACCACTTTCTGGAACCGGGTAACTGCTTCGTTGATATTATCTCTGTTGTTGAAAGCACTTAGACGGAAATAACCTTCCCCAGCAGCGCCAAAACCGCTGCCCGGTGTTCCCACCAAATGTGCTTTTTGCAACAATTCGTCAAAGAAGTCCCAACTGGTAGATCCGCCCGGAGTTTTAAGCCAGACGTAAGGGGCATTGACGCCGCCATAAACAGTAATGCCCACCGATTCCAATCCTTCTTTCAGCAAGCGGGCATTTTCCAGGTAGAAGGCGATCAATGTCTGAATCTGCTGCTTGCCCTGTTCAGAATAAGCGGCTTCCGCCCCTTTCTGGATGATATAAGAGACACCATTAAACTTCGTGCAATGACGACGATTCCAGAGTGGATGAATTGCCGCTGGTTCGCCCGAGGCGGTTTTTCCCATTAACTGCTTCGGAACGACTGTGAACGCACAACGGGTTCCGGTGAAGCCGGCGTTTTTGCTGAAGCTGCGAAATTCAATAGCCACTTCTTTGGCCCCTTCGATTTCATAAATCGAATGCGGAATTTCCGGGTCCGTAATAAAGGCTTCATAGGCGGCATCAAACAGAATAATCGATCCATTGGCCTTGGCATAATCGACCCACTGTTTCAGAGTTTCTTTCGTCGCGACTGTTCCGGTCGGATTATTCGGGTAACAAAGATAGATCAGATCGACGGGCGATTCCGGCAAAGGGGGTACAAAATTGTTTTCTGCCGTCACAGGTAAGTAAGTTAAACCCGCATAGCGGCCGCTCTCATCTGCTTCGCCCGTACGCCCGGTCATGACGTTGGTATCGACATAGACGGGATAAACCGGGTCTGTGACAGCCACTTTATTGGCGGCACCAAAAATATCCAGGATGTTTCCTGTATCGCACTTTGAACCATCCGAGACAAAAATTTCGTCGGCAGCAATCTCGACTCCGCGCGACTGAAAATCATTCTTGGCAATCGCTTCGCGGAGAAACGCATATCCCTGCTCGGGACCATAACCACGAAATTGATCCGGATGCCCCATTTCATCGATGGCGGCGTGCATGGCGTCCCTGATTGCAGCTGGAAGTGGTTCGGTCACATCACCAATGCCCAGTTTAATCACGGCTGCATTCGGGTTCTCTTCACAGAATGAATTCACGCGACGTGCGATTTCCGGAAACAGGTAGCCCGCTTTGAGCTTCAGGTAGTGATCATTAATGAAAGCCATTCATGCCTCAAATCATAAGAATACTAAACTTGTGTGGGTGTCTCACAGATCAGGATTTTTTCAAAACCAGAAACGCCGTTGTATTTTGAATCCTGAAGAATTGCAACCGACGCGCGCCTGGGAGACTGTTTTTAACGGAAAAGGTTCGTTTCTTCAGTGCCGGTAAATGGACGAGGCTCCGCGTTAAACCAGAAACGAGCCGTAAGCAGCTCGATTTGTGTTAAGCCAATATGCTCACTGATTTTACGCTTGCCTGAAAATCGATGAGCTGTGCCTTCAAACAGCAGCTTGACTTGCGGTTGCTCGCCGCCTTTTCCTGTATCAGATTCCAGTATTCTACCGACGGCAATCGCCACTCCTAATTGAAAACGGGCCTGGGGATAAATGGGAACGCCAAGTTCTGCCAGTGACCAGTGATCGGCGCGCACCCGACACCAGCGGCTCAGCGGCTGAGGTGAAGTGACAAAAGGCTGCAACGAACGAGGCAATTCTGTTTTGGCTTGCTCGTCAATCATCAGCGTCACACGATCATGATGACTCGCGTACAAACCCCAGGCAGGCCAATGGTCAAAATACCCGGTTGGTTCGAGCAGAGGAACCAGAATCGCAAACCAGGCGATGAACATCACTGCCCGTTCCGAACCGGAGACGGACTTGCTGGAGATCGCCTTCAAAGACAAACTGCGATCAACGTCGCTGATAGAGGAACTGCTCGAAGGCGCGCCCTTCGACAAAAAGCCAAACAGAATCACATCCTGGCAAATGAAATAAATATTCCAGATGAGCACTCCGCCGTGATGGTTCAATCCGAAGGGACCGACGGCAAGCATCAGGCAAACATGCATCGATACCGCAGCCCATAACGCCCAACGACGGGTGCGCGGAATGAATAGTCCCAGCGCGATCAGAAATTCAGCAACCGGAAAAGAAGCAGCAACCCAGTTCAGACTTTGATCCGACCAATATTTTGTCGAAATTCCAATCCCTGAAAAGAGTCCCTGAACTAACTCTCGCCCCTGCGTCTGCACAAAACTGGCGTCACATTTCGAGAGCGCTGAATAAAGATAAATGCTAATCACAAACAGACGAAAAAACCGAATCGCACGCGGCGGGTTCAGAAAAATCAGCATCAGAAAACCCAGCGCAAACTGATACACCCAAGGCTGGATGCGATGTTGGTCGAAGGTAATCGAAATCAGAAACGCAGAAAAAAAGAGTCCGCCGCAGACGCGTTGCCATTTTCGCCAGGTTTCTCGATAGCCAATCAGCATGCAAACAGAGGTGGCCGTCATGACGAGGAACGTCAGCCAGTCAACCCAGACAGGAAAGATCATGACCCAGGAAAACAAAGGAACTTGCGGAAACAACGTTTGCGGAATCCAGAGCTTCCACGTCGTTGCCAACAGGATCAGCGAGAAAAATCCCAGATTGAATTTCAGCAGTCGTAGTTGTTTGTGATGTATCTCGCCGGAGAGGGAGGGACTGTGCATTGATTCGCCGTTTTTTTCATCCAGTATAATGCCCGGCGATGACTTTCACCTCTCCCTGACAAAATTTCCCTGACAAAACAACAGAGAAAAAATACGGCAACCTACCGGCTTAATTCAAGGATGTAAAAACGGTTCCTGCCGACTCCTGGTCTTCCGCAACGATGTGGACCGTTGTGCCCGGTTGATTAGAATCACGTCGGATCAGTGCCATTGCGACAGCAGGATATTTGCCGAATGATCTGGCAGAAGAAGTGATCGTACCCACTTCCTGAACCTTATCTGGTTCTCCCGACATTACTTTAGTGCCCACCGGCGGAATCCACGCCTGTTCGATTCCAATCGACCGCAATTCTCGATTGACATGTCCCAGTGAATCGATCCGCGCGATTGGCTCCTGTCCCAGATAACAACCTTTTTTGAATGAGATCGCCTGATCTGTTCGATTTACTTCTTGCGACAGATTTTCCTCTGAGAGATCGACGCCATAGATGGGGAAGAGCGATTCTATTCTCAAGGCATCGAATGTATCCTGACCCGCAGGAGTCGCACCGGCCTCAATCAGACTCGACCAGAAATCCCCAATTTTTACATATTGCAGACAGCAGAGATATCCTGGCTGATCTAACCAGTCAACGCGCCGTACCGTGAGTTGCGAATCGGAATCGTTCACTTGCAGTTGCTGGTTCACCTCAAGCGCTTCGACTTCGATGCCTGACTGCTTCAGGATTTCCGTTGATTTTGGTCCGGTCAGATAGAGATTGCCAAATTCGGGAGTCTGCATTTTTAAAGACGCATCTTCCAGAATGATATAGCGCCCCAGGTGTTTGGTGATGCCTTCACTTGTTCCGGGCGCGGTATCTATCCAGAGCGAATCCCCATTATTGAACACAAAAATATGGCCTAGAATGCGGCTTTGGACATTCGTAACAAATGCTTCACAACCCCGATCAGGCTGCAAGTTTTTGATATCATTTGTGCAAAAATTGTGCAGGAACTTGGCTCGGTCTTTCCCCTCCAGTTCGAGTTGGTCACGGTTACTCAGATCGAACAGCACTGCTGTCTCATGCGCGCTCTGATATTCTTTCTCGGGTGATCCAAAATGAGAAGCGACCGGGTAAACTTGATCAAGATTGGTAAAAATAGCACCGCTTGATTGCTGGAGAGTTTGGAATTGGCGTAATGGCATTCGTTTTCCAGGTGATAAATTAGTTTGTATACAGAAATTTAATGTTCGTTCTGATTAACACTTTGCATGAAAGAACACATTTTCTGGTGGGAGGCTCATTACGTTAAATCATTTTCAAAAATGCGGTAATGAGAAAATCTGTGTTTTTAAATGAAATGAGAGGTGTGAATTTCATTCAGTTCTATTTTAGGATTGGCAAGGTTTTTTCCTAGTCATTTTTATGGTCTTTCATGAGGATTCGCAGACTACTTGATATTTTCGATTTTGATATTGTCTACTTTCAAAATACCAGTGCCACCATTGAGCCCCAGCTGAATGACTGCTTCGCGCGTCTGGGGAGGAATGGAGATCTTTTTTGTCTCCTGATACCAACCACGACTTCCGATCCAGGGACCAATATAAGCCTGTCCAATATTACGACGAATTTGATCATAGAAATGGATGATGAATCCCGGTTTTTGATAAGCCTCTGCACCCTGAGTTGTATTCAAGTAGCTCACCTGCAAACTGACCTCAAGTGCATTGATTTTCGATCCATCAATGGCCATGCCCTGTAAAACCTGAGACATACCGCCTGGTGAATCATTTTCGAACTCCAGATAGGAGGCTCCCTCGGGGGCCCCTCGATTCACCTTAGTCGCCCGGCGCTGATAGTGCCAGTTATCAACTTTTTTGTCCCCATTCGCGTCCACTTCAAAACCGCCATTCACAATTTCTGGCCTGAGTGGATCCGGTTTGATCTCTCGCTTATCTTCCGAGCGGCCTGTCATCGGAACAAATAAAGTCGGGATCAGCCGCTTATGCTTCAGTTGACCCCGCTCTTTCTGAAACAGGTGGAATACCTGCTGATAACGTTCCCCCAGCGGAATGAGTAGTGTGCCCCCTTCTTTCAATTGATCAATCAGTGGCTGCGGAACTTTTTCGGGTGAGCAAGTGACGATGATCTTGTCGAACGGTGCTTCTTCCGGCCAGCCAAGGTAACCATCGCCGATTCGGGTATGGACGTTATCATATTTCAACCGCTTCAAACGGGTGGCCGCTTTTTTTCCCAATCCCTCCACGATTTCGATGGTATAGACGTCTTTGACCAGAGCGGAGAGAACGGCGGCCTGATAACCACTGCCGGTGCCGATTTCCAGAACTTTATCCCCAGGTTGCGGGTCGATCGTTTCTGTCATATAAGCGACGATAAAGGGAGGGGAGATGGTTTGTTTATACCCGATGGGTAATGCCAAATCCTGATACGCCCTGTTTTTCAAATTGGAACTGACAAATTCATGGCGCGGGACCTGCCGCATGGAAGAGAGTACTTTTTGATTTTTGATTCCCTCACCCTCAATATAGCGGGTGACCATCTCATTTCGTAATCCACGAAAATAGGAGCTGTTCTGTGAAAACGCAGGCTGCAAAGACTGCAAGATCGCTATGCCACACACCATGTTCATTAAAGAGAATAAGGCGATTCGCTTCATGAGAGCCCCTCTACGCAGGTATTGCTGTTAAAAAAATCGGTTTTAAAACTAGAATAGGCATAAATTATAGCATTACAGGGTGACCTCCGTTAACGTTGATTTCGCAATAAGTAAGACGAATTGACAGATTGGCTGCGGGAATCTGAATTTCTATCTACACAGAAAAGAGAATCCGTTATGATTCGGCTATGAAACGGATTATTCAAAGGATTTTTGAGCGAATGGACTCCAGTAGCATGAAAGGCTTTCAAGCCGCAACCATTGTTTGCGCTATCTTCACTTTTCCAATCCTTCAGGGATGCGGATCTGCTGACTCCTCTTCCGGGAAGGAGCCGGTGAATTCCTCTGACTTGGATAAGGATGTCACGACCGATGCTGCAAACAGTGTTGCCAAAGAATCTACGGAAACAACAGCACCTCCCAGTGAACCGGTTGACCCGCAAGCGGAAGTCAAAGCGGTTTTCCAGAAACTGCTGGCCATTCGCACGGAACCCGATCCTGATGAATGGTCAAAAGCAGATAAGCAACTCAGTGCTTTTGGGAAAACGGCTATACCTACTTTGATAGTAGAAATGTCGAATTCAGAACCAGCAGCACGGGAATTGGCCAGCATGTATCTGGCTGGTCTGGGACCGGAAGCCAAGGATGCCGCGCCCGTTCTCGAAACAGCACTGCAGGATGAATCTCCCTTTACGCAAGTCAATGCTGCCTCGACACTCACTCACTTTCCTGACTATCGTAACAAAGCCATACCAGTTTTGATCAGCCTGACGAGCCACGAAGATCCTGACACCCGTCTCACAGCCGTCTACGCATTGGGAAACCTGGATTCCGCTTCCGATGAACAATTGAACGCTATCAAGCAGGCGCTGAATGATTCAGACAGTGAAGTGCAACTTGCAGCGATCAAGGTCCTGGGTCAAATCGGCGATCCGGCAAAAGCGACATTAGATGAGATTCAAACTTTGATCAATGATACCAAGACAAGCGAAGTATTGCGCGCGGCTGCGTTATCGTCCAAATCGCAGATTGAACAAGCCAAGCAATAGTTCTTTTTCGCTTTCGGTCCCGTCTCCGGTGTGCGTCCGCCATTGATCCGGCCTCGCAATGACCCCGCAGCACTCAGATGTAGCGATTTTGCCGATTATCCCGACTCTGAAAGAGAGGGGATGTTCCGAAATATATCGGAGAAAATCGAATTTCTGATTATCTTGCCAAATCCGTTTGACTAACGATCAACGTGACCTACTTTTATTGGCAGAGAGGGGCTGCTGAACCTCTCGATGAACTTATCATATTTATTTCCTTCGCTTCTAATCGAGGCGGGGATCTACAGCGCGGCAAGGAAAGCTGGGAGCTTTGAGGGGACCTTGCCGCGCTTTTTTGTCTTGAAACCATCTGGCTTGATGGTGCTTGATACTCAGGTCGTGTGTGGTATTTTGAGAAACGACCTTTGGCATGATGCAGATCGGCACCCTCGAGCGGAATTGAATTGGAAAAGCTCATGGCAACCAGAAAATTATGGTTGCAGCGATCCCGCCGCACCGGATTTACTCTGATTGAATCTCTGGTCTCTGTGACAATCACAGCGATTGCCGGGACTGCTCTTTTCTCAGCCATTGGTGCCTCTCTGGGTGCCAGCTACTCAGCCTTGAATAAAACCATGGGCGTCGGTCTGGCAGATCAAATGCTGGATGAAATGGCATCGAACAGATTTCCCACAGTCAGCGACACACGTCCTGCTTACAACGGTAGTCGAAGGGATTTCGATGAGCTGGATGACTATCACAACTGGTCTGCTTCGCCGCCGGTTAACAAAAATGGAATGAAACTGGGAAAGGAAACCGTCACAGTTTTTGAATACTACCCCATCTCACGTCCCAGCTTGCTCATACCAGATACCGAATTTTTAAACAGACTCACACGGGAAGTGACGGTGGAACGAATCAGCCCTGACAGCAGCTCTGGCTGGACTGTCACCAGAGATAATACGGACTACCGCAGAGTCACAGTAAAAATCAAATTAGCGATGAATGCAGACTTACCCAGTCAACTGATTACAGAATCGACACGAATTTTCAGTTATGTACCACTTTCGCCCTGACAACTTGAATGCGGCACCGCAAACGTTTTCAAAAGGTCCTCTCTGCATCGAGATGGACCGCGTGCATTGCTGCGCAGTTCGAAATCAGGTTCATCGAAGCGGCTTGTCACTCATCGAATTGCTGATGGCGATGGCCATTTCTTCCATGCTGATCGTCGCACTCGGGGGCATTGTGACAGCCACACAATCTGCCTGGAAACATTCACAGGGTATTGAAGATTCTCAAGCTCAGATCACAGCGACTTTTGATCGTATGAAAATGATGGTCTCGCAGGCGGGCATTTATCAGATCAGCGGTCAACCTCCACAGGTAGGATTGGCTGTCGTCACTCACCCCTGGAACAGCATTGATATCGCAAACACGCTGGTTGTCTGGACAGGCGGCCGCAATGGAGGCATCAGCAATAATGGCACACTGACACGTCTTCCCAATATCAATGAATTACTAATATATACCGTCGACCCCAACGATTCACACAATCTGGTTGAGATCGCGTTGCCCGACGTTGATGCGTCTATCGATTTCAACAGTTCTTCGTTCAACAACACGATCCGTTCGGCCATTCAATCGAGCTCAGCCCAATCCGCGTTATTGAGCAATCGCGTGAAAAGCAGTCAGTATATGCTGTCAGGCAGCCCCTGGGGAGGTGCCGTTGGAAATATTCGTTTTGAAATCGTGCAGACCCCATCCGACGCAGACCTGGGTGGCATCAGTCCCGGAACCAGTGCCTGGATGAGCCTGCCCTGGCCACAGGGAACAGCAAGTGCCAGCAGTGGTTTACGACAGGTGACGGTCAACTATGAAGTACAGTTTGAAATCACAGAGCGTACATCACTCAACGATGTGAATTCGCCAACCGCACTCCCGTTTTTCGGATCCAGCGCGAGGTACTATGCTTACACACCTTAAGAAAAAGACAGTGAGAACAGCGCTGCCTGACTGTGTTCGGAAACACGGTCTGTCGCAACGCGTGCGCGCATCCCGCGCGGGTATCTCATTGATTCTGGTGATGTTCGCCTTAAGCATGTCGCTGGTTTTGACATATTCCTTTATCCAAACGCAAAGCGTACTCACACAGATTTCTGAAAATGGTTCCCGACGCGACCTGGCGATGAATGCAGCTCGCGCAGGAATCGCCGATGCACTCAACCGAATGAATTCCATCGACTGGGCGGGGATCGACGATACCTATCTACGTACTTTTCACACCGACTCAGATGGAACCAGCACTTACACCGTTTCCTTTAATACTCCCAGCAGTTCTCTCAGTTCCGTTTTAGAACTCGAGGCTCATTCTCTCGGAGCCTGGACGTCTGCTGAAAATAATAATATGCGGTCTGAATATCAGATCACGGCGAAAGTCCGTCTGGTTCCTCGCTTGAATGGAAGAACAATCCTGCCCGGAGACTCCGCTGCAGCGACTGATCTGGTTCCCAATTCGGGCGACTTTGATCTGATCAGACAATATGCTCTATTTGCCGAGGATGGTAAGACCTCGCTCATCCTCGACCCGTGTGACCGGATTGATGGAAACCTCTGGTTAAATGATGAGTTGAAAATATATGAGGACCCCAATTGGAAGTCTTCTGTCCGCAGCGCATTCCTGCAGGACTTGGGAGACCGGCTCGTAACGTTTCCCTCCGGATCAACAAGCTTGTCTGACAGCAGCGTGCATTATCCCCATCCGATAGCAGGGAACATCACGTTTTATGATTCACCAAAGTCTTCAATCCAGCAGGACCTTTTTGAACTGAAAGTCAGCTGGTCAACCACGGCTCATGAACTGTCTCTCCCCAGTACGGATGACTCTCATTTCACCACTTATCGACTCTATGCTGGTGGCCCGGAATACCAGGCTGTCTATCTAAGTTCTTCATTATACAACGTGACGCTAAAGCCTACGCCGGAAAATCCATTGGGAATTTTCTACCGCAATGGCAATTTGAGCGTTTACGATAACGTCATTGTTCAGGGAACACTCATTTCAAAACACAAAATCTCTTTTCAGGGAAAAGGCATCCACATTACGGCCTTCAACTGGAAAGGGTCCGGCGGGGAGCCACTTGTCCCAGATGCAAACCTCTGGCCTCGACTTCCTACACTGGTGGCTGACGACATTGATTTTGATCGAGAAACACAAACAACCATCAATGGCGCTATTGTCTGTCACGGTGATGTAAACGGAGCCGGTGGTTCTGTCAGCTACCCGTATGCAGCCAATATCCAATTGACGGGAACCGCTACTGCCGTTTCCATCGAACAACCACACAGTACTGTCACACTGCGGGAATTCCAGGTTCTCGACGGCCTGACATCCGATGGGAAATATGCGATCTGGCTGAATAATACGGGCACAGGTAACACAGGATCAACGGGCGCCTGGTATCCGATTGTCGGCGTTGACAGTCAGAACCGTCAACTCACCATTCGAGGTGAAATCGACCACGTTACGCCAACCGGTTATCAAATCAAATTGCATAAACAGGCATTAACGCAGATACGTGGTCCGGTCTGTGCAGAAACATTTAACTTCAATCGTTTGAATGAATGGGTGCTTTCAACTTCCCTCTGGAATGATCGACACAATTACTGGGACTATCAAAATGATTTACGGTCCTATTTGGGACTCGCATTACTGGGATTCAGCGAGTGGCTTGAAAACCCGCTGAACTTCGCAGGTTGGAGCACTTACTATCAATTATACGGATTGAACCTGGAACCCACGCTGCACATTCAACATCTGAATGATCAGGAATACCGCTGGGAACCACCCTTGTTTCAACCTTATGACGGCGGAGACGTGAACGCCGACCAATCGGGATATCGCTGGTCATTGATTGATTGGAGAGAATCTCCTTAGATCATTAACGGAATCTGATGCAAAAATTTTATCAACATCTGAGGCAGAGCGGCCGGTGTTCTTCGCGACGAAGAACATCAACGAGCTTGCTGCGCGCCCACAGACGGCAGCAGACAGGCAGGCGTGCATTCACTCTGGTCGAAATGCTGATCGTGATTATGTTGATTTCGATTCTGGCCTCGGTCTCCCTCATCTCAACCGATACCAGCGGGTCTTTTTCACTGGAAGCCACGACGCGCATGCTGGTGGCTGACTTACGACTGGCCCGCAATCACGCCATCAAATTCAACACACAATACACGGTTAATTTTGACCTCGACTCACAAGCTTATGAAATTCTGCATGCCGGCGCAGGCAACTTGCCTGTTCCTCAAAATCACCTGGCAGGTAGTGCAGCAGCCTCTGACAAATACATTAAAAATCTTCAGATCCAATCGATGAATCTGCCTGACCAGATTGTGATCAGACAGATCAAACTAAAAACATCAGAGACCAACGTGAAGGATCTGACATTTGGTCCGATGGGAGGCACCGGGCCGACTCGCAATGAAGATACGATTCTCATTTTGTCTACCGAGAAAAATGGAACGACCTTTTACATTCCCATCACCGTCTCCTGGATTACAGGCCAGGCGTGGGTTGAAGACATACAGACATTAACAAATTAAAACAGCAATACCATCACTCAGAAATGAATTCATGATTTCCTTAAACAATTCACAATACAGTCCGATAGGCTTACAACTGGGACCAAGTTCTGCCACCTTGGTTCAGTTGACAGGGCCGCGCCAGAATCGAGTCGTGCATGCGATTGCCCAGGAACAGTTTGAACTCGATGAAAAAAGTTCTCTCGAAGAGCGAGACGCCCAGATCGCAGCAAAGCTCCGGCAAATCGTATCTGACCATCATTTTAAAGGGCGTCGGGTCATCAGTTGTCTGGGATCTCAGGAATTATTTATTCAGAACGTCAGATTGCCACAATTGCCTGCAGAAGAAATTGCGAAAGTCGTCGCCTGGGAGGCAGCAGAGAGGCTTCCCTATCCGGTAGAGGAAGCCGAAATTCGTCATTTACCTGCAGGCCAGATTCGTCAAGAATCGAATACCAAACAGGAAGTTATTCTACTCGCATGCCATCATGGAATTTTGCAGCGGCATTTAGACCTGCTGGAGCAAGCCGGACTGACAGCCGTCGCCATCGATGTGGAACCCTCTGCAACATTACGGTGCTTTCATTGTGCACCTCACCAGGCTCAGACCAATGCGGCCAGTTGCTATCTGAATTTTGGAGATGCTGCCACCACGGTCATTTTTGCCGATCAGCAAAACGTACTATTTCTGAAATACATTATGCAGGGGAGTAATCATCTCGATCGTGCAGTTGCTGAGAATCTCGATCTGCCGATGTCAGAAGCGATTCGCCTGCGAAAAATCGTGACGAATTCGCCGACACTGGATGCCAGTGATGAACTGCATCGGTCGGTGATTGATTCTATTCGGTCCATTCTGGAAACGATCAGCACAGAAGTCGAAAACTGTCTGCGATATTACAAGGTTACTTTTCGCGGAAAAAAACTGGATCAGCTGATCGTGACAGGAAATGAATCCAGCCCGTGGTTGATTGATTTTCTGTCGGATCGCTTAAACACCGATTGTAAAATGGGAAACCCATTTGAAAGCCTGAAACGCTGGCCGACTTCGAAAGCCATCCTGGAACGCCCTGGCAGATGGACGACCGCCATGGGACTGGCCATGAAAGAGAAGACGAGTTAACGACTGCAAGCAATGGACTAAATATTTTCGAATGAAACTACTTTTCAATAGTCGCCGGATGAAGAAATGAACCACTCCGGAAATACCCCGCTAAGAGCGAAACCATGATACCCGAAATTGATTTTTTACCAGCAAGTTATCGTGAAGTGCGAAGACGGCACCGGAATCGGATCTGGCGACGCGCGATCGTTGTGGTTTTCCTCACCCTGGTGACCTTAGGCACGGTGCGCCAAAGAGAAATTCAACACCGACTCCAAACACAAAAGAACACATTGGAAGCGCGGGCGCTCTCAATGAATGAGCAACTGGAGAATCCTGATCAACTGACACAGAAAATCAAACTGACTGAGATTCGTGCTAATCTGCTGACCGCGATCGAACTCGATGAATCACCGGCGCAGTTGTTGTCCATTATCAGTGACGCGCTGCCGGAATATGTTTCTTTAAACGAATTTCAATTCTCATTTGAGAAGGTTTTCGTCAAAGAAAAACCGTCTGGTAAAAAAAATCAGGCTAAGAAACCTATCGAAACAATACCTGAGTTGGTGGATCTGGAGAACTTGCTGAAGCGCCATTCAGAGGAAAATTTGGTCATCACCCTGCAGGGCATTTCTCCCGATCACCTTTCGATCTCGAACTATATGTCCAATCTGGATCAGAAGGGAATCTTCAAGGAAATCGACCTGGTTCAGTCAACAGAATCCATTTTTGAAGGCCAATCCATGCGAGTCTTTCAGCTCAGAATGGTTGTAAATGCACCGGGGACTTATGTCCCGAAGACAAATCATCCACCCACGGCTGGTTTCGTAAAGTCAATCGCAGGAGGCTTCGATCATGAATGAAAAATTACGTCGCGATAGTTTAATCACCATTATTGGTCTTTCGGTCGTAGTCGCTTTGTTTACTTTTGTGGTGTATTTGCCCGGATTGAAAAATAAACAGCAACTGCATCAAGAAATCGCAGAGATACAACAATCGATCTGTGAAATACCTAAGAAAGTGCAACACCTGGAACAACTCCATCAGGAACTGGACCAGCGACAGGCTTTCGTCAAGCGGCTCAGCCAGAGAATTCCTTCTAATAAAGATACGCACCAAGTCTTACAACGCGTCGCGTTACTGGCAAAGACATCGACTCTCACGGTTTCCGAATTGAGCCCGGGAGATTCTGAGTTGCACGAAACCTATATCAGACAGCCATTTCTGTTGAATGTTTCAGGCCCTTATTCCGGTTTGATGCAATTTTTAAATGGACTGGATCAGGAAGACCGTTTGTTTACTATTTCAAAAGTCTCACTCTCAAAACAAGATGGGAGCCCTGAGGGGTTTGTTAAAGGAACTATCGAATTGTCGGTCTACGTACTACACGGCAACCAGAGAGGTTTTTCTGATTTTGCCGAAAATAGCGTTAGCAAAACGTTTCTTTCAGCCGATAAGAGATAAGGGCGCACTCTGATTCAAGTTTTTCCTGCAAGGCGAGATCTGAATGGAATTTGTCCTGTTTTCAGCAAATGCAATGAACTTTAAACCCTTCAATTCGCATTTCATTAACTGGTATTGGTCCAACTGTGAAATCTTTCAGTGAACAATTATTACATGATTTGAAAGTCAGCTGGCAGAAAACATTGGTTTTGGGTCTCTTGTTTTTTGTGGGGTGTTACTTCTGGATTCCACCCCTGTATCGCGCCATACGGGGAACAACGGCTCCTGTTATTGCTTCTGCAAAGGTCAAACCCGCAGCCGTACCTCATCGCCCTCCCGTCGAGACGGAAATGAGTTTCGCACAGAGTGAACCTGTCAAACAATCACGACATTCCTGGCAGGAATTTGATACTCTGATGCAGACTGATCCGCTGGTTCAATCGGTTCAAATGGGAGCCATTCAAAAAAATCCGTTCCATGTCAATCGAGATCAGTTTTCACCTCCCATCTTATTTGCTGATGAACCGGTTCAACCCAAGCTGGCTGAAAAACCGAAACCGAAAAAAGTGGCGATTGTCCTGCCGGACAACATCGTCCTGAAAACGACCATCATCGGGAAATATCGCAAAGCGGCTATTATCAATAACAAAATGTATTACGAGGGTAAAACATTCGAGCACGAAAACATGACTTATGAATTAGAGAAAGTCGCAGCCCGTAATGTGATCCTGAAACAAGGCGCGCACAAATTTGAATTAAAAATTCAAAACGATCCTTCCGCATTTATCAAGTTTGCACAATAACAGTTCGCATCACTGGATTATTAAATACTGATTCGAACGATCATGGATGATGGTCGAAACATGAAAAGACAATTTTTTTTACCCGCATTCTGGGCAACACTCACGGCGCTGTCGCTTTTGCTGATCGCTGCCATGACAGATGTTAAAACGCCGCAGTCTCTGTTTATTTCTCCACACCATCAAGCGAAAGCGAACCGCGCAGAGTCTGGAAATCCGCTTAATCAAAATTCACAGCCCGTTGTAATCACACAGCCAAATTTACCTGAAGCAAAGTCTCGTACATCTGTTGCTAACGAGCCTTTTGCCACAAAAGCCATTCAACGAAATCCGCTTCCGGAACCCGTAACTCTGCCTGCGAACATAGAGACACAACAAGCAGCACTCCCAAACAATTCCGCTGGTTCACGACTTTTAATTGAACCGGGAATTGAAGTATCCGTAACGCCAAAGCGGACTACAACCCGGTCCCGCGCGATTCAATTAAATTTGGCCGCCGACACAGATCCGACAGTCGATGATCGGGAATCGTCCAAAATGGAAACCCGGTTGGTCAGCCTGACCAGACAGATTGACCGCCTCACGAATCTGCAAATGCAGGCGCGGCAACAGTCCAATCTGGAATTGGCACAAAACACTGACCGAATCGAACAGGCAACAAAGTTGCTGCAACAGATGCAGCAGATGAATCAGTTGCGTGATCTGGAACGTAAGCTGGATGGTTTGCACGCAAAGACTCCGAAAGAACCAGATCCAAAAGAACCGGCGAAGTTGGAGAAAAAAGCGAAACCAGCGACCACAGAAACTGTCCAATCAGCCCCCTCGGCAAACACAGAGACAAAACAGCCAGTCCTGAAAGTAAGCCCCAATAAAGGTTCGCATGAAACGTTTTCTCTGCAAATTCAGGATGCAGAAATCATACAGGTGCTGGACATGTTAGGCGAACTTTCCGGAAAGAATATTCTGGCAGGGCAGGGTGTGTCAGGCACCATTACCGCGAACTTAAAAAATGTGACTCCGGCACAGGCGCTGGAAGCAATTTTGCGTTCGCGCGATCTCACCTCTGAAAAAGAGGGGGACTTCATCTATATCATGACCCCCGTTCAATTGGAGCAAAAAAAGAAGTCCAGTCGTAAAGTGGTCACAAAATTATACACACCCTTTTATGTCACTGCCAAAGAGCTACAGAGTTTAATCACGCCGATTCTGACCGAGAATATTGGCATTGTCTCACTCACGACACCCAGTGAAATTGGTATTACTCCCGATGATACAAACGCGGGCGGCGACTCATTTGCACAGACTGACGCCATTCTGGTCCGCGATTACCCTGAAGTGCAGGAAGAAGTGGACCGGTTAGTGGCAACAATGGATGTGCCCCCGATGCAGGTCGTCATCGAAGCCATGATCATCAACGTGACACTGAATGACAATATGCGATTCGGTGTGAATTTTGCCATGCTGGGAGGAGGCAATAAGGATCTGGTCGTGGCCGGAAATGGTCAAATATTGAACAATTCCAGTGGAATCCCGGGTTCCGGAAGCACTTCGATCGTTCCAGCAACCGGACAATTTGTTGCGAATCTCGCTGGCCTGAAATATGGATTTTTGCACGGCGATGTCAGTGGATTCATTGAAGCACTGGAAGATGTTGCTGAAACAAATCTGATTGCTTCACCTCAGTTACGCGCCTTAAACAAACAAAAAGCAGAATTGATTATCGGCGACCGTACCAGTTATTCCACAGTCACACAAAACGGAACGACCTCGATCGAGAACGTCAACTTCCTGGATTCGGGAATCGTGCTAAATTTGCGTCCCTTTATCACACCCGACGGACAAATCCGCATGGAAATCCATCCGGAACGCAGTTCTGCAACCATTAATCCGACAACTGGTCTGCCTGACTTGCAGACGACCGAAGTCACAACCAATGTCATGATTCGTGACGGTCATACTGTGGTGATTGGTGGTTTGATCGAAGAACAGATGTCTGATGCCAAAAGTCAGGTTCCATTTTTAGGAGCTATTCCTGTGATTGGCAATGCGTTCCGAAGTAAACGGGAAATCCTGACTCGAGAAGAACTCATTATTCTGATCACCCCACGCATTGTGCAGGCTGAAGCAGCACGGGCTGAAGGAGAAATGCTGGAATATCAAGAAGCAGAACGCCTGGAGGCATTCAAAGGGAATTTCCTGCCGATCAATCAAGTACGTATCGTCGAGGCACATATCAAGAAGGCTAAGAAGTACCTGAGAATCGGTAATCTGCCTAAAGCAAAAATGCAGATCAATATCGCCGTCCGATTAGATAAGAACAATACCGAAGCAATTCAGTTACAAAAATACATTGAAGAAGCGCTGAAAAATCGAAATCGCAGTCGCATCGGATTACCCCCCGTTACTCCCACAGGAGCACGTCTTCCCTCGCTGGAGGGAGGTCAGTAAACATGGTTCGAGGTCATCGTGTCTCTGTACCACATTTCAAACTCCTGTTCTGTGCTGCTTCTCTTTTATGTTGCGGTTGCCAGTCATTGCCTGTTTCGAATGTTTTTGTGCCAAAGCAGGCAGCAGATACCATCTCTGCTGATCAGAAAACAGAACGACCAGGCGAAAAGCAGAGAAACTCACCCTACAGCCTGCAGGCAAATGAAATTGTACAACGGGCGCTCGTGCATTACTCAAACGGTGACCTGAACAAGGCAAAAGTTCTACTGGCATCGGCTCGCGAAATCGACCCCGGTCATATAGGCACGTTCGAAATCGAAGCGCAGCTTTCTTATGATATGGGAGATCAAAAGCAGTATCTGCAGTCTTTACGCGCGATTCGTGCAGCCAGTCCCCATGATTCGGATAAGCAGAGTGCCATCGGCACGCTCTTTTTTCAAGCCGGACAGACTCAGGAAGGCATCTCCTGTCTGAAACGAGCGATTGAATTAAAACCGTATAATGAAGATTATGCGCTCAAACTGGCTGCATTCCATGAACAAACCGGGAGGACTGACGAAGCACATCGGATTCTGTTGCGCGCGCTGCACACCACGCCTGGCAGCCGTCGGCTTCCCATTGCCCTCGGCCGGATTTGTGAAGCAAATCAACAGTGGAACCAGGCAAGCGTTTATTATGCAATGGTTGTGAACCACTTCCCCAAAAATCATGTCTGGAGAAAACACCACGCCTTATGTCTCTACCATTCAGGAAACTACTCTGCCGCTTTTGAGCAATTCACAATCTGCCAGAAAAATGACCCGGAAGCGATTTCGCTTTCGGAAATGATTACTTTCGGCGATACCGCATTGCAAATTGGCGACCTCGAAACAGCGCAACACCTCTTTGATAAAATCTCCACAGAACATCAACACCAATTACTCCATGTAGAGATCTTGCGCGGGTTATGTGCAATAAACCGCGGGCAAAATATCAGCGCAAAAACGATTATCAATACAGCCCGTACAAAGTGGCCTACTGACCCTACGTTGCTGCAGGTAGCAGCCCTGCTCCCTTCTGAATAGCAAAACTGCAGTTTTCCCCCCAGACAGTGAACGTACTGCCAGATTTTGATTCGCCCCTCCCATTCTCGGTTCCGAAATTGGACAACCTGCATTTCGTAACCTAGATTTGAATGGTGAGATACCTCCACTTCTCCTGTGTAGAGGTCTGAATAGTTATCTCTTAATCTGAAAGATGCTATGCGTTTATTATTTTTCGGTGGTCTGTTCGTACTGCTGAGAGAGTAACCAACTATGAAGAGTTATTATAAATACTGGTTTCTGGTACTGTTGCTGTTAGTAGTGAGCTGCGCAGATAGTCTGCTCGTATCAACTGGTTTAGCAAGCCCGCTGGCTGCATTTGTGGTCGCGTTGATTGCATCGTTGGCCGGTTGGATCTGGTTGGTAAAAACCATCCAAAAAGACCGCGCTCAAATCACTGCTTATTTAAGAAACCCGGAATTAAAACGCCCCGGATTCCAGCATAAAAACTTTTTCGGAAACATCTTTGCTGAAGCGATTCAGAAGATCGAGGAATCGGACACGGAACTGGTCTCTACGAAACAGGTCAAGACCATGCTTAAAGCCCGGTTGAATTCCTTAAGCAAAAAAGAACTGATGATGGAGTCTGTTCTGGAGAGCCTGGACACCGGCATTTTATTATTCGATGCGCAGCACGAGCTTGAATTTTCAAATACTGCCGCCAATACATTCCTGATTCCAGAAGCCAATCAACGCGAGAACATTACCGACTCAAGTTTGTCGCTCAGTAAGGCATTGATTAATAATGCCGTGGTACCGGAACTTGCCCAATTACTGGCAAAAACAATCGAGCGCAAAGCGGCTACGTTACGCAGGCGAACAGAATTCGATTTTATTGCCAATGGTTCAACCAGTCACTATTGCGCCGTTGCAACCAATTTACACGATGAAAACGAGGCAATTCTAGGCACGGTGATTGTCGTCGAAAATATCGGCGAAGAAAACATTGAAAAAGCGCGGCATGCTGAATTCGTTTCTTCAGTAGCGCATGAATTGAAAACTCCGATGTCGGGGATCAAGGCTTATGTGGAAATGCTGGTCGATGGGGAGTGTGACGAAGAAGAATCACAAGAACTCTACGGGTTTATCAATGATCAAATCGATCGACTCACTCGATTGGTTAACAGCATGCTCAACCTCGCCCGAATTGAAAGTGGGGTCGTCGAGATCAAGCGGCACGATTATGAGTTGAATGATATCCTGAAAACAGCCGCCGATGTCATCTCGCCTACTGCAACAGATAAAGATATTACGTTTACGACGGAACTGAGCGATATGTATTTGCCCGTGCATGTTGATAAAGACATGCTGGGGCAGGCGATTATCAATCTGTTATCAAATGCCGTAAAATATACTCCTAATGGCCATGATGTACGACTGCGAAGTCGAATGGATGACGCTTCCGCTGTGATTGAGGTCCGCGATACCGGGCTGGGAATTCCGGAAAATTCGCTCCCCCATATCTTTGACCGATTCTACAGAGTACCCGAAAACAATTGTTCTGCAGCCGGAACCGGACTGGGGCTGTCCTTAGTCCACTTCATTGTCACGAATGTGCACAATGGAGCTATCTCAGTTCAATCCAAGGTCAACGAAGGGACGTGTTTCACAATCACCATCCCACTGGGTCACAAGGAACAGAACAGAAAAAAACAATTGGCGCCACCGGCAAATGTCTGAAGTGGATTGCATCTCTCAAATGCACCGATTGAAATTAGATATTGACAAGGAAAGAATAAATGGTTCCTCTAATTTATGTTTGTGATGACGATTCACACATTGTTCGAGCCATCAGCATGAAGCTCAGGAAAGCTGGTTTTGAGGTCGAGTGTTTCGCCGACGGGTTAGCCTGTTGGGAAAAATCTCAAGAGCGCGCGCCACATATGATTATTACTGATTTACAAATGCCACGCATGAATGGATTAGAACTCTGCGGTAAAATTCGCAAATTTCCTGAGACTCAGAACGTGCCTATTACATTATTAACAGGCAAAGGTTTTGAATTCGACCACGACGAATATATTGAAACACTAAAAATAACCAACGTCATGGTGAAACCATTCAGCCCCAAAAAACTATTAACACAGGTCCAGGAAAGTCTGAACCTTACTAATGATGTGATTGGTTAGACCCTCCAAAAACGAAATCTTGTTGAAACTATATACTATGCGAAATTATTATACTGCCATTCAGTTCTGGTCCTATTCGCTGCTGGTAGTCTGCCTGTGTCCGCTCGCCGTATTTCTGGGTTCGTACATGGGTTGGCCGCTGGGAGTCGCACCATTGCTGTTACTGGCTCCGCCGACAGTCCTGGCCGCTATCTCCTCTCCCCGTATTTGTTACTGGACTATAACGGCATTGGCAGTTGGCTCCTGTTTTGCTGAAATCTTTTTCAGAACAGACATTAGCAATGTCACTTATTCGTTGAGTATCATGAGTGCTGCGGTGTTGATTGGCTTGACGTTATTGATTGACGTCTACATTGGAAAATTACAAGCGAAACTATCACAGTTCGATGCTCAAAATGATGAGCTGGTTCGACAGCTATATCAATCGCAAAAAGAAGCTTCGCCCGATTTCCATAAAGCCGGTTCACAAACGGAACCAACAGAACGGCTGCAGAACGAATCCAAAGACAACCCGGTTGCAGAAGCTGGTGTCAATTACCCCTTGTTATTGTTGACGCTGCAGGATATCGGTCGGCGCATCTCAACCAATCAATCCAACGAGTCGCTGATCCCTACGGTCATCAGCACTGCCAAAGCTTCCCTGCAATGCGAACACTGTCAGGTTTATCTCTGGGACGGCAAAGCACGCGCCCTGAAAAATGCGTTGCCTGTTCGCTCCCGCGACAAACTTCTTTACCGACCGGTTCACAATCTGGGAGTCGCTGCCTGGGTGATTGAAAATCGGCAGATTGTGATGCGAAATGATGCCGAGAAGGACTATCGGCTGAAACGGATCCTGGAAGAAGATCCGCACATGCCGGATGCCATTGCACCGCTGACCGTTGGTTCAGAATTAATCGGCTTATTGATTATTGATAAAGTCGACATCGAGTCGCCCACGATTGGTCGGTTGATTTACATTCTTTCTAATATTTATGCACTGGGTATTAAAAATTCCCAGTTGTTTAAACGGATTGAAGAAATGGCGAGTCGAGATGGATTAACGGGGCTCTTCAATCACGCCACATTCCAGGAAAAACTGCACGAGCTGGTAAAAGCTGCGGATGCACAATCAACGAGTCTCTGTCTGGTCATGAGCGACATTGATCATTTCAAATCGTTCAATGACACTTATGGACATCAGGCGGGAGACTTTGTCTTAAAAGAAGTAGCCCGCATCTGGAAAACTGTCATGCCGGAACATGCGATTCTTGCCCGCTATGGTGGAGAGGAATTTATTGGGGTGCTGCTCGATCACGAATATTCTCAAGCGATGCAGATTGCAGAAGACCTGCGTGAAACACTGGAAAACTGTCCGATTCTTTACGAAGGTCAGCAGCTGCAGGTAACCGCCAGCTTTGGAGTGACCGAATACAGGCAACCCGCCACGACGACGAATGAGCTGGTTCGAGTGGCAGATGAATATTTATATAAGGCCAAAGAAAGCGGCAGAAATCAGGTTGTGGGAATGGTACCCAGTTCAACCAGAAAACCTAGAACGTAGATCTCAATCCCATGCAAATTAATACAGAAATATTTGGAAATGTGCTGGTGGCACACACGCCGGATGAATTGACGGATGACACATCTGCCGAATTCGTGAGAGCCCTCTCGGATGCCATCAATGAACAACACTTTCAGGTTGTCCTGCAAATGGATCACAGTGAAACCCTGGATAGTGCCGGACTGACTGCATTACTGGATTTACAGGATCTGACGCGCGAACAAGGGGGAAACCTCAAAATCAGCGGTTTGGAAGAGCCGGGAAAAAAAATTCTGGAAATGACACGCATTGATCAGCGCATTGATCTCTTTGATTCTGTTATCGAAGCCGTTTCCAGTTTCCAATAAAAACACATTGTTTCAATTATGAATAACAATTCCTTACTACAACCTAAAATGCGACTCGGTGATTTGCTCATTTATAAAGAGTATATCACTCTGGAACAATTAGAGTCTGCGCTGGAAGATCAGTCAAAAGGCGAGGGGAATCAGTTACTCGGTGAATTACTGGTCAACAATGAATATTGCACCGAAGAGCAGGTTTTGGAATGTCTGGCTCTGGAATACCGAATTCCTTATGTGCAGCTCGACAGCCGCATGTTCGACTCGAAAATCTTTGATGTGCTTCCACGCGAGTTTGTGGAAAAACACACCGTACTTCCACTTTTTAGAGTCCGAAATGTTCTGACCGTTGCCGTCGCCGAACCGACAAATGTGTTTTTGGTTGACCAACTCAGCAATCTGACAAAATCAGAAATCCAGATTGTCGCTGCCAGTGCTCGTGAAATCAGGCGTATGGTGCAAACCTATATGCCCAATACCAATGTCTTCGTCATCGACGATATCATTGATGATGCGAATGGCACGAACGTTGAGCTGATAGAAGAATCGATCGATGATATCGGCTTTGATGTCGAGTTTGCCGGTCAAAGCCCGATCATCAAACTGGTGAATTACATCGTTTACAACGCCGTCCGCGAAGGCGCCAGTGATATTCACATCGAACCGACAGAGTCGCAATTGCGGATTCGTTATCGTGTGGACGGGGTTTTACAACAAGCACTCGAACCACCCGTGCATCTGGCTCCTGCTGTCTCATCCCGAATCAAAATCATGGCCAGTCTCGATATCAGTGAACGCCGCCTGCCTCAAGATGGCAGAATTCATGTGCTGATGGAAGGACGCCCCATCGACCTGCGCGTCAGCACGTTACCGATGCCGACCGGTGAAAAGGTTGTCATCCGAATTCTCGATAATCGCAACGTCAATGTTTCACTGGAACAATTAGGCTTCAGTGCTGAAGTGCTGGAAAACTTCAACGAGCAATTAGAAAAACCAAATGGCATTATTCTGGTGACAGGTCCTACAGGAAGCGGTAAAAGTACAACGTTATATGCCGCTTTGAATGCCATCAGTTCGATTGAAAAAAATGTCTGTACTGTTGAAGATCCGATTGAATTTCAGCTACCCGTGATCAATCAGTTCCAGGTCAACGAAAAAATCGGTCTTTCATTCGCATCGATCCTGAGAAGCCTCCTGCGACAGGACCCCGACGTAATCATGGTCGGCGAAATTCGGGACCAGGAAACGGGAAAAATTGCGATTCAGGCTGCACTCACAGGACACCTCGTATTCAGCACCCTGCATACCAACGATGCCATTTCTGCCATCACACGATTAATTAACATGGGTGTCGACGATTACCTGATCGGTGCTGCGGTGAATATGGCACTCGCCCAAAGACTCTGCCGGAAAATTTGTCCAAAGTGCAAAACTCCTTATGAATTACCCAAGGCGATGCAGCTTGCTGTCGAACGCATCGGCCTGGAGGGGGATGAATTTTATAAAGGCAAAGGCTGCAAACGTTGCCACCAGACGGGATTCTCCGGCCGAATAGGCGTGCATGAAATACTGACGATCGATGACCCGCTACGTGAAATCATCACGACAAATCCTACCGTCGCTTCGGTAAAAGAATATGCGCAGAACAACGGCATGATTCCTCTGCGATATGATGCAATACGCAAGGCGAAAGAAGGGCTGACCACCATCGAAGAAGCCCTCAAAGTCAGCGACGAAGGATGGATTCCTCGTAAATCGGCAATCAAGCATTGATCACTGTTTGTTCAAAAATAGATGAATCGAGACCTGAGAAAGCGCTCCACTATGGAAATAAATGACCTTTTACACGCAGCCGTTGACAGCGATGCCTCAGACATCCTGCTGGTGACTGACGCACCTCCCGTCTTTCGCATTGACGGAATCCTGAAAACGACCGCCTTGGAGCCGCTTGATCCCGAAACCATACGGGACCTCTGCGATCAAATCTTAAAAGACAAACAGAAAGAAACACTCGAAAAACATAAAGATGTAGATTTCGCGATCACGATTCCACGCCTGGGCCGATTTCGGTTTAACATCCACGTTCAACGAGGCTCTTTCGCTGCCGCGATTCGTCGATTCTCTAATGATATCTGTTCGCTGAGCAGCTTGGAATTACCGCCAGTCGTTGAAGAATTAACCCACTTGAAAACCGGTCTCATTCTGGTGACAGGTCAAACGGGATCGGGTAAATCAACCACTCTGGCTGCTATGGTGGAAGCCATTAATCAACGGGACGCCAAACATATTATCACATTGGAAGATCCGATCGAGTACCAATTTCAACATGGAAAATCCCTGATTGAACAGCGCGAAATAGGCGAAGATTGTCCCGGATTTCCTTCGGGACTGAAGCACGTTCTCAGACAGGACCCGGATGTGATCCTGATTGGAGAATTGCGAGACCTGGATACCATTCGCGTAGCGCTGCAGGCTGCAGAAACCGGACACCTGGTATTGGCGTCACTGCATGCTTCCACTGCTGCGGGAGTTGTGGACCGTCTGGTGGAAGTCTTTTCGCCAGAAGAGCAGTCCCAGGTGCGCAGCCATCTTGCAGAATCATTACGTGCTGTCATTACTCAAAAATTATTACCTGCTGCTTTCTCAAAAGGACGAGTAGCTGCTCTCGAAATTATGCTGATGAATCGCGCAATTCAAACCAGTATTCGTGAGTCAACCTCTCATCTGATTCCCGGCGTGATTTCGACAAGCCGCCGCATGGGTATGCAAACCATGGAACAGGCATTGAAAGAGCTGCTGCTGAACGGCAGAGCCGACCCGGAAATCATTGATGAGCACTTACAGGAATTGCGGGGAGAATCGCCTAAGGAACAAACCCAGGGGCTGCTCGCATAAAAGGCTGAACCATGCAATATACTTATACAGCAAGAAACACAACTGGCCAGAATCAAACTGGCGAACTGGTAGCTGACTCGCGAGACGAAGCGGTTGCCAAGTTACGCCAGGATGGTCTCTATCTGCTGTCATTGGAAGAAGCCGATAATCATTCCAAAGACGGACTCTCAAGGTCCATCAAAAAACGTGTTCCGCGGAAAGATATTATCTACTTCACCAACCAGTTGGCGATCATGGTCGATGCCGGTGTGCCTGTTGCAACGGCACTGGAAGGAATTGCGAAACTACTCGAAAATCCGACGCTGGCGGAAATCCTGACCAATATCCAGAAAAATGTGGAAGCTGGTAGCGATCTTTCTTCCGCGCTGGCCGAGTTTCCGCGTTGTTTTGATCAGACTTATGTCAATTTGATCAAAGCCAGTGAAGCCAGTGGAACGATGCCTCAAATGCTGAATCGAATTGCAGCGCAGGCGGAAGAAGAACAAGAAACGATTCAACAGGTTAAAGGAGCATTGATCTATCCGGCAATCATGTTTGTGATGTGTGTCGGTGTTTGTATTTTTCTACTGACTTATGTCTTTCCAAAATTGATGCCGATGTTCGCATCTCGGGGAGCGGCAGTTCCTGCACCAACCAAAGCCATGATCTTTGTCTCAACGGCGATTACTTCCTATTGGTATCTGATCCTGCTGTTTCTTGCCCTTGTGGTGGGAGCCTTTTATTACATTCGGTCTCAAGCCTGGGGAAAATCTGCGATGGATTGGACTTTCATCCGTCTGCCTGTCTTCGGAACGATGCTAAAGAAACTGGCGATTAGTCGCAGCATTCGAACGTTAGCAACAACAGTCAATGCCGGCGTTCCCATGCTGGAAGCCATCGAACTCAGCGCCGGGGTTACGGACAACGTCCACTTTAAACAGAGCTGGAAAGAGATCAGCGATCAGGTCATGACCGGAAAACAGATTCATGAGGCACTGGAAGGAAAAACGTTATTTCCCCCCACAATGCAGCAAATGATCGCTTCGGGTGAATCGACGGGGCGTCTGGGAATGGTGTTGAATAAATTAAGTGATTATTTCGACAGAGAAGTGAAAGTGGCAATCAAATCTGCGACGACGTTAATCGAACCTATTATGGTGATTTGCATGGGTTCTATGATCGGATTCATTGCCTTGTCAATGCTCCTGCCAATTTTCACATTGAGTACCAGTCACTAAGACGAGGCAGGGGGTTCTTCGTCCTGGTTTTCTATCTGGGGCCCTGCGGGTTTTTGCGGAGTCTCAGATTCGACGTTTGCAGGTGTCTCTGTCGCCGCCGGTTGATTCTCAGTCTTTGTTTCCTCAGCCGCCGGTTTCTTATCTGCTTCCACCTCCAGCAGTTCCTGATTTCGAAATTTTTCCTCCGAAAAGGCCTTGAGTTCTGTATTGAAAATCTGGACTAACGCATGGAGACAGGAGGCGACAATCGGCCCGATAAACACTCCCCAGAGCCCCATCATTTGCAACCCTCCCAATACACTGACAAAAGCCAGTAGCGGGTGCAGTTTCGCGTCACTTTGTAGAACGTAAGTTCGAATGATGTTATCCATGGTTCCCACAACCAGTGTACCAATGGCCGTCAGAAACAGAGCAGAGCCCCAATGACCTTGATATAACAACCAACCAGCACAGGGGCCCCAAATCAACCAGGACCCCAGTAAAGGGACCATTGACGTAATCGTGGCCAAAATCAGAAATATAATGAAATGATCAAAACCAACCAGATATAATGCCACCGCTGTTGTCATTCCTTGAGCGATCGCTGCCAGAAAGGTAGCGAGTACGACTGCACGAACCACTTTCTGAAATTGATCAATCAGCTTTCTCTGGTAATCGACGTGCACAGGGATTAAAGATTGCGTCGAGTCTATCAGTGAATTTCCATCAGCCAAAAAATAATATAGTGCGATCACAAACATGATCCAGGCGACCATTGCCGAAAAGACACTTCCCAATAATCCGACCGTTGATGCTGCCATTCCCAAAGACCGCTTGGCGATCGGAATTAACGTTGCCTGCAGATTTTTGCGGATAAACTCTTCTACCGTTTCTGAATTCTTTTGAACCTCTCCTGCTTTTGTGGTATCCACTTCCTTTTCTAAATACTGATTGGTCCAGTCAATGAATTGATGAAATTTATCATTACTGACTTCGACCTTCTCGCGAACAGTTTGGACCGTCTTGTTCCAGTTTGCCTCGTCCAGCGTATTGACAACGGTTGTGAACAGCTGAAGCGATCCCAGGAATATCCCCACGCATAATGGAACCAAAATCGCTGAGACCAGAATCGTTGTCGTGATCCCGGCCGCAATTCTGACGTGTCCCTTCGTCCGTTTGACGAAATAGTTCAGCAGCGGCTGACTGACCATCGCCACGACTGCCGCGAGAAATAGCGGCAAGAGAAAAGGCATAATCACTCTGAAGAACGTAATTCCTAAAAAAAGAATCAGACAGAGTATGACGGAAAGAGAGACCAGCCGTACCATGAATCATATTCCATTCAATGAAATTCTTGCAGAAAGTCACGGTCGATCAGATGATCGCACCCTTTGATATTTAACAACTTACATCAATAATCGGTCGAATGATAGCCAAACGTATGTCATTCGTTTTGGATCAATTTATTCAACAGATGTATCTTTTTTGTTAACCTATCGCTTTTCTGAAGTCTGATTCGCTACAATACGCGTTTGATGAAATCATACGTCAACATCGATGTCAGGAATAATGACTGTGTAGCTAGAACCGGAGTCTGGTATGAATCGTTATATTATCTCTTTATTGTCCGCCAATCGTGTCGGAATTATGGCCGCTATTACAACAGCCATGGACGAACTGGGAGCGAATCTGCAGGAAGCCAGTATTGCTGTCATTCAGGGATTTTTCTCAATCGTGATCGCCGCCGATTTCCCCGAGCAACGTGATCCGACTCTGATTCAGGAACATATCGAGGGAATTTGTAATGCTTTTAATGTTGAGGTCTGTGTAAAGGACCCACAAGTCGACGTTCCCAGTATTCTCCCAATCGAAGAATGTGATCGATATTTACTGGCAATTTCTGGAAACAATCGCGCCGGTATTTTAAGGAAGATTTCTTCACAACTCGGCCAGGACGGTATTGATATTCTGGACCTTTCCGCAACCAGTTCCGAAGACGGTCAGAGCTTTGAAATGATGATCAAAATTGCTGCCCCGAAAACTCTGGATAGCATGGACTTGCAAACGGTTCTGGAAAACACCTGTAGTAATTTGGATATTGCCGTTGATATCATCAGTGAATCAGATTCGGCCATCATCAGCTCTCAAAGCCAAACACGAATGTTCAAGCTTTAAATTGCAGTTGAACGAGTTTTACTGACAAGAAGTCTTTTGGATGATGTCGAAATCCGGAAAACAGCAGCATCTGTCCTGCAGACCGTTTAAGATATTAAAAGAATATCAATACGCATATACGGCTGTTTCTGAATTGCTGCGAGCCGTAGACGTTCCCGATCCGCAGTTAGTCTATGTATATGGTCCTTCGGGATGCGGAAAAACGGCCCTGATTTCAAACCTGCTTCTGGAATTTTCAGAAAGTCAGCCAGATGCCTCGTTTCAATTGACCACTGCCAGCGAATTCGCCGCGAAATATGCTGCTGCCTCTGCGAATAGCCTCATTCCCGAGTTCCAAAACAAGCAGCGGTCGCTGAACCTGCTGGTTCTGGAAGATCTCCAGAGTTTGGAAAATCGTAGGCAAACTCAGCGCGAATTATTGTCTGTCCTGGATGAAATTATAAAGCAGGGAGGCAAAGTCATTCTATCTTCCACAAAACCACCGGGAGAACTGGCACACTTTCACAAAAAACTTGTGAACCGATTTCATGGCGGGATCTGTGCATCGATCAGCCCCATAAAATATCAAAGCCGGTTAGAACTACTCTCCTTCTGGGCCACTTCTGAGCAGATTCCTCTTCAGAAAAAAGAGCTTTCCTTGATTGCGCACAAAAAAGAACTCTCGCCGCGGGAATTGTACGCGCTGTTGATTCAGCTGCAAACGGTCAGTCGCATCAATCAACAACCCCTGAATGCCTCATTCGTGAAACAATGCCTGGAAGGCAACATTGAGCCTCCTAAAACCAGCATCTCCAAAATTACAAAAGCCGTTTGTCGAGAGTTTAAGACAAATCTGAAAGAGATCCGCTCTGCTAACCGCTCTCAACAGATCGTGCTACCCAGACAATGTGCCATGTTTCTTTCCAGAGAATTGACCGACGAATCTTTAGCGAAAATAGCAAATTATTTTAATCGCAAGAACCACAGCACGGTTATTCATGCTTGTCGTCAAATTCAGACCGATCTTGAAAAATCACCTGGTTTACGCCAACAGATTTCTCGCATTAAGCAACGACTCGGGGTATATCTCTTTTAACGAATAGTAAAACATCGGAAACAAAACCGATCAGACAATCTTTTCACCCCGGTGATCTGGTTGTCAGATTATGTCTTTTCGTGCATAAACTGTTGAATCTCGGTTGCAGAATGTTGACTCTTCTCTCGTTTATCAACAGCGCCGAAACTCAGTTCGTGATGTGAATTCAGCACTCATCTGAGTCTACCCTTCCGGCTGACAGCCGACCAATAGGTTATTAACACGGATTCTCTAAAAACGATCTCCTTAAGTCTTTCTAAAACCTATAGATACGACTAGCACTCCTCCGTAATCCACATTCTGACTGCCTCTCTGATACTACTACTACTAAATAAATTCTTTTAATATAAAAATTACCTTGGAAATCAACTCTGTTGTGAAGATTCCAAGCCTTCCCATGATTGTGAAAACTTGCTCAACTCCATAAAATAAGATGATCTCAAAGAATGTAATTTCCAGCTGCCAAATCGTGTTTCAGGTATGCGGAAAGCAGTCTTGATAATTCAATGAAATCTTATAAAAGTTGATTCAAACATGAAGCTCAGTTGTTCACGATCCACCCTGTTGTCCGGCTTCCAGATGATCGGAAGCGTTATCAGCTCTCGTACACCAAAAGAAATTTTGAAGTGCGCCAAGCTCGAAGCAGGCGATGGTAAGGCAACATTGAGCGGAACCGATTTGGAAGTCAGTATTCGCTTTGACTTTGAAGAAGTCGAAGTGATCGTCCCAGGCGAGATTTTATTATCGGTTCATGAGCTGGTCTCGATCCTGCGTGAAGCGAATACCGAATCCGTGGAAATCGAATTAAAAAAAGACGAGCAGACAGAACAGGACTTTATCCTGATTCAAGCTGGCAAAAGTGAATTTCGCCTCTCTGTGCATGATCCTTCGGAATTCCCGTCCGTTGAAACATTCAATGAAACGAATTTCTTTGAAATTCCCATTCAGTCATTTCGCGAAATGATTCGACGCACCGTATTTGCAACGGATCCGGAAAGTACCCGATATGCTTTGGGTGGCGTGTTGTTTGACGTGGAAAACGACAAATTAACATTGGCCGCTACAGATGGCCGACGGTTGGCGATGGTGGAATCGGCTTGTGCTTACCAGGGTGATGAGCCTTATCAAAATAACCGTCCGGTGATTCCCGCCAAAGCCATGTCGCTGATCGAAAAGAGTTTGATCGGCGATGAAGGAAGTATTCAGATCGCGATTCGTGCCAACGATGTGATTGTGAAAAGTGGTCGGTCCACAATCTTCGGCAGATTGGTCGAAGGGCGATTTCCGAAGTATCGGGATGTGATTCCACCAGAACCGATTCACAATATCGATTTGGAAGTCGGAACGTTTTTCGGAGCGGTCCGCCAGGCTCAGATTGTAACAGATGTCGAAACACGAGGCGTGGACTTCATTTTTTCCAGCGGTTTGCTGACTCTGAAAAGTGTCGCCGCTTCCGTGGGAGAATCGAAAGTCGAGATTCCAATCCCCTTCGAAGGAGACGAAATCGTAATTACCTTTGACGTGCGTTATCTGGCAGATTTCCTCAAAACACTGGACTCGGCAGCTCATATCAGGCTGCAATTGATTGATTCAGACAGTGCAGCCGTTCTCAAATCAGACGATGGTTACACATATGTTATCATGCCTCTTTCGCAAGCACGGTAATACATGTCACAAAAGTACGAATTCAAATCTAGTCGTGCGGTTCCTTCAGCCGCTCCAATTTCGCAAGCCTTAGCAGAGCTGATTGCATTGAAAGGCTTAGGGCGAGTACGGGGGGATCAGCGCTTAAAAGATGCCTGGAATCAGGCTGCAGGAGAAAAGATTGCCGCTCAGACCACTGTTCAGAGTATTAAAAATCGAATCGTACATGTGGGAGTGGAAAACTCTGCTTTGTTGAATGAACTCAATTCATTTCATAAAAGTTCATTGCTTCAAAAATTTCAAAAAGAGTACGGGAAACAGGATGTCCGCGATATTCGATTTCGATTGAAATCTAAAGTAAACAAGTAGTTCAAACAGTTCAATCAACGGAATGTGATCTCACTGTTTGGGGCTGGTCAAAGAGAAGTCACGGTTTCTGAGAATAGAAACTATTTATTAATTCACGGGAGTGATTTAGCGTGAGTGAACAAGAAGAGAATCAGGCAGAACTTAATAAAACAGGCTACGACGAGTCTAATATTCGCGCTTTGGAAGGTATTGAAGGGATTCGTACGCGACCATCCATGTATATCGGTGACACGACATTACGGGGTTTACATCACCTTGTTTATGAGGTCGTCGACAATTCAATCGATGAATGCGTCAATAAATATGCGACCACGGTGAATGTGAAAATCAACGCAGACGGCAGCGTCACTTGTAGCGATGATGGTCGTGGAATTCCCGTTGGTGCGATGCCGGATATGAATAATCGCCCGGCACTCGAAGTGGTTCTGACAGAGATTCACGCTGGTGGAAAATTCGACCGTGAAGGGGGATACAAAACGGGAACAGGTGGATTGCACGGCGTCGGGATTACTGCCGTCAATGCACTCAGTGAATGGTTAGAAGCAGAAGTGCGTCGGGAAGGGCATGTCTGGACGCTGGGATTTGCGCAGGGCGCTGTCAAAACTCCGCTGCAGAAATTGGGAAAGGCCGACAAAAGTGGAACAAAAATCACATTCAAGCCGGACGGAACCATTTTTCCGGATACCAAATTTCTCTACGACACCTTGACCAAGCGGCTTCAGGAACTAGCATTTTTAAACGCCGGAATCAAAATTCGAATTAAAGACGAACGTTCTGGACAGTCTGACGAATTCTGTTACGAGGAAGGACTGGTCGAGTTTGTTCGCTATTTGAACCGTACAGAAAATGTGCTGTATGAGGAAATCATCCACATCGAAGGAGAGATGGAAGGCGCGCAAGTCGACATTTCCGTTCAGCACAATGATGGTTCCCATGAAAATGTGCGATGTTTCGCCAACAATATCTACAACATTGAAGGGGGAACTCACTTCTCCGGCTTTCGTGGTGCCCTCACACGATCGATTAATGCCTACGGCAAGAAAGCGAATCTGTTCAAAGATTTTACACCCAGTGGTGACGATTTTCGCGAAGGCTTAACGGCAGTCATCACGGTCCGTGTGCCAGATCCTCAGTTTGAAGGGCAGACAAAAACCAAACTTGGAAACAGTGAAGTCGAAGGCATCGTACAAACGGTCGTCAATGAAAATTTGATGAAGTTTTTCGAAGAGAACCCAGGCGTCGCAAAGAAAATTGCTCTCAAGGGATTGTTAGCAGCGGAAGCACGTGAGGCTGCCAAAAAAGCGCGTGAAATGGTTCGCCGCAAAGGCGCTCTCACTACAGGAGGCTTACCGGAAAAACTGCGTGATTGTCGCAGTCGTGAACTTGAAATTACCGAGTTATACCTGGTCGAAGGGGACTCTGCCGGTGGATCTGCTGATACCGGCCGCGATTCCAACATTCAGGCAATTTTGCCACTGCGAGGTAAGATTCTGAATGTCGAAAAAGCACAACTGGTTAAAATTCTGGATAACGCGGAAATTGCCAACATCTTCAAAGCAGTCGGAGTCCCGCCGGGAGCCGTTCTTGAAGATGTAACGAAACGTCGCTATGGCAAAATCATTCTGATGACTGACGCCGACGTGGATGGTAGCCACATTCGAACATTACTGCTCACGTTCTTCTTTCGCCATATGCGGGAACTGGTGAATAACGGTTGTATCTACGTCGCACAGCCTCCTTTGTATCGAGTGACACAAGGCAAGAAAGTACGTTACGTTCAAACTCAGGAAGAGATGATGGGCCAGCTTGTGGAATTGGCCCTCGGGGATTCTAAATTGCAACATGAGGATGGAACCATTTTCGAAGGCGAGATGCTGGAAAAACTGGTGACCCTGGTTTCTGAATTAGAAGACCCGTTGGGAACCTTGGACCGTCGCGGCATCGATCTCAAGTTTCTTGCCCAGAATTATGCGACTGAAGAAGGACTGCTTCCTCAATATCGAATTTTTCTAGGGAAAGAACAGTTCTGGTTTACGTCTCAGGAGGAAATGGCACAATTCCTGAAAGAGGAAGAAGCCAAACGAGGCGAAGAACTTCAAATTGCCGATGACAACGGTCAACCAGTTGATGACTCTACTCCAGAAGATGAAGAAGACGACGAGTTCAGCAAAGAGGGTGCCCTGCAGGTAACCGATCTGCACGAAATTCGGACGATCAATGAGTTGCTCAAAAAATTGAGAGGCTATGGAATTCGCCTGAAAGACTTCTATCCTCCCGGAAACCGCAATGGAGAACCAATTTTTCCATTCAACATCAATAGCGGAAGCAATCTGGTCCGCTTGACCAATCTCAGAAGACTGCTTCCCTCTTTGAGAGAGATCGGCGAAAAAGGCCTGAAGCTGACGCGCTTCAAAGGATTGGGTGAGATGAACTCGGAAGAACTCTGGGACACAAGTATGGATCCCGAACAACGAGTACTGCTTCAAGTAGGCATGCAGGACGCCGCCGCCGCTGATGAAATCTTTCGAGTGTTAATGGGTGATGTGGTAGAACCCCGCCGCGAATTTATCGAGAAACACGCCTTGGATGTGAAAAATCTTGATATCTAGAGTGGATCACATTTTACCATAGCGTGTCTCAATCTAATATACTCGGTCCAAATGGCCTTGGAAACGCTACAGTAAAACGGGACACAGTCTAACATCGTCGCGAAAAGCAAACTGTATTAGACGAGATCCGTGCCTTCCAAAGAAGCAATGAAGGGAAGGTGGCGGTACTCGTTATTGAAATCCAGACCATATCCGACAACAAAATGGTTGGGAATGTTGAAGCAGTAAAAGTCGGGCGTAAAGTCCACTTCGGTTGCTTCTTCTTTCCAAAGCAGGACCGCAGATTTCAAAGAGAGCGGCTCAAGCTCATTGATTTGCGCCAGAACATTTTGCATTGTTTTACCGGTGTCAAAAATATCATCCACGAGCAAAACATCACGGTCTTTGATATCAGGCAAATAATCCATATTCACCTGGAGCGTACCGGCTGACGTCGTTTTACCTCGATAACTGGATGCCTGAATCAAGCCAATCTGATGCGGAACATCGATCGCGCGAATTAAGTCTGCCAGTAGAACTAAACTGCCAGTTAAAATGCCAATGATGGTCAACGGCCGGTTCTGGTATTCTTTGGCAAGTTCGCGCCCCAGAGAAATCACGCGCGAGTTTATCTGTTCCTGATCAATCAGCACTTTCACTGCAGAATCCTTTCAGAGAGTGTTGTCGGGTGCCAACACCGTCGTTTCGTGTTTCATAAATTCTCTTAAGAGCATCGTCGCATACACGCCTGAAGGCAGGGTGAAATGGAATAAAATACCTGCCTCCGTCTCTTCTATTTTAAGCTGATCAGGCCAGATAAGAAATGGACGGCGTGCTCCGGGAGTCAGTTTTTTAAATCGCGAAAAGTGAGACATCTCCAGAGAAAAATCGCTGAGAATTTTCTGTTCGTGTTCCAGAACACCATCCGTAGATGGCTTCATTTTAGGTCCAAAAATCGGCCCGGTAATCACCGTTTCCCGTAGGTCAAACCGTTCCTGTTCCCGCGGCACATCTTCCACAATGAAAATGCCGCCCGATTCGCAAACCTGCATCGCGTCTCCCAGTTGGACCGTATGCAGACTATGTTCAGCAACACGATCAGACAATGCCCGGTTAAATAGACAAGACTGCGCCGCCGATAATGCCAGGCGTTTTAAGGATTTATTGCGAAAGTATTTGCTCGGTACGCGCTCGTCTTTTAACAGCTTCATACCCATTAGCAGCGTTTCATTCTCGATGCCCATTCGCTGCGCACCATAAAAATTGGGAAAGCCGGTCTGCTCAATTTTTTCCTGAATGGCTTGCGCTTTTTGGAATCCGTCCTCACAGGTGTTTTTGACCAGAATCGAAAACCGGTTGCCTTTGAGATGTCCGGTTTTTAATTTTCGTTCGTGCCTGGTGATCTCCAGAATATTGATTCCGTCAAAAGAGAACTCAGACAGTAACGGTTCACATTCGGCGGGCACAGAAACAAATTGTCGCGTCACCGCATGACGATCTTTCAGACCGGCGACGCCAATGTCTCTGGAATTGAGCTGCAGTTGCTGAGCTAAAATCTTTACCAGGAATTGCGCAGAAACACCCCGCTTTTCAATCCAGAGAAAGAGATGGTCTCCTTCGCCCGTCGGCAAATAAACGGGAATCTCCTCCACAACGAAATCTTCTGGAGTACTCTTTAATGAACCGCCAATTCCCGGTAAGTCTTCGGTCAGGTAAGGAAGGATCGAACTTTCTGGTTCAGACATATCGGGTTTCGAATTCTATTTTCGGTTGACAATGGCTAAGGACAGGAGCCGGACAAACCCTTCACCCAATTCCAGGTTCAGGCTGGCTTGATTGGCGGTGATTTTAGGATAAATGGTCAGCAGATCGCCACCCGAAGCGAACGCGACTTTGGCAGATTCCATAAAATCCTTGTTCTTCGCGGTTTTTGGGGTGATTGACATCAGTGGCCCCATTTTCACGGAAACCAGAAAGACAGAACCCGATGTTCGCTGACGGGAAGGGTTCTTATTAGCAGAAATGGCCTGTTTTAACTGTTCCAGGGACTCTGCTTCCCCGACCGTCCACCAATATTCGTCAGAACTGCAGCCAATATAAATCACCGGTTTCTCGCCAAACAGATTTTTGGCATTTTTTTCCAGGTTTTTCGGCGTGATTCTGTGAATCTTGACTCCTTCAAACTCAGCAACATTCGCCTCGATGTCCTGAGACTCCTCTGCCTGTTTCATCAATTCGAATAATTCCTGCTGACCTTCGTCGAGGAGATCTCCTTCCGCAATCTTTAACGCTGCAATCAAAGCCGGCTTTCCACTCTTCGTTTCCAGCATTTGCAGATGGCCATCCAGTTTACCTGTCCGAACAGTCGCTTTCACTGCTTCCAGCATTTTTCCAACGCACCCCGGATTTGTTTTATCGCCCAGTAAAACCGGGGGGATGTCTGCTGGTGGTTTCTCCAACAGATCCAGAATCAGTTTCTGTGCAGAATCTTCAGGCAATGGAAGAATCCCATATCCCAGGTAATCAGAGGAATCTTTATTGAGATAGGAATACCGGCTCGACGCTCCCGAAAGCTGCTTTAATTCTGTTCCCAGTTGTGAACCCGGTTTTGCAGTGACGCCAAGCTGGATCCGAATCTGTTTGTCCTTTTGGGAAAGGGAATAACCGAGCGTCAGATGATCGCCGTCTTTCGCCACAATCTCAAATTGTTTGAGCAGAAACAGTGCTGTTTCTTTGCGGCTCACGTATTCAATATCATTCTCGCCGGGCTTGCGGGGCAATTCTTCGTCTATTTTCGCGCTGACCAGATCGACGGCCATCAGCCGCATCGGCTCGGGAACATTATCCAGCAATAATGATCCGGCAATGTCGTACTCTTTTGCCAAAACGCTGGTGTAATCATCCGGGTTATAAAAATCGCGGTCCAGCGCTTCACTGGTGAGTTGAATGAACGCATACCCGTGAGCCATTTTAAGATGCAGCGAGAAACTGGGTAACGCGATTGTATAACGGTTCTCTTTGCCCTCCACAGGCTCCAATGCAAAACCGACCTCGCCTAGAGTTTGAGTCAGCTCATCCAGATCTTTGACGGGCACGAATCCGATGACGGTTGGCTGCGGAGAAATTCCCTCATTCAGAAAAACGAACACACCCAGCGGCTTGGTTTTGTCCAATCCTTCCAGGTTCCGGTATTGCGCCAGAAACCCTTTGAGCATGGCAGGATATTCGGGTTTCTTCACTGAATCGAACAGGTAATCGATGTCCGCCATCACGCGGTCGATGCTGGCAATCGAAGCCACCGCGATCGGCTTGTTCCAGTCCATTTTTTCTTTTCGTGGCGTCGCAGAATTGGCCTGAGCGAACACCAGTGAGCCCAGCGCCAGAAAACAGACAGTGAATGTAAACCGTTTGATATAAGAACTTGGAGAGATGCGATACACGGGAGAGCCCCTTGAAATGAAAAGCGAGAACAACAGGAGTCAGTAAAAAGTGGAACCAAAATCTTCAAAGGCACTCTCTCAGTAGAGAAACTCCTTTTGGATTCCTAGTTTACCCGATCTGTCTCAATCCGGTTGCAAAAATTATCAAAATCCGCACAAAAAAAGCGACCTCACAATCGTATTCCCAGTGAAAAAACGCACCTTGACGGCACCGCGGCGTTGGCGATCATACCAAGCTATGAGTCGCGCGCACGAGCAAAAACGGTTTCTGCACTGGTTACCAGCACCCTTGTGAATCCGCTCCCCATAAAAGCCTCTCGTTTCAGGCCGATTTTTTTCAACGTTTCGCTTTTGGTTCACAATGAGCACCAATCTTCGACACACGTTCGACAGATCTTCGCGACATGTCAACAGACCATCAGAGCACTTGGGAGACACTTCAACAGCGTTCGCGTGTCGTTCAAAACAAATCCCACTCGACAGCCCCGCGCCCCTGACGAGAATCAACCCATCAAAACAACACAGCGCTCGATAATCAGAAATCAATTTCCACAACAAACCAAGTAAACGTTCCATGTCAAATCCTTCCAAACAAACCAGTCCATCCGAACCAAAGCAAAAAAATGAGCGGCACGGCACTCGCCGCCGTTTTTAGCTGGAGCCACGTCCCAACAAAAACTACCGCAGCAAATCACCGGAAAAAGATTCTACCAGATGCAACCCAATCAACCGCAGATGAAAATCCGACAGTAGTTGCGAGGGTATGGGATGAAGATCAAAAGAACTTAAGTAGAATGGAAAACAACGAAATCAAAAGCATTTTCGCTCATATTATCCCAGAACGTATTAATAGACCCAAGATGATTCTCTGTTCGATCAATATTATTAGAATCCTATTAAACCCTTTTATATAAGGTTCAAACGCATTGTCGATCAAATTTTTAGTGCCTACAATGATGGTTCTAATTTTAAATGCTGATATAGTGAGTATGATTCGCTTCTCATCGGCCAAATTTCTATGACATGTTTGACTATTTTGTTGTATTAAAAATAGCAATCTATAAAATCTCATAAGCACAGACATAAAAATCCATTGGGATAGGACTAGTATCTCTAAATATATATTAGTGTAGTAATATGTCGAGAAAGAAGCGGAGTCCGATACGTGCCATCACTACTATTGAGGATCTTATCTCATGAACCCTAATTCACTCGAAATGGAATATTAATTTCCTGCGTTACAGCTCATGTAGCTCGATTAGACAGCCACGAAAATATGAGGAAAATGATGGCAATAATAGAAGGATTTCGAATAAAGAATTTTAAAGCATTAAAAGACATTACCCTTGGTCGTTTATGGAATCAACAAGCTGCTCAACCGCTTACTCCCATGACAGCAGTTATTGGGAAAAATGGTGTGGGGAAGAGTACCTTGTTTGATGCGTTTGGTTTTCTTGCGGATGCCCTGAAATCTGGAGTAGAAGAAGCTTGTGATGCTCGTTCTCGGGGGGGGTTTGAAAAAATTCGAACTCAAGCCCAAAAGGGCCCCATCGAATTTGAAGTTTATTACAAAGAAGATGGAAATGCTCGCCCCATTACATATGAACTAGCTATTAATGTAGATAAAAATGGCCGTCCTTTTGTTTTGAAAGAACGACTAAGACAAAGGCGTAAAGGTCAAAATCATGGCTGGCCATTTTCGTTTCTTGTCTTAAATACAGGAGAGGGAGTTGTTTGGAAAGGTGAACTAGAGGGCCAGCAGATTGATGAGGCTAAAGAAGATTTTGACTTACTAGAATTCATGGAAACATTAAAGTCTGAAAAAGAAGAATCAAACGAAACTGAAGTTGTAGAGTTGGATGATAAACGAAAACTCGGTATCGCAACATTAGGGTCATTGAAGCAACATCCGAGAATTTCCGCATTCCGCAGATTTATTGAAGGTTGGTATCTTAGCTATTTTACCCCTGATGCAGCTCGCAGCTTACCTCTTGCTGGTCCGCAAAAACATCTCAATATACATGGTGATAATATTGGTAATGTAGTTCAATTTATGGAGCGAGAACATCCTAGACGCTTTCAGTCTATTCTAAAAAGGATCGCCGAAAAAATTCCGGGGATAGAAAATATCGACACAGAAAAAACAAATGATGGACGGTTATTACTTCGGTTTAATGACAATGGTTTCCAGGATCCTTTTTACGCTCAGCAAATGTCTGATGGGACGTTGAAGGTATTTGCCTATCTCTTATTGCTAGAAGACCCATCCCCCCCCCCATTTCTCTGTATTGAAGAACCTGAAAATGGTCTATATCACAAATTGCTTGAGTCATTGGCAAGGGAATTTCGTGCGCATGCAACTGGGCTTAAAGGAGGATCACAAGTTTTTATCACAACGCACCAACCTTACTTTGTTGATGCTTTCGAACCGGATGAAGTCTGGATTTTGGAAAAAGGAACCGACGGGTATTCGTCAATCCGTAGAGCCAGTGATGATGACTTAGTTAGTAATATGGTCAAAGAAGGACTACCACTTGGTGGTCTCTGGTTTAGCGATTATCTGGATGCGAGGTAAAATTGTGCACTTTGAGATTCTAATAGAAGACCAATCAGGTAAGAAAGCGATAGATATTCTTGTGCCAAAAATTATCGGGCATAATCATACATTTAGGACCCATGCGTATAAAGGGATAGGCCATATTCCAAAGAAACTTGGTGTTAACCAAAATGCAAGTAAGCGTATTTTACTCGATCAACTTCCGAAATTGTTAAATGGTTACGGTAACACGTTCAAAAATAATTCAAAGGATTATCCAGCTGCCGTCATTTTAATTTGTGATCTTGACGACAAGTGCCTTAGCGCGTTCCGTCAAGAATTGTATTCTATTCTAAATAAATGCAGTTCAAAGCCGAAAACACGGTTTTGCATAGCGATAGAAGAGGGTGAAGCTTGGTTTCTTGGAGACATTTCAGCGATTGAACGCGCTTATCCTAGAGCAAAGAAAACCGTCCTTAAAAAATATAAGAACGACTCCATATGTGGCACATGGGAGTATCTCGCTAATGGAATATATTCAGGAGGTTCAACTGCCCTATCAGCGAAAGGGTGGCAAGCTATTGGCGCTGAAAAATCACAATGGGCAGAAAAAATTAGTCCGCACATGAATATAGAGGTAAATAACTCTCCTAGTTTTATATATTTTAGAGACAAACTAATTGAACTTGCAGAAGTAGAAAATTAAGTATATATGGTCTAATTCTGCCCCTTTTTCATTTTCCTACAATGACAGTTCTCACGCATAGTCTAGTATTTAAACATCCTAGAACAATAGAGGCAGTAAATAGCTCCATGTATCAAACTGCTTCAGAATAAAAATCTTGCCTTTCAGGAAATGGACTGCGACAATTGATTTAGAAGTCCGCTTTAATCCTCACACTAGGATGGATGTGAAAACCTCTCCAGCAGTTCTCTCACTATGGAGTCAAGCATGTCCCGGAAAATGATTACAGTGGCTGTCATGATCTGTTTGACGCTGAATTTCGGCGGACCGGCGGTGTCTCAACAGCAGCAGACGACCGAAGATTTACAGCGGGCCCAGATCACAAAGGAAAAAAGCGCTGGCCTGCGAATCAATCCGAAGTTCGAGCTCCATACGGGTTTCGGTTATATTGGCGATCTCGCCGGCTCCTTTAAATACTGGAAATCGGCCCTCCTGCCGTCTGACAGTCAGCTACAGACGATCAAGCGTCTGGACTCGTTGCTTTATCAGGCAAAGGTCGCCTCCATGAGTCACGACGCCGATTACCTCGATACCAACCCGCGCGACTATCAAGAGTACCTGGAGCGTAATAAACGCCGGCGTAAAGCGGCTGTGAAGCAGGGTCAGTGGATGTCTCTAATCGGGTTACTCACCGAGCCTCAACTCAATGCAGTGCTCCGGTATTCTGCATCAATCCGGAATGAATTGTCGTTTCACGATTACGTGATACAGGATGCCTTGGGTTTTGGAAGTGTCCCAATAATTGTTGAAACTTGAAAGGTGGTCTCCCGAGGGACGATAATCGGCCCTCGCAATTTCAAGTTTTAATCGTCGGTTGACGCCGACGGGGAGACCACCATGAATGACTCTAA
>Ga0222668_1000058_pt1 | contig 82223 bp, 62 predicted proteins | sample AntAcemetagen728_FD_179823 | JGI IMG/M metagenome (GOLD analysis project Ga0222668, IMG submission 179823) | Saline water microbial communities from Ace Lake, Antarctica - #728 | ecosystem: Environmental > Aquatic > Non-marine Saline and Alkaline > Saline | place: Antarctica: Ace Lake...
GTTACTGGTACTAACGGAATCGGTTGTGTTAATTCGGATACAATTACATTGGAAGTTTTCCCGTCTCCGACAATTGTTGCTAGTGTTGATGATCCATCTATTTGTTTTGGAGAAAGCATAATCCTCACTGGCTCCGGTGCTGATGTTTTTGAATGGACACCTGCACCTGTTATGGACGGTGTATCGTATACACCAACAGAGGCAGGAGCGCACGTATTTACGGTTACTGGAATGAATGAATTTGGTTGTGAGGGGACGGATGAGGTAACGGTTGACGTTAATGAAGAGCTGTTTATCACCTATACAACTATAGGCGAAGAAATAGGTGGAGACGGTGCGATTGATATAACGGTAACGGGAGGAACTCCAACATATAGTTTTGATTGGGACAATGACGGAACGGGTGATTATGACGATACAGAAGATTTAACGGGCTTGGCCGGTGGAACATATGCAGTGACGGTGAAAGATTCTAAAAATTGCACGGTTACTGAAACGATTGTTGTTACAACACAATTATCAGTGGAAAATAATGAAGAAATTTTAGTCACAGTTTATCCAAATCCTACCACGGATCAACTTTTAGTTTCTACGGGAGGTATTTTCACTTATCAAGTAGTTGCGCTTAATGGGGATTTGATTACAAATGGTTTAGGGTTTAATAAAATAGAACTTTCTTTAGTTGATTTGGAAGATGGGATCTATTTTCTTGTGATAAAAACAAACGAAAAGACCCGAACGGTGAAGGTTGTAAAAAAATAATCTCCATCTCTTTTCTTTTTAAATAATAAAGATTCTTTGGGGACTTGGTAATCAATAATTTATAATTGTAAATATTCATTTTTTTATTACCTTGCTTAGGAGATATTAAACATTTATAACTATGAAACAAATTTTACATTATAGTCTAATAACGATACTGTTATTAGGGTTTACCCTGACACAAGGATGGGGTCAGGGTACAACCTTTTCGTATACAGGAGGGGTTCAAAGCTATACGGTACCGGATGGAGTCGGAAGTATTCAAATTGAATGTTGGGGAGCGCAAGGCGGCACAGGAACTTATGCGGGAATTACACCTGACCCTGGACTCGGGGGCTATGCAGTTGGGAATCTACTTGTAACACCAGGAATGGTGCTTAACATATACGTGGGTGGTGCAGGAGAATCTTCTGGTCCAGGCGGATATAATGGAGGTGGACAAGCTGGAACAGACTATGGTGCTGCTGGCGGTGGCGCCTCAGATGTTCGTGTTATGCCATACGCATTAAGTGACCGCGTTATTGTCGGAGCTGGAGGCGGAGGAGCTGCTTTTGGATCAACTCCTAGTGATGGAGGACATGGCGGAGCGCTCATTGGTCTTGCTGGGCAAAATGGGGATTCCTTCATTGGTGGCGGAGGCGGCACTCAGTTAGCTGGTGGAGCTGCTGGTTGCTGTTATGGAGCTGCAATTGGGGGCACATTTGGAGCAGGAGGCGGTCCGGGAGATTATCATAATGCTGGCGGCGGTGGCGGCTGGTATGGGGGTGGTTCGGGAGCTGGACAAGCTGGTGCTGGTGGCGGATCATCTTATATTGGTGGTGTCACAGAGGGCTCAACAACAGGTGGCTTACGTTCAGGAAACGGTCAGATCATAATAACAATATTATGTACTCCTTTAACTGTGACTGTTTCAGATGAAATAATTTGTTTTGGTGAATCTTTAACACTTGATGCAACGTCTGAAAGTGGTGCTACAATAATTTGGTCTGATGGAATTGTTAATGGAGAACCGTTTACGCCAGATGAATTCGGATATATTACATATACTGCCGTCAGTTCTGACGGTGACGATTGCGGAGCGAATGTTGAAATTCTTGTTTATCCTCCACCGAATGTTATAGCACATGTAGATGAAGAATTTATTTGTGAGGGAATGGAGATTGTGTTGTATGGAACAGGTGCGACAAGCTACGTATGGGATGTTCCCGGGGTTGTGGACGACGAGCCTTTTACACCCCCTCTAGGTCTGTCAACTTATATAGTTACTGGTACTAACGGAATCGGTTGTGTTAATTCGGATACAATTACATTGGAAGTTTTCCCGTCTCCGACAATTGTTGCTAGTGTTGATGATCCATCTATTTGTTTTGGAGAAAGCATAATCCTCACTGGCTCCGGTGCTGATGTTTTTGAATGGACACCTGCACCTGTTATGGACGGTGTATCGTATACACCAACAGAGGCAGGAGCGCACGTATTTACGGTTACTGGAATGAATGAATTTGGTTGTGAGGGGACGGATGAGGTAACGGTTGACGTTAATGAAGAGCTGTTTATCACCTATACAACTATAGGCGAAGAAATAGGTGGAGACGGTGCGATTGATATAACGGTAACGGGAGGAACTCCAACATATAGTTTTGATTGGGACAATGACGGAACGGGTGATTATGACGATACAGAAGATTTAACGGGCTTGGCCGGTGGAACATATGCAGTGACGGTGAAAGATTCTAAAAATTGCACGGTTACTGAAACGATTGTTGTTACAACACAATTGTCACTTGTTGAATTGGACGATAATACAGTGTTGGTTTACCCCAATCCAACAACAGATCATCTTAATATCAACCTTCAAGGCGCATTTGAATATAAGCTATTCGCATTGAATGGTGCTGAATTGATGGTAGGATCAGGCGTTGATTTTGAACAAATTGATTTTTCAACATTGGCAAGTGGTTCTTACCTCCTGGAGGTGACAGTTAATCATTATAAACGCTCAATTCAGATTACTAAAAACTAACTCAACGTTTATGAAAAAGAAAACCCTCTTTTTATTACAAGAATAAAAAGAGGGTTTTCTTTTTCATGTCGTTTATAAATCAAATGATGCAGTTAATCAATTAGATGATTTTACTCAGTTCTTGGAAGGGATTTATTTCATAGTTTTGAAAAAAAAACTATGAAACAAAATTTTACATTTAAAAATCTTTTTTTAATAGCAGCCAGTCTAGGTTTTGGCCATGTGTTTGGGCAAGTCACAACATTTTCATACACTGGAGCATCTGAAACATATGTCGTTCCCGCAGGAGTCACAAGTATCCAAATTGAAACTTGGGGAGCTCAAGGCGGTGGTTCTGAAGTATGCGGTGGTTCAATAGATGATGATGGTGGCTTTGGAGGTTACGCGATTGGTAATTTAGATGTTACTCCCGGTCAAGTATTAAACGTATATGTAGGAGGAAAGCCTTCAACAACAATAAGTGGAGCCTCTCCTGGAGGTTTTAATGGCGGCGGTGTTGCAGGTCAATATGGCGGCGGCGGCGGCGGTGCCTCTGACGTGCGCGTTGGTGGAACAGATTTAGCTGATCGTATTATTGTTGCTGGTGGCGGCGGCGGCGGAAATACGGGTTGTCCTGATCACGGAACAGGTGGCGCTGGTGGCGGATTAACAGGTGGAGATGGAATTTCCCTTGCAGGTTATGCAATTGCAACTGGAGGAAGTGCAATGGCTGGTGGAATTGGAGCAGGAGGTGGGACAAATGGAGAACTTGGTATAGGTGGTACAGGCGAATATCACGTTGCCGGTGGTGGTGGTGGCTATTACGGCGGCGGTGCAGCATATGCTGCTGGTTCCGGTGGCGGGTCATCCTATCTTGGCGGTGTACTCTCGGGCAGCACGATAAGTGGAATTCGTGCTGGAAATGGTGAAATTATCATCACAGTATTATGTGAACCGCTTACAGTAAGTGTTTCTTCAACAACAGTTTGTTTTGGAGACACGTTTACGCTAGATGCCTCAGGTGCAGGAACAATCACATGGGATGGTGGTGTTATTAATGGGGAGCCATTTACGACTACAATGGCAGGTGTTACCACGTATACGGCTACGAGTGATAATCCGGCGGATTGTAGTTATAGTGTTGATATTTTAGTTTATGATGAAATTGAAATAACCTACGTAACCGTGGATGAAATTGACGGTGTAGACGGTTCAATTGACGCAACTGTTGTTGGCGGAACGGCACCTTATCTTTATGATTGGGATAATGATATGACGGGTGATTTTGACGACACCGAAGATCTTACTTCGCTAACAGGTGGAACATATATTCTTGTTGTTAAAGATAGTTTGGGATGCTTAGGTGCTCAAACGGTTGAATTGGGAAGCCAAGTTTCGATTCGTGAAAATGATGTGTTGATCCTTAGCGTATATCCAAACCCTTCTGCAACATTTATGACGATTGCATATCCGGGCAATTTCTTTTATGAATTATTAAACGCAGATGGTAAACTGATTTTTAATGGGTCGGCTACAAATAGTGCTTTGGTCAATGTGGAGTCTTTAGCCGCTGGAACTTATTTTATTCGTATTCGCTCTAATGATAAGCAGGAGCTCGTAAAAATCGTGAAAAACTAGCCTAACTTTTAGCTATGTATTTAAAGACCCCTTTTCGACACAAAAGGGGTCTTTTTTTTGTATTTTTGTAAAAAAACAATGAACATCCCAATAATTGATTTGCCGCGAATTGTGGTTGTCGGTGCGGGATTTGCCGGACTCAAATTTGTCAGACAAATCGATTCTCGAAAGTATCAGGTTGTCGTTATTGATAAGAATAATTACCACACATTTCAGCCACTGATGTATCAAGTGGCTTCTGCGGGTCTAGAACCCGACTCTATTGCTTACCCGATTCGAAAAATAATTAACGCAAAGGAAAATATTTTCTTTCGGATGGCAGAGGTAAATACAATTCAAGTGAATGAGCAAATCGTTTCCACTTCAATCGGAAATTTACGCTATGATTATTTGATCCTTGCAACTGGAGCAACCAATAATTTTTTCGGGAATGCAGGTGTCGAGCGAAATGCATTACCCATGAAGTCCTTGACTGAAGCCTTGGATTTAAGAAGTAAAATGCTGCAAAATTTTGAGACAGCTCTTAATGCAACTGATCTTATTGAGCGCGAAAAATTGATGAGTTTCGTAATCGTAGGCGCTGGTCCAACGGGTGTTGAATTGGCAGGAGCGCTCGCCGAATTAAAAAAACAAGTCCTACCTAAGGATTTTCCAGATCTCGATTTGAGATTGATGAAAATTCACTTGATTGAGGCTGCTGACCGCGTCTTAGCTCCAATGGATCCAAAATCATCACAAAAAGCGCATGAATATTTACAAAAATTGGGCGTTCATGTTTGGACGCAAACACGGGTAGAAAAATATGAGGACGGAATTGTTACCACGAATGGCCAAATCTTTAATACGGACACACTGATTTGGGCTGCTGGTGTAAAAGGAAATATTCCTGCCGGCATAAATGCAGACCAAATTGGACGTGGAAATAGGGTGATCGTCAATGAGTTTTGCCAACTAAATGGTATCGATTCGATTTATGTCTTAGGTGATGCGGCACTTGTTCAATCTGACAATAACAAAGAAGGACATCCTATGTTAGCTTCTGTTGCAGCGCAGCAAGGGGCGTATTTGGCGAAAACATTTAACCGTAAAACGAAGAAACAAAAAATAGAACCTTTTCACTACAATGATAAAGGTTCTATGGCCACAATTGGTAAAAATAAAGCCGTGGTCGAAACAGGTAAGTTTAAATTTCAAGGGATGTTCGCTTGGTTCATTTGGATGTTTGTGCATCTTATGTTACTCGTAGGTTTTAGAAATAGATTGGTTGTTTTTGTAAATTGGAGTTGGAATTATTTCCGCTATAACAATGGTTTGAGGTTGATTATTAGGCCCTATAAAAAGAAAAAATAGTGCTATTTATTCTTGCGCTGCTCTGATGTTCGTTTTTTTGCATACATTGGTATAAAGCTTTAACGAGTTTGCTATGAAAAGTAAAATTTTAATGTCCTTGTTTATGTGCTTTTTTTTGGCTCAAGCAGCCTTTAGCCAAGAACCTGCGCAAGACACTTCCAAAACGAGACAACTTTCATTGGTTGTTAAGAATGATGGTTCAGAATATATCGGTGTGATTTTAAGTGACGACGGTAGAGAGATTCTCATAGAAACACAAGCGCTAGGAAAGATTTATATTCTAAAATCCGACATAAGTCGAATCTCAAAAATTGAAAATGAATCAGATATTATTTATGGTGAATTCAGAGAGGAAGGGCCTTTTACAACGCGATATGCTTTTACCACCAATGCCTTGGCAATTAAAAAGGGTGAAAATTATGCTTTGGTGAATTTGTATGGGCCAGAGGTGCATTTTGCATTAAGTGATCGTTTTTCATTGGGCGTGATGACTACTTGGATTGTGAGTCCATTGGTGCTTGCTGCTAAATACTCAGTGAAAACGAAAAATGAAAAGATTAACTTGTCGATCGGCTCATTATTTGGTACCTCAGGTTATCTCAATAGTTTTGCAAGTTTTGGAGGGCTCTATTTTGGCAATATAACGATTGGGTCGCGTTCAAAGAACATTACATTTTCAGGTGGATATGCTCATATTAACATTGAACCGAATACCGTGCTACCTGCTGCAACGACTGTTTACAGCAATAATCCTTATTATGAGAATTCCTTCGATAGGAATAATACAAGAGGGCCAATTTTTTCAGTTGCAGGAATTGTTAAAGTTGGGGCAAAGGCAAGTTTTGTCTTTGATTCAATGATTGGCGTTTTTGGACAACAAAGGATAGGTGTCAATACAACAACTATCACAGAACCCAACTATGATGTTTTTCCTAGTACACCAGGCTATTATAGGCATGATGTTGAGCCTTACACTAAAAGGTATACTGCTCTATTTGTCATGCCCGGTATGCGCTTCCAAAAAACGGAGAAATCGGCTTTTCAAATTTCATTAGTTGGCGTGTCGGTATTTAGATGGTTAAGCAAGTATGAGAATAGTAACAATTTTTCTTTTCCAATACCCACGGTGATGTGGTTCTTCAAGTTTTAGACGCTTTTGCTGATCAATTACCGAAAATTGTTATTTGCTTATTAAACGGGGATGCATTTATCGCAGAATTCAAAACTAGAAATTGCACAAATTATTTTAATTTTCTATTCAATTAGTTTTACTAAATTTGGTAGGATGCCTTAGTGGTATAATTTTTGATCTATTAAAGATGACAATAGCCTTAATAAATGCCTATTAAACCATTCCTTTTTCTTGTTTTTGCTCTTTTTGGACTATCTTTTATCAAACCGGGTTTACTCAAACAAATTGCAAGAGTGGAATTTGTCTATAAGGCAAATGATATCATGCCTGGAAATTTGGTGGAGATTTCGTTGAAGACGGTTCTGAAAGATTCATCAGAAATTTTTTCTACCGAATCAAATACAACCATCAATTTTGCTGACTATGTTTTCGTCTTAGAGAAAGGTGCAGTGATTCATGATAAAACACGCACCTCTTTGACCTTAAAAATTGCAGATGATGCATATGAAGATCCGCAAGTTGTTTTTTCTGTAAAATTGCGACGAAAAGGATCCATTAACGCGACAGTAGTTGCGCCAATTTTATATGATGGGATTCAAGCGGTTTATTTTTCAGGAAAAAATGGATATGATCCTCGCGCCAATTCTAATGATGGCTTCCGTAAAATTCCTATTGCCGGACGTGTGAATATTGAGTTTATTGATAATTCGCAAACGCTAACTAATAATAGCGACCCAAATATTGTTGGAGGTAAGGCACCAGATTTAGATGTTTATGTGTCTAAGTTTAAAACAATAAATGGGACCGGGTACTTGAAAATCGTCATTCGTAAGGACTTAGGTGGAGAATATACAAAGTACTTGCGTGTAGGTCTCGGCTTACTGGAGATATACTCTGTTGGTGGTAAAGGAGGTATTAGTAAATATGGCGGCAAAGGTGGTGACGGGGGAGATGTTACTGTTTTTATCACCAACCAGGCAAGACCTTATTTTGATCAGATTTTTATTGTTAATCATGGAGGTGATGGAGGCGATCTTTGGCGTCCACAAGTGGATGGCCAACAACAAGGTCCTTTTGGTAATGATGGAGCGATAAAATTGGTTGATTGGAACGAAGAGTAATCTTCACGTACCTTCACGACTTCTTAGAATCCTTTCTTCATAAAAATTCCCTATTTTTGTGGCTTCAAATTAGTGATTGTAAAAATGAGCAAGAAATATCCTGAATATAAAGGGCTTAACCTACCAAACGTAGCCGAAAAAGTATTGGAAATGTGGGAGAAAAATAACATCTTCCAAAAAAGTATTGATTCTCGTGAAGGAAATACCCCTTTTATTTTTACCGAAGGACCTCCCTCAGCGAATGGTATGCCCGGTATTCACCACGTAATGGCACGCTCAATTAAGGATATATTTTGTCGTTATAAAACGCTGAAGGGATTTCAAGTAAAGCGCAAAGCCGGTTGGGATACACATGGTTTGCCTGTCGAATTGAAAGTAGAAAAAGAACTCGGTATTACTAAAGAGGATATCGGAACCAAAATTTCGATTGAAGATTATAATCGCGCTTGTCGTGAGTCTGTCATGCGTTACACGGATGAATGGAATAAATTGACTGTAAAAATGGGCTATTGGGTGAATATGGATGATCCATATATTACCTATGATAGCAAATACATGGAGTCCGTTTGGTGGCTCTTAGGTCAGATTTATGCTAAAGATTTGATGTATAAAGGATACACCATTCAACCTTATTCGCCGAAAGCAGGAACAGGTTTAAGTTCGCATGAAATTAACCAACCTGGCGCTTATCAGGATGTGAAGGATACAACCTGTGTCGCTCAATTTAAGGTGAAAACTGATCAAATCGTTCCGTTTGAAGGTGCGCATCTTGAGCTGTTGTATATCTTAGCTTGGACCACTACTCCGTGGACGTTGCCCTCTAATACGGCGCTAACAGTAGGCCCTAAAATTGACTATGTTTTGGTTAAAACATATAACCAGTATACGCATGAGCCAATTGAAGTGATACTAGCTAAAGGTTTGGTTGGTAAACAATTTGGTAAAAAATATGTAGCGGTTGATTCCGTTGATCTTCTCAATTATTCTGCCGGCGATAAGAAAATTCCATACACCGTTTTAGGCGAATGTAAAGGTACCGATTTAGTCGGAATTAAATACGAGCAATTATTGCCCTATACATTGCCTTTTGAGGATGCGGATAAAGCATTTGTGGTTATTTCTGGAGATTTTGTCACAACTGAAGATGGAACGGGTATCGTTCACACGGCACCTACTTTTGGTGCGGATGATATGTTGGTTGCAAAAGCGGCTGGCGTTCCTCCTATGTTAATCTTGGATGAGCATGGTAAAGCTGTGCCTTTGGTTGATTTGCAAGGCCGTTTTAGAAAAGAAGTGGCAGACCCTATTTTTGGTTTTGCAGGAGAATATGTCAAAGCAGAATATCTTGAAGGAAACGAAAAAGAAGTTGAGTTAGCCATCCAAAAAGAGAATCTCAATGCGATTATCTCCGATTTGAAGGCGTATATGAGTGTGGACGAACGAATCACACTCAAATTAAAAATTGAAAATAGAGCGTTTAATATTGAGAAATACGAACACTCTTACCCACATTGTTGGCGAACTGATAAACCGATCCTTTATTATCCCTTGGATTCTTGGTTTATTAAAGTTGCAGAGAATCGTGAACGTTTGGTCGAATTAAATCAAACGATTAATTGGCAACCGAAAGCTACAGGTGAAGGTCGATTTGGAAATTGGTTGGCTACTGCGAACGATTGGAACCTTTCGCGGTCACGTTATTGGGGAATTCCGATTCCGGTTTGGACCTCTGAAGATAAATCAGAACAAATTTGTATTTCGTCAATCGAACAGCTGAAATTTGAAGTTCAAAAGTCTGTGGATGCGGGAATTATGAAAACTAATCCTTTAGTTGAATTTGTTCCGGGTGATATGTCAAAAGCGAATTATGAGCTTGTGGATCTGCATAAAAACTACGTTGACCAATTGACGCTTGTTTCTCCTTCCGGAAAACCAATGAAGCGTGAAGCTGATTTAATTGATGTCTGGTTTGACTCTGGTTCGGTGCCGTATGCACAACACCATTATCCTTTCGAAAACAAAGAAATGATAGATGACCGTAAAGGCTTCCCATCTGACTTTATTGCAGAAGGAGTTGATCAAACACGTGGCTGGTTTTATACCCAACATGTAATTGCAGCTTTAGTCTTTGATTCTGTGGCTTACAAAAACGTCATGTCCAACGGTTTGGTTCAGGATAAAAATGGACAGAAAATGTCCAAGAGTAAAGGGAATACAGTTGAACCTTTTGAAACCTTAGCTCAATATGGACCAGATGCGACACGCTGGTATATGGTTACCAATGCGCAACCTTGGGATAACTTAAAATTTGATGAAGAGGGAATCGTTGAGGTGCAACGTAAATTCTTTGGAACCTTATACAATACGTATTCTTTCTTTGCTCTTTATGCGAATATTGACAATTTTAGTTTCGCCGAACCGCAAGTGGATTTTTCGAAACGTCCAGAAATTGATCGTTGGATTTTATCGAAATTAAATACTTTAATTGGTGAGGTAGACAAAGCTTTTGCAGCATACGAACCAACGAAAGCAGGTCGTTTAATTCAAGGTTTTGTCTCGGACGAATTGTCCAATTGGTATGTTCGTTTATGTAGAAGACGTTTCTGGAAAGGGGACTATTCGGAGGATAAAATTTCTGCTTATCAAACGCTCTATCGTTGTTTAGAAGCTGTTTCTATCCTCAGCGCTCCCATTGCTCCATTTTTTATGGATCAACTCTTCCAAGATTTGAATGCTGTTTCGAATTTGCAAAAAGCGGAGTCTGTTCACTTAGCAGATTATCCAGCTGTGAATGCAATAGAAATCGACTTAGATTTGGAAGAAAAAATGGCAATTGCTCAAAAGGTATCTTCCATGGTTTTAGGTTTACGTCAAGGCGCTAAATTAAAAGTGCGTCAGCCCTTGCAAAAAATTATGGTGCCTGTTTTAGATGCCGATTTTGCTAGACGCTTGGAAGATGTAAAAGATATTGTATTGTCTGAAACCAATATCAAAGAAATTGAAATGTTAGAAGATACGGAAGGCATCTTAGTCAAAAAAATCAAGCCGAATTTCAAAACAATTGGTCCAAAATATGGACAACAAATGAAAGCAATTGCGGCCATGGTAGCAACATGGACAAATGTAGATATTTCAAATGTTGAACAAAATGAGGGTTGGAAAGGAAATTTAATGGATACCGATATTGAATTGGATCTCTTAGATTTTGATATCACAACTGATGATATTCCAGGTTGGTTAGTGGCTTCTGAAGGCCGAATGACGGTAGCATTGGATATTACGCTCTCGGATGAATTAAAAAGCGAAGGAATTGCTCGTGAACTCGTTAGTCGTATTCAAAATTACCGCAAAGACAGTGGCCTAGAAGTGATGGATCGCATTAATTTGACTTTTGATACGAATGATATTGTAAAAGCGGCTATCGATTCAAATGCGGATTATATTTGTGCTGAGGTACTGGCAGATGGAATTTCGTTCAATACCTTGGATGCAGAAAATCATCTTTTAGCGGATCTTGAAGAAGGTGATACGCTGATTGGATTGCATAAATTATAAAACGGACGATACATTTACACTCTTCGTTTTATTTTGGTTTTGGATAAGTTGCGCTATATTTGACTATGTATTTGGACGATCTTAAAATTGTAGTTTTTAGCTCCCTTTTAACACTTTTTGGTGGTTTCTCTCATGCGCAAGATGTTGGTCCTGAAACACGAGATTCGTTGATTGAACTCTCGAAGGCGCAACATACAGCAGATAGCGTGCGTATTGATGCCTTTTACCATTTAGCCCGTATTTTTATTTATCAAAATCCTGACTCAGCAGAATATTTTGTTCTAAAAGGGATGGAATTGTCGGAAAAGGTAGAAGATCTAAACGGAATGGGTGAAGCTTACGGTTGGATGGGCTACCTTAAAGCGGAAAAAGGGAATATTGCGGAAGCCTTGGATTATAACCTCAAAAGTTTAGGTGTTGCACAACGTTTAGAGCTTAAATCTGAGTTTCCGGTTATTCTCAATAATATGGCGAACCTCCATGTAGATTTAGGGAATAACCAACAAGCTCAAAAGTATTTTCTGCAATGTGTTAAACTCAATCAGGAATTAGGAAATGAAGCCAGTTTAGCTACGAATTATAATAATTTAGGCTCTTTTTACCGGAATATAAAAGATTATGATCAATCGTTGGCCTATTTCCATAAAGCGCTTGACATTCGACTTCGATCGAATGATGAATATGGGTTGTCCTATACCTATAGCAATATGGGTTCTGTTTTTGAGCAACAAAATCAAATCGATACCGCCTTATATTATTATCAATTGGGTTTGGATATTCGCCGTCGATTAAAGTTGAATCGAGGAACGGCAACTTCACTCTATAAAATTGGGAATATTTATTTCATTACAAATCAATTGGGAAAAGCTGAACAATATGCTTCCGAAGGATTCGATATAGCTGATGATTGGGATTACTCCTACGAAAAAAAGGAGGCGGCAAAAATTCTCTATAAAATCTACAAAGCAAAAAATGAAACAGCAAAAGCTTTAACCTATTTCGAAACTTACGCGACACTCCACGACAGTATCAATAGTTTGGATAATCAACGCGCGATATTAAGAGGGAAGTACCAGTTTGAATACAATCAAAAACACCTTATCGATAGTTTGGAAAGTGCCAAAATCTTCATTCAGAATCAATTATTAGACGAAGAAAATAAAGTGAATCAAGGTCGACTGTCCGTTCAACGTTTATGGCTAACTATATCGGTTTTAGTAGTTTTATTTTTGTCGATTAGTTTCTATTTCATGAAAAAAAATGCAGATGTTAGAATGGCTAATTTGCGTGCAGAAATTCGACTGCGTTTGAACGAAACCCTGCGTTTGAAAGAGGAGCTTGAAGCGTCGAGAGAGGATAATTCACACTCCAATTCAGACCTCAATATTGTATTAGAAGATAAGTTATCTGAACGTGAGCAGGAAATTTTGGACGCACTTGTTTTGGGTTTATCGAATAAAGAAATTGGAGAAAAATTATTTCTTTCAGTGAACACGATTAAAACCCATATACTTAGTCTTTATACGAAGTTAGACGTAAATAATCGAACACAGGCGGCGATCAAAGGAAGTCTCCTAAAAAATCAAAAAAGCGTCTAAAATCATTAATTTCACCCAAGTGGGTGAAGCTCATTTCTCATGATTAGTTTAGGTTTGTTCAAACAAATCTAAAATTATTCAGGATGAGAAAGTGTTTAATACTGAGCATTGGTTTGCTCTTTTTTGGTTCGTCTATTTTCGGGCAAATCAGTTTGAATTCAATTCGTAATGGGTTTTCAGGTGCTGGGAGTTCTTCTTCAAATTCAACGACTAAAAACAATGCAGGTACGTCTACGCATGATTCACCAAAATTTGCCGCTGCTGGTAGAGAATGGTATGTGAGCGCAACTAGAGGTACAGGTCAACTCGGAACGAAAAAAAAACCGGCGAAAGATCTCGGTAATATCATTCATCACCTCAAACCAAACGACATCATTTATATTGCAGCAGGCACATATACGAGTAAAGGTGATATGGGATCTGACGAAATTAACGTTCCCGTTAAGATTTATGGAGGTTATGATGAAACCTTTACAAAACGGGATCCATGGGGCGAATATAAAACGATTATGACAGGAACAAATGATTATATGAAATCAACATCTCCTCGAATTTATATTCGCACTGATCAACAACGGGAAGACAATGGGCAATTGTCTGAAGGATCAGAAATCGTTGTAGAAGGATTAATAATTGACAATGGTCCACGTAACCGATATCACGAGGATCAAGATTTGGCTATTCGCAGAACGGCAAATGCACCAACCAATAAAAATCCGGCCCCTGAGTCGGGCGGCATTGTGATCACAGGGAGTAAATACACAGATGTGAAAGTACAGCATTGTGTCATTATGAATACAGCTCCAACACAAGGTGCGCTTTCAACGCGTGTGCATGCAGGTGGTAAATGTGTCATTTATAATAATCTTCTTATTAATAATACCGGCAATGCGATTCAACTGATGACTGGTTATACAGGATCGGATGATAAATTGATTCCGAAATACCACGTGCAAAACAATACAACACTCTTTACTTGGAAACACGACGCTGTGGCAAGTTACGGTGGTAATGGTTGCAAAACGGATCAAAATTTGAAAGTAACTCTCGAGAAAAATGTATTTGCTTTCGGTCATATGGGTGGTGTTTATAGTCAAAGCACTCCAATGATAATGAATAATAACTTGTTTTCTGGTAATTTAAAGTACGATTTTAAAGAGCGTAATACCATGATGAATGTGAACGAGATATTGGATGAATCAGTGAATTTGGACCAGAATAGCGAAGGGAATGAATCGGCTTTGATTCAAATCAATGTCGCTGAAAGATGGGCTAAAATTTACGCATCCCGCCAAATTATTAGTCGCGCTGATGTAGATGCGGCAGCTACTGCGAGTAATTCTGGTGCCAATCAATTGCGCTCAATGTTGGGATTAAATTTGCAAGGAAATGACGTCGCAATGGATGCAGATATTTTCCTTCCTCGCTTGATGTTAGATGAAGGTTTGCCAGCAGGATTTATGCTGTGGAATGGCAAAGGATGTGGCAAGCCGGCCTTTAACTAGGTCTGTTTTTGTTTCGTGGAGAAAATCCCAATTGATGAAAATCAATTGGGATTTTTGTATTAGTCGCGTTTGCGCATTTTATACGCAAGCCAAATAAAACCTGCTGCAAGATGAAGCATAACAATGACGAAAACGATAGTGGCTGTAGTTGAATTCATGGTCTAAAATTACGGTGTTGTGAGCGCTTATTGAATTGCAAATGTCAGTTTTTTGGGTGACTTTAAGTGTATTCTCGAAGTATTCGCTTAAGATTAATGTCAATTGTTTACCTTAGTGCTCTTATTTAACCGTTTACTCATGCGATTTTTTGGACTTCTTTTTATTGCTCTACTTCTTAACTCTTGTGCTCTGGTTGGCGTACATTTCAAAGTGCATAACCCTAACAAAACAGGAAAAGCCATAAAATACTCGAATGAAACAATTTTGTTGGGCGAGTTGACTGAACTGCGATCCTGCTATGATGTACATTATTATGATTTTTCGCTAACAGTAGATTCAGATAAAAAAAAGTTGGACGGTGTAGTTCAAATTCATGCAATTGCCCAAACGGATTTCTCTAAATTACAAATTGATCTTCATCCCAATTTTGAAATCACGAAGTTGATAGATAAAGATACGCAAGAAGCCTTAAATTTTACGCGGAATGAACGTGCAGTTTTCGTTGACATTAGTCGTAAAAAAGGGGAAGATTTTATCTTGGAAATTGCCTATAATGGAAAACCTGAGGAAGCGAAGAAGGCACCCTGGAAAGGCGGTTTTGTTTGGGAAAAAGATGATGCTAAATATCCGTGGTTAGGTGTGGCGTGTGAAACGGATGGTGCCAGCTTATGGTGGCCATTAAAAGATCACACTTCTGACGAAGCGGATAGTGTCCGAATGCATTACACTGTTCCTAAAGAGCTTGTTGCTGTTGGAAACGGACAACTGGAAGGCTCAACGGAAAATGGTGATTATAAAACCTATAATTGGTTTGTATCTTATCCGATTAATTCTTACAACGTAACCATTTACGTTGGTAAATTTCGCCATTTTAATGAAAAGTATAAAGGGATTAATGATAAAATTTTGCAACTTGATTATTATGTTCTTGAGCCTCATTATCTAATGGCGAAACGTCATTTCGAGCAGGTTGTTCCCATTTTGAAAGCGTATGAAGAGTTATTTGGCGAATATCCGTGGTATCGTGATGGATTTAAATTGGTCGAATCGCCTTATGCCGGAATGGAACATCAATCGGCTATTGCCTATGGTCAAGGCTATAAAAATGGATATGGAAGTTCCACGGATTACATCATCTTGCACGAAACAGCGCACGAGTGGTGGGGAAATAGTATTACGGTAAAAGATTTAGCGGATGTGTGGATTCAAGAAGGTTTTGCAACGTATTCCGAAGCGCTCTATGCCGAAAAAGAAAATGGAAAAAAGGGATACGAATCTACTTTGTTGAATCAACGGATCATGATTAAAAATAAATACCCCGTAATTGGTGAGAAGGATAGAAGATGTTTTCATTTTAGAAAAAATTCGGATGTCTATGGAAAAGGTTCGTGGATTCTGCATAGCCTTCGCTGTCAAATGGAAGATGATTCTGCGTTTTTTGATATTTTAAAAAGCTTTTATGGAGCATATAAATATCAAATTGTAGAATCTAAAGATTTCACAAACATGGTAAATGAAAAAACAGGTGAAGATTATGGATGGTTTTTTGATCATAATCTGAGTAGTAATTTTGTTCCAGAATTGGATTATACGTATACAGATAAGGGTGTTGTCTATTATAGATGGAGCAATGTGCCGGCAAATTTCGACAAACTTAAAATTAAGATTATTGCGAATAATAAACCTTACATTCTAATACCATCTGTTAAAACACAGCATTTCGATCTTCCTCAAAACAGTCACGGGGAATGGCAATTTGAATTTGAAGATATGACGGTGCTTTTTGCGCTGAATGAGAATAAAGGAATTTTAAAAGGGCGCTAATATTTAGCTATCTTCATCAAGTAACCAACGATTAATAATGGTCTGCCGTTATGTTTATTAAGCGTGACATACAAAAACGTTCTTTAAACCATGGAGCAACGCATCTATTTTCATAATCTTGATAAAATTCGGTTTTATGCAGCTCTCGCTATATTTCTAGGACACGGCACACAGGCAATTGTGGGTTATTTTTTTCAACCGGAGACTGAATTTGGTAATTCTTTAGCACATCAAATCATGGTTAATGCACCTTTAGGGGTCGAATTATTCTTTTTTATTAGTGGATTTTTAATCACGTATATTTTATTAAAAGAGAAAGAGCTAACAGGAAAAATAGCGATTGGAAAATTTTTTATTCGCCGCGCTATTCGAATCTGGCCTCTTTATTTTTTATTGATTTTAATCACGCCCATCCTCATATCATGGTTAGGTTATGAGGATCCATCTTATCTTCCTAATTTACTTTTTATTGGCAACTTTGACATTATTCATCATGGTGCTTCTTATCCGTTTACTCACTTTTGGTCCATAGCCATTGAAGAGCAGTTTTATTTCGTTTGGCCCTTTATTATCGCCTTTATTCCGCGCCGATTTTTAGCATATGTTTTCGTTGGAATAATTCTTACAAGTATGCTTTTTCGCTATTCGTTTATGTTTGAAGAAAAAACCTATTACTACCTCTACTATCACACATTTTCAAGAATGGACACGCTCGTGATCGGAGCATGCATGGCCTTGATTTTTTCTAAATCTGGTCGAATATTTTCTTTAAAACCGATCATCTTAATTGCACTTATTGCGCTATTCATAGGTTTGTTTTTCTTTACAGACTCTAATTTTTGGAATTCAACGTTTATGGTTCTGTTCAAAAAATACATTTATTTGATCCCCTTGGTGCCGTTAACGCTTCATTTTGTTCTACGTCCTCAAGAAAAAGAAGAGGGTTTGTTGGGTCGTGTGACAACTTACCTTGGAAAATCAAGTTATGGCTTGTATATGATACACAATATGTTGATCGCAATTATTGTAAATAAGCTAATGATTAATAATCATTTATCTGTCGGTTGGATATTTTGGCTCTTGTACACCTCTTTTACAGTCATATTTGTCGTGCTAAGTTTTGAACTGTATGAAAAACCATTGCTTAAATTGAAACGCTATTTCACAGTTATCAAAACGAGGCGCTTTTGATCAGCTTCTGGTCCTTTTTTTATAAAATTCAATTGATTAACTAGTTTATGCCTATAAATGAGCTTAAAACACAATTAGTTTTTTATAATGCGTGCTGTTATCAATTTGCATTTCAATAAGGTATATACCAGGTTGCAAAGAGACGGTATTCGCTTCGTTGAGTGTGAAAGTCGTAAAGAGTACTCCTGACGTGTTGTATATTTTGACATGACAAGCAGACCGGCTTTTACTTTTAAAATTAACAAGTCCTAAACTCGGGTTCGGATAGACAGAGACGAACGACTCAATCATGTTGTCACTAATGCTTAAGTTACACGGACCGGCATCTGGCACATTTCCATTTTCTGCTACTCGATTTGCAAACAATTCCGCCATAGCATTTGATCGCAATACCCAATTGTCAATTGAGTGTCCATTGTCAAAACAATCGCCAGTGTATTCGTAATTTTCGATAAGGTCAACTACACGATCTGGACTATCGGCTAATCCGGCAAAATAAAGCTCAATTCCTTTAGAACCATATGCTTTTGGATAACGTGCATAATTTTGACAAAGGTTCGTTGGTGTGTAGCACTCCCAATCAATTCGGCCAAGTATTCGGCCATAATTATAGTTCACTACGACGTCGCTTCCTTGATGAAACATGTAAACGGCCGGCCAATCGGTTTCATCTTCCAACATTTCAAAATTCATCATGGCTCCATAAAAACTGCCAACACCTTGGACACTTGCGTCATAAGTTCCTGTATTCAGCGTTCCTTGTACATCTCCTAAATCAGGTCGTGCGAGCGAGTAGCCAATTGGCAGACAACTCACTAAGTCTGAATCTGGGGTAGGCGCATTGGCAATTGCATTACAAAAAGTGTATTTTTCAGCGGCATTATTCATAAAAGTTGCGGCAAAGGATACAAATGCACCAGCACTTTCACCTGCGATAAACACGTTGTCAATATCAATTGAGTCGAGGATATGCCGCTCTTTCATAAATCGAATAGCGCCTTTCGCATCCTGTTGTCCACGATAATTCGCTCTAAAAACTTCTGCACTGTCTGCAATATACCCGCAAGGCGCCGAAATATCTGCATTGCAAAAAGCATACATGGCATAACTTGCCGTTTTGTGGGTTCCTAAGCGGTAATTAATTGTCGCTACAACCCAACCCTTTTCTGCAAAACTTTTAGCCATGTTTACAATAGAAACATCATCTTTTGATCCTGCAATCCACGAACCACCATGAACCAAAACCAAACAGGGTCGAGAACAGTTTTCATCTCCAATGGGTTTGTATATATCCATCAATAGAGTGTCTGTTTGTCCCGCATAATTTGTCGCTTGACCGTATTCAACATTTGTTTCTATAGAATATCCATAATCATTTGTAGTATAAGGCATTTGAGACTCGCACAAAGTGGATACACTTAGTACAATTAATAAGAGTAAATTTTTCATACGTTTCGCATTGTTCTGTTTATACAGGATCAATAATACTATTATTCAGTGAGATACTCAATTAATTTTGTTCTTATTCGATAACAAACTGCGAATCGGCGCTTAGCCGTCTGCACAAAAAATAGCGCGGAATTAATCGTTTATTCAATTTCAAAATCTAGCATTATTTTTGTAATGTATTGCTTATTATGAATAATACATTGAATTTTCGGCAGCTACAAGCACTCAAATTAATTGATCGCTTTAATCCAAAATGTTTGGATTCAAATGCGGCTTTTTCTGCTATTAATAAAGAGGATTTTTTAGCCTCTATGCGCGACCTGATTCGCAATCCATTAGCGATTTCTCAAGGCGTGCATCCATTATGTGGAATAGCTTGTGTTATAAAAGTTGCGGCAGAATTAGATCCTGTAAATTTGGTAAAAATGGGAGGCTATTTTTATGCGAATGGACAATACATTACCCGATCGTTTCTAACACCGCCCATTAAAGTGCCGAGTTATTTAAAATCCATGAAGCCAACCGCCGGTCATTCAACAGCAAATTTTATTTTACAATCTACAGTCAAATCTTTTTACAATCCTGTAACGGGTTATAATAATAAACCGGGAACGAAATTTAATGAGTGGCAAGGCATCACTTTTCCAGCTCAATTGCGTAAATTTTTGAAAACGTATTTTGATATCGATTCGGTGCCAATGCGCACCTATCGTCATACAATCGAAGAAATTCAAAATAAATTACACGAAGGGGTATCGCTTATGGCATGGACTTCTTGGAATCAAATGAAGAAACCTGGTGGCCGTTTTAAGTTGCTGCAACAACACTACGTGATCATCAAAGCCATAGAGCGGTCTGGAACAGAAATTCATCTAACCATTGATAATCCGCGCAAAACACATGATAAACTGCAGGTCATTAAATTCGAAAACGAAAAACAATGTTATAAAGCTCTTATTGGCGTTTATGGTTTTAAACGCAAAGAAAAAGAAGTATCTTAGTGGCGAACGTAAATCTTGATGATGAAAAAACTACTCTTAATTTTAGCCTTATTGCCATTTGCTATGGCAGCGCAAGAATCGGACGAAAAAATTTATGATTTTGTTGAAGTTGAGCCAGAATTCCCCGGTGGTCCGAATGCTATGAGTTTATGGATACAGGAAAATGTCACCTATCCGAAATATGCCATGGAACATAAGGAGCAAGGAATTGTATACGTTAAATTTGTAGTGGGCATGTCGGGCGAAATAAGAGGTGTTAAGGTTGTAAAAGGTGTTTCCGAATCCTTAAATGGTGAAGCGGTGCGCGTGATTTCTATAATGCCAAGATGGAAACCGGGTATGCAGCAAGGCAAACCTGTCGCAGTAAACTATACCCTACCAATTAATTTTATTTTGAAAGGAAAACGAAATAAGAAGAAGAAAAAGAAAACAAAAGATCGCGAAGTAATAAATTCAATATGAAAAGATTAATTTTTTTTTAGTCTTACTACCTATTTGTGCATTTTCTCAAAAACCTGATTCTTCGAGTGTCTATATAGATGGCGGATACAATGAGGTAGAACCGCAATTTCCTGGAGGGACCATTGCTATGCAAGAATGGATAGGTCAAAATCTAATGTATCCAAGAGAGGCGTCTAATAGCGGTGAACAAGGAATTGTATATTTGAAATTTATTGTTGGAGCGGATGGTAAATTACGCGATATTTTTATTGCATAAGGGGTGAGTAAATCCTTGGATAATGAATGCCTGCGATTAGTTGCTGAAATGCCTATATGGACACCAGGATATAAGTATTGAGAGGCTGTGGATGTTAATTACACATTACCGATTCATTTTAAACTTGCGAATACCAATGAGGTAATCGCTCCCAAAATGAGGCTTAAGGAAGCGCGAAAAGCGAAACGCAAATCATAAGTTATGACTGTTTTACAATCATTAATGGCTGTTATTTTGTTCCTGATGTTAACCAGTTGCGTGCTTACTAGTCCTCAGTATCGTTTAAAGGACGGACGTATATTGCTTGCTGATGATGGAACTGGTTTATTTATTCCAAAGGATGCAAGGTTAAAAGACAGCTTAATTTTGAACGCAGCTTATACCAGTGATAGTGTGCATTTCACCTCTATTTATTTTTATCATAAATTGTTAACTGAGATTACATTTTCAATTGATCCAAATGAATCCGATTCACTGCTTATTGAAGTTAAGTCAATGCGGGATAATTTGCCTATACCTTTTTTGTTGATCTGTTTTTATGATCAACAAGGGAGGCGAATAGCCGAATATTCCTTTTTTGGGAAAACTATGTTAAAAGTCGCATTACCCATTCAGGCAAGTACGTTTCAGTTGGATTATCTCTCGAGTAAAAGTGATTTTATACCCATAGATAGGCTCTCAAATCAAGTCATGATCAAATTTGATTGCCTCACCCAACAAGAAAGGACAAGATATACTGAAGTTGATACGGTTTTACAAAGAAAGGGAAAAGGGTAGGGGTTATAATTATACAATTTTCTTATGAAAAGAGACTGAATTAGTCACGACTGTTTACGACGGAAAAATGTTTGAATCCTATCAAAAAATCGGCGAAACCAATTTCGTTTTTCCACGGATTCTTTTTTTTCTTGTGATATATTTTCTTGAGAAAAAGGAAGAGGTATTGATACGGCAAGATAAATAGCGTTAACGACGGCTGACATTTTTTCTAAATCTAATGTTTCAACCGTATCTGTCGGCTCATGATAATTAGGATTTCTAAATTTTGCAGTATCATTAATCATCACTGCTGGAAAACCAAAATACCAATAATTCCTATGGTCAGAAAGTCCAGCCAAGCCGTCCGGAGTTGGAAAGTTAATCGGCACTGTTTTGATCTCTTTTTGTCGATTCATTTGATCGTAAATAGCCTTGTTGAATGTGTTAAATTTATCCAGCCCTACAAGTCCAATAAAGTTTCCTATACGCGGCAGCTTAGCTGTGAATTCTGCTTTTGGATATTGCTGTGAATTGGGACGATCGTCAAAATACCCAATCATATCTAAACAAATCATCCCGATCACAGCAATTTCTTGATCTGCAAGAGATTTAGCATGAATATAACTGCCCATGTTTTTCGTTCCAAAATGGGGTGGCTCCTCAAGGCAATAACTTACAAAATCTATTCCGTATGGTAAGTTGGGCTTTTCTTCGGCAATTCGTTTAGCAAGCACTAATAAGCCAGCTACACCACTTGCGTTATCGTCCGCTCCTGGTTGATTTGAAAAGACGTCATAATGGGCGCCAACAATAAGTCGCTGCTTAAGATGTGGATTGTATTTTGCAATAAGATTCGTGTAGTCAAATTTTCCAACTTCCCATTTTTGATCGGATACGGTGTAATTATTGGATTGAAAGCTGGTCCGAATATAGTCTGATGCTGTAGCCAATGATGCACGATTGATCCAATTTCTAGGAGGATTTATTCGCGTTAAAAACACGAGATGTTCCTTTAATTGTTGTTGTATATCTGCCATAGTTTTGAGGTTTATGTATGAATCGTTGAGATGAATTTAATATTTTTTTTCGGGTAAGGGTTACCTTTTAAAATTCCTGACATATAGAAGTGATATAAGCAAAAAGTCAAGTGGACTCTCAAGGCGGGAGAAGCTTGATTCTAAGTGGATCGCACATGGGCCGGTGGGCGTGCGTGAAAGTTAACAATTGATAAGGGGAAATAGGAAAGAAGTGATTAAAAAAGTCTAACAATTACCATTTAACGACCAAACCATTCAACCTTTCTGAATTAACCAAAAAAAGGGGTTCTGATCAAATCGGAACCCCTTTTTTAATGACTTTAAATCGGCTTATTTTACAATAATTTTGTCATTCTTATTATCATAATTTACATGGTAGACACCAGGCTTTAAATTTGAATAGTCTACAGTAGAGTTATATCCTTTTTTGACAATATTCCCATAGGTATCAAAAATCTCATATTTTGTTTTTGTTAAGACATCCTCTAATAGAAATGAAATCGTTTTGTCCTCTTTAGATACCGTCAGTTTGGCTGTGCCAATTAGCGTCGATTTAAATATAATGGATTGAGATGAACGTTTTTTACTTGTATTGTCTATCTGTGAAACACGAATTGTATTGTCACCGGAATGCGGAACGACATTGAATGTATACGTATTCAAACCAGGTGTTCCTATTCCATTTACCTCCCCAATTACGATCCATTTATTCCATTTATACTGTTCAACAAGGAAATTAAGTTTTCCTGATTCTTGAGTTGTTGACCAGGTAAGAACACCTTCTTTGGTACAAGCCATATCTTGAATCACAAATGTGCTCTTCGGGCGCAAGGCTTCTGGATTTAGAATTTTTGCATGACAGCCTGGCTCTTGTTCGAAAAGAAGTACCACCTCGTCACCGATTTTCATATTGTATTCACCTAAATCAATTTGGAAGGCACTCGCATGAACATCTACGGGAATTACTTCTCCGTTTAAAGTGATGCGGTTGATGCAATAGCCAAATCCATCTTCATCAATGGGATTTTGGACATAGATACTTTTTCCTTGATATTGACCCTCTATCGAAAAGTCCGCAAAAGACGGAAATGATGTTCCAAGGAATACAATAAAGCAAAACATTACCTGCTTTACAGCGTTGTTTTTTATTCTATTTTTGACGTCCAACATAAATATAGAGCATGTTATTATAAGTCGTTATATAACACAAAGATACAAAATGTGAGCCACAAAATAAAAAAGCAGTTGAAACTTATAGTTTAACTGCTTTTTTAATTACTGTGTAATTTTAATTTTGATCAAATTTCCAAGACAAACCGAGCCCAAAAACTTCTTTAAACTGAATCCGAGGACCCCTTGAGCTTACCCCGTCAGCGTTGATTGTAGTCACATCAATATCATCATCATAAATGAGTGTTGTCGAAACGGTTGCAGAGATGAATTTCCATAACTTAATTTCAACTAAATTTTCCCAATTCACATCTATACGCGAAGGATTGTGAAGGTAATTGGTAAACAAATCTAACTTCGTTGTGTAACTGATGTTTGGTGCTAATTTTACTTTATATTGCATCCGCATATATCCCCCGAATTCTGCACGGAATTGTCTTCCTGGCGTATAAATTCCAGAGATCTGGTCTATTGAGGTAGGTGTTACACCGAATGAGCCTGCATTTGCGAGTATCGTGTCATTCACAAAGGTTAGCTTAGAGGTAAATGGGGCAATGAACATGCTGAAATTTTTGTTCGGCTTGTAATCCATTCCGACTGCACCTAATAAGTACCCTGGTGCCATAAATCCAGAAATTTCTGTTACGTCGTCTACCGCATAATCATAACCTGCAGTGGTTTGTGTTCTAAAATTTAACAAACCTGCATAGTACCAATTTTCGGACGCTCTTTTACCATATTTTGAAGTGATGTCTAAACGGTCGTCCGTTTTGATCCATTTTTCGCCGGTTGAACTAAATAATTGTTCACTTTGACGCAAAATACCATAGCCAAAATCAAGCGAGTTTTCCCACGTCATTGATCCTTTTTTCAAATTGGCATACAATCCAAATAGACTGTTAATTGAAAGTGAGTTTTGACCCCCAGCTACCCAATTCGTTAAACTAACTTGAGATCCGTTTAAGGCAAAATAGCCGCCTTTTTTCCATCCGTCGAGGCTATCCTTGCTCTCTTTTTTTACGTCGGCTTCCAATTCGGTTACTTGCGAATAGGACATAGTTGTCGCTAAGCCCATTAAAAGGACTGCCAGAAAATTTTTTTTCATGCTTTTTTTGTTTGTGTATTCTATTTGTTTTTAAGCAAGTCACGGATTTCTCCTAACAATACTTCTTCTTTTGAAGGTGCGGGTGGAGCGGCAGGAGCAGCTTCTTGCTTCTTTTTCATTTTATTCATTGCTTTTACAATCATAAACAAAACAAATCCAACAATTACCAAGTTGATCAGTGCGTTGATCCATTTTCCATACATGATTGCATTTTCTGCAATACCTGCTGTAATTACTGTTCCATCTTCAGAAAGGACTTCGAGCACAGGATCAGATAAGGTGATCTTTAACTCGGCGAAATCCATCCCACCCGTAAAATGGCCAACAATTGGCATCATGATATCAGCGACGAAGCCACTTACAACAAGGCCAGCAGCCCCTGCTAATAGTACCGCTACCGCCAGGTCGACCACATTACCGGTCATTATAAATGCTTTAAATTCTTTCAACATAGTTATGCGTTTAAATAGGTTTAGGGGTCAAATGTAAATAATTTATACAATACAATTTTCAACTATTTCGTTGAGTTGCAAGATGCCGTCGATAAATGGATAATTTCTAGGATTTCCAATATAAAGTCAAGATTATCGAAATAAATGAATTTTGAAAACAAAAAACCACTATTTTTAGCCTCCAAGGCAGCTGATGAAGGAAACCGATTTCATAACACAGAATAAAAAAAAGTGGGCGCGTTTCGAAAAACTAGCTTCGAATAAAAACAACGATCCTGATGAAGTTTCTGAATTGTTTACTGAAATCACGGAAGATCTTTCCTATGCGCGTACTTTTTATCCACGTCGTTCGGTGCGTGTTTATCTCAATCAGCTTTCCCAAGGTGTTTTCACAAGTTTATATCGTCAGAGAAAACAGCCCTTAGGCAATTTATATAAGTTTTGGGCTGAAACTATTCCGCTAGAAGTTTATCGTGCTAGACGAAATATGCTGACAGCTTTTGTCTTTTTCGTCTTAGCGGTATTGGTTGGTGTTAATTCTCAACATTTTGATCCCGAATTTATAAAAATTGTCATGCCTGATTATTATGTCACTATGACGGAGGAGAATATCAGAAATGGTGATCCAATGGGCGTTTATGGTGACTCACCGCAGGTTTCAATGTTTTTTCAAATTACAATTAACAATATTCGTGTTGCCTTTTTTGCTTTTGTTGGCGGCATTTTATTCACGCTTGGTACCTATTGGGTTTTATTGCAAAACGGAATCATGTTGGGTGCGTTTCAGTGGTGGTTCAAAGCAAAGGGTTTATTGTTTACAACATTTCTAACGATTTGGATACATGGTGCCTTTGAAATATCTGCTATTATTATAGCGGGTGCGGCAGGACTTACCGTTGGGAATGGGATTATTTTCCCAGGCTCCTATACGCGGGTTCAGTCGCTGGTTTTCGCTGCAAAACGGGGACTGGTAATTATGTTGAGCTTAATTCCATTTTTTATCATGGCCGGAACGTTGGAGAGCTTTGTCACACGGCATTATTTAACCATGCCCACAACGGTTAAATTGCTGATTATATTCGTTTCGTTTACGATCATTATTGCGTATTACGTAGTCTTGCCTTTTGTTGTAGCTAAAAAATTTCCAGAAAAAATTGAAGTCAAAGAAATACCCCGCTTTATTCCAAAACGGGAGCTGATTTGGCATAAAATACGAAAACCAAGCGAAATATTTACGGATACCTTCACGCTTTTCATAGAGGCTGTATCTCCACTGTCACGTATCTTTTTTAATCTCATTTTCCCCTTAATGGTGGTGATGATTGCTATTGTTTTTTCACTTGAATGGGGACGATTTAATTTTAATATGACATGGTATGCCTCATTTGGGGTCTTGTTCGGAACAGGCAATTATTTTGCGTGGTATAAATTATTGGGGTGGTGCTTGCCATTTGCCATGCTAATCGCAGCTACCTATTATATTATTCACAATAGAGAAAAGGAAGAAGGTTTAATTGCAGGTTATCTTAAATTTCTGTCGAAACATATTATTTGGCTTTATTTGTATGCCCTTGCCATTTATGGCATCTTCGTATTGTCCCCAGGATTTATTTTGTTTTTGGGATTATTTGTTGGCCCTTTTTTAAATGGTATTCCGTCCATTATAATTATGGACAATGTGAATTTTTTCGTAGCATTTGGTAGGTGTTTTGATTTGGGTAAAGGAGGTTATGGAGATCTACTGCTTTCATTTATTTCGTCGATTTGTATCATAACACTGTTCTTTTTCCTACTTCATAATCCTTTTGAATTGGGCTTGATGATGATTTTGGATGATTTTTTAAAGCAAACGTTAAACACAGTGACTAATGATTACAGTTCTATAATTCAACTGATCCACGCTGTGATCTACATGCTTTATTTTTTCTTTGCTATTTCCATCCTCATGATTTCATTTGCCTTAAGTCACTATGCTTCTATTGAGCGCAAAACGGCAAAAGGATTGTATGATCGCCTAGAAAATTTTGGTAGACGTAACCGTAGTTTTGAAACAGAGATCGATTTTGAATAAATTTTTAGCCATAGCGATTTTAATGGTAGCTTCGTTGGTTTACGGACAAACGGATGATTTATATGATCACGGTTTAGACGAAGGCAAATGGGAGGAGCTGCGAGATGGCGTGCGCTATGAAGGCAAAGATGGTGCGTCTGGAAGAAGGTGGACCTATGAATCTGACCAAGAGTATAATAATGATCGTTTGCAAAAAGGGGAGTCGCTGCAAGATCGTGAAGGCGGAGATGGAGATGGAATAGCAGAGCCGCAATCGCAGCCAAGGTCATCTTCACCGTCCTCAATTCCTCGGGTGCGACCTAATCTGAATGTTTTTAATGGGTTGGGTGTGATTGGCTACATCATCATAGGTTTGTTCGCAATTGGTATCATTTGGCTGCTCTATAAACTCTTTTTGAATGCCGAATCGAAAGGGAAAAAGATTGATCGTTCGTCTATTCAGTTAGATGACGTAAATCCGACAGAAATTCCGCTCACCGAATTAGAACGCTTGTTGAATGAAGCACTCGACAATCAGGATTATCGAGGTGCGGTACGAATTTATTTTATCTTTATTATCCGTGATCTCGCACAAAAGAAATGGATTGAATGGCAAAAGGAAAAAACAAACTTCCATTATTTAATGGAGATGTCAGGTAAAACAGATTATGATGACTTCAATATGTCTGTCTCTTATTTTGAAATTATTTGGTATGGTGAGCGTGAACTCGATCAATTGAAATTCGAGCAGATTAGACCTGTTTTTACACGTTTTATGAATAAATTGGGTGTGAAGTAGATGGGTAAATCAGGAAAAATAGCAATTCTTGGTTCGGCGGTACTTTTATTAGTTGCACTGCTCTATTTTTTTGGATTTAAGAAGTCTGAAACCGAAATTATTGATGATTGGTACCTGTCCTATAATCCTGATAGCAAAGAGCCCTATGGCACCTATGCCTTAAAGGAATTACTCGATACGACCGGATTATTTGGGAATTTCCTGCAACTCAATGAAAAGTTAGAAGATAATCTTGAAGATGATCCTGGTATCAATGATATTTACTTTTTTGTTGGTGGCAAAAATTATCTTTCAGACTCATCTGCCAATTATTTGATGGACTTTGTAAGGAAGGGGAATACGGCATTTATTTCGACTGAAGATTTTCCGCTACCCCTCATAGAAAAATTGACAGATTACGAGGATAAGATCATTGGTGAGTATGGGTGGGATACAACACAGTTTCTAAAATTTGAACATTCAAATTTAAAGACGAAGCGCTATCAATTTGATTATATCCTTAAAAATAAAAAAGCGAAGAAAAGTTGGAAGTATTTTGATTTAGAACTCTTCCAATTGGATTATCCAGAAGACTTGACCGTACTCGGTACTAATACAAAAGAGAAATCGAATTTTATACGACTTAAGTACGGTGAAGGACAATTATTTTTACATAGTATTCCGTATTGCTTTACAAATATTGCGATTTTTAAAAGAGATGGATTTCAATATGCAGAAAATGTCTTAAAACATATTCCTCCTGGGCGTGTACAATGGGATCGCTATAATATTGAGTATCATAGAAAGAATACAAATAGATCAGGTGATCAGGAAGGTGTAAAACACAAGAGTGTCTTGCAATTTATTATGGCGAATCCGCCGCTTCTTTGGGCCTTCTTAATTTTACTAGTTGGAGCCGTTTTATATGCAGTTTTCAAAGGAAAAAGGATGCAAAAAATTATCCCTTCGACAGAGGCTAAAACGAACTTGTCATTGCAATATATCAACACATTATCATCCTTGTATTTGCAAGAGAAAAAGCACAATAAATTGATTAAATTAAAAGAAAAAACATTCTTAAATTTTATCGCCAATCGCTATTATATTCATAGTTATAAACCAGATGAACGATTCATTCAAAAACTAGCCGTGAAATCTCATTTCGAAGTAAAGTGGTTAACGGACCTTTTCGAACTTTTCCGCACACTCGAAATGAAATTTGAGGTAACGGACACAGAATTAATTGATTTACATAAAAGAATAGAACATTTTTATAAAAACTGTAGATGATGGAAGAACAAAATAATATGAATCAACCCGAAGGGAATAATGATGCGAATCAAAACGCGAGTAACGAGTCTGCAAATTCGTCGGAAGGAAATGATTATGGAAGTATTTCCTTGAATAAATCGGCAAGTGCGACTCCTTCAAATCCAGGGCCAAGTGACTTATTTAATTCAACGCTGAACCTTGGTTTTGTCAATCAAAAGGTTGCCGCAACACGAAAAGAGATTGGGAATTTTGTTATTGGTCAACACGATATGGTTGACTTATTGTTGATTGCCATATTCTCAAATGGCCATGTGCTCTTGGAGGGTGTGCCTGGTGTGGCTAAAACGCTCACAGCAAAAGTACTTTCTAAAACATTGGCAGTTGATTTTTCACGGATTCAATTCACACCAGACCTTATGCCGTCGGACGTAATCGGAACGTCTGTTTACAATATGAATGGAGGTTCATTTAGCTTTCAAAAAGGACCGATCTTTTCAAATATCGTGCTTATTGATGAAATTAACCGTGCTCCTGCTAAGACACAAGCTGCTTTGTTTGAAGTGATGGAAGAGCGTCAAATATCCTACGACTCTAAGGTGTATAAAATGGAGTTTCCTTTTCTTGTTTTAGCTACGCAAAACCCAGTTGAACAAGAAGGAACGTATAATTTGCCAGAAGCTCAGCTTGATCGATTCTTGTTTAAAATTAAAATTGATTATCCTTCGCTAAATGATGAGCATGCGATTTTACAACGCTATAGAGATAATATTCAAGCGCCAGATTTGGGTAATATATTAAGTGTGTTTTCGGCCAGTGATTTGCAAGAAATTCAGAATTTGATTGAAAAAATTAGAATTGAAGATCAAATTTTAAAGTATATCGCTCAAATTACAAATGCGACTCGAAATCATGCCAAATTGTATTTAGGTGGTTCTCCAAGAGCATCTTTATCTATGCTTAAAGCGTCAAAGTCATTTGCCGCGATAAGAGGACGTGATTTTGTTATACCTGATGATGTTCAATTTGTAGCGCCTCATGTGCTTAATCACCGCCTAATTATGACGCCTGAGGCTGAAATGGAAGGGCTGTCTATTGAAGATCTAATTAAAGAAATTGTTCACGAAATTGAAGTGCCAAGATAGGCGAGGGTAGATGCGTTTCATTCGAGGATTATTCCTAACATATCGTTTTTTTGTAGCTCTAATTTTAGTGGCTTATGTCTTCGTAAACGGATTCGTATATCCGATTTTGTTCATCCTTGGACAGGCGTTATTATTACTTTTGCTTTGTGTCGTTGGCCTCGAATTATTTATACTCTTCATTAAGAAAAATCCTATTTCTGCAAAGAGATCGGTAATGAATCCCCTGTCCATGGGTGATGATAATACGGTTAAAATTAACGTGACCAATCATTATGGTTTTCCAATATCTACAGATGTTTATGATAATTTGCCCCACCAATTACAAATCCGCGGATTGCATTTTGAAGGTAGTTTAGGTGCAGGCAAGAGTTTGCAAATTGATTATACGATTCGGCCAACGGAAAGAGGGGTTTTTCATTTTTCAGATATTTTTGTTTATGTTTCTAGCTTAACGCATTTGGTGCAACGAAAGGTTGTAATCGCTGATCGTTTAGATGTTGCGACTTATCCGTCGATATTGCAAATGAAAAAATACGAGCTGAAGGTTTTTGCTAAAACGGCTATGTCCGGAATTAAAAAGATCCGTCGATTGGGACATAATAATGAATTTGAGCAAATTAAAAACTATGTTCAGGGTGATGATATTCGAACGGTAAACTGGAAAGCGACGAGTAGACGAAACGAATTGATGGTTAATCAATATCAAGACGAAAGAGCGCAACACATCTATTCGATTATCGATAAGAGCAGGAGTATGCGGATGCCATTTAATGAACTGACTTTGTTGGATTATGCGATTAATTCAACGCTTGCTTTTTCTAATATTTGTTTGCGTAAAGGTGATCGGGCGGGCTTGATGACTTTCTCTGATAAATTGGGAAGTAAATTGGCTGCAGAACGTTCAAGTAAACAATTGCAGCGTATCATGGAGCTGTTATACAAACAAAAAACACGCTTTTTAGAAGGGAATTTTGAATTGCTTTTTCAGGGTATACGGAATCATATCAAAGGCCGCAGTTTGATCATGTTATATACAAATATTGAATCCGAATATGCTCTCAAACGAATTCTTCCGCTTCTCAAACGAATTAACCAATTGCATGTTGTAGTGGTTATTTTTTTCGAAAATACAGAGGTTGCAAAAGCAGCACAAATGGAACCCCAATATGTACGCGATATTTATTTTAAAACTTTTGCGGAAAAGTATGGGATGGACAAAAAGAAGATTGCCATAGAATTACGAAAAAATGGCATCCAAACTGTACTCACCACTCCTGAAAAATTAACGATTGATACGATTAATAAATACCTAGAGTTAAAAGCGCGTGGGGTGATTTAAGTTTGTTCGATTAGATAGAACATCTCAAACCTTTTGTCTAAAGTTCTAACGCACCAACTGTATCGTTCCTTGCCCAGTTAATTTGGTACTATTATCCGTAACGGCTTCGTAGGTATAAAAATAAACGCCTGCGCTGCAAAGCGATCCTCCAGCTGTTGTACCATCCCAACCGTCTGTTACTTCATCCATTTCAAAAATCACATCTCCCCAACGGTTTACAATCACACATTTAAATGTGGCAATTGATGCCGATTTAAGATCAAATGTAAAGACGTCATTTTTACCATCCTCATTCGGTGAGAAAATGTTTATATTGGCAAAAGCAATAGGTTCGTAGATGGTAATTATTTTACAAGCCGTATCTGTACAGCCATTTTTATTGATGGCCACCAAACACACTTCTGCTTCGTAAGTTTGTCCTAATGGTCCATACGTTGTATCAAATGTTTCAAAATAATCATCACTAAACTCCCACGCCGCAATGGGCTTATTTAAGTTCCAAAAGAAGGTCGTATCCGCTAAAGGATTGTTTGGATTTGCAAAATTCTCTGACGTGTTTTCGAAGACAACTTCAACTGGAGCTGTTCCTTGCAGATCTGCATTTAATTGATCAGAAAGAACGTTGAAAGATGCTATTGGATTCAATGAATCAAGAAATACTTGTCCTGTTTTTACACAACCATTTCCATCTGTAGCGGTGAATAAATAATTGGCAGGATTAAGCCCTCCCCAGGTTGTATTGTCAATTGTTTCACCTGTTTCTAAATTTTCCCACGAATAATTATAATCCGGTGTTCCACCTGCAACTGCGCCAAATACAACACCGTTACCACTTTGATAATCAAAAATACGGCAATAGGCGGGGTCAAATCCAAATTCGGTGAAGAAGAGAGAGTCTGGCTGATCAACAGAAAAGTTAAATAAGCGAGAACAGCCGTTAGCATCATTAATTGTGAGTGTATATTCTCCTGCACCGAGTGACCAGGTAGAATCGGCACCAATACCATTGTTTCCTGCTGGGTTAGGACTCCAGAAATAATTGATTCCAGCTTCAGCACCAGTATAATTAAAGACTTCATCAACCCTTGCCCAACCTGTTTCAAAGCCATAACAAAGCGGGTCGGTGACGGTGAGGTCAATATCAATTTGATCAGGTTCATCTAAGAAAATTGAATCTAAAGCGCTTCCACAACCGGAGTCGTCTTCAACCAAATAATAATACCATCCGCTAGAAAGTTCATTGGCAACATTGCTATTGTCCTCGTTTAGAACAATTCCATCAGAATCTGATATTGTAAAAGTAGGATCGACTACCCCTCCCGGCACATTTAGTACAATTGAGCCATCTGAGAAACCTACACAAGTAGGTTCGTTTACTGTTACGTCTATTGAAATTCCACCAATAAGCACGTTGATCGTGTAAACACTGAAACAACCGGTGATATCCTTTACGGTCAGTTCTACAATAAAGGTTCCTGTTGTTAAATAGGCATGACTTGGGTTTTCGGCTGTTGAGGTGCCCCCATCTCCAAAGTCCCAACTCCATTCAATAATATCAACCCCATCATAAATTAAATCGCTTGTTGATCCATCTATAAAATTAATTAGTTCATTTGGACAAGCGGTTGTGACCATAAGTTCATCTGTATGATCTGTCGTAAAAGTCACATCTCGATACGAACAAACCGTTTGTTTATTGGAGGCGCCGCCCGTTCCTGCTGTCCATCCAAAATAAACTTCCGGGTCACCACCGAAAAATAATGTAGTTAAGTCACCCGTATAAACAAAGATGCTTACGCCCTCGAAAAAGGTTTCTAATTCAAAACTAACGGGATCCCAAGTCACTCTGAAATCATGGTTCAAACCGTCTTCAACATTGGGTAAACTCACGGGGGCAGCTAAACTATGTGTTAGTAGTCCGTTCGAATTCATTCCGATATGATCAGCAGCTGGATCACCGTTTTCGGCATTGCTCCACGTATCAATCTCTATTCCTACTGAAGTTAAAATGCCATCATAGCCTAAACCACCACCTCCACCTCCAGGATCGCCGGGTACGTTTCGAATGACAAAAACCATCCCATCAGCGCCACCCGCGTCAATGTCGCCTAGGTTAACTGAAAAGGTAAGATCAAATGAGTTGGTCAAGTCAATCGAATTGGGACTCCAAATAGAACCTGCTTGAGTAGGCAGTTCATCTGTTAATTGATAACAATCGCAGGTTCCGGTAGTCGTACCATAGATAACCATTTGTGCGTTGAGGCGCAAGGCGCAAAGGAAGGAAAAAAAGAGAACAATATTTTTCATGGCCAAAAGTAGCTTATTGTAATAATTACTAAAACTCTAAATATAGGGAAAAGTTGATAGAATGAATATTTTTTAGCAGAAAACTTTAACTTAACGGATTGCTTCACTATTTTCGACCTGTCAATGCAAATAGATAGTGCCATAAGCATTCTGTAAAAAAGTATCATGGTCTGTTGAAAGAAAGTCATTAATCATTTCCAATGTAAACGGATCTTCATTGAATTCGTTTTTGAGACTTGCCAGCTCCGCCATTCCTTCCTCTTCTTCTCCCGAAAGTGAGAACAAGAAAGCTCTATTTAGTCGAATGTATTTTTTGGCTTCTTCATCTTTTTCACAAGACAACCTTTCAGAGTATAGTTCAATTGCTAAAGCATACGTCTCTTTAGCTTCTTCGGTTTTCTCTAGATAGTCATATAATGTGGCTAATCCACCTTGCGCTTCGGCTAGATTAGGTTCCAATTTAGCTGCTGTTTCAAATTCAATTAGTGCTAAATCATATTGATTTTGTTGAATATAAATATTAGCCAAACTAACATGTGGAAGATAATATGACTTATCACGATCAATCGCTTTTTTGAAGTGATACATAGCACTATCCTTTTCAAAATCAAGTAGTGCTCTTACACCCAAATTTTGATATACTATAGCGATCGAATCAGTGGTTATAGCCGAATCTTCATATTTGCCGCACGCCTCAGAATTACTGCACGATACGAACACTATTATCATGAAAAGTGGAACGTGTTTTTTTAGCCAATTGATTTTTAAGAATTTCATTTAACGCACCAATTGTATCGTTCCTTGCCCAGTTAATTTGGTACTATTATCCGTAACGGCTTCGTAGGTATAAAAATAAAAGCCTGCGCTGCAAAGCGATCCTCCAGCTGTTGTACCATCCCAACCGTCTGTTACTTCATCCATTTCAAAAATCACATCTCCCCAACGGTTTACAATCACACATTTAAATGTGGCAATTGATGCCGATTTAAGATCAAATGTAAAGACGTCATTTTTACCATCCTCATTCGGTGAGAAAATGTTTATATTGGCAAAAGCAATAGGTTCGTAGATGGTAATTATTTTACAAGCCGTATCTGTACAGCCATTTTTATTGATGGCCACCAAACACACTTCTGCTTCGTAAGTTTGTCCTAATGGTCCATACGTTGTATCAAATGTTTCAAAATAATCATCACTAAACTCCCACGCCGCAATGGGCTTATTTAAGTTCCAAAAGAAGGTCGTATCCGCTAAAGGATTGTTTGGATTTGCAAAATTCTCTGACGTGTTTTCGAAGACAACTTCAACTGGAGCTGTTCCTTGCAGATCTGCATTTAATTGATCAGAAAGAACGTTGAAAGATGCTATTGGATTCAATGAATCAAGAAATACTTGTCCTGTTTTTACACAACCATTTCCATCTGTAGCGGTGAATAAATAATTGGCAGGATTAAGCCCTCCCCAGGTTGTATTGTCAATTGTTTCACCTGTTTCTAAATTTTCCCACGAATAATTATAATCCGGTGTTCCACCTGCAACTGCGCCAAATACAACACCGTTACCACTTTGATAATCAAAAATACGGCAATAGGCGGGGTCAAATCCAAATTCGGTGAAGAAGAGAGAGTCTGGCTGATCAACAGAAAAGTTAAATAAGCGAGAACAGCCGTTAGCATCATTAATTGTGAGTGTATATTCTCCTGCACCGAGTGACCAGGTAGAATCGGCACCAATACCATTGTTTCCTGCTGGGTTAGGACTCCAGAAATAATTGATTCCAGCTTCAGCACCAGTATAATTAAAGACTTCATCTACCCTTGCCCAACCTGTTTCAAAGCCATAACAAAGCGGGTCGGTTATAGTCATACTCATGTCTAATTGACCAGGTTGGTCTAAGAAAATGGAGTCTATTCCAGAACATTCTGAATCGTCATCTACATTAATATAATACCAACCTGTAGGCAACGTATTGGCCGTGTTACTGTTATCTTCGTTTAACACCGTTCCATCTGCATCAGTGATTGTAAAAATTAAAGTGCCTGTTCCGTCCAAAACATTAACTGTAACGGAGCCATCAGAGAAACCAAAACACGTTGGTTCATTTGATTCTAAGTCAATCGCCAATCCATTAGACATGACAATTACTCTCGTAAACGTATCTGTACAACCACCATCTGTGGTAACCGTAAGCGTTACCGTATATGTTCCGGCTGCTCCATAGGTGTGAATTGGATTTTCGGATGTAGAAGTACTACCATCACCAAAATTCCAAGCCCAAGAAACAATAGTGCCTGGTGCAACGACTGTTGAAATATCATTAAATTGAATCGGTGTCGTGATACAAGCGCCAATTGCGCCATCTTCAGAAGACAGACCTCCGATCACAAATTCAAGGCGAGCAGTGGGTTCTGGTCCGTCACACGGAGACATTTCTGGCGTTCCTTCAAGAATGATTACGCCGTGTGGGTCTGGATTTGCAGCACCATCCGCAAAAGGTTCAAAAACAATTCCTATTACACCAACTCCTGCCGGAATGGTATAATCTGCAAAATCAAGAACCTGAGAAGGGCGTTCATAATCGTATGGGCCAGCGGAGACTCCTCCACATATAGCTAATGTTCCCGTTGCGTTGCTTGTCACTATTGTTAAATCGTAAGGCAAAGAAGCAGTTGTTGATCCATCTGAAAGACGAAGCGCTACATTCCACGACTCCGTATACGTGTGAAGAGAAACGAGCAATACTTCGTCACCAGGTCCATCCATATAGCTCGTGCCTGAATTCCATGTGCCCGAAAAGGACCATCCAAGCGGCACTTCAGCGGCGCCATTCACAAAATCCGCATCACCAATTGCTGCATTGATGAATGACATATCGCACGCTCCTCCCGCAGCTGGATTGGTATAATCTGTCGCATAATCGATTCCAGTATATGGTCCGACAACTTGTGCAGACAAATTTGAATTGAACAATGCAATAGTCAAGAATGCTAATAAATGTTTCATGGTAATTATAGGTGAGTGCATAGTGTGAATTTTTGTCTACTAGGAAGACTTATTTTAAGAGCAGAAAGTTGCATAAAAATTTAAGAACTTGATTATTTTTTAGTTGAAGGCATATATACCGTCGTCAGAGTTGATTAATAGAGCTATAAATGAACGCTTTCAACTAAAAATTTAATTGATTTAATCAATAATTTGCGGTGTAGAAGGCAAAATAGGAGTCAAATTCTTTTTGCTTAAATAATTCAGAGAAGTTCTTCGCCGTTATTAAAGAGATTTGGTAATCGGTTGCCATTGATCCGAGAACATCTTTTGCTTTATCAGATTTGAAAGAAGTTAAGTAAATTTTAGCCTTAGTTAGGTTGTCAAAAGAACGTACAACAAGCACTTGACCTTCCGTTCCTAGGGGAGCATCCTGAAGCGATAAACCGTCATTGCGATAGAATTCTGAATTGAAGTTTGAGATTTTGATTTTTGATGCATTTACGTCTCCGGCTCCTTTTGGTAGGTAAAGTAGGAAAAAATGTTTTGCTGTCGCGTCAAATACAAATGGCGAATCGATTTGAACGCCAGGTTCAGCAATTGGCTCGCCTTTCTTCAGTTGATCGAGATAGATCTTGGCTTGGATCCCTTCGTCAGAACTAGGGTCTAGCGCATATAATTCTTCAAGTGGAGTTGAGATAGATGTTAAATTGCCCGGTGTTAATTGGCTAAGAGCAAAAGCTTTCAAGAGATAATATTTGTTTAAGAATTGATTCGGTACCTCTTGTGCAATCACGTTATTACATGTGTTTAAAACATACGCATAATTTCGCATGCGATAATCACGTAAGGCTGAAGAGTAGGCCATTAATTCTTCACGATCCTTAATTTCTTTTTTCTTCAGATAGTCAGGATCTTTAAGGATTTGAGCGATTTCACTCTCTGGATATTTGCGTAAGATGTCCGCTTTGTATTCATTAGACCGAGCGTCACCTTTTTTAGAATACAATAAATAAAGTTGGTATAATGAAGGCAAAACACGCGGATGTTCTATATTTCGATCAATTACCTGTTGGAAATAGCTTATCGCTGATGTCTCTTCTTTTAGCTGTTCTTTATAAATGATCCCGAGGTTGTATAATGAACTAATTAGTAAATAATTAGATGAGTCTAATGCAGTTTGTGTCATTGGAATATCCTTCATTAACATCTCAACTGTTAGTTTATTTGGATCAATCGAATCAGCAGCAATTTCACCGTTTTCATTTTGTATGGGTTCATAGCTAGATTTGTTTGATCTGCGCCAATTGTCTTCTAAAACGCGTTGACCCCATAAGCCTCTAAAGTCATTAAAACCCGTCGCAATTTGTTTTGGATTGGAGAAATACCATTTTTTACCGCCAGAACCCATGTCTTGTTGAACATTTATAAGGGCTTGGGCTTGGAGCATTTTTTGCTCGTCCTCAAGACGTTTCCGCTCTTTTTCTGCCTCAATCTCCTTTACGGTTTTTTCGAGAAATTTCTCTCTTTCTTTTGGCGACATCATACTGATGCGTTGCACACTGTCTTGAAATACTACCATGTCATAATTGTAAACTAGTTCGGCTAGTCCAGCGGCCTTGTTTTCCAAGTATTCATAGTCTTCATAGTCTTTTGGCATCACTTGCACACAACTATCGTAATAACGTTGTGCACTCAAATAATCCTTTTCATTGAAAGAGATATCAGCAAGTCGCAAATAACTGATCCCTTTTTGGCGATTATTTTTGATCGACCAACGTACAGAATTTGAGTAGAAGAATTTGGCAGAATCCGTATCAGGTACTTTCATTTGCATTTCCGCTAAGGCATAATATATCTGATCTTTATATTCTATGTTTTTGGCATCCTTCAGCATCTTATTCAATTGCTTCACGACATCCTCATTATTGCCACTTGCAGTTAATGCATTTTTAATTTTTGCTTTGAATCGCATCTCATAAGGCGCATTTGAATTCCCTACTTTTTCAAAATAAAATGCGGCTTGACTGTCGTTACCCTGCTCTGCATACAACTGAGCGAGAACGAACATATAGCGCGCTTTTCTCTTTCTGTTTCTGCATAGACTAACAGCTTCTTCTAAATGTTCAATGGCTTTCTTAGGGTCGTTTTGTGCGATCAATAATTCCGTCATGGCCAACTCATATTCCAATTTTAATTTTTTTGGAAATTCTACAGGCTTCTTTGTTTTGTCCTTTTTCTTGCTGCTTGAGGGGAGTTTACTCTTCTTCTTTTTCGTATCACTTTTATCGTCTTTTTCCTCAGCATCTTTAATATTCTGTTCGAGACCGATTAGAATACGTTTTGCTTCGGCATATTCGCCCAAGGCGATATGCGTGCGAGCCAACCAAATGCGAGCTTCATAAATGGATTTTTCATTTTTATAAAAAGAAGATTCCGAGATATAGCCTAATTTCTCTTTCGCTTCCTCATAATCCCGCTTGACATAATATGCTTTACCGATCACGAGCCAATTGTCATCTATCCAACGGCAATTTTCAACCTTTTTATTCCTGACATTTTGTGGATTCGGCATACTGTGACGGACAATCACTTTAGAACATCTTTCAATCGCATCCTCCAATTCTGGAGTCATATTGGCGACATCCTCCTCTGAAGGATAAAGATCCAAGGGAAGTAATCTATTATAGTCTTCTTGATAACTGGTCCGATAACTTTCGAGAGACTCACTAATGAGAACGCCAGCGTTATAATAACCGTTATAACGAGCTGTCATATTGTGATAGCCCTTATTTAATAATGCATCTTTTTCAGTCGAGCACGAGACCATGATCAGCAGTGATACTGCTGAGAATAAAAACGTAAAATATTTTGGTTTAATCTGCATTCCCTTAACGACTTCGACTTGTATTAACTACAAAAGCACAAAATTATTTTAATTTATCTAAAAACAATGTTTTGGATAAGTTTAATTAGCATTGCGGGATTTTCCCAAATGCTCATATGTCCGCATTGCGGAATACGGTAGAGTTCAACTTCCTGAATTCCCTCCAATTCTTCAAGGAGCATATCCGTTGAGATTATAGGATCCTCATCTCCATGAATTATTATGATGGGATGTTGATTGATAACTGATTTTAAGTTTGATCGATCCCTCATTCCTTTTGTGCATGCGATTATTTCTTTGGTGGGAATCAAGGCAGCTTTTGTCAACAATATTTCAATAGTACTTGCGTTTTTAATGCGATTTTGTATGGCAAATAAATTTGGAATTGCTTCCTGAATTAAACGCATTTTATTTTTTTTCACGATTTCAATGACGCGGTTACGATCCTCTTTTTTTGATTGACTGTCTGCCCAAAAGTTGGAATGAACAAGTGTTAATTTAATTGGTGTAATCTGAATCAATTCAAGTCCAATATAGCCGCCCATAGAATGACCAAAAACGAATGGGTTTTTTATTTTCATGGAATTAAAAAATTGTGAGAGTAGTTCTGCAACTCCTTGCATACTGCAGATCTCATCTTTAAAACGACTTTTGCCATGGCAGGGTAAATCAATGAGATAGACCGCTAAATTTAGTGCGCTTAGTTCATGGGCAATATGTTCCCACATGGAATGATCTTCCAAGAATCCATGCAAAAATACGACAGGGCTTCCAGAACCGAAAACACTGTAATGCAATGTATATGAGTTTAGTGAAAAATGATTCAAACCTAGTTCATCAAATCTTCAATCTCTTCTGCTTCAATAGGTATAGATCCCATCAAATTAAATGGACTTCCATTTTCTTGAACCACTAAATCATCCTCGAGACGAATGCCTAAGCCTTCTCCGGGAATGTAGATGCCGGGTTCACATGTGAAGACCATGCCCGCTTGAATCGGTTCCGTCCAGAGCCCAACATCATGCGTATCTAAACCGATATAATGAGAAGTGCCATGCATAAAGTACTTTTTATAGGCGGGCCATTTAGGATCTTGTTTTTGGATATCATGCTGATCAATTAATCCTAAATTGAGTAATTGACTTTCCATTAATTTGCCCACTTCAACATGATAATCGGCTAGGTAGGTTCCGGGAACCAATAATTTTTCTGCTTCTTTCTTTACATGGAGCACCGCGTTATAAACAGCACGTTGACGATCTGTAAAACGTCCATTGACTGGAACGCAACGCGTTAAATCAGAAGCGTAATTGGCGTATTCTGCTGCAAAATCCATTAAAATAACTTCACCCGATTTACATGCTTGGTTATTTTCAATATAATGTAAAACGCAGGCATTTTTCCCCGAAGCAATGATTGGTGTATAGGCAAATCCTTTAGATCTATTTCGTAAAAATTCATGCATCAATTCTGCTTCAATTTCATACTCCATCACATCCGGCTTGATGAACCCTAAGATGCGTCGCATACCTTTTTCCGTGATGTTACACGCTTGTTGCATTAAGTTAATTTCAATATCCTCTTTTACAGCGCGCAGTCGGTGCAAAATCGGAGCACTTTTTCTAAATGCATGCCCAGGATAATCATTTTTTAATCGCTTAATAAATCGGTCTTCGCGTGTTTCAACGGTTGTGTTTGCACGTGTATGTTCATTCGTGTTGATATAAATAGACTCAGCTTGTGCGGTAATTATCTTTAAAACTGTATCGAGTTGATCGAGCCAAAAAATAGATGCAATTCCAGACGTTTCCAATGCCGACTGTTTCGTCAATTTTTCTCCTTCCCAAATGGCGATATGTTCGTTCGTTTCCCGAACGAACAGCATTTCTCTGTGCTCTTCATTAAAAGCGTCTGGAAAAAGAATTAAAATACTTTCTTCTTGATCGACACCAGAAAGGTAGAGGATATCTCTGTGCTGTTGAAATGGCATTGTACTATCCGCACTAATTGGATAGATATCATTGGAGTTGAAAATTGCAATCGATTTAGGTGCCATCTGAGACACAAATTTTTGACGATTTTTTACGTATAATTTGGAGTTTATTCTGTCGTATTTCATGTTGGTTTAATCTGAATTATTCGCGTAATTACTTGCTTTGGGATAAAGTTATAAATAATTCGTCAATCCATTTGAAAATTTCTACATTTAGCTGTTTGGTGTTTGTTTGAGCCGTTTAAAGCCTTGTTAATAATTATCTAGAGCCATTCGCAAACGAAATCCTATGCAATTCTTGGTCAGAAATTGCTGAAATTTAAAGTTTTGTACTTATCTTTGCGCTTCCGAAAAAGGAAGTTATGTCAGCAGGAGTAAAAATCTTTTCAGGAAGGGCAACCTTAAATTTAGCTACAGCGATTGCGAAGCAATACGGTGTGAGTCTTGGTAATGTGGTTGTTACTGAATTTAGTGATGGTGAATTTCAGCCGTCTTTTGAAGAAACAGTTCGTGGTCAACACGTATTTTTGATTCAGTCGACTATGCCTCCTACAGAAAATTTATTTGAATTAATGCTGATGATTGATGCAGCGAAAAGAGCCTCTGCTCTTTCTGTTGTTGCGGTGATACCTTATTTTGGATTTGCACGTCAGGATCGAAAAGATAAGCCACGTGTGGCGATTGGATCGAAAATGGTAGCGAGCATGCTGGAAAGTGCCGGTGTTGATCGCATCATGACTATGGATTTGCATGCTGATCAAATACAAGGGTTTTTTGAAAAGCCAGTGGATCACCTTTATGCGTCGACTATTTTCTTGCCTTATATTGATTCATTGAATACGGGTAACCTGATCATGGCGGCTCCTGATGCAGGTGGTGCGAAACGCGCTAATTCATATTCAAAAAAATTGAATGTAGGTTTAGCACTTTGTCATAAACAACGTAAAGTTGCCAATGAGATTGCTGAAATGACAGTGATTGGGGATGTGAGAGGAAAAGATGTTATTTTGATAGATGATATGGTGGATACTGCAGGTACGTTAACAACGGCAGCAGATTTGTTTTTGGAAAATGGCGCAACTTCTGTTCGTGCAATTTGTACACATGCGGTTCTTTCGGGGCCAGCTTATGAGCGTATCGAAAACTCTGGACTAACTGAGCTAGTTGTCACAGATTCGATTCCATTGAAAAGAACATCACCGAAAATTAAGGTATTGACAGTGGCGAAATTATACGCTGATGTAATGACCAGTTTAATTAATCAAGAGTCGATTAGTAAACATTTTTAAAACGTAAATCGACGTGGCAAAATAACACCACGTTACAAATAAACAAATAAAATGAAAGAAGTATCATTGAGCGGTTCGGTAAGATCGAACGTAGGGAAAAAAGATGCGAAAGCTGTTAGAGTAGCAGGCGAGGTGCCTTGTGTAACTTATGGTTCAGGCAAACAAATCCATTTCAGCGTTAAACACGTAGACATGGAGAAATTGGTTTATACGCCAAATGTATACATCATCAACATTAATGTTGATGGAACAGAAATGCGTACAATCATTCAAGACATTCAATTCCACCCTGTAACGGATAAAATTCAACACGTTGATTTTATTGAATTACAAGCGGATAAAAAAGTAAAAGCAAATATTCCAGTAATCATTTTCGGAAGATCTCCAGGTGTATTATCGGGTGGTAAACTTCAACAAATTTTTAGAAAAGTAAAAGTTTTTGCTACGCCTGATAACTTGCCTGATTCAATTAAAGTTGATATTTCTAAACTTAAAATTGGTCAAGCGATTCGTATTCGTGACATTAACAATGATCAATTGAACATCACCAACGCACCAAGTGCTGTTGTTTGTTCAGTGAAAATGGCTAGAGGTGCTGTTGCAACCGCTGGTGACGACGAAGAAGAAGGAACAGAAACGGCTGCTGAAGAAACGGCTGAAGCATAAAATTATAGATTTAATTGAAGTTAAAGGCTGTTACGTTGTAGCGGCCTTTTCTTTTTTTATTATTTTCGTTTAGGATGAAATATTTGATAGTAGGACTGGGAAATCCTGGCGGGAAATATAGTGAAACCAGACACAATATTGGTTTTAAAGTTATTGAGCATATCGCTAAAGAAGCAGATATAAGCTTTGAAACTATGCGTTTGGGTGATGTGGCAGAAGTAAAATATAAAGGAAAAAAGCTCATATTATTGCAGCCATCAACTTATATGAACTTAAGCGGGAAAGCACTTAACTATTGGATGCAACACGAAAAAATAACGCTAGACCGTGTCTTAGTTGTGACAGATGACTTAGCCTTGCCTTTTGGTAAGTTAAGATTAAAAGGAAAGGGGAGTGATGGAGGACATAATGGTTTAAAGGATATTATTGCAACGCTCGGGCATGGCAATTTTGCTCGCTTACGATTTGGTGTGGGTGCCGAATACTCCAAAGGACAGCAAGTCGATTACGTGCTAGGAGAATGGTCAGCAGACGAACGAGAAACATTAGAAGAGCGAATTCAGGTAGCTGCAGATACGATTAAGAGTTTTGCAACGATAGGGATTGAGCGTACAATGAATTTTTGGAACAATAAATAGCAAAAATTCAATTGTTTTTCACTAGGATAGATTATTTTAGGGTCGAAATTTAACCGATCATTTTATGAAATACAGTATTATAACACTCTTGCTCCTAGCGCTTCTCTCATCATTCACGGTGTCTTCCGAATTAAATAATGGAGATGATCCTGCAGACTGTTTGGATGAATTGGATGTGCCAAAGCGTTTTACACCAAATGGAGACGAGGAGAACGATATTTTTTCCATTCCTTTTCCCTGTGATCCTCAAACTTTTGAAATCGAAATATTCGATCGATTTGATGCTCAATTATTCGTTTCAAAGGACTTTAAATTTGCATGGACAGGCAACGATTTAAAAGGAAATCCGTGTCAAAATGATGTTTACAATTGGAAGATTCGGTATATGTATCAAATGAATTACGTCGAAGTTTCTGGACAAGTATTATTACTACGGTAATTCACTTACTTACGCGTTTTTTCCATTTTTGAATTGGTAAAGATCTGTAGTGTCCGAAACGTTAAAGTCTGCAATTGTATAGATGAAGAAAATAGAATATTGTTAAGTATTCTTTATTATCAATTTGTTGAATTAATGCGTCGTGAGAAATTTGTCTGGTTTCATATAGTTTTGGTTCCTTTATTCCCAAGACTGTTTTGGCTAAAAACCGACATAAAGAGCTGTTGAGAACCAGAATGATAAGAAATGTGAACTTACTAGTGTGTATGAATTGCACAACATTTGTTTTAAAATGTAAGTTTACTCCATCCTCTCAGTTTAGTTGCTTCTGCATTAAAACGTGGAAAAAAGTGCTTAATTTTAGCCAATTCTTCGAATATCAGCTCCTAGATTATTCAATCGAATGTCAATATCTTGATAGCCACGATCGATTTGTTCGATATTGTGAATCGTCGATTTTCCTTCAGCTGATAAAGCTGCAATTAGCAAAGAAACACCGGCGCGAATGTCTGGTGAAGTCATACTAATACCTCTCAAAGGTGCTTGATGGTCTAGGCCAATAACAGCTGCACGGTGAGGATCACAAAGAATGATTTGCGCACCCATATCAATCAATTTATCAGTAAAGAAGAGGCGTGATTCGAACATTTTTTGATGAACAAGTACTGAGCCTTTTGCCTGTGTGGCAGTTACCAAAATAATACTCAATAAATCGGGTGTAAAACCTGGCCAAGGAGCATCTGAAACAGTCAAGATTGAGCCATCAATAAAGGTGTCAATCGTATACGAATCTTGTGCAGGAATGTATAAATCATCTCCTATTAGGTCGATTTGTATGCCCAGTTTTCTGAAGACGGTTGGAATTATTCCTAAGTCAGGATAACTAACATCTTTGATGGTGATTTCGGATCTGGTCATGGCCGCTAAGCCAATGAATGAACCAATCTCTATCATATCCGGAAGAATACGGTGAAAACATCCTCCCAAGGATTTTACGCCTTTAATTTTAAGCATGTTGGAACTAATTCCGGTGATTTTGGCCCCCATGCTATTTAACATTTTGCACAGTTGCTGCAGATAAGGCTCACATGCTGCATTGTAAATTGTCGTTTCACCTTTTGCTAAGACAGCCGCCATCAGAATATTGGCCGTTCCTGTTACAGAGGCTTCATCCATGTGAATGAATGTACCGGTCAATTTATCGCCTTCAACGGTGTAAAAATGCATAGCAGAATCATAATTGAATTTTGCTCCTAGATGTGTAAATCCTTCAAAGTGCGTGTCTAAACGTCTTCTACCAATTTTATCACCACCTGGTTTTGGCATATATGCTTTTCCAAATCGTGCTAAAAGTGGCCCAATAATCATAATGGATCCCCTGAGACCAGAAGCGCGACGTGTAAAATCTTCGGTTTTTAAATATTCTAAATCAATGTCTGCGGCTTTAAAATTATACGTGCCTTTTTCCACTTTCTCCACCTTTACGCCCATGGCTTGTAAAAGTGTGATGAGTTTATTGACATCAATAATATCAGGAATATTGCTGATTGTTACTTTTTCGGATGTCATTAATACTGCACATAAAACTTGCAATGCTTCGTTTTTTGCACCTTGTGGAATTAGTTCTCCTTTGAGCGGTTTTCCGCCATGAATTTCAAATGCCCCCATGCTTGATTAGAATCTTTTACGGTTATTTTTATTACGGTTTTGGTTTTGGTTCTGGTTTTTATTCCGATTCTTATTAGGTTTTTTACCGCCGTTGTTATTGTTGTTATTATTGTTTGTGCTGATACCTTGCGATTTCAGAACGGATGCCGTGGAAGGTAAAAAAGAAACGTCTGTCAATTTAATCTTACCATCTGATAATTTACTCAAATGATCAATAATCATGTCATCTTCAATTGACGTGGAATTAAACGTTAAGTAAAATTGTTTCATCATGCATGCAATGGTATGAACAAGGGCTGTTTGCTCCTCTTTATCTTCCATTTCTAGCGCTTTCACAATTAATTTCTCAACGTTTTTACCGTAATGTCCAATTTTAATCTTCGTTTGTGGGTAGGCCACACGATTAGGTGGCTCGCTTAATGTTTCACGGTTCGGAAGGGGGTAAGGTGAATCGACATCTAATTCAAAATTAGACATAATGAACAAATGGGTCCATAATTTTGGTTTATACTCCTCAACATCTCGTAATTCCGGCTTTAGCTCGCCCATCACTTTTATTATCGACTCTGCAACTCTATTGCGCTCATCACGATCCGCTATTGAAACAGCGTGATCGACCATCTTCTGTACATTACGTCCGTACTCGGGAATGAGCATTTTAGGACGTGCAGTATTGTATTCTAATGCATCTATTTCCAACATATATTTCAAATGTACTATTTTTTCAAGGATTTTATCTTGCGAAAGGGTTATGATATCAAAACTATCTTGTTAATTAGCTCTAATTTCAACGTTTGCTAAAAGATCCACTATTTTGTTTAATTACTCCATTTGCTTTAAAGCGTCACTCACAGAATTTGTCGGCATTTTACAGGCGCCTTCAATGCAAACAAAAATGGTGGTTTCGTCCATAAATTTCCCTTCTAACATTGCGAGGGTACTTTCTGTCGAGGCACCCATCAACAGCTTGTTCGGAATGTAATATCCATTCAATTCACGTGCTTGTTTTTTCCAATCCTTACCCGTAATCGCTACTTCATAATAAGAATGTGATAAATTCAAGGATAAGATGGCCCAATTTGAATAGCTGCTGCTGTAACGTTTCATATCCCCATAAACATTCGATAGCATTTGTTTCGCTTTGTCTTTGTAATCTGTTTTGTCCAATAAGATACCTAAATCATAAAGGATGTTTGCCATAACCGAATTTGACGCCGGTATCACATTGTCTGTGATTTCCATTTTGCGTGAAATGAGTCCTTCTTGATTGTCGGAAGAAAAATAGAACATACCTGTTTTATCATCATAAAAATGGGCAATGGCATAGGTCGCCATCAAATCGGCTTTTTTTAAATAATCTTCATTGAACGTTGCCTCGTAGAGTTTTATAAAAGCCTCAATTGTAAAGCAATAATCCTCCAAAAAGCCTTCGATTTTGCTTTCCCCTTTTTTATAAACATGTAAAAGTGATCCATCTTCTTTTAGTTGACGTTTCGCTATCCAGTGTGCGTTGACAATTGCAGCTTGTAAGAATTCAGGTTCGCTAAAAGCTTGATAAGCATCTAAAAATCCGGTAAGCATCAAAGCATTCCATGAGGTGAGCGATTTATCGTCTAAACCGGGACGAACACGCTCTGTTCGTTTTTCTAATAATTGCTTATTAATGGCGTCGGCTTTTTCGTTAACCTCTGTTAAAGTCATTCCGTTTTTGTCGGCATATTGCGCATTAGTCTCTGTGCGTAATAGAATATAATTCCCTTCCCAAGCACTTCTTACACCAATATTATAATAGGATTCAGTGAATTTATAATCATCATCACTCAATATTGCTTTTAATTCTTCTTTTGACCAAACATAAAATTTACCTTCTTCACCCTCGCTATCTGCGTCAAGTGCAGAATAGAATGAGCCTTCCGTTGTCATCATTTCACGGTAAACCCAGTTTAAGGTTTGATAAACCACTTCCTTATAAAGTGGGTTTTTCGTTCGTTGGTATGCGTGAGAATAGAGGGACACCAATTGTGCATTATCGTACAACATTTTTTCAAAGTGTGGAACTTTCCAAAACTTGTCTGTTGAGTAGCGAGCAAAACCTCCGCCAACTTGATCGTAAATTCCGCCAAGAGCCATTTTTGTTAAGGTTAAATCCACCTGATCCATAACAAGTGTATCTTTTGCATGATACGCATACTGCATCAAAAACTCGTAATTATTAGGTAATGGAAATTTAAGATCATTTTCTAAACCTCCCTCGGTTAAATCGAAGTACTTAGACCATTCAGTAACCATAGTATCCAATGCTTCTAATGAGACCGCAAAATCGCCATTATGTATTTCAACTAAATCCGATTGTTGTACGTTATTTTGAACATTTTCCGCGTAGTTTTCAATTTCTTTTGGAGATTTTTCAAACTTATAGGCTAAATTATTCAGTAATTCGGTCCATTGTTGTTTTTGAAAGTAAGTCCCTCCGTATACAGGTCTCCCATCAGGAAGTGTAAAACAATTCAATGGCCAACCACCCCCACCGCGTGTCATAAATTGAACGGCATCCATATACACCTGATCGACATCCGGACGCTCTTCTCTGTCTACTTTAATGCATATGAATTTTTCGTTCATTAGGGCTGCAACTTCTTTATCTTCAAAACTTTCGTGCTCCATTACATGACACCAATGACAAGATGAGTAGCCAATACTTATTAAGACTAATTTATGCTCAGCTTTTGCCTTTTCAAAAGCTGCATCTCCCCATGGCATCCAATTCACAGGATTGTGCGCGTGCTGTAATAGATAGGGCGAACTTTCATTGATAAGTTCATTTGTGAAAGCATGCGTTTCATGTTCAGAAGCATCTAATTTAGAACCCTCTTTACAACCCATAAGAGCCAAGATAAGAATTGAAAAAATAAGCAGTTTTTTTGTCATAGGAATAAAATTATTGCCTATCCTGTGGAACGGCAATCAAATTTTTAGTAAATATAGCTATCTTGCACCTGATAGACGTAAAAAGTGCAAGAATAAAAGTCAATTTGCATATCAAATTTTAAACTTTTAAACAAGCAAGAAGATCGTCGAAATCAATTTCTATAACCAATTGGAATGAAGAATTTTATACTTTTTATTGCCCTCTTTTGTTTGCAACAGGCAACAAGTCAAACGTATTTTCAACAAGAAGTGGATTATACAATTGATGTTCAATTATATGATAAGGAAAATATGCTTCGAGGATACGAAGAGTTTGTGTACCAGAATAATTCGGGTCAGGATCTAAGTTATATTTATATACACCTATGGCCGAATGGCTACAAAAATACTGAAACGGCACTTGCTCACCAGTTATACGATATGAATAATATGGTGATGGAGACAGCCTATCCTGCTGAGCTCGGTTATATTGATTCGTTGGACTTTGCTGTAAATGGTGTTAAGGTGAGTTGGGAATATGATGCTGAGCATATCGACATCTGTAAGTTAAGCTTGAATGAACCGCTAAAGTCGGGTCAAAGTATGACGGTGACTACACCCTTTAAAGTCAAAATACCATCTGGTGATATTTCACGGATGGGTTATGTGGGAGAATCGTTTCAAATCACACAATGGTATCCAAAGCCAGCTGTATTTGATCAAGATGGTTGGCACCAAATGCCTTATTTAACGCAAGGTGAATTCTATTCAGAATACGGAACATTTGATGTGTCAATCACTCTTCCTGCGAACTATGTTGTAGGAGCAACGGGAGATCTTCAAACAGCGAGTGAAATCGAATTTTTAAATCAAAAGGCTGAAGAAACGAAAGCAAAATTTGAAAACGAAAGCTTCTCAAAAAAAGGAGGATCAAGCGTGTTCCCGGATTCTGATACGACGCTAAAAACGATTCGTTATACGCAAAAAGATATTCATGACTTTGCTTGGTTTGCTGACAAACGCTTTGAAGTGTTGAAAGGCGAAGTTGAACTGCCCACTAGTGGACGAACAGTTACTTCTTGGGCCATGTTTGTTCCTCACCATGCTGAATTATGGTCAAATTCTATCGAATATTTAAATGATGCTACGTTCTATTATTCAAAATGGAATGGTGATTATCCGTATAATCATGTAACGGCAGTGGACGGAACGATAAGTGCGGGCGGAGGAATGGAATATCCGAATATTACTGTGATAGGAAATGCTTCCAATAAAGAAGAATTGGAAGTGGTGATCGTTCACGAAGTAGGACACAATTGGTTTTATGGCTTGTTAGGGTCCAATGAACGTGATCATGCGTGGATGGATGAGGGTTTGAACACCTTAAATGAAATTCGTTATATGGAAACAAAATTTCCTGGTAATACACGAATGAGTGACATGGCTGGAGGTATTGTTGGAAAAGTACATTTCGATCAGTTAAGTCATCAGGATATGTCTGATTTGACTTTTGGTGTGTCGGCAGGGTATGGTTTAGATCAACCCTTAAATATTGGTTCAGCAGATTATACTTCAATGAATTATGGTGCCATTGTTTATGCTAAAACAGGATTGATTTTTCTTTATTTAAAAGACTATCTTGGTGAAGAAGTTTTTGACAAGGCTATGCAAACTTATTACGACGAATGGCATTATAAACATCCACAACCAGCAGATATTCAAAAAGTATTGGAGCGTGAAACCGGTAAAGATTTAAGTTGGCTTTTCCATGATCTTATCGAAACTACGGCTCAAATTGATTATAAAATTCAAAAAGTAAAAATCAAAGATGGAGAAACAGTTGTTACCGTCAGAAATACGGGTCAAATTGACGCTCCTGTTCGGGTTGATGCCTTGAGTTTTGGCAATTTGAGAGATTCAAAATGGATTGAACCAGGCAATCGTAAATCAACTGTTACGTTTAAAGGTGAGAGCTATGACCAATTTATCCTGGATAAAGAACGTCAAATGCCAGAATCAAATCGCAATAATAATTATTGGAGTCGCAAGGGGTTGTTTCACCGAACAGAACCATTTAAGATGCAATTAGGATCTGGTTATAATCATGGTGATCAATGGAATAATTACTGGCTTCCGGCACTTGGAATGAATGTTTATGATAAATTTATGATCGGTGCGGTCTTTCATAATCAATCTTTCCCAAAAAATAAGTTTGAATATACATTAGCACCTCTATTTTCATTTGGGAGAACAAATATTGCAGGTTTCGCAGATGTAAATTACAGTTGGATTCCGGTCAAAAATATTCGCATGATTACTTTAGGAACAACTGCAAAATCATTTGGAAGTGGTTTGGGAACATCTTCTGAAAACAAAGATGATCTAACGACTTATTATACCATTCAACCCTATCTAAATTTTGAAATTGGAAAACCGGCGGTTAAAAAACACTACACACAATCACTTAGGCTTCAGGGACACTATATTTTGGAACAAGGAAGATTCGTTGATAATACCATGATGGGTGGTACAATGAATTATCGTTTTAATTATAAGAAACGTCTTCACACGTTGAATGCGGGTGTTCGATTGGATTATTATAATTCTGATAATAATGTTCCGCTTCTTCCTCTTCTTTCTCTTTCTTCAGAAGCGTTGAATTTAGGGATTGAAGTGAAGTATAAATATGAATATTGGGATAAAAAAGATAAGTCGGTTTCGTTAAGGGTATTTTTAGGTCAAAATTTATTAACGAATGGCGCATCAAATCGATATGCATTTGCTCTTGGAGGTCAAACAGGATCGCAGGATGTGACTTATGATCAATACATGTTCGGAAGAAATAGAACGGAAGGTTTATGGGCGAATCAACGGATCGAAAATCAAGGCGGATTTAAAACAACGTCTCTTTTCGGCTTGACAAATGGTAGTTTGTTTGCAACCAATTTTTATATCGAATTGCCCTATTTGCCATTTGTAGGTTTTTACGCCGATTATGGTCTTTTTGATAATGCAGGAACTATGGAGGCGGTTATGGATGCCGGTTTAGGGTTCAAAATTTCTGATCGTTTAGGTGTCTATTTTCCGCTTTACGAATCTACTAATTTGAAAAATTCATATTTGCCAGGAACAACCTATGCAAACAAAATTCGCTTTACCCTAAACTTAAGTGGCTTTAGTTTAGGGAAGATTCTTCCCTCTGTTTTCTAGCTGAATTTTCTGATTAAACTTGTAGGAGAAGAATTATGGCGAAACATTCATCAATCTCTTTCGCTTGTCGCATAATACATGGTAACGATTGTTTTTTCTTGTGCATTACTCGGTGAACTGAAGTATGAAAAAAAGGAAGCTAGCATTAGAGAGTCAGTCGCGACTGATAGTCGATAGAAATTACGCAAGGTCTCGAAATAAGTGAGCTTGAAAGGAAAGTCAACACAAGTCGAAAATAAGAACTTTTTATGAAGTGCTTTAAAAAACCGTGGAATGAATTCTGACTATCTCATTTTGCCACGTTTTCCTTTGCTCATTTGCGCCATGCGCATTTGGTTTTGAGAAGTGGCTCTACCCATTTGCTTACGCAAACTTTTAATGTGTTCTGTAAGCATTCCTTTGGTGTCTAATTTTTTTGCATCTGTGAGCATCACTTCTGCTTCTCTTCTTCTACCCGTTTGGAGACAAATAGCACCAATGTTCATTTTGGCCATAGCTTGATCATGATCTTTTTTAAGACCAATTGTTAATGCTTTACGGAACAGCGATTCGACTTGACCCATAGAAGCACTCTGAGAACTAGCGATTCCAGACAAGTAAAAGTAGTAAGCACGTTGACCTTTAAGTAAAAATTGAGGTTGTTTGATGCGGCCCAAATATTTTTGTGCTTTCTCCATGTTTTGCTGACGCATTTGAAGCGCTGCAAGAATTAAGTTTTCGTTGCGGAATAAAAGCAAGACGAAAATTGCGGAAATGAAAATGAAGACAATTCCCCACCCCCAATAACCTGTAGCAAATAAATAAACTGTAAAAAAAAGTGAGCCTAAGGCAAGTACAGATTTAATGAGTAAGCTGATCATAAGGTATAATGATTAATCAATTGTGGCAATACATTTTAATTCGATAGCGATTGGAGTCGGGAGGCAATTAATTTCAACTGTTGTCCGACACGGTTGATTGTCTTTGAAATATTCAGCGTATATTTTATTATAAACTTGAAAGTCTCGTTTCATATGCACCAAAAAGACCGTAACATCAACCAATTGATCCCAAGATGATCCCGAAGCCTCGAGAATAAGTTTTACGTTGTCGAAAACAGAACGGCATTGCGCCTCAAAATCAAATTCAATAAAGTTACCGTTGTGGTCAAGTTTTAAACCCGGAACAGCAGAGTCGTTAGAATCTGATCCGGCTACACGAGGACCAACACCCGATAAAAATAAAAGATTTCCAACACGTCTAGCGTGTGGGTATAATCCAACCGGTTTCGGTGCTTTAGATGTGCTAATTTTGTCAGACATGCGCGAAATTTCATACAAATATAGGTGATTTAAGTAAAGAAGAAGTCCTCATTACCATTCAATTTTTGGTATCTTTGTTTTATGTCGCGCAAAATTTTTCTTCTCGGTGCTGGATTAGGCTTTTTAATGGCGCTCATTGCTGCCTATTTCGGGTCGAGTATCCAAAATGCAAAAACGAATGATCCCATCAGTTATCTAAACGAGATGGATCATATTCATTATTATAGTGCGGAATTAATTCCCCAATTAAATTATCGGGCAGCAGTCGTTACTTTGCCTTTCGTGGTCCTTCTTACTTTAATAGAAATTTGGATTTTGATTAAAACACCCTTTCGAATTCCACGCAATATTTCAATCGGCTTATTAGTGGCTTGTGGATTATTGTTCTTCATTTCTATTCTTACCCTTAATAATCCATCTGGGTATGATTTTAGTAAATGGGGCTATTTATGGATGGCTATGGGCTTGTTTATCATAGCGGGAAATGTTCTATCAGGATTGATAAAAAAGGATTCTGTTCGCCGAGCATAAGGTTTAATCTGACCTTCGATTTTAACAAATAATTAACTTTTTAATACTTGTAAAGACTTGATAATTAAGTTTTTATTATTTTGGCACATGACTTGCATTAATCTTAATATGTTTAATTAAAATTTAACTATTATGATCGCAAAAAAAAGTGCTAAGGCAGACCTAGAGAAAAAAAGGTTTGCATTTTTTCAAATTGGCTTGATCCTTTCTGGATCCATGGTTTTGGCCGCCTTTGAATATTCAACTGTTAATCCAAACGACCAAATTCTCTCGCAAACAGCAGTATGTGAATTCGGGACAACGGAAGAACCTCCAATTGATATTGAGATTGAAAAACCAACGGTAAAGTTTGTCGCAACAAAAATTATTGATGATGTGACACCAACACCCGACCCCATTGTTGATCCGTCTCCTATTGTTGATCCGGATCCAATCGTTGATCCAATCGTTGTGGATCCAATTGTTGGCGGATTTGAATGGAGTGGCGGTACAGGTGAATTGAAAGTTGAACCAATCATTGAATTTCCAGATAAGGAGCCGGTTTTTCCTGGAGGTGCAGCTGCTATGGGATCCTTTATTAATAAATCAATCGAACTGCCAAACTATATTCCAGACTATGATCAAGGAACTGTGTACGTGAGTTTTGTTGTAAATAAAGATGGATCAATTCAAGATGTTAAAATCCTTCGCGGATTATCAAATGAATTGAATAAAGCCGCTATTGCAGTTGTAAAGTCAATGCCTAATTGGACACCGGGTGAATCTAACGGTAAACCAGTTCGAGTTCGATTTACATTACCAATTGCAATTAAATTACGATAAATACCCAAAACCCGATAAGTAAATTATACCCGATTCACGGACTGTGTTTCGGGTATTTTATTGTGACCCCCAAATTAAAGCGTGATAATTTTGTGATGTGTTAAAACTTTAATTTATTGCTACTATTTTTCTGTTGGAATTTTAAGGTTTAAACCCTATTTTTGCCACACAGGAGCTATAAATTTTAATATAAAGCATTTTTTTTTAAATCGCACGCAACTTTTTTAAATCAATTGTAGTCTTCTATATTGTAATCATGATTATTTCAACTTTTAAGAAGTTAAAACGGTTGAATAATCACTATTTTAAAAAAACAAAAAAATGAGTAAGTTGAAAAAAATCTTTCTATTGATGGCACTTTCAGTGGCGTCTTTCTCGTTTTCACAAGATCCAATCACGGCTGACAAATTCAGCCCTGCGACGATTTCGGGAAATTATTGCTTGGTGCTAGACAATGCGTCTGCACTAGTTGAGTTTTACTCGGCTGATGCTTCAGGCCTAAATTGGACTTCTGCTGCAGAAGCTAAAAAATTATGCGGTTTTCATTCAAATAATTTGGTGACGTTTGATGCTGATTATGCGAACAAAAAAATTCTTGTTCATATCCATTTAGATAGAACAACTGAACCAAAAGATTTGGTTTGGTGGAATCAATATCTTCAAAGTATTTGTAACTAAGCGACTTTAAACTTTAATCTTATGAATTTTTCTAAACAATTTAAATCAATACTCGCCTTAGGTATTGGCTTATTGCTAGGGGCTACGTCTTTCGGACAGATCGTTGCTGGTAATGCCTACCTCATGGGAGACTTGGTAAATATTGCCGTTGATGGCGCAAAAGGAAAAGAAGGAACCTTAAACGGTGCTGGCTTCCATTATAGAGGAGGTGCAGGAACCGTTCCTTGCGGTTTCGTTGCAGATCCAGCAGCAACAGGATGGGATCCTGCTTTGTTTGATGGGGATTTCTTTACACCGGGTTCTCCTGAAAATGGATACGGAATCGAGTTAAATGGTGTAAACTATAATAACAATGCTTATGCAGCCGATTCAGATATTTTACCCAAGCCCGGCTTTCCAATACATACAATCGAAGGAGATTGTATTACTGTTGAATGGGAAGGTGACGTTGCTGGTGTAAGTGTCAATGTTAAATACCACTTGGTAATTGACCAATTGTTTTATACGACTGAAGTCACGCTCGTGAACAATTCAGCATTGGATATTTTGGATGCCTATTACTACAGAAATGTGGATCCAGATAATAACCAACCCATTGGTGGATCTTTTACTACAACGAATACAATCGTTTCTCAGCCAGGTGCTGATTGTCAAAAATCATTGGTTTCTGCCGAACAAGCGTCTCCACATCCTTCTTATCTAGGTTTTGGTGCCTTAGGTGAAGCTTTCCGTGTTTCACATGGTGGGTTCTCTAACCGTTCTGGATCTGATATTTGGAATGGAACAGGTGGTCTTGTTGGAACAATTGGTGCAGTTGCTGTGGCAGATGCTGCGATATCATTGGGTTATAAAACAGATTTGCTGATCGGTGATACGGTTAACTTTACATACGCAATTGTATTGAGCGAAGCTGCTGTTGAAGGTGCTTTCGCCAGTTTATATTATATCGATTATGAATCAATTGGTGGAATTGGTGGTGGTATCATTAACCAATGTAACCCAACGATTGATACGGCGACTTCATGTCAAGGAAATCCTGTGACATTAACTGTTGATGGTCCAAATGCAGGTGATTATGATTGGACATGGTCTTCTGATCCATTTGATCCAGATTTAGTTTTGGATGGTCCTACCGTCGTAGTTACACCAACAGAAACTACATCTTATACCGTTTTGGGTACGCCTGTTTCTGAATGTCTTGTTTCAACGATTACAAAAACGATCGTGGTTGAGTTTACGGAAGGGCCACAAATTGAAATTACTGATCCAGGACCGTTCTGTGAAGACTTTGATTTATCCACACTTGAATTTGTGGATATAAATGGGATCCCTTTCACAGTGACTTATTTCTTCTCCGAAATGCCTGATAGTGCTACACAAGTAGAACCAGTTTATGCAGGTTGGCCTATGATGGGACCAGATGATGAAGTTTGGTTGATGATTGGTGATACTGCAGGTGGATGTTTTGATGCTGTATTGGTTGAAATCGATTTTGGTGGTCTTGGTGCTGCTGGTGACGATTCGACAATAGCATTATGTGGAACACCAGGTACAATCGTAGATTTACATGATTTAATTTCTGACGGTGCCAATCCATTCGGAACATTTGATGAAGTGACATTCTCAGGTCAATTTAACGAAGCAACTGGTGAGTTAAACGTTGCTGGCTTAGGTGGGGTGTATGAATTTACATATACTGTTGTCGGTGTGGCGCCTTGCCCAGATGATGAGGCAACCTTCTTTGTTGAGGTTTATCCTCAACCATTGTCTGATTTTGAATATGAAGTGGACGGCGTTTCGTCTGCTGACGGATTAGCGAGCACATGTATTATTAACACAGTTGATTTTATTGACGGTTCAACAATTCCTGGTGGCGGAACGATCACAACATGGGATTGGGATTTTGGTGATGGATCTGGTTCTGCTCTAGAAAATCCTTCACACCTTTATACAACTGTTGGAACGTACACAATTACTTTAACTGTTAGTACTGCTGACGGATGTACGCATACCTATACGAAGACAATCATTGTTTATACTGAGCCAATCTTGGACGTTATTTTCAATGAGCCGACTTGTAATGGTTTCTCTGATGGATCAATTACTGCTTTTGTAGCAGGTGGAAGTGGATCATTCGATATTGAAATCACGAATACGGATGGCACGGTATTGAATGTTGGAGGTTCTAACACTGCAAATTCATTGCCAGCAGGAACATATTTTATTAATGTTGTTGATGGTTCTGGTTGCTCTGCAACTGCAACAATCATAATCACTGAGCCACTTCCATTGGAAGCGTTCTACAGAGTGGTTCCACCTTTATGTTTTGGTGATCCAGGTTATGTAGTGATTGATTCAGTCACAGGTGAAGACATCAACAATCCAATGGCTTATTTCTGGGCTCCGGTAACAGATGTTCCAAATGGTTTTGATGCCGATTCAGTGAATATTGGTGCAGGTGACTATGTGCTTACAATTAATGATTCTCGTGGATGTTCAAATGTAATTGAGATCACTATGACTGAGCCACCATTGTTATACTTCAATGAGGATACTGGATATGAACCTGCTTATTGTAGATTGTATGGCTACCAAAATGGAAATGGTGTTGTTTTTGCATCAGCTTCAGGTGGAACACCAGGTATCACTTACGAGTGGGAAGATCTTCAAACTGGAGATGTTACTGATAATACAACTTGGGGTGGAAGAAACCCAGGGGATTATAGAATCACTGCAACGGATGCAAATGGTTGTGTAGTTTCTGAAGTTATTACGGTTGATTCATTGAATCCAATTGCAGACTTCACTGTAAATTCTGATCAATTGAATTTTGATTTACAAGGTACTGCTGATGTAGATGTAATCTTCACAAATACGTCGCTTTACTTTGCGAATCCTAACAATCCATTGGCAGACACAACCTTCTTCTGGATTTTGGATAATCCAAATGCAGGATGGCAAATCACGCATGATTACAATGAAGAGTTTGATACAATTTACAAACCAAGAGGAACAAGTTATGATGTTCAAGTTTGTTTAGTTGCCATGAATAAAAATGGATGTACGGATACAGCTTGTAAAATTATTACTGTATATGAACCGATTGCTTTTGATGGTGTAAATATCTTCTCACCAAATGGAGACGGAATTAACGACGTGTTTACGTTCGAATTTAAGTCGGCTTCAATCGCCGAGTTAGAATGTATAATCGTCAATAGATGGGGAATTAAAGTTGGTGAAATCCTAACTCCATTTGGATCATGGGATGGGACCGATATGAACGGTGATCCTTGCTCTGATGGTGTTTATTTTTACACCTATGCGGCGAAAGCTGACAACAGTGAAAAACTAGAAGGTCAAGGTACGATACAGATTGTTGGATCGAAGTAGACTTGATTTGAATAGAATATTGACGGGCTGCCCAATAGGGTGGCCCGTTTTTTATGCACTTTTTTAGGATATTAAGACGATTTGATCTAAAAGAAAAGATACATAGACAGGATAATGAATGCGCGTTAAGGGTTATTTTTAATGAAGCAAGAGGCGATAAACGCGCAATTGGAAAAGGTCATGATTATGGCTTTTATAAGGTTTAGGAGTTTTATCGGAAACGACTATAGCTTGGCCTTACGATTGACTGCCACGAATGAAAATATGACCTGTTATGCGATCTTTAAAAATTTGAAAATCATCAAAGTCATCTTCTGTGTAATACCCTTCATATCGTTTTATACTACCAGGTAAAAACCAATCGTTTTGATGGCGCATAAGTTCTGCCTCATCTACCAAAGGAATCATTTGATTGTGTTCAATCAAATCATAGAAAAATAGGTCATTATGTTCCACCTCAAAGCGATAGGTATATTCTATCCAATTGGGATGTTCAGCATCTAAGTACTCGCAATGAATAATGTTGACATCACTTGGTTTGTTTAAATGAAGCGCAGAGAGAAAATGCTGTTCGCAATTTAGGTCTCCATCCACTTTTAAAGCGTCATAGCGTAAACTAGAATCTTTTAGATTGATGCCCACATTAGGTGACGTTCGGACGCTATCTGTCGCATAAGAGACTTCATGTATAGAAGAATCTTCTTTGTCGTGAGCTGAGCAAGACCAAAAGACCAGGAAAACAAGGATCTGCGAAGAATGTGTTTTAATACGACTTTGTTTTATTAGCAAATATACTTAAGTTTATACGTAGCTAGAGGGGCATGGTTACATATCGCCTATGAAGAACTTTAGCAGCATGTATGCTCTACTAAAATAACGAATACAAAGGGTTACTTTTATTGAATTCAGACATAAAGCTATAATTGAAAGATCAAGAAATCATATCGAAAATTAAAAAAGGGCAGACCGAGAGGGCTATAAAAGTGTTGTATAAAGAATTTCCTAAGATACGGGCTAATATTATAGGGAGCGGTGGAGATCATGAAATTGCCGAAGAAATTTTTAATGATAGCTTAATTTTACTAATCGAAAAGGTTTCAGAACCAACTTTTGAGTTAACCTCAAAACTCTCCACTTATCTTTACGGTATCAATCGATTTATGTGGATGAATGAGGCGAGAAAACGACATAAGAGTCCGGAGTCAGAGTGGCGTGACACTCTCATTCTTACCGCCGAAGATCTTGATTTTAATCAGGAAAAAGAAGACGAGTTACTTGCTTTGGAAGTTGTTTTAGATCAAATTTCTGAACGGTGTAAAAAAATATTTGAGTTATTTTACTTTCAAAAAAATGACATGAAAATGATCGCTGATAAATTGGAGTTTTCCAGTGTCAATTCAGCAAAGACTCAAAAATATAAGTGCATGGAAAAAGCCATGAAATTGGCAAAAGAATTAAAAATAGTATCCCCAACCATTGATGTATAAATGAGAACAGAATTAACACTTTTAGAAAAGATAGACTTGTATGCCTCTGGCAAGTTAACGGGAGCTGAGCTCATAGATTTTGAGCAGGCGCTCGCTTCGGATGAAACGCTGAGATCTCAAGTTGAAATGCATGAGGATATGTCGCGTGCAGTGCGTAGAAAAGCGCTGCGAAGTCAAATAGCAACTGTTGCAGCAGCTGGTGGAAGTGGCGGTGGATTGAGTAATGTAGCGATTGGAATTGGTGCCGTTGTTGCAGTTGGTGTGCTTGTGATGGCAACGCTGTTTGTAAATGGAACATTTGATGATGATTCTAAGACGGATTTAGCGACGAATCTTATTGGTGATCACCAAATAGCCATACATCCCATTAAATCTGGCGGCGCATTGCCTCAGGTGGAAAATTATAAGGAATATGCTGAAGAGGCAGAAACAATTTTTTCTTCACATCAACATTACGCGGATAATACGCCTCACAATGACGATATGAATGTAACAGTTCGTTTTAGATCAAGGGGTGAAGGTGTCAAAGTCGAACTGCCGAACATTTCCATGGTAGACAATGATATAAATGATAAGCAACCCGATCGTGAAATAGCGACTTTAGAGCCTGAGGATTTTAAAGCGAAGAATTTCGGACGTAAAGCGGCTTATCCAGGAGGAAATGGGGCAATGAAAAAGTTTATTGATAAGAATTTATACTATCCACAATCTGCGATTGAAAAATCGATAGAGTGTGTTGTAAGATGCGAATTTCACGTAACAGAAGATGGTTTGATCTCTGAAATTAATGCGGAGTGCATCAAAATGGCGGAAAAGGATGGTGTTGCTTATAATGATGTAAAATTGCTAATGAATAGACGGATCATGAATGCATTTATTGGTAATGCAACGCATATTTTGCGCACAATGCCAACATGGGAACCTGCCAAAAATGCACAGGGCAATCCAATCTTAAGCGTCCAAAGGATGTATTTCAATTACGATTTGGAACGGGGTTGTCTTGTCTATCAGTTGGAAGAAGATTAACGGTAAAGCCAATAGGTCGGGTTGATATTCGTGATCTCTCCCTCTGGGGTTATTTTTCTAATCTCGAAATGTACTTCAGAATTACCAGAACCATTAATCAATAAAGCTCCAATTTCTTGCTTTACCGCGATCTTATCTCCGGCTTGCACATAGGTTTCTTGGAGATTAGAATAGATGGTACGATAGTTGCCATGTGCGATTATGACGGCTTTTCCTGCCCCAGGTATGACAATCACACTGGTAACCTCACCGGCATAAACTGCGCGCACCGTAGACCCCTTTACGGTCGTAATGTCCACACCATTATTATAAGTGAACACATTTACGTGCACAGGGTGTGGTTGTTTTCCAAATCCTTTTGTGATTTCACCAGAAGCCACCGGCCAAGGAAGTCGCCCTTTATTGTCCTCAAACCCTTTATTGCTTAAAGCCGTTTCTTTTGTTATTGCGGGAGTTGTGGTTTTCTTTCGTTCGGCTAAAATTTCTTTATTTATCGCAGCATTAATGGCATTTTGGATTTCTTGCGATTTTTTTTGCTGGGTGATAAGTTCTTGTTTGAGTTGTGCTTCTTGCCCTTGCATGCTCAAAATAGTCTGTTTTTGCTTTTCGCGATCGTTGATGTAATTTTTCTGTTCTTGTGTGTTTAAAGAAGCGATTCGGTCTTGTTCAATTTTTTTCTGTTCGAGTAAGGCTTTCTGTTCATTTAAAGTCACGATCGTTGATTGAATTTTGCGAATTTGGTCTGCTCGATATTTCGACAATTGCTCGATATACTCCATGCGTTTATTCGCCTGGTTAAATGATTCAGATGAAAGGACAAAAAACAAAGATGCGGTGGAATTCCGCATTTTGTAGGCTTGAACAATCATGTATTGGTATTGTATTTTTTGATGTTCTACCTCAAGTTCGAGTTTGGCTATTTCTATTTCTAGTGTTGCAATGTCACTTTCCAATTTAGAAAGTTGCATTTTTAAATTGTCTAATAGGGCCTGACGATAGTGAATTTTCCTTTCGATTAGGTTTATATTATCCGTCAAGTTTTCACGTGATGCAGAAGTACTTTCCAAAAGTTTTTGCGTCAAGGCAATTTTTTCAACCAATTCTTTTTGCTGCCGTTTAAGTCGATCACTTTCTTTTTCTTGACCAATCGCAAGAAAAGAAAATAAGCAGAGTAAAATCGCTATGTATTTAGTTACACTCAATGTATGAATCGGGTATATTGATGTTAATATCGGAGTTTTCGTTTAATTTAACGGAGCCATAATTTAAACGAATGATAATTGTATCGCCTGCGTTTTGAATGTGTATGACTGTTTCTTCAGGCACCTTAAAGCCATCTACCTCTTTGCGTTCAGAAAAATTAACTTTGATTGAAGTCGTGTCGGAAGGAATTTCGACATCAATTTCAAATAATTCAAGGTCAGGTCGCATGTGATATTGAATTAACATTTCTTCATTCGGATCGAGTTTATTTTGCTCAAGTTTTACGAAATCCCTTTTTTTATGAGAAGATAAGATGTAATGATCCTGATCTTTCTCCCTAATTTGGTCGTATTTCGTGTTTTCTTCTAATCCAACTGGTAACCCAAGTATCATGCCCTGAAAAAAGTCGAAATCGAGTGATGTACCAAATAGAGTAGATACATAATCTAAGGTTTCAGCAAAGTAACATTTCTCGAGCTTTTTTGCAAAAATAATGGAATCCCGACTGACTTTAAAGGTGCCGTAGACAACTACAGCGGCTTTTATTGTTCCGCCAATTAATGAATCCACGTCAAGTTTAACATAGCAAGAAAATGATGCGTTTTGAGCTGGGCTTTCTATCTCCACACCGATTCGAACATTCATAAAATCAAATGGGATTTTATTTTGCTCAAACAGCGCATTTTCCAACTCTCGATCACTTTTATGATCCAAGCGCTCAACATTTGTTGATGGACGTTGGTTTCCACATGCAGCCATTATCAGCGCAACTAAGCTGATAGTTAAGGTTATGAAGAATTTTTTAGTGCTCAATCTATTCATATTCAGTTACGTGTAGTCAGTAGTGGCAAAGGTAGAAAATAAATCGTCTCTTCTCTTATTCTGCCTTGTAATACGCCTTTTCATCAAATTTGCGTTGAAGTGTGGCAGAAGTATTTCCTCTTTTGATCGCTTCTCCCCAAAATTCTATGCCACTTTCTTTATTACCCATTAAAAAGAGTGCATCTCCACACCGTTCTAATAATTCACCATTTTCAAAATCTTCATATAAAGCTTTTTGAAAAGCTTCAGCTGCTCCAGCAAAATCTTTTTTCAAGAAAAGAATTTGACCATATAAATCAAGTAGTTTGGAACTGCGAGGAGCTTGTTCAAGTCCACTTTTAATTTCAAATTCTGCTTCACTTAAGCGATTTGAATTCATGAGATGAAGGACTTTACTCTCATATACATTGACGTTAGCTGGATTTAAGGTGATTGCTTGTTCAAAATAAAAAAAGCCCTCTTCTGTATTGCCTTGACGATAATTTAAATCGCCGATTTGAAATAAAAATTCAGAGCTCAATTGAGGGTCTCTTACGACTAATTCTTTCCCGATAAAAAACCACTCTTCGGCTTCTAAATAATGATTCATTTCCTTATCACCGATACCAGCAAATAAGTATAAAATAGGTTGTGAAGGAAAAAGTTCCGCTGCTTTAGCTCCATTTTGTGCCAATGCTTCAAAATCTTTTTGTTGATTTTGGATGCTTAATAATTGCAACCAGGTATTAAATGATGAAGGATTGATATCACAGGCCAATTGAAGTTCTAAGGCACTTTGTTCAAGTTTTTCTTCGGCGAGAAGAAATAATCCATAATACTCGTGCAACGTTGCATTTTCAACAGTCGGGTCATAAATTAGTTTAAATAATCGTGTTAATCCATCTCGAATGGTTTTGTGATCAATTTGGTTTTTCTCGGCATAAGGAATTAAACCACGAATTATTTCGAGTTTCCGATCTAAGTCCACCGCATTACTTTTAAATCCTTTTTCAAGATTGTTGAATGCTCCGGTGAGATTGCCTTTTCGAATATCGATATCCGCCAATAGAATATACGCTTGGCCATTGCTTGGATCTACCTTAATTACCTCTGCGATCATGGCTTGCGATTCCACAACTTTTCCACGATCAAGATAATATTCTGCAACCATTATTTTCGCTTCGATTTGTGAAGTGCTTTCGCGGATGAAACTTGTAATCTCGTCAAATGCAAGCTCCGTTTTACCCAGTTTTGAATACAATTCATATTTTGTAAACGACAATTCAGGAAGTTTACCGGTCTCGATTTCAATTTCATTCAACATGTCAATCGCAGCAGCCGATCGTTCGGTGCGCATTAATACATCAACGTATTTAAATTTTAAATCAATGTTTTTTTCTTCACCGATTATTGAAGCATATAAATCTGCCGTTTTTTCATATTCTTCCCGCTCATAATAAAGGTCTGCTAAATGCAGCGTGTACCATTTATTATCCTGTGCATAGGTATAAGCTTGCTCAGCATGACGGAGTGATTTTTCCTTGTTCTCAAGTTTTGCATAGAGTTCAGATAAGGCGAAATGAGCAGTAGAATTTGTAGGTTCTAACATCAAACATTCCTCAAACAATAGGATTGCTTGCTCAGTATGACCAATCATTTTTTCCGAGTTGGCTTCGTGAAAAAGGACTTTAAACGGTTTTCGCTGATTGAAGACACTTTGTTCGGTGCCTTTTTTTTCGGCGTGACAGGCCGTTAAACCACCAACAAAGGTGATCAACGTCAGCAATATGAGGGATTGTCTGAAGGAGATCATATCTTTCGTCTTTTTTATCATTCTATTGTCGTATAATCACCAATACTGATGACTTTTCCATGACTTAATATTTTAGCATTATTACCAATCATTGAATCTTGTAAAATGGAATTCGTAATCATGGCATTTTTTTGCACGATTGAATTGGTTACTACAGAGTTTTTAACCGTTGTTCCTCTCCCTAAAGAAACATGTGGCCCGATCACTGAATTTTCGAGTACTACATGCTCACCAATGAAACAAGGAGGTATGACCACTGAATTTATAGATACTAAATCTTTTGAAACGAGTTCTTCATCTTTGTCAAATTCTAAAACGCGTTGATTCGTATGCACTGTAACGACTTTATTGCCACAGTCTAACCATTCAGAAACCTTTCCTGGTTTAAATTTTGCCCCTTTTTTTGTAAGGTTTCGCAAGGCATCTGGCAATTGATATTCACCACCTTTTATAATGCCGTTGTCAATTAAATACTGTAATTCGACTTTCAGTTTCTCACCTTCTTTGAAATAGTAGATACCAATCATTGCTAAATCAGAAACAAATGTGGTTGGCTTTTCTACAAAGTCAATAATCACATCATTCTCATCTAATTTTACAACACCAAATGCAGAAGGGTCATCTATTTGTTTGACCCATAAAATTCCATCTGCTTCTTGATCCAAGGTGAAATCTGCTTTAAACAATGTATCTGCAAATGCGACAACAACAGGTCCTTTTAATGATTCTGCAGCACAAAGTACAGCGTGCGCCGTTCCCAATGCCTTGTCTTGATAGTAGATCGTTCCTTTTGCACCTAATTTTTCTGCAACTTTAATTAATTCACTTTCTACTTCTTTCCCAAAATCTCCAATTACAAACGCGATTTCATCAATTTTTTCGGAAGATGTTTTTGCAATATCTTGAACTAAACGGTGTACAATTGGTTTGCCGCCAACTGGTACTAGTGGTTTTGGTACAGTGAGCGTATGAGGTCTTAATCTACTTCCTCTTCCTGCCATTGGTACAATTATCTTCATGCTCTTCTTTTTAAAATTAGATGTTCATTTCAACTTTCGGTGGTGCATGGCCTTTATTTCCCCGTGCTACCGAAACCTCCCGCTCCTCTTGCTGTTTCGCTTAATTCAACAACTTCAACAAAATTTGCTTGTTCATGCTGTGCAAATACCAATTGCGCTATTCGTTCACCATCATTAACAATAAACTCTTCTTCAGATAGGTTAACCAAAATCACGCCAATTTCTCCTCTGTAATCTGCATCAATGGTTCCCGGAGAATTGAGAACAGTGATCCCGTTTTTGTAGGCCAAACCACTTCTCGGTCTTACCTGCGCTTCGCAGCCCATTGGCAGAGCAAGAAACAAGCCTGTTTTAATGAGCGCGCGTTGCAAGGGTTTCAAACAAATTGATTCATCAATATTTGCACGTAAATCTACACCGGCTGAAAGCTCTGTTTCATATTGCGGTAGCGCATGTTTAGATTTATTTATAATTTCAATTTCCATGGTTTAAACAAAGTTCAAAATTAATAAAATTATCCCTTCTTAAATTGTCGCATTGGTCTTTCAATGAACAGAATAATTCCAACGAATAGGATCAATAAAAAACCGTTGCCTATAAAGTTAATCCAATGAAAAGTAATTTGAGCACCTTGAATTAAAAAGCTAAGTCCAACGATTAATATTGCTGAGATGAGATACAGTCCAATTTTCCTGAGGTTGTATTTGATCGGATAATATTTTTGTCCCAAAAAATAGGAAGCCAGCATCATGGTGAAATAGACGCACATAGTTGTAATTGCGGATCCCATGTATCCTAACAAAGGAATGAGCGCTAAATTCATTCCCAAGGTTATCAGGGCGCCACCAATGGAGATATAGGCCCCAAATTTTGTTTTGTCAGCCAATTTATACCAAATGGATTGATTGTAATAAATACCCAGAAATACGTTGGCCAATAGAAGAATTGGAACAATTTTCAGGCCTTCCCAATAAGCAGGGTTTGGAATGAACCATTTAAAGAGTGGAAGGTTCAAGGAAATTAATACAAAAATGAGTGTCACAACAATTACAAAATAGGTCATGATTTTTGAATAAATTTTCCCCCGATCTTGATTTTTCTCTTGCGCAAAAAAGAACGGTTCTGCGGCATATCTGAAGGCTTGAATAAAGAGAGAAATTAAAATGGACAATTTATAATTGGCCGAGTAAATACCAACTTGACTTTCGGCATAGGCTAATCCATTTGGTTCAGTTAATATTCGGCTGAGTAAAATTCGATCAATAAGTTCATTCACGATACCAGCAAAACCGGCTAAAAGCAGAGGGAAAGCAAAAACAACCATGGTTTTTACTTGTGCGGCATGCCAAACAAATCGATAGGCTAAGATTTCTTTGTACAATAGGATTGGTTTTACCGCACTTGAAAAGAGATTGGCCAGAAAAATGTAGCCAATTCCCATTCCCGACCCCTCTTCTACAAAAAGAAAGAGGAAAAGAAGATTCAAAATTATATTGGTGCCAATCGAACTTAATTGAATAACTGCAAACCGTTTTGGCTCTTCTCGGAAGCGAATTTTGGCTAAAAATAATGATGAAATGGCATCAAAGGTGAGCACAAAAGCAAACCAAACAATATACCATTTATACTCCGGATGGCTCATCCAGTTAGCAATCGATTGTGCGAAACCAACCAAACAGAATAAGACCACTGAATTAACAACAAGTACGATAGAAAAGGCTTGATTAAATGTTTTTTCTTTGTCTTCCGATTTATTCACGAAGCGGAAAAATGTCGTCTCCATCCCAAAAAGGAGAAGGATCATGAAAAAGGCGACGTAGCTGTATAAAATGGAAACGCCACCATATTCTTCAGGTGTAAAAAACGACGTGTAAAAAGGAACTAATAGATAATTAAGTAGCCGACCAATAATTGTTGATCCACCGTAAATGGCAGTTTGGCCAGCTAATTTTTTTAATGTACTCACTTAATAAAATAAGGATTTAATGTTTTTATCCCTTTCGAAATGCAGGTTTACGTTTTTCAATAAAGGCATTGGTTCCTTCTATAAACTCTGGCGTGCCAAAGCATTTTCCAAATTCTTCTATTTCGATTTCAAAACCGTCTACACCCTCAACATGATTGGCATTGATTGCGCGAATGGCAGCACTGATCGCATTGGGTGAATTTTTAATAATTTTTCCCGCAATTTTTTCAGCGAGTGGTATTAATTCTTCTTGTGTGACAACATGATTTACTAATCCCCAAGACATGGCTTCTTCTGCCGAAATCATGCCGGCTGTTGTGATCATTTCAAACGCTTTTCCGCTTCCCACTAATTGCGTAAGTCTTTGCGTCCCTCCATAACCTGGAATTACACCTAAAGAAACTTCAGGTAAACCAAGTTTTGCATTGTCGGATGCAATTCGGATATGTGAAGCCATTGCCAATTCTAATCCACCCCCTAATGCAAAACCGTTGATTGCAGCAATAACTGGTTTGGATAAAAACTCTAAAAAGTCGAACAATATTTCTTGACCATTTGCACTTAATGCTTCTCCGTCTTCAACTGAAAAATGGGCAAATTCCTTAATGTCAGCACCTGCAACAAAAGATTTATCACCTGAACCGGTTAAAATAATTGCGCCAACTGATTCATCTTTATTCGCCGTATCAAGCGCATGATGCAGTTCCTGAATCGTTTCTCTATTCAATGCATTCAGTTGATTTGGTCTATTAATGGTGATTTTTAGAACGAAATTTTCTCGTTCCGTTAGTAAATTATTATAACTCATGTGATGAAAATTTATTTAAAGGTTAAAGCTATGAATTATTCGAATGAATCTTTGCGAATGGCCGCGATACTTTTAAACAGTTTTTTGTGCGCTGGACTTACACGATCCTTTGTAATGAAATTCCTGAAATTCGTTCCATAGCAGCTGATGGAGCAATGTGTTTTGTCAGCGCCATTTATCCACATAATCTGTTCTTTCGTCAGTTTTTATAAGAAAAGTGCTGTGCGTGCATTTAATTTGAATACCTTTGCGGAAAAATTAAGGATAGGAATTTGATTTGACCTCAAAAGAATTGAATTGCTCACATGAAAAAATAGAAGTATTACCATGATTAAAAAATTATTTATTGGTGTCAGTTTTATGGTGTCTACCATAACCTTTGGGCAACATTTGCCCGGCGACACAACCTTGACAGAAGTGCCTATTGAATCGGTTCAGCTTTTTGCACCTAATGCATTTACACCTGACGGAAATTATTTCAATGATACCTGGAAGATTTATATAGAGGGAATTGATATTTATGATTTTCACTTGACCATTTTTAATCGAAATGGCGAGATTATTTGGGAATCATATAATACAGCGGGTGAATGGGATGGTAGCTATGGCGATCAATTAGCTCCGGCTGGTATTTACCCTTACCGAATTGAAACCAAGGATGCAGTAACGGATAAGCGTTATGTTTTTACTGGTTTTATTACCTTGATCAAGTAGGGCGTTTAATTTTTTCTTAGGTTTTTGTATGTTTTGATGGCAATCATCAAGAGTAGACTCAATCCAAAAAAACCGAGTGTGGCATAAATCCAATTTAAATTGTCTTTTAGGACAATTAGAAAAACTATGGCCACAAGAAAGAGTGTCGCAACTTCATTCCAAATTCGGAAAAAATTGCCGCTTTTTGTAGATGATCCTCTTTGGAGTTGTTTGAAAAACGAATGACAAATGAAATGATAAATGAATAAACCTGCAACAAAAGCAAGTTTAATATGCATAAAAGTTAAACTCAAATAACCCGGCTGTAGATAGAGTAATAATGGACCAAAGATGGCTGTTAGTATAAAGGACGGCCATGTAATTCCATACCATAATCGTTTTGCCATGAGTTGATATTGAGGAATGAGAATATCTTGCTCATTTTGTGGTCTTGTTTGTGCTTCCGCTTGGTATACAAATAACCGAACAATATAAAATAGTCCGGCAAACCAGGTAACAATAAAGATAATATGGAGGGCTAAAACTATTTTCATACTATCGGTAAAAATTCATTTCATCAAGATAGGTAAAAACAGCTTCACTAAGCAGATAGCGAACACTTTTACCTTCTTGTATCATCTTTCGAATCATGCTTGAAGATATTGCCATCACAGGAGATTCGGTGAGTTTAACATTCGGTAAATTTAGAATTTCATTTGGATCCTCTAATCCATTTTCTTTCTCCTGAATCGTCGCTATACGCGGGTAGACCAAAATGGAATAATTTTCGATTAGGTATTCGTAATTTCGCCACTTATGCAAGGTTCTTAAATTGTCCTCACCCATAATTAACGAAAATGTATGGTTCGGATATTTTTCTTTAAGGGCTTGCAAAGAAAAAACGGTGTAAGAAGGTTTGGGCAAGCTAAATTCTATGTCGTTTGCTTTTAATTTTGGGTTGTCTTCAACAGCCACCCGGACCATAGCGAGTCTGTGAACGTCAGCGAGAAGATTGGCTTTTTTCTTATGCGGGTTTTCAGGACTGACAACAAACCATATTTCTTCAATATCTGCCGTTTGAACCATGTAATTAGCTATAATCAAATGACCAATATGTATTGGATTGAAAGAACCAAAGTACAACCCTATTTTTTTAGAATTTTCAGTTTCTATTCCAGCAAAACCCTCAATGATATTTTTCACTGTATCGGACATTAACCAATGAATTTAGTAACGACGGCTTTTATCTCGTAACATGCTTTTTCTAAATTATCGTTGAGCAAAATATAATCAAATTTGTCAGCATAAGTGAGTTCTTCTTGTGCTTTATTTAAACGCATATTAATTTGTTCAGGTGTTTCTGTTCTCCTGTTTTTTAAGCGCTGTTCAAGAACGAAAAGGGATGGTGGTTTGATGAAAATAGACAAGGCCTTGGCTCCGAAAATCTTTTTTAAGTTCAAGCCGCCAATTGCATCTACATCAAAAAGAACCGTTTTGCCTTCTTGCCAAGCCTTTAACACTTCCGCTTTTAAGGTTCCGTAAAAGTTATCCTGATAGACCTCTTCCCATTCAACAAATTCATCATTTCTAATTTTTTGTTTGAACTCTTCAATGCTAAAGAAGTGGTAATCAACACCATGCTCTTCCCTTCCGCGTGGTTGTCTGCTTGCGGCAGATATAGAAAAAGCTATTTTCTCAAGATTTCGCAATAGGTAGCGCACTATCGTTGTTTTTCCTGCTCCAGAAGGTGCTGAAAAAATTATGCATTTTCCGTCTTGAAACGCTTCAAATGTAGATTGATTTTTCTGATTCATTATGCAAACAATAGCGGCGAGTTAATTACAAGGTGTTTAGTATTTGTTCTTTGATTTTTTCCAATTCATCTTTCATGCCTACAACTAATTTTTGAAGTTCTGATTGATAGGATTTTGAACCAAGTGTATTGATTTCTCGACCAATTTCTTGCGTTATAAAACCTAGTTTTTTTCCTTGAGACACGTCTTCGTCTAAGGTCTCCAAAAAGTAAGAAAGATGATTGTCTAACCTATGTTTTTCTTCTGTAATATCAAATTTTTCAACGTAAAAGATTAATTCTTGTTCAAAGCGGTTTTTGTCAATCTTTGCCAGTCCCACAAATTCTTCCAAATTGTTTTCTATTCGATCTTTTATACTTTGAATACGTCCTTCTTCATAAAGGGGAACTTGATCGAATGCTTCTTTTATGTTTCCAATTCTTAAACGAAATTCTTCGGCCAATTGTCTCCCCTCCTCTTCTCTAAAATCAATGTGGGCAGCAATCGCTTCCTCTATTATTGAACAGATAAAATTCCATTCTTCTGGATCTAATTCTTCCGATTCGCTTGCGAAGACATCAGGCATTTTAATTAATGTGCTGATCAAGTCGTCTTTTTTTAAGTTCAATTCGTCAGCAAGTTCTGATAGCTGTTTATGATAGCTACGAACGAGTTGCTTATTGATTTTTTGGCTCGTTTCGTTTCCAATCAATTCTATGCCGATTGCACATTCAACTTTTCCGCGATCAAGCGCCTTTCCAATCATTTTTCGGATGTCAATTTCGTTTTGTCGATATAAATTCGGCATTCGAATAAATAAATCTAAGTTCTTACTGTTGAGGGATTTAATTTCAACTGTAATTTTCTTATTTGCATAGGTTCCGGTGGCTTTACCGAAACCTGTCATGGATTGAAGCATATGATCGTCTTATCTATTTTTGCAAAAGTAAGAATAATTGACCATAAGCTATAAATTAGGTTGAAAAGTAAAGATATTCTACTGTGCTGATAGTTTATAAACTAAAGTTGGTCATTCGTGAAGTTTCATTTTGATGGAGTTCTTTTTCGAAATACATTTGGATTGAATTACACAATTAGAAACGATTGTGTTAAAAAATTAATTTAAAATGAAACGATTAGAACGAATTAAGAAAACGATTTTACTGGTAGTGTCGCTTTATGGCGTCCCAACTCTTGCCCAAATTACAACGTATAGTTACACAGGTGGTTCCGAAACATATACAGTGCCCGCAGGTGTTAGTTTGATTCAAATTGAGGTTGCAGGTGGTCAAGGCGGAGATGGTGATGGCGGTGCTGGAGGCATGGGTGCAACAATGATTGGAACCTTTGTGGTTTCTCCTGGAGATATTTTAGAGGTTGTTGTAGGTGGGGCAGGAATTAAATACAGTAACTCAGGCGGCGGCGGCGGTGGAACAGGTGTTATTTTTGATGGTGAACCATTGATTGTTGCAGGTGCAGGTGGTGGTGGTGCCATTAATGCAGTAGGTTCTGGTGGATTGATTACTGAAGAAGGTGGATCTTCTTCTGGTCTTGGCGGTGCTGATGGGTTAGGTGGTGTAAAGGGGTATATCTTTGGAGATTGCGGTTGGGCCGGTGGTGGCGGTGGTTTTTATGGAGATGGTTATGGAGGGATAGTTGATTGGGATGGTGGAGTCAGTCCAGGTGTGCTCGGTGGGGGAGGTGCTGGATTTTCTTACGCTTCTGGTGGAGCTGGTGGAACAAATGGTGGATGTGATTTTTCTCCAAATGCAGGGGCATATGGTTGTGGTGGCGGTGGCGCAGGTGAATTTGGAGGTGCAGGCGGTGGCGGTTATTCTGGCGGCGGCGGTGGACAATATGTCGATCCATCATTAGATAATCGCGGCGGAGGTGGCGGAGGTTCTTTCAATGTTGGAACTGATCAGGACAATACACCAGCGAATCATACTGGGAATGGAGTCGCTATTATTACCGAATTGTGCACTGCACTTGAAGTTACGAGTGTAACAACGTTGGAAACCTTTGGTGGTGATGCATCAATTGATATCACGGTCACGGGTGGTGATGGATCTTATGTCTTTGATTGGGATACAGACGGAGTTGGTGATTTTGATGATTCAGAGGATTTAACGGATCTGACTGCTGGAATTTATCATGTCATTGTTGATGATGAATCAGGTTGTGATCCTACGGAGGCAACTATTGTTGTTGGTTCTCAGGTTGGAATTGACAATGCGGAGGACATCCAAATTAGGGTATACCCAAATCCAGCAACTAATTATTTCGAAATTAAGGTGGATGGCGATTACTTGCTGAATGTATTCAATAGTATAGGTGAACTTGTTTTTGTTCAAATTGGTCAGACAAACACGGTGATCAACTGCGCAGATTGGGCAAAAGGCATGTATACAATTGAACTAACAAATGCTACAGGGAAAAGTACAAAAAAGTTGATTATTCAGTAAATCAGCTGCGCTAAATTGAGGGTAACTGCTCGATTTATATCAATTTATGATTTAATTTATTTTGCCGCTCTCATTTTAACGGGGGCGGCTTAATTTTTTAGGGTTACTCACGCTTCAAATGGCATCTATTTGGCACATCTCTATTTTTCAGGAGATTAAAGAGTTGTTTTTTAAATTTAAAACGATTAGATTTGGGTAATTTACGCAACCTATGAAATTAACAATTACCTCTTTTTTGCTGTTATTGGCGGCAATTTCTTTAACCCATAATACGTCTTTTGCGCAATTGTCGACCTATGGTTATACGGGTGCTGTGCAGTATTACACTGTTCCAGCAGGTGTTACTTCGGTTCGGATTGATGCCAATGGTGCCGGCGGTGGATCTGGTGATGGTGGTCCTGGAGGGGATGGAGCGTGCATGTCTGGTACATTTGATGTCACACCGGGTGAAATTTTAACGGTGATTGTAGGTGGTCAAGGATTGCAATGGGGCAATTCAGGTGGCGGTGGCGGTGGATCCGGTGTTTTAACAAGTGGAGGAACACCCCTCATTATTGGAGGAGCTGGTGGTGGTGGAGCAGTAAATTCTGCAGGTTATGACGGCGTAATTACAGAGGCTGGTGTTAATTCTTCCGGATTAGGTGGTGTCGGTGGAAACGGCGGTCAAAAAGGATATAAATTAAATGATTGTGGCTGGGCATCTGGTGGTGGTGGTTTTACAGGTGATGGTTTTGGAGGAAATGGATTGTGGGATGGAGGTGCGTTGCCAGGAACAATTGCTGGGCCAGGAGCAGGAGATTCTTGGGCATCTGGTGGTGCTGGTGGTCTTAACGGAGGATGTACTTGGACCTATCCAAATTCTGGGGGATGGGGCTGTGGCGCTGGTGGTTCTGGTTCTTATGGAGGAGCTGGCGGCGGCGGATATTCAGGCGGCGGTGGCGGACAGTATGTTGATATTAGTCTAGCGAACAGAGGCGGCGGCGGCGGTGGCTCTTATAATGATGGTACGGATCAACTCAATACAGCGGGCTGTAATTCCGGACATGGTGAGGTGCTTATAGAAGTTTTATGTAATTCAATGACGGTTGTGGTTTCTGCTGAAGAAGTTTGTGAGGGCGAAGAGGTTACATTGGACGCAACTTCACCAAGTGGTGCAGCTGTTACTTGGGATGGTGGTGTAACAGATGGTGTTGCTTTTACGCCTCCTTTGGGAACGACAACGTATACTGCGGTTAGTGCAGATCCAGAAGATTGTGAATTAACAGTTGATATTGTCGTAAATCCTTTGCCAACGGTTACGTTGACAGTGGATTTAACTGAAATTTGTGACGGCGAAACTGTTATTTTTACAGCAGGTGGTGATGCCGACACGTATGTTTGGGATCCTGCAGATGTTGTTTCAGGTGCACCTTATGCTCCAGCTGGAATAGGTACCGCAACATATACACTCGTAGGCACGATTGATGCAACTGGTTGTTCTGTAACAGAGACGATAGATGTTACGGTGAATCCATTGCCAGTGGTTACGGCTTCAGTAGATTTCACAGAAATATGTTTAGGTGAGTCTGTCACTTTTACAGGTGGTGGTGCTGACACCTATGTTTGGGATATGGGTGTAACGGATGGTGTGGCGTTTACACCAGCTGGATTGGGACTTGTGACGTATACTGTTACTGGAACGGATGCTGCTGGTTGCGAGAACACGGCTAGTGTTAATGTGACTGTTAATGATTCGCCCGTGGTAACCGCCACTGCGGATGCTACTGATGTGTGTGATGGGGAAACTGTGACCTTGACAGGTGGCGGAGCAGCAACATATGTTTGGGATCTGGGGGTAACGAATGGTGTTGCTTTTGTGCCGCCTTTGGGAACAACGACTTACACGGTAATTGGTACAACGGTTTCTGGTTGTGAAAATACGGCCTCAATCGATATTACGGTAAATCCCCTTCCAATTGTGACGGCAGCAGCGGATGATATTTTGCTCTGTGAGGGCGAAGATGTCGTTCTTTCAGGAGGCGGAGCTGATACCTATGTTTGGGATCTTGGTGTAACGGATGGCGTAGCATTTACTCCGCCCGTCGGAGTAACAACCTATACTGTTATTGGTACGGTTACCGCGAGTGGATGTCAAGGTACTGCTTCTATAGATATTACTGTTGAAAGCACCCCTGACGTAACAGCTTCTGCAAGTGAAACAAGTATTTGTGAGGGTGAGTCAATAATTTTAACTGGAGGCGGAGCTGATACCTATGTTTGGGATGGTGGAGCTGTAAATGGTGTCGCTTTTGTTCCAGCAGGAGCCGGAACGATTGATTTTACAGTAACCGGAACAAATGCAAGTTCTGGTTGTGAAAATACGGCAACAGTGACGGTAACAATTAATCCTAATCCACTGGTGGTTGCTTCTGCAACGACTACTGAAGTTTGCTTCGGTGAAGCAGTTACCTTATCGGGTTCTGGTGCATCTTCCTATTCGTGGGATGGCGGTATTGTGAATGGTGTACCTTTTACACCTGGTGCAATTGCTACGACAACGTACACGGTAACAGGAACAAGTGCTTTTGGATGTGTGGGTACAGCAACGATTACGATTAATGTGATTGATTGTGAACCTGTCGTGCCATATTTTAATGTTCAAAGTACGGCTTGTGTTGGTGATTGTATCACCATTACGGATGAGAGTACAGGAGCAGTTGCGGCGTGGGCATGGAACTTCGGCGGTGCTGCAACTCCGGGAACTTCTACGGAGCAGAATCCTGTTATTTGTTTGACAAGTGCAGGTTCTTATACGATCGAATTAACTACAACAAGTTCAACGGGAGCAATCTCAACCGTTTCTCATGGAATTAATGTGTTTGATAATCCAATCGTCGTGGCTGCGCAAGATACAATAATTGATTTGGGTGGTGCTGCGACACTAGTCGGTGCAACATTTTCAACGGGAACTTTTGAATGGGAACCAACTAAAAATATGGATTGTTCCGATTGTCAAATTACGAGTGTGAGTCCTGCAGAAAGCACGACTTATACCGTTTATTTTGAGGATCAAAATGGATGTACAACTTCCGATACTGTGATGGTATTGGTCAACTTTATTGAAGGTGTTGGTGTACCAACCGCTTTCTCTCCTAATGGTGATGGTTATAATGATATTTTATTTATTAAAGGATATGCGCTCGAATCTGTAAGTTTGGTTGTTTACAATCGTTATGGCGAGGTTGTTTTTGAGACGACTGATCAACGAATTGGATGGGATGGTACTTTTAAAAACCGTGAGGAAAATCCAGGTGTATTTATGTGGGTTTTAAATTACCAGTTTTTAAATGGAAAATCTGGCACTCAAAAAGGGAATACAACATTGATCCGATAAAGCTGATGCATATTTATCATAGTTAAACTTGATTTACACACATTTATAGGTCTTGCGGTTTGTTTATTTTTAACTTACCTTTGAGAAAAATAATGCTATGAGATCACGACTTCTACATCTTCCCCTTTTTATTCTTTTTACTTTTTTCGCAGGGGTTTACTCAATCGCGCAGGTGACTGTTTTTTCCTATACAGGAGGATTACAGACCTATACGGTGCCCGCGGGTGTAACATCAATTCAAATTGAATGTTGGGGAGCTCAAGGCGGAAGTGCAACGGGTCTTGATGGCGTTCCGGCGCCTGGCGGATTAGGTGGGTATGCAATAGGAGAATTAGCAGTTACTCCGGGGCAAGTATTAAATGTCTATGTCGGAGGAGCTGGTGCCGCTTTTGGTGCTGGTGGATATAACGGTGGCGGAATGGCCGGAACGAATTATGGATCGGCCGGTGGTGGCGCATCTGATGTAAGAACTGGAGCTTATGCGCTTGCAGATCGTGTGATTGTTGGCGCAGGTGGTGGTGGCGGAGCTTTTGGTTCGTATGGCAATGCCGGTGGTCATGGTGGTGGTTTAATAGGTGGAACGGGATCGAGTGGTGGCGGATTTACTGCCGGATCTGGAGGTACGCAAGTTGCGGGTGGAGCTGCTGGATGCTGTTATGGCGCAGCAACCGCTGGAACGTTTGGTTTAGGTGCTGGTCCCGGTGATTATCACAATGCTGGTGGTGGCGGAGGCTGGTATGGCGGCGGTTCTGGCGCGGGGCACGCAGGTGCTGGTGGAGGATCATCCTATATCGCTGGGGTTGCTGCTGGTTCAACCTTAACAGGAATTAGATCTGGCAATGGAGAGGTTATCATTGAGGTATTATGCTCGGGCTTAGATTTGGAGCCCGTGGAAGACACGATATGTGAAGGAGATGAAATAATTTTAGACGCGACATCTATAGGTGGTGGAACGATAACGTGGGACGGTGGTGTCGTCAATGGTGTGTCTTTTGCACCTCCTCTCGGAACAACTACGTACACCGCAATTAGTTCTGATCCTGAAGATTGTGAATTGACAATTGATATTACGGTAATTGCACCGCCGATAGTAACAATAACAGTAGATGAAACAGAAATTTGTGATGGTGAAACAGTTACGTTCACCGAAGGTGGTGACGCTGACTCGTATGCTTGGGATCCTGTTGATGTTATTTCAGGAACACCTTATACGCCTGCGGGCTTAGGAACGGTGACTTATACCTTGACGGGTACGACAGGAACCTGTGTTTCTACTGAGACAATTGATGTGACAGTGAATCCGCTTCCCGTTGTAACGGCAGGTGTTGATTTCACTGAGATTTGTTTGGGTGAGTCTGTTGTTTTTACGGGTGGCGGTGCCGATACTTACGTTTGGGATATGGGTGTTACGGATGGTGTGGCATTTACACCTGCAGGATTCGGAACTGTTACTTATACTGTAACGGGAACGGATGCGGCAGGCTGCGAAAATACCGCTACGGTTGACGTAACGGTAAATGATGCGCCAACTGTAACGGCAACGGCTGATGCAACGGATGTTTGCGAAGGAGATATGGTAACATTAACCGGCGGTGGAGCATTAACGTATACTTGGGATGGTGGCATCACGGATGGAGTTGCTTTCACGCCTGTTTTAGGTACGACAACATTCACTGTAACGGGAGCGACCATTTCAGGATGTGAAAATACGGCGAGTATTGATATTACGGTTTATGCGCTTCCTATTGTAACCGCTAGTGCGGATGATACAGAAATTTGTTTAGGAGATGAAATTATTTTAACCGGTGGAGGAGCGGATACGTATGTTTGGGACGGTGGCGCAACGGATGGGGTTGCGTTTGCACCAGGTCTTGTCGGTACAACAACATATACTGTAATTGGAACAGGTGTAGGCGGTTGTGAAGGCACTGCTTCTATTGATATTTTAGTTGAGGATGTGCCAACTGTTACCGCAACTGCTAGTCCAACCGAAATTTGTTTGGGCGAGACCGTTACTTTTAATGGTGGTGGTGCCGATTCGTATGTGTGGGACGGTGGTGTAAGCAATGGCGTGCCATTTACACCTGCTGCTACAGGTTCTTTTGATTTTACAGTGACAGGAACCACAAGTGGATCAGGATGTGAGAATACGGCTATGGTGAGCATCACAGTAAACCCTACACCAACGGTGACGGCTTCGGCAACGACTACCGAAGTATGTTTTGGAGAATCAACGACCTTGTCAGGTTCAGGCGCGGACACATATACTTGGGATGGCGGTATTGCCAATGGAATTGCATTCACACCGGGTTCAATGGGTACAACTACCTATACGGTAACGGGAACAAATGCTTTCGGGTGCGAAGGTACAGCAACAATCGTTATTTCAGTGATCGATTGTGAGCCAGTTGTTCCTTTATTTAGTATGCCTGAACGAGCATGCGTTGGGGATTGTTTCGAAATTACTGATGAAAGCACGGGAGCAGTGGCATCTTGGTCTTGGAATTTTGGTGGCGCAGCTTCGCCGGGGACTTCTACAGAGCAAAATCCGGTTATTTGTGTGACTTCAGCGGGTTCTTTTACGGTTGAATTAACCACTACAAGTTCGACGGGTGCAGTTTCATCTGTCTCGCATAGTGTGAATGTATTTGATAATCCAGTATTGGTTGCTGTGCAAGATACAATTATTGATTTAGGGGGTTCAGCAACACTTGTAGGCGCTACTTTTTCTACCGGATCATTTGAATGGGTTCCTTCGAAAGACGTGGAGTGTCCAACCTGTCAAATAACAAGTGCTAACCCCGCAGAAAGCACAACGTATGCAGTTTATTTCGAGGATGAAAATGGCTGTACCACTTCAGATACAGTAATGGTATTAGTCAACTTTGTTGAAGGTGTAGGTGTTCCTACTGCCTTTTCTCCAAATGGCGACGGCTATAATGATGTCTTGTTTATTAAAGGATACGCCCTTGAATCGGTTAGTTTAGTCGTATACAATCGCTACGGCGAAGTTGTCTTTGAAACGAATGACCAAAATATTGGTTGGGATGGTACATTTAAAAATCGTGAAGAGAATCCTGGCGTATTTACATGGGCGTTGCAGTATCAATTTATCAATGGTAAGTCAGGTTCGCAGAAAGGAAATACGACTTTGATTCGATAGGAATATAGGTTGTACGAAACGGTTAATAATTGATAATAAAGTGCCAACAAATGGGACCTAAATAAGGGGTTCTGTACTTTTTTACGCTAAAAAATCGTTAAAAGGAGGTTTTTTTTATCAAAAACAGTAAATTAGACATATTATCTAATTAACCTAATCGTATGAAAACATCAAAATTAACCCTTTTAATTCTCCCGCTTTTATTTTTCGCATGTAAAGACGAACCTATTGCCCCTATTGATACCTTACCGCCTGCTACTAATGAGGGTAAAAACACGTTTGGTTGTTTGATTGATGGTGAGGCGTTTATTCCTAATTACTTTGGGGGAGGGGCTGGGGCGAATGCTACTTATAATTCTTTTTCCCATAGGTTTGCTGCCGGGGGGTCAATGGAAGATAAAAATGGTGTGTTAAAACGCGTTGGTTTTCTGGTTTTTTTAGACAGTGGAATAGGAACCTACATAATGGATGACATAGGAAATGAACAATCAATTTATAACAATTATGACCCAGCAAATAATTGTGGATTTTTTGATGGTGACCCTGAAAATCCAGGCACTGTTATTATTACCCGTTTAGACACTGCTAATTATATTATTTCTGGTGTTTTTAGAATGGATGTTATCAGTGAGCACTGTCCCGATAAAATAATTCATATTACAGACGGGAGGTTTGATATGAGGTATTAGGTAAACAATTTTATTTTTTTGCGAAAAACGCAAATAAACAAACTAATTTGCGCAAATCAATAATACATCCAAAATTTATTTTTTGTATATTGCTCATAATAAATCCA